>Ga0105245_10001313_pt1 | contig 22455 bp, 16 predicted proteins | sample KBSM54metaG_FD_81523 | JGI IMG/M metagenome (GOLD analysis project Ga0105245, IMG submission 81523) | Miscanthus rhizosphere microbial communities from Kellogg Biological Station, Michigan, USA - KBS M5-4 metaG | ecosystem: Host-associated > Plants > Roots > Rhizosphere > Soil | place...
ACCCTGGACTACGGCTTGCGCTACGACTATTCCACCTACTCTAAGGAGCAATACGGCCGCGTTCCGGGCTTCTCTGCAACGACGCCGAATCCGACAGCAGGCGGACATCCCGGCGCGTCGATTTATGAAGGCGACGGACCTGGCCATTGCGGATGCAATCTGGCGAATAATTATGGCTTGGCCTTCGGGCCGCGCATCGGAGTCGCTTATCAGATCGATCCTAAAACCGTATTTCGTGCCGGGTTCGGCGTGTCGTACGCGCCGTATACTGGCGGCCGCTATGCCGGCGCGCCTGGCGCAAACCAGACCGTGAACGCCCCGGGTGTTTCCGATCCTGCGATGATCCTCAGCGGCGGATTCACGAATACCGTCAATGGTGTCACGACGCCTTTCCGGCCAACTTGGCCCGACCTTCGTCCCGGTATCTTCCCGGCTCCCGGGACCATTTCCGGAGCGCCGACCGTGTTTGACCAAAACAGCGGCCGGCCCGCGCGTCAGGTACAGTGGCAATTGGGGATTCAGCGCGAGATCTTCCGCGATTTGGCGGTTGATGTTTCCTACGTCGCGAATCGCGGCGCGTGGTGGCGTACGAATAGTCTCACGAACCTCAACGTCTACTCTCAGGACTTCTTGAAATCGCAGTATGGCCTGGACATTACCAACGCCGCGGACCGCGCCATTTTGACATCTCAATTGGGGCAACCCGGCGCCAAGCAATTCCAGGGTAAGATTCCCTATGCCGGTTTCTCGCTCGCCAACAGCGTGGCTCAGTCGCTGCGCCCATTCCCGCAATTCGGAAATCTCGGCGGTCCCGGCACGACCAACGGCGCGGGACCCTTGGGCGATACCTGGTACGATTCGCTCCAGGCGAAGGCCACTAAGCGCTTCTCCCACGGCTTGGATGCCAGCTACTCATTCACTTGGGCGAAGGAACTCCAATTGGGCGCCGATAACGATGGCGGGGGTGGCGTGATTAATGACATCCTTAACCGGGATAGCAACAAGCAGCTCTCGAGCTTCTCACGACCCTTCGTTAGCATCCTGGCCCTGAACTATACGCTGCCGAAATGGGGGCCCAACAAGTGGGTCAAGTACGCGGTTGCCGACTGGATTGTCGCCGGTTCCTTCCAGTACGCCAGCGGTCAACCGATTCAGGTTCCGACGACTGCCGTCTCCACCAGCAACTTAAGCTCAGCGTTCCTTCGCGGGACCTACGCCGAGCGCATTCCGGGCGTGCCTTTGTTCCTGGCGGATCTGAACTGCCATTGCTTCGATCCGGCCCAGACGCAGGTGCTGAATCCGGCTGCCTGGAAGGATCCCACGACGGGTACCTTCAGCCCGTCGGCCGCTTATTACAACGATTACCGTTACCGCCGTGTTCCCCGTGAAAGTCTCAGCTTTGGGCGCACTTTCCGGATCAAGGAGAACATTACCTTCACGGCTCGCGCCGAGTTCACTAATCCTTTCAACCGCACCCAGGTTCCTAACCCCTTAAACGGGATCGGCGGATTGAGCGGAGTCACTTACAACTCGGCGGTCACCACAACGCTTGGGACCGTCAACGGCGTTCCCGGCGGCCTACGGGTAAATAGCTCCGGCTTTGGCGTGATTCAGACACTCGGCACCAATGCCGTTATCGGCGAGCGGTCCGGACTGCTCGTCGGACGGTTCCAATTCTAAAAGATCTGAAAATCGACGCCCCACGCGGCCTCCGTTGGTCGGTGGGGCGTCGCCCTGTCCCGGTTGACTTGCACTTCTTGTTACGGTATCCTTACTATTCGTTCATCTTCTGGTGATTCGCCTGTAGTAGGCGCGGTTTGGTCCCTTTCGTCCCTGCCAAACCCGACAGTCAAAGCCCACTGTAATGAGAAAAAGATGAAGCAGCACTATTTCGTGGTCGTCCTGGCCCATTCACTGCATGGACGACTGCGCCGTATTCACATCCCGCACCAAGCCCTCTATGTCCTTTTGGGCCTCGCGCTCCTGGGTTCCTTCTCGCTGTTTGGTATGGTTTCCAGCTACCTGCGAATGACCTGGAAGATATCCAATTACAATAGCTTACGCACGGAAGTGGATACTTTACGTCACCAGTACAAGGCACTGCGGCAGGAAAACGATCAGAAGGACGCTCAGCTTGCCGAATTGCAATTGCTTGCCAGCGAAGTGACTCTGGCGCTTGGCCTGAAGAAAACGGTGGATAGTTCGAGTGATTTCGAGGATGACGGCCTGCTGGTTCCCACCTTCCGCGAATCCATCGATCAATATAATTTCCTCAAGTCCGCCAGTTTCTCCCGCCTCCAGAGAAGTTATCCCCGCGCCTGGCAAAAGAACACCATGCCCGCGATCTGGCCGGTCAACGGCCGGTTGTTGAGCCACTTCGGCGACCGCCAGGATCCATTCTCGGGAGAAGGCGCCTTTCATACCGGAGTCGATATCTCCGCCCCCCAGGGAACTTTGGTCCGCGCGACTGCGGACGGAGTCGTGGAGCACGCCGAGTTTGCTTCCGGCGGGTATGGCAAACTGGTCGTGATCGATCACGGCAACGGGATACAGACCTGGTACGCGCACCTCTCCGGATTCGAGGTCGTATCCGGTCAGGAAATCCGGCGCGGTGAGATTTTGGGCTATTCGGGCGCAACCGGCCGCGTGACTTCCCCGCATCTGCACTTTGAGGTGCGACGTAAAGGGAATCCAGTAAACCCCTATCCCTACCTGGCAAAATCAACGCTGGTTGAGCCGGCTCCTCCAGACCTCCCGTTCTAACGCTAATATCACGCTACTATCAAGAGATGAGTCTCGCGAACAAGTGTTCGCGGAGGCTATTCCTGGCTTCCATCCCTGGCGTTTGCGTTGCCGCCACTGCCGGCAAGGGCAGTCTTTCCCCCTCGGTCGTTACCCGCTACGCCGATCCCACTACCGAGTTCCCGGTCTTCCGCCTCACCGATCCTAACCATACCAGCGCTCTACCGCCGCACTATGCGCGAGCCGTATCTCACAAGGGCAATTTCCTGCTTTATTCGTGTGACGAGTCCGGCAGTACGCAGATCTACCGTTTGGATTTGAAAACCGGCCAAGCTCGTCTTCTCACGGATGCCGGGAGCTTCAATCTGGGCTGCTTTACCCTGGCTGCCGATGAACGAAGCTTCTGCTACGTCGATAGCGGCCGCCTCTACTTGAGCAATTTGACGTCGCTCCGTCCGCGCCAGATCTATCAGTCGCCGGAAGGATATCGGCCCATCGGTCTGAACCTTACCGATGACGGGTTGTCCGCCGCGCTAGTCGAGAAAAAGGATTCCCATTACCGGCTGCAGTGGATACGGATCGTGGACGGCATGGCCACCACGCTGGTAGAGACCGATCGGGAGGATGACGATATCAGCGATCCAGCGCCGCGTCCGCGACGTGCATCCGTGCTTTACCGCCGCGGAGGGGGTATATGGCTGGCCAATGTGGACGGCAAGCAAAACTATCGCCTCCGGCTGGCCGACGGTCAGGCTGCGGCTGCCACCTGGAGTCCCGATGGCCGAACCGTCCTGTACCTGAACGTTCCAGTCGATCCACACAAGCTACGCAACCTCCGCGAGTTCACCCCGGACAGCAATGAAGATAAGGCCATCTCCGACACTACCCAATATGCGTGTTTCGAGCGAAATGCGGACGGCAGCGTATTCGTCGGCGCCAGCGCCAGCAAAGCGTCGCCGCACGTGCTGCTGCTGGTGCGCGCGGTCGGCCGCGAATTCACTCTATGTGAGCATCGCGCCAGCGACCCGGCTGAAGTGTCGCCCATCTTTTCACCCAACAGCCAGAGTGTGTTCTTCTTGAGCGATCAGCACGGGAAGTCCGCAATCTACCGTATCGCCGTGGACAAGCTGGTGGAGACGACCGAAGAAACTCCCGCCACCTCCGAACGTAAATAGGTTCACACAAATTTGACGGTCGGCGGCTGGCGCAGCGTCTGATACACCACACAGTAGCGTTCCGTCAGGCTGAGAAGCTTAGTTACTTGCTCCGCCGGAGCCTGCGTATCCAGATCAAAGCGAAGCCGGATTTCCTTGAATCCCACGGGCTGATCTTTGGTCACCCCCAGCGTGCCGCGAAAATCGAGATCGCCTTCCACGTTCACGGTTCCACCCTTAATCGGAATCTCCAGAGCCGTGGCGACCGCGCGTAGCGTGACTCCGGCGCAGGCCGCCAGAGCCTCCAGCAACATATCGCCCGAGCAGGCAGCTAGGCCGTCTCCTCCGGTGGCAGGATGGAGGCCGGCCTCGACCAGGGCGCGGCCCGTTTCTACCTTGCAGGTAACGGCCGCGTCATCCAACCTGGCCCGTGCCCTTAGCGTTATGGTCGCTTCCTCGGGATGCTCGCGATAACGAGCCTTCAGCGGCGCCTGGACGGCGCGCAATTCGGCAGAGTCCATGAACTCGATTCTGTCAGAACGTGAGGCCTATCATGAAGTCGCCCTGGTTCTTGTTAGTGCGCAGAAGGGCGGCTATAGGATCGCGGAAGTTCTCCGATCCCCAGCGCGTGTAGCGGAATTCCGGAGTGATTCTGACGTGTCCCAGCTTGAATTCGACACCTCCGCCAAACGTGGCGCCGATATCGGTATCTTTGTTAAATTCGGGAACCGAAGTCACATCGATGTTTGCCGCGGCTGCTGTATTCTTGATTTGATCAACTCCGGAGATGTGCCGAAAGTTCGCTCCGAAATCCACGAAGGGGCGAGCTGGTCCTCCGAAGACCGCCCATTTTCCTAACACCGGAAATTCCCAGGAATTGGCTGTAGTGTTCGTCGTCGTGGGACTGCCTGGACCGCCGAACTGGTTGTAATTGAATCCCAGCCGCCGATACAGTGCATCCACCTCAATCGAAAATCGAAAAGGCAGATTCAACTGTACTGTGGGACCCACCACATAGCGATGAGTATTGGTCGCGTACGCCGCTTGATTTCCACGCGCCGTATCGAAGGCGTCCGTAATCGGTACACCCCCCTTGACGCCCACCGAAACCGCTTGTGCGGATGCGGTCACTCCGATTGCAAACACCAAAAGCGTTAATTTCATGCTCCGGGAAGAGCAACTGGTGTTCCAAACCAGCCCCCTCTAAAGACGACTGCAAAATATGCACACGTCAACTGATCAGCTTGGCGATCAGGTACGCAGCGCCCGCCGCTAAGCCGCCTATAGCCGTGGTACGCAGTGAACTGCGGATTTTCGGGGCCCCGGTGAAGTGCCCCTTCACATACCCGAAAATAGCCAGCGCGATCAGCGTAGCCACCACCGAGTAGAGCAGGGCAGTGTGGGAATCCGGCGTGATCATGTAGGGCGCCAGTGGAATCAATCCACCGACGATATACGATCCTGCGATGGTCAGTGCACTGGTGACAGCGCGCTTGGGATCTGGCTCTTCGAGTCCCAGCTCGAACCGCATCATCCAATCCACCCAGACTTTCGGCTGCGCCTCGAACGCGGTCAGAATCGGCTGCGATTGCTCCTTGGTCAGCCCGTAGGATTCCAGAATCTCCATCACCTCGTGACGTTCGTCATCGGTCCGTTCGACGATCTCCATCTCCTCGCGCTGACGTTCACTCTCGTAGTGTTCGGTGTCACCCTTGGCCGCGAGATATCCCCCGAGTCCCATGGCGATCGAGCCTGCGGCCACTTCGGCCAGTCCCGCCACGATGATCACCGTGGAAGCGCCCACCGCACCGCTCAGTCCCGCGGCCAGCGCGAAGGGCACCGTAAGGCCGTCGGCCATTCCGATCACTACATCGCGCACTGCAAGCGATGACGTGAAGTGCTTTTCAGTGTGTGAAGTTTGTGGCATTGAGTTCGGCCTTTAGGTACCTGCCAGTATATGATTCCGCGACCTCTGCGATCTCCTCCGGAGTCCCTTCGGCCACGATCCTGCCGCCGCCATCGCCGCCCTCCGGCCCGAGATCGATCACCCAATCCGCCCTGCGAATCACTTCCAGATTGTGCTCGATGATCAGGATGCTCGCGCCCGTGCGCAGCAGCCGCTCAAACGCATCCAGCAGCTTGGCGATGTCGTCGAAGTGCAATCCCGTGGTCGGCTCGTCGAAAATGTACAGCGTACCCGCGCTAGTGGCCTGCGAAAGGTGGGCGGCGAGCTTAACGCGCTGAGCTTCTCCCCCGGAAAGCGTCGTCGCCGATTGTCCTAGGCGCAGATAGCCGAGGCCCACGTCCGCCAGTACCTCCAGCTTCTGCGCCAGACGCGGAGTCGCCGAAAAAAACGAGATCGCTTCCTTCACGGTGAGCCCCAGTACCTCGTGAATGTTTAAGCCGTGATACAGAACCTCTAGAACGCCAGGCTTGAAGCGTGTGCCCTTGCAGTCGTCGCAGATCAGCTCGACGTCCGCCAGGAACTGCATCTCGACGGTCACCGTTCCATCGCCCTGGCAGGTTTCGCAGCGCCCGCCCGGGATGTTGAAGGAGAAATGCCCGGCGGTGTATCCGCGCCGATCGGCTTCGGTGGTCGACGCAAACAACTCGCGGATAATATCGAACGCCTTGATGTAGGTGATCGGATTCGAGCGCGGCGTACGGCCGATAGGCGACTGGTCTACCAGAACCACCTGCTTCAGTAGCTCGGCTTTTTCCACCTTGCGGCACGTCATCTTTTCCGGGGGGACGCCCCAGTCCTCCGGCGATGTGCCCGTCAGCAGCGTCGATTTCCCCTCTTCGTGGCTCAGACGTTTTTCCAGCGTCTGATAGATCACGTCATGCACCAGCGTCGATTTACCCGATCCTGACACGCCCGTGACCGCCACCATCACGTTGAGGGGAATCGATACGTCGATACCTTTGAGATTGTTCGCCTGGCAGCCCAGGAATCGCACAACGCGCTTAGGGCTGGGCGTTCGGCGGCCGCTGAAATAGGACGTTTTCAGATCGCCGCGCAGGTACTTGGCCGTAAGCGAAATGCCTTCTGTGATCAGCTTTTGATAGTCGCCCTCAAAGACGATGTTGCCGCCGTTTTCGCCGGCGCCCGGTCCCAGGTCGACAATGTGATCCGCCGAGCGCATCACGTCCGGATCGTGCTCCACCACCAGGATCGTGTTGCCGATATCCCGCAGTTCTTCGAGAATGCCGACCAGCCTGGCCGTATCACGGCTATGCAGGCCGATGGATGGCTCATCGAGCACGTAACATGCGCCCACCAGCCGCGAACCGAGACAGGTGGCAAGCTGGATACGCTGTGCTTCACCGCCGGACAAGGTGGCCGACAGCCGGTCCAGCGTGAGATATTCGAGTCCTACATCGTTCAGGAACTTCAGCCTCTGCCGGATTTCGACCAACACTTTGTCGGCGATGGCCATCTCTTCGGGTGCAAGCCGGATCGATAGGAAGAATTCCTGGGCCTGCGCGATGTTCATGCGCGTGACCTCGGCCATATTCATTCCACCCACTCGAATCCATAGCGCCTCAGCCCTCAAGCGTGAACCGCTGCAATCCGGACACAGCGTATAGCCGCGATAGCGGCTTAGGAACACGCGCACGTGCACTTTGTATTTCTTCTTCTCCACTTCCTTGAAGAAGTCGCGAATGTGCTGATGGACAATGGCAATCTCGTCCTTGCGGAGATCGAGCAACGGCACGTTCAGTCGCACCTTGCCCCTGTTGTCTTTCTTGAAATCGACCGCGAACCCGGAATATTGCGTCTTGGTCCATGGATCCACTGCGCCCTGCTGGATCGAAAGCGCGCGGTTCGGAATCACCAGATCCAGGTCATAGTCGATGGTGTTACCGAAGCCCTGGCAGCGCTTGCACGCTCCAAACGGGCTGTTGAAGCTAAATAAGCTGGGTTCAGGTTCGGTGAACGTCTTGCCGCACAGCTTGCAGGAAAACTTCTCGTTGAACCGGAGTGTCTGGCCGCCGCCGGCGGGCTCAAAGATCGCTTCGCCCGATTCGCGATAGCAGATCTCGACCGCGTCCACCAGGCGCTGGCGGATGTCGGGGGTAATGGCCAACCGGTCGACGAGGATAAACACTGGCTTCGAGAAATTGACATCGAGCAGCGATTCCGGTGTCGAGAATTCGAATATCTTCCCGCCTTGATACAACCGGTTGAAGCCACGCTTGCGCAGGTCGAACAATTTGTCTCGCAACGCATCCGTTGACTTTTCGGCGGCCAGTGGAAACAACACATACCAGCGCGAACCATCTGCCTGCGCCTGCATCCGTCCGGCCACCTGATCCACTGAGTCGCGCTCGACATAAACATTGCAGTTAGGACAATAGGTCCGGCCCGCGCGCGCCCACAGCAATCGCAGGAAATCGTACAGCTCAGTCGACGTCGCGACAGTCGATCGCGGGTTACGTGTCGTATTCTTTTGCCGGATCGCTACCGGCGGCGCAATGCCGTCGATCTCATCCACATCTGGCTTTTCCATGCGCTCCAGGAACTGCCGCGCATAAGCTGACAGCGATTCCACATAGCGCCTTTGGCCCTCTGCATAAATCGTGTCAAATGCCAGAGACGATTTCCCCGATCCGGACACGCCTGTAATCACGGTCAGGCGGTCATGCGGGATCGCCAGAGAAATGCCCTTCAGGTTATGCACCCGGGCGCCACGAATACGAATGGAGTCGTTCAAGGGAGGGTTACCTACTAGTATAGAGAATTGAATCTAACAGCCAGTCGCCGGAAACTTATCCAGTGGTACGATCGCGGCCATCGCGACCTTCCTTGGAGACGCACCCGCGATCCCTACGCCATCTGGGTTTCCGAAATTATGCTGCAACAGACGCGCGTGGCCGCGGTGATTCCCTACTACGAACGCTTCCTTAAACGTTTCCCCCGAGTCAAGGATCTCGCCCAGGCATCTGAGCCGGAGGTCCTGTCGCTATGGGCCGGCCTCGGATACTACTCGCGAGCGCGCAATATGCAAAAGGCCGCCCGCCAGATCGTCGAGGCTGGCGGATTCCCGCACGATCACGCATCCGTCCGCGAGCTGGCAGGCGTCGGGGATTACACGGCTGCGGCGGTCGCGAGTATCGCCTTCGGCCTGCCGCATGCTGCAATCGATGGAAACGTTCGCCGCGTGGTCATGCGTCTGGCGGGCGACGCCGGTGCAGATATCGGAGCGCTTGCGACTCGATTATTGGACAAGCGCGACCCGGGTCGATGGAATCAGGCAGTAATGGAACTCGGCGCTATGGTGTGCCTGCCGCGCGACCCCCTCTGTGCTGAATGCCCTTTATCGGGAGAATGCGAAGCCCGCCGTCTTGGCATCCAGAAGCAATTGCCACCCCGGAAGAAGAAAGTTACGGTTCGGCGAGAGCGTACGCTCTTGGTCATACGCCGGAGAGGCCGCATCCTACTCACCCCCAGCCCCCGCGTCTCCGGATTCTGGGAGCTCCCCGAAACCTTCGCCGGAGTTCGCGTGGGACCCAAGCTGGGCGAGTTTCGCCACGCCATCACCAACAGCCAGTATCATTTCGAAGTTCGTAAAGCGCGAATCACCACCCACCCGAAGACCTGTCAGTGGTGGGATGAAACCAAGCTGATCGAAATCCCGTTAAGCACTCCGACAAAAAAAGCACTCCGATATGTAGAAGCGCAAAGGGCGCGGCGCGCACGATAAATGGCACCAAGGCTATTGCGCCGCGTTCCGTTTTGCGCGTTTACTATTAGACGCCGCGACGATTACCCCATAGATCGATGTGCAGGCGCGGGCTATAGCGAAACCCTTCGCGCTTGCAGATCTCGGTCAGCCACGGCGCCCGCCCGCGAATCGCCTCCGACGTGGTGCCTTCGGGCATCAACACAACCCGGCCGCGATCGGCGTGTATATCCTCGAGCATCTTGGCAATCTCCGCCATGTCCTCCGGCGATGCGACTACAAATTTGAGCTGATACTCGTACTCCGCCATCAGTTGCTTAAGCACTTCAGGCTGAGAACGAAGCCGTTCATGCTGCGCCGCCCACTTGCCGCCCTCGCGCTCATGCGGCGTCGAATTTTCGAGCTTCGGACTAATGCTCATCAGGTCGCAGCCGGCCGGTTGATAGACCGTTCCCGCAGTCTCAATCGTGACGTGCAGTCCGAGCCCCTGGATACTCTTCGTCAGCTCGACGATGCCCGGCGCGATCATCGGCTCGCCGCCTGTGACCACGGCATGCTTGGCCGGATGCTCTCGAACACATGCCAGGACGTCGTCCACACTCATCTCCTTGCCTTCCGGTGTCCACGAGGTGTACGGCGTATCGCACCACACACACCGCAGATTGCAGCCCGACGTTCGCACGAACATGCTGGGCACGCCCGTGAGCATTCCCTCACCCTGAATCGAGTAAAAAATCTCGCTGATCTTCATCTGGGAGACTTCATGCGTACCGTAATGGATCCTGCAGCCCGGCTTCTCGAAACCCCTTCAGTCGCAGCAGGCACGAATCGCAGTGTCCACAGGGACGACCTTCCCGATCGGGATCATAGCAGCTATGTGTTAATCCGAAATCGACCCCGACTGCCGCTGCCAGCTTCACGATTCCTGCCTTGTCGAGCTGCGCCAGCGGCGTGTGGATCCGCAACAGCGTCCGTCCCTCCACGCCCGCCTTGGTTGCGAGGTTCGCCATGTGCTCGAACGCCACGATGAACTCCGGTCGGCAGTCTGGATAGCCCGAGTAGTCGATCGCGTTCACGCCGATGAAGATGTCGGAAGACTCCAGCACTTCCGCCCACGCCATCGCGTAAGAAAGGAAGATCGTGTTGCGCGCAGGTACGTACGTGATCGGAATGCCCTGGGTTCCATCATGTTTCAGGCTGTCCTTCGGCACCGCGATGTCGGCAGTAAGCGCGCTGCCGCCAAACGCTCGCAGGTCGATCTGAACCACCTTATGCGCGCGCACGCCAAAGTGCCCGGCCACGCTCGCCGCAGCCCGGATCTCGATCCTGTGCCGTTGGCCGTAATCAAACGAGAGCGCGTAGCACTCGAAGCCCTCGCGCCGGGCCACGCCCAGGCAGGTCGAGGAGTCCAGACCTCCGCTCAATAAACACACAGCTTTCATGGGCAGGAACCCATTTTAACGTAGGCCTGGTTTGTTACTATCATGCGATGAGCACTCCGACGCCTCCCAAACACGTCCCGTTCGTTTCGGAAAACTCCACCATGAAGGAGTTCACGCTGCGCGCGGTGCTGCTGGGCCTGGTGATGTGCGTGATCCTCGGCGCGGCTAACGCTTATCTGGGCCTGAAGTCCGGCGTCACTATTGCGGCGACGTATCCGGCGGCCGTGATCGGCATGGCCGTGCTGCGTATCTGGAAGGGCTCCGTGCTCGAGGAAAATATCGCTCGAACCGCGGGATCGATCGGCGAATCCGTGGCCGCAGGAGCCATCTTTACCTTGCCCGCCTTTGTCATCACCGGCGCCTGGTCGAGCTTCGAGCCGGGCCAAGCCTACTGGAAATCCACATCCATGATGATCGTAGGCGCCATCCTCGGCGTCTTGTTTGTCTCTCTGGTCCGGCGCGTCATGGTGGAGGATCCTTCCTTGCCGTTCCCGGAATCCTTGGCTGCCGCGGAAATCCATAAGGCGGGACAACGCGGTGCGGAAGCAGCGCGCTACTTGTTCTGGAACATCGGTGTTGGTTCCGTGGTGCAACTGATGGGCGCGTTCAGTCTCTACGCGGTGGACAAGGACATTCCTGTTCCCATCGGTGAGCTGGGGCGCAGCAGTGTGCGCCTCGGCGCGCTTGGCAGCACCAATACCATCCAGACCGGCGGCGTGTCGGTGCTCTCTGGTCCCACGGTCAGTCCTGCGTATATGGGAGTTGGCTACGTGATCGGACCGGAACTGGCGGCACTGCAGTTCTCCGGCAGCGTTCTGGCGTGGGGCATGCTGGTTCCTTTGATGATGTACTTCCTGGGACCGCGGCTTCAGGAGTTCATTCCGGCCGGAGCTGGAGACGCCGGGTGGGCAGCCCAGGCCGCGGCCGTGTGGCGCTACATCGTCAGGCCCATTGCCGTGGGAGGCATGCTGGTGGGCGCCGCCTACACGTTATTCCGCATGGGCGCGAAACTGACCTCCAGCCTGGGGCGCGCGCTGAGCGAAGTGCGCCACGGCGCTCCCGCCATGGAATCCGTCGCGCGCACCGAGCGCTATATGGGATCGAAGACCGTGCTGTCACTCATCGGTGTCATGTTCCTGGTCATGATCGGACTGTATGTCTATATTTCGGGGAATGTGGTCGCCGGCGTCGTCGCCGCTATCGTCATGTTGATCGTAGGCTTCTTCTTCGCCACAGTATCCGGAAATTTGGTGGGTATGATCGGGTCGTCCAACAACCCGATTTCCGGGCTTACGCTCTCCACGCTGATCATCGCCGCTCTCCTGATGGTCGCCCTGGGAGTTCGAGGTGTCAGCGGCGTGGCTGTCGTTCTCGGCGTCGCTGCTGTGGTCTGCGTTTCTTCGGCTGTCGCCGGCGAACTGCTACAGGACTTCAAGGCTGGCTACATTCTGGGCGGTACTCCGCGGAACATTCAGATCGTCGAGCTGATCGCCGTGGTTCTGGCCAGCATCGTGATGTACTATCCGGTCTACATTCTGCAGGCGGCCAATATCAAGGGAGGCGGCATTGGGTTCGGCGATCCCAGGCTCCCGGCGCCGCAAGCCGGCTTGATGGCCGTGCTCTCACAAGGCATCGTGGGCGGCGATATGCCCTGGCCGCTGGTCGTTACCGGCGTACTCTTCGGGCTGGCGCTGATTCTGTTACGCGTGCGCAGCCCGATGTTGGTGGCTGTCGGGATGTATCTGCCTATCGCCACCACCTTCGCCATCTTTGTAGGAGGCATGCTGCGATGGGCATCCGATACTTTGAGCAAGCGCAAAGGCAACAACGAGGCACAGCAGGCTCGCGTCGAAAGTGTCGGCATTCTGATCGCCAGCGGGCTGATCGCAGGCGAGGCGCTTACGGGCCTGGTTGTGGCATTGTTCATCTTTCTCGATAAGAAGGTTCCCGTGTTCTTCGGTGATCCTTCCTATTTGGTCGGCCTTGGGGTAATGGCGCTGCTGGGCGTGTTGATGGTGAAGTTGCCGCTTTCGAAAGCGGGCCGGCCGGAAGATCCGGCGCCTCCCGCGGCGATCATGTGACACGGAGACCCGCACTTCTTGCACTGACCGCTGTTCTCGGAATGTGGCTGTGGCAGTTCGCTACGGTCCACTTCAACTATGGCGGCAACTGGACCGCGCTCTTCTCCATCGCACCGGACTGGCCCCAGCCCCCATTTGCCGCGTCCGAATCCCTCTACAAATTTCCTGGATCGCTGGGCTATGACGGCCAGATGTACCACCTCATCGCGCACGATCCGCTCATGCGCCGTGGCGCCGTGGCCGCGATGGACGATCCTGCCTTGCGCTACCGCCGCATTCTGGTTCCGGCACTGGCTTGGGCCATCGCGCTGGGCCGCGATTCCGCCATTCATTCGGCCTATGTCGCCGTGATTCTTGGATTTGTGTTTCTCGGCGTCTATTGGTTCGCGCGCGTCATGCTAATACAAGGCCGGCACCCGGCTTGGGGGCTGATCTTCCTGCTGATGCCCGCAACCCTGGTGTCCATGGACCGCATGACCGTCGATGTCGCTCTGGCTGCGCTCACCGTTGGGTTCGTTTTGTATTCTGACTATCGCTGGAAAGTACTTCCGATCCTCGCGTGTGCCGCGCTGACCCGTGAGACTGGACTTCTTCTCACCCTGGGCTACGGAATCTTTCTCCTTTCCCGCCGCCGCTTTGCCGATTTGCTTTGGACCGCCGCGTCCACTTTGCCGGCTATCTCTTGGTATGCGTACGTGAGCAACGTCACTCCACACCAGCCTCCAGCCGGGATCGTCAGTCTGATTCCGTTGGCCGGGTGGATCGAGCGTGTTGCGCACCCCGAGACCTATGCCTTGCCTCGGTTACAAGCACTGGCCGCCATAGAATTGGACTACGTAGCATTGGCGGGCGTCGCATTGATGCTGGGACATGCGATTTGGCTCGGGTGGGTGCGCCGCTGGAATGCCCGCGCCGCGACGATTTACGTTTTCGCGGCTGCGATCGCGTTTATCGGCAGCCGAAGCGTTTGGCAGGACGCTTTCAGCTACGGCCGCGTAGTGACGCCTTTGATGCTTCTGCTGGCCGCTGAGGACTCCCGGGCGTATCTACCCGTGGTTCTGATCGACGCCCGCATCGGATTAAACTTTTTGAGGCAAATTATCGGCGTGGCACGCGGCTTGCTCGGCGGATGAACTGTTAAAGTAAATACTTGTCTCGCGTCGTTTCTTCCCCGAATTCCGGTTCGGCCGGCGGTGTACTTTGGACCCAGCTCTATCTGGGCCTGGGTTTCACCACCATGGCGACGCTCATCATGGAACTTGCGCTTACGCGCATATTCTCGGTGGTGTTTTACTATCACTTCGCATTCCTGGCGATCTCGATAGCGCTGTTCGGGTTGGGCGCTGGTGGAGTCTTTTCGTACGTAGTCTCGGCGCGCCCTGGAAACGTATATCAGAAACTCGGCACACTCGCGCTCTCCGCGAGTCTCTCAGTGTTGTTTGTGCTCTGGTTCATCCTGTCCAGGGAGAACAATGACATCCTAACGCTGGCGGGCGTCTACTTCGCGACCGCGGTTCCGTTCTTCCTCGCGGGGACCATCGTCTCGATTGCCATTTCCGAAGCCATCGAGCGGGTCCATCGGGCCTATTTCTTTGATCTGGCCGGTGCGGCCGTTGGCTGCCTCCTGCTGATCCTGTTCCTCGACGTGGCTGGCGGCCCGGGCGCTGTGATCGCCGCTGCCGCTGTCTACGCGATCGCCGCCGCCCTGTGGTACAACCAGGCCCGTCAGGATAGCCTGCGCATCGTGGCGGTGCTAGCGGCCCTGCTGATGGTCACCTTGCTGGTGGTCAATGGCAAGGTGCACTGGTTCGATGTCCGCTGGGCCAAAGGCGAGCGTATTCCCGAAGAACGCTTCTCGGCGTGGAACAGCTTTTCGCGCGTCGGCGTCATCCAGAACCATAACCCGGATGGAAGTCCATACTGGCTGATTCGTATTGATGCCGACGCCGCCACCGGGATTGCGACCTACGATTGGGCTCACGGCCTTGCGGACGCCGATCGGGCCAACCTGCTTCGACAGGGTCAGGGACTTCCATATGCGATGCGTCCCGGCGCCAAGACCCTCATCATCGGTCCCGGCGGCGGATACGACGTCTCGCGAGCACTCGCCTCCGGTACCAAAGATGTCACCGCAGTCGAAATCAACCCATTGATCGCCAACAAGATCATGCAGGAGGTCATGGTGAAAGAGAACTACGGCATCTACCTGCGGCCCGAAGTTCACCTGCATGTCGAGGACGGCCGCTCCTTCGTGCGTAGCAGCACGGAGAAATATCAGGTGCTGCAGGCGACCCTGGTCGACACCTGGGCGTCCACCGCCGCTGGCGCGTTTGCCCTGTCGGAGAACAATCTCTACACCTCGGACGCCTTCTACGACTATCTGTCGCATCTGACTGAAGACGGCCTACTGGTCTTTACGCGCTGGGGCTTCGAGCCGCCGCGCGAATCGCTGCGCCTGGTGTCGCTCGCCATGGATGCCCTGGGGCGTTTAGGAGAAGGAAACGCCGCGTCACATGTGATCGCAGTCCGTGACGATGCCACCAAGCTCAACGGCTGGGGCGCGCAGGACACGGTGCTCATCTCGCGCAAGCCTTTCTCCGCAGCCGATATCGAGAACGCCCGGCGGCTCACCGCGGAATCGCGCATGGACATCGTGTATGTGCCCGGCCAGCCCGCCAAAAACGCGTTCGGGCAGCTATTGTCTAGCGCGAATCCGAAAGAATTCTGGAACGACTACCAATATGACGTTTCACCGGTAGGCGACGACCGCCCGTTCTTCTTTTACACCGTCCAGCCGCGAGATCTTTGGAATTTCATCCGCAACGGCAACCAACAGAGTGCCGACTACAAGATCAACCGCGCCGTTCCGCTCCTGTTCGGGCTGATGGGTTTGAGTATTGTCGTAACCGGCCTGATTTTGGTCCTACCCAGGCTTGTCTTGGGGAGCCGCCTGCCCAAACAAAGGAACGTGGTGAAGTTCCTGTGGTACTTCCTGTGCCTCGGTGCAGGTTACATTCTGGTGCAGGTAGCGCTGATCCAGAAATTCGTTCTGTTGCTGGGGCATCCGACCTACGCCCTGACCGTGATCGTCTTCTCGATGCTGGTGGCGAGCGGAGCAGGCAGCTATCTGAGCAGCCGCGTGGTCGCCGGTGACGATACCCGGCTGGTATATGTGCTCGCAGCGGTCGCCCTGCTAGTGGGGATTCTGGCGTTTGTATCCACGCCACTGGTTACCGCAGCGGCGAGCTGGCCGCTGGCCGCGAAGCTGTTTCTGACGACCCTTGCGGTGGCTCCCGCCGCGCTGCTGATGGGCATGCCGTTCCCGAGCGGCCTGCGGCGCTTGGAGAAGCGTCACCCTCCGTCGGTGCGCTGGGCTTGGTCGCTCAATGCGGCAGCCAGCGTACTCGGCTCCGCCAGCGCAATCTTCCTGGCAATCTACATCGGCCTGCGCTCGACGTTATTGGTCGGCGCGGGGTTGTACCTCTGTGCGCTGGTCGTGATTCTCGCGACGCGCCACCGCGACGGCGACGTTCCGCATCAGGCCTGAGTATTTTGCGCGCATGATAGGTGAGTCCTTGAAGCGTTCGCGAAATGCTTCCGGCGACAACTGCTCGAGCTCGGTAAGCGGAATGGCGGTACCCGCGAAATCTGGTTCATCGGTGATGGGCGCACGCGAGTTCCACGGGCAGACATCCTGGCAGATATCGCACCCGAAAACATGGTCACCCATGCCGGCACGCAGTTCCTCGGGAATGGGCCCGCGCAGCTCGATGGTCAGATACGAGATACACCGGCGCGAGTCCACCTGCCATCCGTTTTGCGACGGCACGATCGCGTCCGTAGGACAAGCCTCGATGCAACGCGTACAGGTTCCGCAGCGATCCGGCGGAGGCGTCGCCGGCTCCAGATCTAACGACGTCACGATCTCGCCCAGAAAGAACCACGAACCCAGCGGCTCGTTGATCAGACAGGTATTCTTGCCGATCCAACCCAGCCCCGCCAAGCGCGCAAGAGTCCGCTCCAGCAGGGGTGCGGTATCGACACAAATCTTCCACTCGAAACTTTCGATTTCTGAAAGCCGCGCGACCATGCGCACCAGCGCGTCGCGTATAGTAAGGTGATAATCACGGCCCCAGGCGTAGCGCGAGATGCGGGCGTCGCTCTCTGTTCTCGGCGGATCCGGAGTGTTGTATAGCTTGCCGACGCAGATGACTGAGCGGGCATTCGGCAGAAGATTCCGTGCATTGCGCCGCATCTCTGCGCGGCGATCGGTCAGGTAGCGCATCTCGCCGGCCAGACCGTCTGAGATCCAATCCTGATAGCGCGAGAAGTCGTCTGCGGGATCTACGGGAGCCACACCGGCAAGCTCAAACCCGCACTCGCGAGCAATCTGTCGGACCGTCTCTGCCCGCATAAGCCGAGTATCAGCGAGAATAGAAAGTTATGCAAGAATCTTTCCGGATCGGCTTGGTGCAAACAAGTTGCTCGCTCGATCCGAACGAGAATCTGGAAAAGACGCTGTGGAAGGTCCGCGAGGCGGCCGCGGGCGGGGCGCAGGTCATCTGTCTCCAGGAGCTGTTCCGATCTCAGTACTTTTGCCGCGAGGAGAATGCCGAGCTTTTTGCGCTGGCTGAATCGATTCCCGGACCTTCCACGGAAACCTTGGGTAAACTCGCCCGCGAGCTGAAGATAGTCATCGTGGCGTCGTTGTTCGAGCGCCGGGCTCCCGGACTGTATCACAACACTGCGGCGGTGCTTTCGACGGATGGAGAAATCGCCGGATTGTACCGGAAAATGCACATTCCGGACGATCCGTTGTATTTCGAGAAGTACTATTTCACGCCCGGTGACCTGGGTTTCAATAGCATCGAGACGCCGCACGGGCGCCTGGGAGTCCTGGTCTGCTGGGATCAGTGGTACCCGGAAGGGGCTCGCATCGCGGCGCTCTCTGGCGCTGACGTACTGGTGTACCCCACCGCCATCGGCTGGCACCCTGCGGAGAAGGCTCAGTATGGGACCGCCCAATTGGACGCCTGGCGAACGATCCAGCGCGCGCACGCTATTGCGAACGGCATCTATGTCGCCGCCGTGAACCGCGTGGGCTACGAAGGTCCGCCTGAACACGGACTCGAGTTCTGGGGATCCTCGTTTGTCGCCGATCCCTTTGGCCAAGTGATCGCGCAGGCCTCCTGCGACCAGGAAGAAGTTCTGATCGCCGAATGCGATCCTCATCGCATGGAAGAAGTCCGCCGCAACTGGCCATTTCTGCGCGACCGGCGCATTGATGCATACGCTCCGATTCTCAAGCGATGGCTCGACAAATAGCCCGCTTCCGCATGCCCGCGGAATGGGAGCCGCATGAGGCCACCTGGCTCGCCTGGCCGCATGAGAAGTCCGACTGGCCCGGAAAGTTCGCGCCGATCCCGTGGCTGTATGGCGAAATCGTGCGCCACCTGGCACGGGTCGAGCGCGTCCGCATTCTCGTCCAGGATCGCGAGGCGGAAGAAGGAGTGCGCAAGATTCTCAAGAAGTGCCACGCCGACCTGGACGCTGTCGAATTCTTTCACCACCCGACCAATCGAAGCTGGACGCGCGACTATTGCCCGCTATTTGTGAAAAAGTCAGGCGAAATCGCCGCCACGCACTGGCGCTTCAACGGATGGGCCAAGTACGACAACTGCAAGGATGACGCGCGCACGCCAGCCTTTATTGCCCGCAAGCTCAAGTTGCCTCGCATTGAAACCGGACTAGTACTCGAGGGAGGCAGCATCGACGTCAACGGGGCGGGGAAGTTGCTCACCACCGAAGAGTGCCTGCTTTCCGACGTCCAGGCGCGCAATCCCGGTCTCGGCCGCCGAGACTTAGAGAAGGCGTTTCACGACTACCTGGGAATCGACGAAGTCATCTGGCTGAATCGAGGCATTGCGGGCGATGACACGCACGGCCACATCGACGATCTGGCTCGCTTCACCGCCGCCGATACAATCGTGACGATGGTCGAGCCGGATAAATCGGACGTGAACCATGAGCCGCTCCAGGAGAATCTGGAGCGCCTCCATGCCCGGAAGGATTTGCAGGTACGGAGCATGAAGATGCCCGAGCCTGTGTATTTCGCCGGCCAGCGCCTGCCCGCGAGCTATGCGAATTTCTACATCGCTAACAGGCTGGTTCTGGTGCCGACCTTTTGCGACAAGAACGACGAGGACGCGCTCGCTATGCTGGGAATGCTGTTTCGCGACCGCGCGACAGTTGTGGGAATCCCCTGTCGCGACTTGGTCCTCGGCCTGGGAACGCTGCACTGCATGACGCAACAACAGCCGCTCCTGACCTTGGACTTGTAGAACGTCTAGAAAATGAAGCTGACGCCGCCACGTACCGCGCGGGGGGCGTTCGTCAGCACGGCGTGGCGGCCGTTCGACTGGAGGGGGACGTATCCCTGTGCAAGCAGGTTGCGCAGATCCACGGTCATCTCCATGTGCATGCCGCCGATGGACGGCAGCGGCTGCCGGGCATAGACGTTCCAGCCCACTTTCTGATCGGTCTTTCCAGTCAATGATACGTGGGTCGGCATCAGCACGTTAGGGTCGGTCCAGCCGTAGCTGGTCGCCAGATGGGTTTTGGTGACGGGCACGGCAGCATCGGCCTGCACTGTCACCCAGGGTCGTGGTGCGTTTCGTACGCCGGAACGAAAATCATCCCCGGTGGATGCCGGGACATCCCGCGATTGCTGCAACTGCAGCGCGTCCGTGCGGCCGGCAGCCGCGGATACTTCCAGCCGATCGCCCAGTTTTTGCGTTACGGATGCGGAATAGCCCATGCGGCGATAGTCGCCTAAATTAAATACGGTCCCACGCGAAGACAGATCGGGAAGCAGGTCGCCCGGATCCACCAAGCCCGAGTCGCCGGACATGAGGAATGCTGCATTGGAGACCTCTTCGGCGTAGACAGAGGCACGGTAGGTGCGAGAGCCTTCTACTGCCTGATAACCGGCTTCGATCACCTTGTTTCGCTCTACCGCTGCCTGGTTGTCACGGCGCGAAATGCGCTGCATTTGTCCCAGGGCCGCCAAGTCCGCGCTCAGGTTTTGGTTCTGATTGGAGCTAGCCGTGAGGAGCTCCACCGGTTGCGATCCCGCACTGACCGCCAAGCGAACGGCGCTATGATCGTCCAGATCGTAGGTCGCGCGTGCGAAGGGATTCACGTGGTTGATCCGCCCAAACAGCGAGATCGATTCCAGGCTGACGCCATATTCCAAGTGAATGACGTCGAGGACTTCCATCTTGTCGTAGGAAGATAGCGAAGCGGTGCGCAGGGCGGGAGTATTAGATCCGACTGCCCCTGATCCCATCAGGCTGGGCAGGTAGATCTGGCGGACAGTGAGGGCCAACTGAGGACCTTCCCCGTTTTGATCGTCGCGCCGGTAGGTGGTCCGGAAAGCGGCCGACGGAAACCCGCTGGCCGCGTAACCCACATTTCCGCTTACACGAATCTTGGAGGTTCCGTTGACCGAAGTGGCCAACACGAAGGCTGTTCCCAGATCCTGCGAAGTGCCGCTGAAGGGGTCGCCGTCTCCGGCTGAAACCTTCACCAGAGCGCTGGTATCCGAGAACACGGATGCCATGGAGGTCCGTGAGGAACTGGTTTGCGGAAGCAGCCGAAGAACCGGCCGGGTTGCATGGGAAGTTTTCAGCACCCACTTCCAGGAATCGCTCATCAGCGCACCTTCCGGCGAATTGAGAGGAACCAGCTCGATGCTGCTCAGGGCGCTCGACAGTTGAATTTTCAGCAGGCTCTCCGATCCTGCGATAACCGAGATATTGCGCCGGAGCGCGGGCACGAAACTGGCCAGGCTCACCCGGATCGAATAAACGTCAGGGGCCAGGCTATCGAAGACAAACTTGCCATCCTGGTTGCTTAGGCCTCGCCGGAGGAGTTCATCGTAGCGGTTGTAGAGAGATACCACCGCCCCCATTTGGACGACGCCCGTAGCGTTTCGAACTTCGCCAAGAATATGTCCCGAGAGCGCGGGAACGAAGAAAGCATCCGCGTCAGCCGCGTGCAACGCGGGTGTCAGGCCAACCATGCCTGCAATCAGGCCGAACTTAATAACAAACTTCGGCAAGCTCTTGCCTCGGAGCCTTAAGCCGCGGATTCGCTACCGCAGCCATAGCCCTATAGTACCGTAAACGTGGCGGTGGGGCTCAGGGTCTCATTCCGCATCTTGTCGGTTATCTTTATCTTCAACGTATAGTCACCGGGGGCGAAGTTTACCAGCGGTAGCTTCTTTTCCAGCAGCAGTTGCGCGGCGCCTCCCGTCAGCGTGGTAAGATCCTCGCTAAAATCGAGAACTCTCTCGTTGGTGCCGTTCTTGACTACTTCGTACTGAATCTCTCCATCCGGCTTGTGGGTGAGTTCGTCCGCCTTAAAATTGTAAAGCTGCAAGTAGAAGTAAAGTGGCTCGTCGCGCCGGAATTTACCATTCACGCGGGGGCGGACCTTGTTGGCGCCAATCACGAACTGCCCGGTCCCGATGCTGGCGGTAGGCAACTTCTCGATTTTATCCGCCAGCACCAGAGAACTCATGGCCAACTGGTCGTCATCAAACCGCGGCACGTCGAGTCGCTGTTCCCAAGTGGTGGTGTTACCACCGACGACGTCTTTCGCCGCGACCGTAAGCCGGTACACGCCCGGCACCAGGCTAATCTGTTTCTGGTAAATCGCCGAACCCTGCGTGGCCTGTTGCAGCATCTCCGCCGGGACCGGCGGTATGGAGACTACTTCTTCGATCGGACGGATCACTTGCCGATGAGTCTGTGTCTCGATCTTGGCGTAGATGTTCACTGCGCCTTCCGCCACTCCCTCTTTCTGCTTGTACTGCAGGTCCTTGCGCTCAAACTGGATGGTCAGATTGGTCAGTACAGTGGAGCTGGTGATCGGGAAATAATCCATCCGCACCTTCATCGGCAGCAGATTGTATTTGATGGTCGATTGAACCAGCGCTTCCAGATCTTTGAACTTGACTGCGGGAGCCTTCTGCAGATTGGTGAACTGTTCCAGACGGGTGAACTGGTCCATTTTCGCAGGCATTGGTTGCGATCCGGTCCCCAGCAGCGTCCCATCGGTGCGGGTGAAACGTTGGGATTTGTCGGTCAGGCCTAATTGCTCGTAGAGCGTAAGACCGGCACCGGGAACACGCGCCAGAGCATCCTTTTCCGACGGATCCATGGTGATGTGATACTCATTGGTCATGGACGGATCGACGAACTCGATAGTCACGTCCGACCCGCAGCATTCGAGATACCGGTAGCGCCATCTCTCATAGGGGAAAAACGTGGTGTCGCCACCGCCT
>Ga0105245_10001314_pt1 | contig 22450 bp, 47 predicted proteins | sample KBSM54metaG_FD_81523 | JGI IMG/M metagenome (GOLD analysis project Ga0105245, IMG submission 81523) | Miscanthus rhizosphere microbial communities from Kellogg Biological Station, Michigan, USA - KBS M5-4 metaG | ecosystem: Host-associated > Plants > Roots > Rhizosphere > Soil | place...
GAGCCGGAGATGTGGCGGCGAACCAAGGCACTGATGGTCTACTCCGGAGGCACCTTGGGGGTCGGGGGAGGGGCACGGTCGGCGGACGCCCAGCGGGCCTTGTTCCTCTCCCGTTACTACATCGACGATGTCCACGGCACCGTTCACTACAACGGCCACATGTGGAGCAAGAAGGACGGGGTCGCTTCGGCCGCGCCGCCCGGCCTGTCATACCACGAAGACGACGCCACCGTGAACGGGGCGCTGGCCATCGACTTCGTCGGCGACCTCGACGTGCTGCGGATCAACGGGCCCGACTTCGGACTCACCCAGTTCGCTGCCGTCAACAACGAACCGTGGCACGGCCAACCGATCGAACTCCCCCATTCACGATCGAAGTTCGTCCCTTCGCTCATGTATCCGCTGACGCCGTGGGTGTTCCCCGGCGCACCAACCCCACTGCCACCGCCAGGAGACACGATGGAACTTGCAGTCATGACTTTCAACAACACGACGCCGCACACGACGTTCCTCGGCTACTGCAACCGCAAACCGCAGCCCGGCGGTGGTGTCGCCAACATGTTCTGGGATGTGCTGTGGATCGACGGCACCGATCCGGAAGCGATGAAGATGCTCAACGATCAGATCACCTTCGGTGGGGCGCAGACGTTCGAGTTCGGCCATCACGTGTCCCGCGGCCTGTGGCTGCTCAACGACAAGCTGCCTACGTCAGCGAAGTCTGATGGGACGGCGTGGACGAAGGCGGACTGGGGTCGGTTCGGTTCCGGGTAGTTCGCAGGTGGTTCACGAGAGCGAACCCTTCGAGCGCATCCAGAAGTCGTACCAGTTGGTTCTCGTCGAGGTCTTTCCATGAGGCAACGTCCCTCCTCAGGAGAATCTCGGCGAGTTCCAACCTGTCGTCACGGGTCAACCCGTACGTCCTGGCGTAGATCATCGCCTTAGTCAATTTGACCTGTTTGGGGTCAGTATCGCTCATTCGAGCGACTCTAGATGCCATACTCCCAGGCGGGCTCCCGGAAACAGGCGGGCCCTCCCATTCCCAAACCACGCAACACCGACGGTGCCATCGAAGACCTTGGCATCTTGATCACTGCCGCTTACGGTCTCGACACCAACTGGATGGAGCAGGGATCATGCTTCAACTGGGGGTCGAATCGACCGGGGCATCCGACGCCATGGCAGGTGGCGCCGGGCAAGAAGTACAACGGGATCTCCGGCAGCGAACTGCAGAAGTACGCGCTGATGATCTGCAACTCGTGCGACGCCCAATACGACTGTGCCGACTACGCCGTCGACGCCAAGATGATCGCCGGATCGTGGGCGATGCCGATCACCCAGTTGCGGTGGCTGCAAGGCCGCAGCGACGCCCATGATCTGATCGACATGGCCCGTGGCAGCGATGTGCCGGTGCAAGAGGTCGCCGCGCATAGTATGGACACATGCCAGCAGTCGGACCAGTCCTCTACGATGTCGATGTAGTCATGTTCGGGGGACTCGATCCCGAAGGTGCCGAATACAAGCGGGCCCGGATCACCCTCAACGGTGACCCCGGCGACGCCGTGCTGTACATGTTCGAGACCGAGCCGGAACCGAAGTGGAAGCCGGTCGATCGGATCACCGGCACCAAGATCACCGAGACCAACAAGGGCATGTCGATCACCGGCACGTCACGAGAGTTGATCGACACTGTCGGCGTCGACCCGGCCGACGCCCAGGTGCGCTGGGAGATCCAAGCCCACCGATGATCGAGATCGTGGTCATCCTCGGCCTCGTCGTCTACCGGGTGACACGGTTCTTCTTGAAAGACTCGATGATCGAAGAACCGCGCACCTGGTTCTACGGCAAGCTGGTCGGCGACATGGAGAAGCAGTCGTGGTGGCGCGACAAGCTGTACGAACTGCTCGACTGCCCGTACTGCTTCTCGGTGTGGGTGTCGGCCGGTGGCACGATCGTGATGATGCAGTTCCGTTCGGTGCCGTTGCCGGTGTACGTGTGGCTGTGCGGCTCGACTGTCGCGTTGGTCATATGGCATTTCCTCGAACCCGAGTAACCTCCGTTCGATGGACGTGTTCGATGAGATGGTCGCCAAGGAACAGTTCATCGAACTGATCGCTGTCGGCAACGCCCCGATCAACGCCGGGATCATCGTTGGCTGGACCCCGGCGCAGACCCACAAGTTTCTCCGTGACCCCGACTTCGTCGACGTCGTCAACGGGGCCATGGAACGCCGCGACGGCAACGTCGAAGAAGCCCTGTACCAACGGGCCCTGGCAGGCAACGTGGCAGCGATGCAGATGTGGCTGTTCAACCGGCGACCCGACGACTGGCGTGACGTGAAGCGCATCGAGATCCGTTCCGAGCAGCGCATCGAAGTCGCCGCTGTCGAATCGGTGAAGGCCGGTGTGATTGCTCTGATCCGAGAACAAGGTGTCGCCGCAATGCAGGCGCTCGACGCAGGGATCATCGACGCGGAGATCGTCGATGACGACGAGTGAGGTAACCCTCGCCCAGCGCATCGCCTTGCCGTCGTCGGTCGGGCGGTATCTCGGGGAGAAAATCTGGGGCGAACCGTACGTCATCTTCGACTGGTTGGCCTACGCCGAACGGCGCATCGTCGACGCCATCTTGGACACCACCCACGAGCGGTACATCATCGTCAACGCCCCACCGCAGGTCGGCAAGTCGTCCTACGTCGGCATCCTGTTGCCGTTCTGGCTGACCGGCATCTTCCCGCAGTGGCAGATCATGTACATCTCGTACTCGGACGACTTCTCGACGTCACGTGGCAAAGACGTCCGCCAGATGCACGAACTGTTCGGCAAAGAACTGTTCGGCACCTCGATCTCCGGTGACTTCGGTGCCGCCCACGACTGGCGAACCTCAGCCGGGCGCGGCGGGATGCTGTCGGTCGGCGTCGGCGGTCTGATCACCGGCCGACCCGGTCACGTGATCATCATCGACGACCTCATCAAGAACGCGCAGGAGGCCGCGTCGCAGGCCACGAAGAAGATGCATCTTGCGGAGTGGGACGGCACCATCAACCGTCGTGTGCAGCCCGGCGGCACCGTGATCATCATCGCCACGCGCTGGGTTGAAGACGACCTGTCGGGTGCTCTCACCGAACGGATGAAAGAACCCGGCTACGACGGACCCCAGTGGGAAGTCATCGAGTTCCCGGCCTTCGCCGATCCACCCGATGACATGGAGTTGTCGGAGGATGAAGCCGAGCAGTGGCGCGACATTCTGGGCCGAAAGCAAGGCGAGGTTCTCGACTGCCGGTTCTCGCGTATCCCTGGGCGCGCCCCAGAAGACTTCTTTCAACGGGCTCGTGCCGGGATGGACCCATTCGCATTCTCGTGTCTCTACCAGCAGCGTCCGACGGCCCGTGAAGGTGGCATGTTCCCGGCCATCAACTGGAACTTCTACGACCCAGCCGAATCCCCGGTGTTCGATCGAGAAGTGCGTGTCTGGGACCTTGCGGCCACCGAAGGCGGCGGCGACTGGACCTGCGGTACCAAAGTGGGGCGGGCTGGTTCGAACTTTTACATAACCGACGTCCGGCGGTTTCGAAAGAATGCCGGAGGCGTCCAAGACGAAGTGAAACGGATCGCTGTCCTCGATGGATACGGGCCGAAGGTGTTGATCGAGGAAGAGAAAGGCGGTTCCGGCAAGTCGGTTGTCGAGGCCTATCGCCGACTGCTCGTCGGCCACACTGTCGAATCCGCGAAGGCGGAAGGCGATAAGGAGTCGCGTGCGACCCCGTATTCGGCGGAGCAGAACAAGCGCAATATGTTCCTGCCAATACCGGGAACGGTGGAGTGGGACGTCAAGGGGTTCATCGACGAACACAAACGGATGATGGGTGATGGTCGGCGACCGAAAAACGATGACCGCATCGACACCGCCGCCTACGGGATGCTTGAACTGCTCGCCCAAGGGCTGGTCGACATCTGGGTGCCGAACGCCGACAACGTCCGGACCATCGGGGTCGCCCAACGTCACCTCATGTTCGAACAAGACTGGTCACCTCAGGTTGCGACGGCGCAGTCGCGTGTGGAGCGCCTCATCCATCAGTCGCCCCTCGCCGGGTGAGCGTTCCACCCACCAGGTCATCTCGACCTTGGTGGTGTTCTTCATCTGGTGCACCGGGGTGAGGATCACGAACTCTTTGCCGGGCTGCGGGTAGCTGGTGTACTGGCTGCGCCGGAACGGTGTCGGTTCCACCTTCCACACCGGGAACAGATCCATGTGCATCCCGAACATCGCTTCGCCGTGCAACGCCGGGTGGGTGTCGACGTACTTCAATTCGAACTCGATGCGACGCATCGACGAGAAGTTGCCTTCGGCATGGTGCCGCCGTTTCAGCAGCCCGCCACGCGGTCCGAACGTGATGTCGTACAGCCGGTCACGCAACTCTTTCCAGGCGACATACGGGGAGTCGCAGGCGATCCGCCCGCGTTTGCACTTGAGCAGGTCGATGCTGTTGCCGACGATCTCGTCGTAGATCTCCTGGTCGTACGCGGCGACGTACTCCACGCATCGCCATTGGGGCAACGTGAAATTGACCTGCATCAGAAACCCGGGTTGCGCACCATCGCAGAAGCCTCTTCGTACAGTTCGTCGAACGCGTCCGGTTCGTAGCGGGCCAGGTGACCGATCGACGGCTGGCACAGATGCGTCAGCACGACGCCGCACATTTGCGCCACCGTCGGATCGTTCGCCTTCCACACCATCAGGTGGCTGATCGCCTCCAGGCGCATCTCTTCGCTGACGTCATCCATCGTGGCGATCCAACAGGCCGGGAACGCCGGGCGATTCGTCGGAGTCGGTGGCCCGGAAATGTGCATCAGGGTGCGACGGAAGAACGGACTCGATGATGCAGTAGTTGGCTGCGTCGTACAACCATTCGATGTTGCCGGTCTTGAGATACAAGTCGATCCGTTCCTGGAGGGCCCGCATCGCGTTGCCCGGCGTCGGATATCCACTTTCGATCGAACCGTACTTCTGATCGCTGAAACCCATCCGGTTGGCCATCCGCTGCACCGCTTCCCAGTACCCCTCGTGTGGGTACACGAACGTGCGGATCGTCGGGGCAGCCATTAGACCGACGTGGTGTCGGCGATCATCTTCGCCCCGGTCGGCGTGATACGCAGCCCTCGGGGGATACCGGGGGTGACCTCGATCAGTCCGTGGGCGACCATCAGCTTCAGCATCCCGTTCGCACCGGACGGTGAAGCCCAGCCGACGGCGGCGGAGATTTCGCGCTGCGTCGGGGGGTAGCCACGGTCACGGATCGACTCTTCGATGGTGGTGAGAACGGTCAACTCCTGTTCCTCCTGCGGTCTTGCCGGGTACGGCATCGAACCTCCTTTCAGTCTGTATGTTCGGTACGTTTGATTGATCGTACCTTCGGTCGCCGTTCGAACACAAGCATCGTCGAATAGTCACGCCGAGCATGTTCCTGGTTCTTGGCGCTCTGCGCCCGGTAGCCACGGACATGCAGCTTGTCGACCAGGCGGAACCCGTTCGCCTCGGCGACGTCCTTGAACTCGTGGGTCTGCCAGCGGACATCGCCGGAACAGACCTGATCCATGCACTTGACCAGCAGGATGCGCTTGGCCACCCGGCCACATTCGACGATGCCGCCCTTGCAGATTTCCATGCGGTCCTGCCAGCGGAAGTAGGCCTTGCCGTCGACACCGTAGGCGGCATCGAGCGCGGCCGGGCCGCTCTTGCCGGGCGTGCCGTTCAGCTTGTACGGCGGGTCGAACGCAACGACGTCGAACGCATGACTAGCCCACGGCAAGGCGAGAAAGTTGGCGACACCGACGTCGAGTTTGGCATTCAAGTCGGTGGCGGTAACACCGGCCTTCGGCCGCCACTGGGTCCACCATTTCCCCTTTCCGTAGGTCGGGTCGAGAATCCGGTCGTCGTCGAGCAGCCAGCCCAACTGGTGGAGGTCTTTGATCAGGGTGGCGTTGCTGCGCCGCAGGCCGATGGCGAACACCTCGGGTGGCGTCATGTCGGATTCTCCGGGTTGGCGTGGCGAGCCATGTACTCCCGAACCGCCTCCCTGACGATGTGGGCTGCCGAGCATTCGTGCGTCAAGGCTTCGATTTGAATGTCAACGATCATGTCGTTCGACATACGCACCGCCAGCACTCTCATTTCGGGCCGTTTCTTCATGCCCCGTCCTCCCAGGTGAGGGTGATCCGCATCTGATGCGGCGGGATGTCGTCGGTGAACGTCGGCTCGTAGGTCTTCACGTATTCGCTGCTGTCATCGACCCACACCGCAGCATGGGTGAACCCGTCGCAGATCGCCTTCACCGTCTTCGTGAAGTTGTGCGGGTCGCGTCGCCGCTTCGGGTCTTTGACACCGATTTCGGTCAACACTTCGACCGGGCCGACCGCGCCTCGGGTGCGCAGCATGTGCTGCTTCGCCCACCAGTAGGCGGCGTCGCGCCACATCTTGTTGCCGGTGCCGTAGTCGTTGCCCCGGTCGTTCATGTTCAACAACTTCCCCGGCTTGTCGACGGTGATGGTTCGCAGTTGCTGGGTCACAGGAGAGACTGCCCGTTGCGCTGTTCCAAAGCGACGACGATCGCCATGATCTCGGCCTGGGTGTCGAGGTCGTGCCATCCCGGGCTGCGCTTCAACATGTCCAGCATCCCTTCCATCGTCTCGCGGGTGCCGACCATCCTGGGGATGTACTCGGTGAGGTCGCGTCCGAGAACACAGATCCCGTTGGTGTCGACCATCACCTTGCGCAGGTGCGGCTTGTCGGCATCGGTGATCCAGAACCGGATCTGCGCCGACTCCATCGTCCACTGCACACTGGCCTCCGAGTGATCCTCGTAGGTGGTGCAGACGAACCACGGCCCGGTCGTCTTGTACTCGTAGCCCGGCGGGCCGACGAGCGGCAGGTGTGTGGTGTTCATTCGATCTCCGTTCGTTTCAGTTCCCAGCCGTTGCGTTCCTCCATGGTGACGTCACCCAGCCGCAAGCTGACCTTCTTCAACCCGCCCGTCTTGGGAAGCGACGAGGGGGCGACATACAGGTCGGCCATCAACGTGACGGCGCGGTCCGCTGCCTCCCTGGGATGGGGCTGTTCGCCGGTTTCGTGGTCGGGTTCGACGGCGGTGTCGATGACAGCCTGCAAGATCTTGCCCAACCTGGGTCGCAGCACGATCTTCGGCTTCTTCGAGTAGGCCACCGACCCGACCAGGATCGGTTGTTCGATGCCGCCGAGGACGCGGGACAACAGCATCGCTTCGGCGGTGCGCAGCGCGCTGTGTGTGTCGCGGATCGCCTCCAACATCTCGACTGCCTGTTCCGTCGACAGGTCGTCGGAGTGTTCGGTGATCCAGTCGAAGACGTCGTTGCACGCCTCCAGGTCGTGGCGGTCGATGTCGGTCATGCGGTGCATTCCTCGATGGCGTACCGGCAGAAGGCGATGATGTCGTCGCTGACCGGCGCAGCCGCCGAACGGTGAGCGTCGATCAGGTTGTAGACGGCGACCAGCCGCGCCGCCGTGGGAGCGTTGGCGCGGCTGGTCACCACGTCGAGGGCGTCATCAAACCCCTTGTGGTATTCGCACAGGCGGCCACGCCATGCAGCGTCACCGCAGCAGCCCTTGGCCTGTTCGACGGCGAGGGGATCGTAGTTAGGCACGGGTCCGCTCGGTTCGTGCCACCTCGCAGGTCGCCCATCGCAGATCGGGCCCGAGGGAATCAATCTGCATGGTGATCTTCGACCGCTTCGCCCCCGTCTCCTTGTCTTCCCATTCGTCCATGTCCAACCGGCCGAAGCCGACGACCCGGTTGCCTTTCGACAACGACTGGGCGATGTTCTCGGCGAGGGAATCCCACGCCGTGGCTTCGAGCCATGTCGTCTTCTCGACCCATTCGTCGGAGTCACGCGACTTGTACCGGTGGCCGACGGCGATACGAACCGAGCAGAGGGCTTTGCCCGTCGCCGTGAATTTCAATTCGGGGTCAGCCCCGAGCGTTCCGACGAGTCGGACTTCTCCGTCGCTCATGTGTTGATTGCCTCCAGTGTGATTTCGATACCCGGGCGTTCCGGATGATCGGGATTGATCTTCAAGTACGACACGTGACCATCCCAGACGACGCCGTTGTCGATCGTCGGGGCCAGCCGCGCCGCGACGGGTTTGGTGATGTAGCCGATGAATCCTGCCTCGCCGAGGGCGGGGACGTGGACTTGGCAGGCGTTCGAATCGTAAGGGTTGTTCGGGTCGCGGACGATGATCGCCGCCAGCTTCTCGCCTTTGGCTTCGGCGTCGAACGCCTGCGTCTCCAACTCCCACAGGTTGTGGGGGTAGTACGGGGTGAACGACACGCCGACGACTGCCATGTCGAACTTCCGTGGCATCGGGGTGTCCAGCTTCGACCGGGCCTGCTTGTCAAGCTGCGCCTGTCGTGTTGCTCGGGTCTTGTCGCCGCCGTCACTCATTCGGCCCACACATTCCGGCGCGTCATCGCCTGCTCATGTTCGATCGTCTCGTGCATCTGCTGGCAGAACACCACCAGCCTCGGGCTGTTCTCGATGAGGTACTGCACCGTTTCTGTCGAGCATTCGGCCCACAGCGCCGCGACAGCATCTTCCAGGCGGCGGACGTAGTCGTCACTCATAGGGTGCCGACCACCGTTCCAGGCGAATGCGATCCTGCTCCCTCAGCCAGTCGGGCGGCCCGGTCTGCTCATCCAGGACGGTGGGGGTGGCCAGGAACCGTCGCAGGCTCTCGGCGCGCTCGGGGTCCGGCGGCGCATCGAGCAGGTCGACGAGCGAGTCGTAGCTTTCCTCGGACAAGATCCATATTGGGTGGGGCGGGTTCAGCCACTTGGCGGGCTGCATGTCGCGGAAGCCGTACTCGCCGAACTGTTCGGCTTCCAGTTGGCCCTGCTCGATGATGTAGTTCAGTTCGGCTTCGTCGCCGTAGTCGTCGTTCATCTCATTCCTCTCGGTAATCAATGTGGGGCACACCGGCGACCACCATCGCCCCGCAATACGGGCAGTGGTACTGGCCGAGTGGTGCCCCGAACAGTTGCTGCGGGTCCCAGGGCCACGGGCACGGTTCGCCCATCTCGTTGAGCGGCCCGATGATGTCGTCTCTGGGCAATTCGATATCGATGGCGTCGCGGGGAGTGATCTCGGTCCAGTGCCTCAAAACGGTTCCTCATCTCCCAGGGCGGCGATCGCCTCCTGGCGTCGTTGTTCGTACCGTTCGGGGGTACCAGGTTCGGCCGGTCGGGCACTGTCGGTGTCGGCGAGGGCTTCGATGAAAGCGGTGATCGCGTCGACGTGTTCACCGGCTTTCAACACGTTGGTGCAGCCCAGGTCGCGGGCGAATTCGGTGACCGTCCGTTTCTCGCCACCGGTCAGGAAGGCGAACTTGCGGGCCAACTCCTGTTCCGGTGTCGGCTCATCCGATCCGGCGTCGGCGTGGTCTTCTTCGATGGTGCTACCAGGGAAGGCGGCTTCGAGCGATTCCTGAGGACCCGGCCGGGAAAGGGTGACCAGCGCCGGGCCCTCAGGAGAACTGTTGTTCGACACGTACCCTACTGAACTGTTGTTCGACACGTACCCTACTGTCGCGTTCGGGTACCACTGCATGAGCAGCTTCAATTCGCTCAGCCGTTGGGGGATACCGGCGTCACGCAGCGCCCGGCCCAGGGCCTTCGTCTCGTCCTTGGCCAGTTCTTCCGGCGTCTGTGGTCGCTCCCGGTTGCGGTCCCGCAGGTCGATCTCTTTGTGGGCGACGATGAAGGTGCCGTCGGCGAAGATGATCGTGCAACGCACCGCCTCCGCCGCCTTGCCTTCGTACTCACGGTGGCCCATCGGGAACGCGTCGGCGATGTCGACGACCTCGTAGCCGATCTGCGCGCCAGGGAAGATGCGGTGGAACACTGCCGCCCGCAGGATGGGACTGGCATAGTCTTCGAGTCCGCGTTCGGGCATCAGGACACCAGCACTCTCATCTCGACCCTGAGGGCAGTCGGCGGTTCGCCGGTCTTCTCCCAGCGCCGCATGACCCGAGTGCCGACATAGGTGATCATCTGGTCGCGCAGGTTCTGCATCGCTTCCTCCGAGAATGTTCTGCCGGTTTCGATCTTCCCGCGGCTGTATTCGAAGTCGAACTCGTCGCCTTCGATCGCCATCATGACTTCGAACAGTGCTTGTCCGTCGCTCATGGCATCCCGTTCGTTTCCATCGAGTTGGCCCGCTCGGTCATCTCGACCTTCATCGTTCGGCAGCGGTCAGCCTGACCTTGGCAGAAGTGGACGACGCTGTCCCTTGCCTGGTCGGCGACCGCACCGAACGTGGTCTGCCCGATCAATTCGGCGTAGTCGTCGAAGGCCCTCGCCAGCGTTCCTGCTGCCAGGGCTTCACCACGCAGATTCTTGATCGTGTCGAGATGTCTCTCGTATTCGGTTGTTCGGTCCATATGTTCTCCAGTGTATCAGGGGGGTGTTACAGCGAACGCCAGAACTCGACCGCGACGTGCATCCCGCTGTACGGGTCGAACACGCACTCGATCCTGGACGGTTCGCGGTGAAAGACGAGGTCCGAAGCCTCAGCGCACGACGCCCGGATCGCATCGACCCCGGCGTTGTGGTAGCGCTGACACCACGGCTTCCACTCGTTGAACTCTTTGATGATCGCCTCTTTCGCCGCCACCTCCGTAGCGAACTGACGTTCGGGCCCGAGTTCGTTACGGGTGCCGACCCGAATCTTGATCGGCAGGCTCGGCGGCGTCTTGGCGACCTTCGGTGCCTTCTTCAACCTCATCGACTTGACCATCAGTCGTCCTCGAACGGCGCCCGGTAGGCGTACGCGTTCGGGCACTGCGGGTCGTCGCAGAGCCGATACAGCGGCTCCACGATGTAGCGCCAGTCGCCGAACTGGTAGTCGAACTGGACGCCAGCATCGTCTTCGTACTGCTCGTCGTATCCGAGCCGTTCGGCCATCACCTGCATGGCGTGATCCTTGTTGTCGGTGTCGACTTCGACCAGGAACAGGTAGCGCATGGCTACCTCCCGTTGAGGCGGGCCAGGAAGTTGCGTCGCCAATCGGAGCGCGACCACTTGTCCTTGTCCCGGTAGTCGGCTGGGTAGCTGTACCTGCGGCCGCTCAGCAGCATCCCGCCGAGGTCGATGATCTGGCGGAAGATGGTGCCGCACTTGCTGCACCGCATCGTCAGATACCAGCCGCCGCCCTCGGGGTTGCGGGTCGATTCGTATTCGACCCAGTCGTGGTTGAACGGCGCACGACATGTCGAATGGGCCTTGGGGGCGTCGATCGCTTTCTGGGCGAGTCGTTCTTCGATGGTGCTCACTTGCTCACCACCCTCAGCATGTGCTTCTGCAGGTCGGCGATCTCGATGACCCGCGAGGCCGGGATGCCGTTGGGGAACAGCAGGTCCAACGCCTTGCCGGTGCGCTCGAATGCCTCGTCGGCATCGAGAGCCAGCCTGCCGTGGGAGCGGGTGATGTGGGCGCGCAGCCCCATCTCCGACTTGGCCACGTAGCCGCACTGGTCGCACATCGGGCGTTCGTCGGGCGGGGGTGCCACCAGGCCGATGGGGGTGATCGAGTTCGGTGTCGGGGCCGCCGTCGGTGGCGGTCCGATATCTGTCACTGTCATTGCCTTTCCTTTCGCTTGATAGGTGCCTGGCCCAACGCGCTCGGCCTCGCCGTTCTTGACGAGATACCCGCAGGCGTTGGAGATGGATTTCAGGTTGCGTTCGGCGGTGATGTCGATGCCGAGGATGTGTCCGATCTCTTTGCAGGTGATCGGATAGGTCTGTGCGGCCAACACCCGTCGAACGTCAGCCTGTCTGACGCCGGTGTGCGGGAACTGGCTGGTTTTCAACATCGGCATCACCGCTGAACCTGGTCGATCATCGCTTTGGTCGCGTCGACCCACGGGGCGATGAACCGGAGATCTGCTGCACGAAACCCTTTGGGCAACAGCAGGTCCAGCACCGCCTCAATGGTGTCGTCGATCGACTCGTAGACCACCTGCGTGTCCGGTGCCGGGACTGCGGCCTGCGCAGTCGGCGCCGACGGTTTCGCTGCCGGGGTGTCGACACGGCTGACGTCGTGTTGAATCCGGGCGGCGATCGCGTGGCCTTTCTGCGTGGCACGATAGGTGCCGTTCATCACTCGCTCGGCGAGCCCTTTGCCTTGCAGGTAGACGAAGCGATTGTTGATGTCGGTCAGGTTCTGCGACGTCGGATCGACGCCGAGTTCTTTGGCGACAGCCCGGTTGTTCATCGGCCGGTCGTTGGTGACCAACACTTCGAACACCATGTTCGCTTTGATCGTGGACGGCTCCCTCAGGAATGCTTTGGGCATGGGTGGTTCCTCCTTTCTTGGCTTGCGCGCCTTGGTCGGCGCTGGTGTCTTCGGCAGCACAGGTTTCGGGCTTGCGACCCGTTCCTCTCGCCGCCGCTTCGCCGCATCCAGCACCGCTTGGCGCTGGGCACGTTCGGTGAGTTCGGCCATCTGACGCTGTTCCTCAGCGATCTTGGCCTGCTTCTCTCGTTCTGCTGCCTGCATGACCATGTCCATCCACGCCGTCGCGTCGGGTGGACCGGCCCAGAAGGCCTCCATGTCGCCGCCGGTGGTCAACTTGACCACTTCCATGAACACTGTCGTCGGGTTGGCGTCATGCTGGGAGGCCGCGGCAACCCCGATCTCGACGCCTTTCATGGCTCCGATCGGCGGGCCGATCATCTTCTGCCACTTGCCGTTCTTGCGACCCGGGACCCAACCCCAGGCCATCATCTGATTGATGAACCGCCGGTTCGACGGATGTGACGGGACTGCGGTGTCGCTCATATCGGGTATCCGTCGAGGGTCAGAACGTCCATGATCGTGCAGTCGTTCTCCTGGGCGATCATGTCGATGTAGAGGGCGTGGGAAGCCAGGCCCTCGCCGCGCATGATGCCCCGCTTCATGCGGGCCACCCAGTCAACGAACAGCGCCTTCTGTGTCTCCAGCGGCAGGGATTTCAGGAATGTCACCGCTTCCGACTCGGGTGGAAGTACGGATGGTTGGCTGTCGGATGTGTTCATATGCCTCCCTTCAATTGTTCGTATGCGGCTCGGGTGAGCACCCAGACGACGGCCGGGCGGCCCGAGCGGGTCTTGTGCCGATTGCCGGAGTCCTGCACCCATCCCGCTTGGACAAGCCAGTTGCGGGCCGACGAGATCGTCTGGTGCGGTCTGCCGGTCAGGCTCTCCAACTCGTCGTCGGTGCGACCCCGGTGTTCCAGGAACCGCACGACTTCGTAGCGTGCGGATTTCTGGACGACCGCTGCGAGCCCTGCTGCGGCCGCTGACGTCTCCGGTGAGCCGTGGACGTACCGTGCGCCAGCGCCGGTGATTGGTGCGGCCTCGTAGGCGTCCAGCGCCCTCACGGCGTCGTGGACGGCCTGGTGCTTCCAGCCGCCGGAGAGCATGTCTTCGCGGGCGGCGATGATGACGTTCTCTCGGAGTTCGTCGCGCTTACGGCGGGTCATGTGTGGTTCCGTCCCATGGTGAAGGCGAGCATGACCTCGTCCAGGTCGTGGACGGCGTTGTCCGTCAGCGGCCGCAGCAGGGCTCGCAGCGGTCGTCCAGAAGTCGGCTCGCTACCTTCGTCGACAATGTCGGTCGGCTCGCTACCTTCGTCGACAATGTCGGTCGGGCGCGCCTTGAAGTCGGCCCAGATGCCAGCGTCGGCGACGATGTGCATCGTCGTGCCGTCATAGGTGAGTCCGACGATGTGCGGTCGGGCGTAGACGTACTCATTGCCGCTGTTGTCGTCGTAGAACCGCATGGCATGGTCGTTGAGCGTCGCTCGGGTGATGAGGTTCATTGGGCCTCCTTTCAGTGAAGTAGGTGGTCCCCGGCAGCGAGGATTGGCCTTGACCGCGCCGGGGACCAGATCATACGAAAGCTGTCTGACAGCTTAGAGCAGTAGTTCAGGCTTGCGCAACGTTAGTTCGATACATCCGTCCTGTTCGGGGACGTTGATCCGTGGAGTGAGCCGTTCGCCATCTCCGAAGAGATGGATTTCCAGGTGCAGCACTCCGCGGGTGAACGTCGGCAGTATCAGCGCCGTCGTTGCGTCCTGTGGGCAGTCGATCCAAACCCCGACTGCAGGGTCTTGGGTGTCGAGCGGATATTCGACGTGGTGGACCTGCCTGGTCGGCAGGACACGGTCGTTCAAGAAATCCGCCAGGTTCTCGTTGTGGTCCGTCATGTCACCCCCTCAGGGATCTCAACCCATCCGGGCACCAGTGACAGGGCCAGGGTGAGCGCGTTCTCCAACACCTCGATGTAGCCCGTCGAGGACGCCAGGTCTCTGGCCTCATCGACCTGTTCGAGAGCGATGCACAAGGCGTCGAACTCGTCGTCGTCGGGTATCAGCGCCGGGTCGTATTCGGTCGCTGGAGCCTTGCCGCTGTTGCGCACCTCGTAGCGTTTCTGGCTGATCGAAACGAAGTCCGGTTTGGGGGCGGCGTCAAAGGTTCGCCAGTTGGAGCGTTGCTTGATGACCACCGAGTTCGGGTCGATGTGCACCCCGAAGATGCTGATCTCGTAGTCGGTGGACGCGTAGTCGAACGCGATGACCGAGCCGGTGTATCCGTCGGCCATTTTCATGCCTCCTTGATGAAGTTGTCGTAGTCCTTAATGACAGCCTCTACGTCAGCGTCCAGCCTCTCCTGCTCCTGACGCGGCACGAAGCCGCCCGACGTGTCTCTGACGCGACAAAGCACTTTCGCCATTGCGTCGGCGTGTCGGGTGGTTTCCTGGAGCAGACTGTCAACGGCGGAACTCACCCACTCGTTGCCCTTGATCTGTGCGCGCAGTTGGTCGATCTTGTCCAGAGCCTTCTTCGCCTCAACACTTCCGCCACGTTCCTGCATGTGGAGGATCGGGAACTCGTCGCGGGCGCTCATCAGAACCGCCGCTCCGAACCGGAGGTGTCGCCGTCAAAGGCGTACCACTGGGTGTTGGTGGTGGTGCTGGTGGTGTAGGTCGGGACGGGGTAGGTCGGGACGGGGTAGGCGCGACTACGGGTTGGGGCACGCCGGGCGGGTGGAACCCGCCTGTTGGCCTCGATCACCGCATCGAGTATCTCTTTCTCCCCGTCGAAGAACTCCTTGACGAGACCCACCTGCGCCAGGCGTATGACGGCGTTGGCTGCGGCGAAACTGTTGTACCAGTCGTAGTCGGGGTCTTCGTCGTCGGCTTCGCCCGTGTCGATCTCGCTGCGGCGTTCCTCGTCTTCGTTGTCGCGCTGGTAGGTGTCCATGATGAACGCCAATACCGGCAGTCGTGACCCCGGCGCAATGAACCGGGCGTATCCGTCGACCGGATCATCAGGGTCGGTCACGGTGGTGCCGGTGTACAGCAGGTCGAGGTCCCGTTTCAGGATCGCTCTGATGCTGTCGATCAGCGTCTCGTTTTCCGGTTCGTCCCGGTTCCATGCCGCAGGCGGCAGGTCGGGTTCCTTGCGGAAGTACCAGGGGCCGAGATGGACCCTGAGCGAGCCGTCGTCGAGTGCGTCGAGCCGAAGTTCGGCGTACGCCCTTTCAACTTTGGCCTCGATGTAAACCATGTCGTATCTCGGATGCAAGAGGTGTTCACCTCCTTTCTGTCATGCTGTGGTTGGTGGTTCGTAAGCGACCCGCGTATGCGGTCACCCGGTTTCGGCCAGGTGACCGCAGTCGTGGCGGGGGGTGCTGTCAGGCGGGGACGAAGGTGTACTCGCCGGTCGACGCGCGACCGAGCCAGTAGCCGACGCCCGCGAACCGTGCGTCGTTGTTGCGACGTGCACGGGACTCGTACTTGTAGCCGTCGACCCGGTTGCCGTTGACGTCGTAGACGACGAAGTCGCGGACGATCTTGAGCGGCGCAGGGGCGTCGGTGACGTTCCGCCAGCCGTCGACCGTCATGGCGTTCAACACGAACTCACTGCCGCCCTCGACGGGCGTGCAGATGAGGAACGAGTCGGTCGCCTTGATGACTTCGGCGGTGACGCCGTGGCCGTTGGTGATGGTGTTGCCCTCGGTGATTCCGTTCATCGTGGCTCTCCTTTCTCCCCTCTCGGGGTCTTGTACCTGCCCGCTGTCTGCGGACAGGGAATGTGCTGACTGAACACTAGTTCTTGACATAGTATGCAGTCGAGAAGTTTCGATGGTTCGACGTCGGAACCCGCAGCGCTCGCAGCGGTCCACGTTGTCGGCCCAGGAATACCAGTCGTGGCCGACCGTCCTGCAGCGCTCGGAGGCGAGCCTTTCGAGATGCCCGCTGTAGACGATGCGGCGCGACACGGCCTCGGCCCACGTCATGCGGCTACCTCGACTTCGGCGGCGTAGCGGGCACGCATGTACGCCGCTTGCCGTTCGATCAGCGGACGCAGATCGGGGTCGGCGTCACAGAGGATGTCGATGAACCGTGCCATCGGCACCGTCGGCCGTTTCGTCGGATGCGACGTGGGCAGTTCAGAGAACGCCGGTCGGGCGATTTCACCCCACGGCGAATCGCAGCCCTCCGGCCAGAACGACCCGCCCTTGACCGTGGTTTCGACCTCGGTGCGCAGTTCGGGTGCGGCCTCAACAAAGGCGCACGCCAGTCGGCAGGCGAGTTCGATACGCCACGGCGAGTTGGTGGCGTTGAAGCACCTGAACTCCCAGGTGCCGTTGTTGCGCGACCAGTTCAGATCGACGTGGCGGTCGGTGGCGATCACCTGGAGCAGGATTTCATCGAGTTGACCGCGGCCCATGTCCATCCAGTCGGTGTTCATGCCGCGCCCACCCCAGTTGTTCGACACGTACTGGCGGAACGCCTCCATCAGCGTCATGTTCATTTCACGCTTGCGGATCGACGCGCCGGGGGCCACGATTTCGGTGAAGTACCGTTCGTAGGCCAGGTAGGCGGCGGGGACGATGCGGTGCCGTTGCAGCCGCGACGGGTTGCGGGTGTCGGCGTTGAGGGTGTCGACGTGGACGTGCAGCCCGCACCGGTTGTTGACCGTGGCGTTGGCGTCACGTGCAGCCTCCGTCAACCCGGTGGCGATCTCGTTGAAATCGTCCCAGTCGGTGATCGGCCGGGTGATGAATTCGCCGTTGGCTGTCGAATCCCGCTGTGCCCGGAGTGGCATCGGTCGATGCGTGGTGTTGTTCCCGTCCCGGCCGTAGTGGACGAAATCCGTGAACTGGCAGTATTCGCACCGGCAGTGGTAGTCGTGCAGGTGGTCGCAGCCCAACAGCCCGTTCAGGCTGGGGTCGTACAACCGTCGCACCATGTCTTCTGCGCCGCTGGCGTATTCGAGTTCGAACCCGAATTTACGCAGGGTTGCTGGCATTCATTGCTCCTTTCTGTGCCTTGATGACGACTTCGTATTCGGCGTGGCTGTCGATGGTTCCTTGCAGCCACTCGACTTCGAAGCGTTCGGTTTCGACGTGGTACTTGACGATCCGGCCGATGATTCCGCCGAACGTCTGGATGCCGCCGAGCAGTCGGTTGGGGACGTAGATGACGTCCCCGACGCTGGCGATGCCGTGACGGTTATCGCCGGACAAGGAATCGGCGGAGTCCTCGACGAGACGGTCGAAGTCGGCCCATTGCGCCGCCGTCTTGCAGTCCGGTGAGTGGAAAGGGAGCACCACCGCCTCGGTGGCCGGTTCCTCCTGTTTCGTCACGATGATCTGGGCGACACCGTCACCATCGGCCTCGATCGACACTGTCTTGTCGGACCCATCCGTTCCGGTAGTGGAGACCGGGCGGCTGGACACGAGACGTGTTCCGTTGGGCAGGGTTTCGGTTCGTACCAATTGGCTGCCGACCACTTCGGTCTTGACCGGTGGTGCTTTTGGGCCGTTGGTGTCCACCACCTCTTTCCAACCGGTGACGTTCGGTGACGCACTGGTGCAGATTTCGACGTGGACGATGCCGTCGCTGTCGAAGAACTTGCGCCGGTCACCGACCTTCGGGCTCTTAGGATCGCCGGAGACGGTGACCCTTTCGTACGGCCTTGCGTTGGTCGTGCTTGCGTCTTTTGGGCGTCGTTGCCCCGGGTTCGTTGCGGCCAGGTAGCCGCCGCCCGTTTTGGCGTAGGGATTGTCGTCGTCGTCCCAGTTGCTGTAGCCGCCCCAGGCATGGCCGTAGCCTTGCGTTTGGGCCATGCTGGCGTGGGTGTAGCGGGTCCGTTTGGCGACCGAGTTCTTGCCGGAACCGTCGAACGGTTCCATGACAGTCAGCCCGTTGCCGTCGCAGTAGGCCAGGAAGCCTTGCGGCGCGGTGGTGATGTGCTTGTACTCGACGTCTTTGATCCCGCCCCATGTGGCCGCCTCTTTGACGGCGCTGGCGGTGCTGGCGAAGATGACCGAACCGTTGGTGGTGGTCATGTACTCCAGTGGGCTGGTTTCACCACGTGCCAGCCACAGACGCTTCGAATCGACAGCAGTGTCGACCCAGGCGATCGCCCAGCCAGCCTCGATGTTCTCCAAGGCTTCGCGGAGCGGAAGGTGGGCGAGTGCGGCGAAGATCGCCTCCGAATCCACTGCGGCCTTGCGTTCCCACTTGAAGTGGGAGAACAGGTCGTCGTCGTTGTAGACGATGCCGTTGTGGATGCCGACGATGTTGTTGTACTCGATCGGATGGTTGTTGAGGTTGTTCTCGGGCCGTCCCTGTGTGGCGGCTCTGGTGTGCAACAGCAAGGTCTGTGCGGACCTGCCGATGCCTTCCCTGCCTGCCAAGAACACGTTGGCTTGAACAGCCTTCTTGCGTAGCTTGAAGCGACCCTTGCGATCAACGGTGAAGATGCCGGTGGCGTCGGAGCCACGCTTCATCATGTCGATGCCGAGGGACCATGTCATGGCCTCGGTGTTGATCAGGCCAAGGTCGCCGTCAGCGATACGAAAGCCTGCGATTCCGCACATAGGCGAAATCTCCTTTCTGCCTCGTTGAGGCGGGTCGATGGGTTAGCTGAGGTTGCAGATGAGATCGCGAGCGATGTCGAACTGCGGGGGCGACGGGATGTAGGCACGGATGCCTCGCACCAATTCGCCCTTGTTGTCGGTGACCTCCTGGAAGGTCGTGTCGGTGATGGCGTCGGTGTAGCTGTCGCCGTAGTAGCGACTGGACGTCCGCACGCGGCGCTCCTTGAAGGTGAAGACGGGCATGTTGACGGCGATGTTGAACGCCCACCGGGTGATGCCGATCGACAATCCGAGGTGCGCCCACAGGCGCTCCGGATCGCGTGGCGTGTTCCACAGCCGGTGTTCGAACGTGCCGTTGTAGTGACGCTCCACCCAGTTGCCGTAGTCGTGGGTGCCGGGCTTACGGTTGTAGGCCCGCAGTGCCCCGCAGCCGCCGTCGGCGATGTCGTTCCAGTGGAAGATGGCGTAGATGGCGTCGATGTGCTGGTGGGCACGGGCGATCTGGCTGTCGGCGAAATGGTTGCCGTAGCGATCACCGGTGCAGGACACATGGACGTGGTTGCCGTTGGCGTAGTGGCCGTCGGGCATCCAGTTGCCGTCCTTCTTCCATTGCTGAAAGACGGAAACCCACTTGTCGACGTCGTCCGACCACTGTGTGAAGTCGGCGGTGTCGAGGATGCGGCTGACGAATTCGACGCCGCACGTGCAGTCTTCCTGCGCCGTCATCAACGGGCCGGAACGGTCGTAGCGGCAATCCGAGCAGTCGCAGTGGTATGCGTGCTGGTACGTGTCGCCGATCATCCGGGCGTCGTAGGCCCGCTGGATGAGCCGACCGACTTCGTCGCTGACGCCGCGGCGGTCGCCGTTGCAGGCGTCGCACGTGTAGCTGTCGTGCCACTCATCGTCTTCGTCGTAGTAGCCGTCTTCGCACCTGCAGTCGTCGTCATAGCCACGGTCGTCGTTGCGGAGCATTTCGTACTCGAATCCGAACCGTCGAACAGCGTCGAACATGACCGGATCGGGCGGGAGTTGCAGCGCCTCAATCACCTGGGAGGTTGTCACCTCCCCTCGGGTGTCGATGATGGTCATGACCTGCGCTTCTCCTTTCTTGTCCCGGTGGCCGGTTGGCTACCGAACATCAATGCAGGACACGTGTCCTGCACTCATGTTCGTCAGCCCACTTCTTGCCAGAGGATCGCCGCGTTGTCGTCGTCGAGCATGGCGATCAGGTCCGGTTCGGCGTCGATGTCGTCCGGTACCCAGCCGTACCAGGCGGCGTGGTTGTCCGGGTCGTTGTACTCCCCGAGCAGTTGGCTGGTGAGCCATTGCACGGCAGTGGTGGCGTCGAGGAAGATGGATTCGGCGAGGATCAGGTCGTTGCCGTCAACGATTCGCACCACCTGGTTGCCGACGCCGACTGGCGGCGCGACGTGGGGTGGCCACGGGTCGCAGTTGTTCTCGATCCAGGTGATCGTGCTGTTGGTCAGGTCACCGACGTACCGGTCGTCGCGTGTTCCGGTGGCGGCGATTTCCATCGTCCAGCGCATCACTCCGTTGCTGCTGGGCATATACGGGCCTCGCAGGGTCCAGAGTCGCCCGTTGTTGCGCTGTTGGACTTGCCGTCCGGTTTCGAAGATTACGCCGGGCATCGCTTACCTTTCGGCGGGGCGAGCCGGTGGTCGGCGTTGAACCGTGCCGCCCACTGTTCGAGAGTCATCGGCACGATCGTGCCGCGCTCGACGCGGGCCAGTTTGGGTTGACGCATAACGCGCTCCTTTCAGGTGATGGGTTGAGCAGAACGACCCGGGTCGGATCGGGGACTAGGCACTCGGTGGAGTGCCGACACCCCGGCTCGTTACCCCCGAGCCGCTCTGCTCAGCCCACGTTCTCGTCGCGTTCGAGTCCTGCCAGCGCTCTCAGCAGGGGTTCTGCCGTGTCGCCGGTGCAGTACATGCCGGACGTGTGGACCCAGTAGGTCAGGTCGCCGCTGTAGCGCCGGATGATCACCGGCGGCTCTGTCGGCGGGGCGAATGGTTCGCCGGGCATGGTCGGCTCCTTTCAGTCGACGTTGCGGGTCGGGTTGAGGAATTGCAAGATGCCCCAGACCTTGTCGCGGGCGTCGGTGATGGCGTTGGCGACGGCCTGGTCGTCGGTGTTGCTCTTGGCCCGGTTGAGGGCGTAGAGGGCGGTGCGAAGTTCGTCCTCGCAGTCCTGCGAGTCTTCGCTGGATCGGTTGGCGTCACCCATCGCAGAACTCCACAGCCTCGCGGAAGCTGTAGGACGGGTCGACGTCCATGACGCTCATGGCGCATCCGATTCGGGGGTCGCCCGTCGGGGACGGTTCGGCTTTCGCTGCGCAGGCGCTCAGGGCGAGCATTCCTACGGTGAAGCCGAAGGTGAACTTGCGGATGAGGTATCTCATCGCTTCGCCTTTCGTTGCATGTTCTCCAACCAGATCTGGTCGCAGAACGCCTTCTTGGCCTGGCGTGCGGTTTCCCTCGACGTGAACGTGAGGGTGACGGTTGCGCCGTCGCACGTGACTTCGCGGACGTTCTCGAATTCGCGAATCGTCGCGTCTTCGATGACGTCGTGGCCGAGGATGGCCATGCTTCCGCTCCTTTCTGTAGAGGGAGGAAGGATCAGGGACGTGCGCGCCAATTTCGGCTCTGCTCGTATTTCTCAGAACCGCCTGATCCTTCCTCGCCCCACAGATCGGCGTGAGGGTTGCAGCCCTACTGCGCCGGTGGGTTCCTCGCAGGTGTGCTGGCACACACCGTCAATCCTCCTGCGAGGCGTTCGCCTTCCACTGGTAGATGGCGATCCTGTCTCTGGCCGTGATGCAAGCGTTCGCTGCGGCCACGAGATGTGTCCTGACGACGTTGTCGGTCTCAGTCTTCATCGCCGTTTCGATGGCGGCCTGCGCTCGGACGAGCGCTTCGTAGGCGGTCATGGTTCGATCCTTTCCTGAGGTCGAGGCGCGGTCGTGCCTTCCGGGCTACGGCCGCGGCTCCACGTCAGGTAGAAGCTGAACGCCACAGTGGAAAAGCCGCCTAGGGGGGAGGGGAGTCCCTAACGAAATGGATTACCTGCACTGCAACTAGACGATCACCAAAGGGGTCACGCCCGATTGTTTCACGTGAAACATGGTTGGCAACGCTGTGACCAGGTGGAACGCCACCACCACAGTGTGGCACATATAGCCCCGTCGGTGTGGCACGGAAACTACGCGGGCCAGAATTGGCGGTCCTTTAACGGTCCGCTAACTGGTTAGCGCGTCGTTAACTGCACCCTTACGGGTTCGGCTCAACGACCGGTTTGCAATCGGGGGCAGTCCTCCCTCACGGTTGGGCACGGCTGGGGTTGTGTGGCCCTGCCGGGTCGGGCCCGGGGGGTGGGGGGGGTCCCTTTTTGCCCCGGGGGGGGGGGGGAGGGGTAGAACCTCCCTTTCAACCGTCGTCGTCCTCCGCCGCTGTCGGTGGCGGTGCCCTCCA
>Ga0105245_10001315_pt1 | contig 22449 bp, 12 predicted proteins | sample KBSM54metaG_FD_81523 | JGI IMG/M metagenome (GOLD analysis project Ga0105245, IMG submission 81523) | Miscanthus rhizosphere microbial communities from Kellogg Biological Station, Michigan, USA - KBS M5-4 metaG | ecosystem: Host-associated > Plants > Roots > Rhizosphere > Soil | place...
GCCGGAATTTGCGGTGTGGTGAGCGTGACTGACTCTACTCCGCCGGTCTCGCCCTGAATAAAAGTTTGTCCGCTGCCCGTTCCCATGTGAACCGGAACGCGGCTCTGCAGGTCAGGCAGGTTGAAGGTGTTTTGTCCATCGCCACCGTAAGTTGTGCCGATCAACTGGAACAACACCTCGTTCTCAGAGATGGCCAGCGTTGCGCCATTGCAAAACGCCCAGCCTGCGGGCGCAAAGTTGCCGGCAAACATCCGAATTTCGCCTACATAGGGTGTTCCCATTCTGCATTATCTCCTGTCTCTAAAAACTGCTGTATTGAATGCGTGGCCCGCGGTAAGCCCAAATTCCGGCTGCCCAATTGTTTTTATTGCACGACTAAATTGAAACTGGTTGTAGCAGTAAAGCCTGTGCTGGTTGCTGTGACCGTTACAGCAAACGTTCCGGCCGGAGTGCCGGGAACCGGCGCAGGCGCTGGTGGAGCAACTCCGCAGCCGGCGATTGCCAGCACAAGCAACAGGCCAAGCACGATTAGCAAGGATCGAAGATTTACCCGTTTTTTCCCCTGACTACCGAAGCCCGCCAGCACCACACCGAACACGGGAAAGGCAAGCATAGCGTAAAGCGGATTGCGTACGGCCGCGCCGGGGCGCGCCGGAGCTGTAAGAGATGCGGTCCCTCTGGTGGTGAATACTGAAACCGTCATCGCGGTGGGGCCCGGCGTCGTCGCAGGATCAATCGATCCTGGGCTGAAGTTGCAGGTGGAGGCGCTTGGCAGTCCGCTACAGCTGAACGTGATCACTCCCAAAGTTGGATCGGGCGCATCCACGTTGATAACCATATTCGCGCTGCTGCCATGCACCACGCTAACGCTGCCTGATTGCGGCGTCATTATGATCGGCGGCCCCAGAGAGACCGTATCCGTGGCCGTATTGTTGGTCGGATTCACGTCACCGCCGCCGGAAACCACGGCCTTGTTCGTGAATGTGTTCTGAATATTCTTGGGAATATTTACCGTCAGCGTAATCGCAGGATAGCTGCTGCCCGAGGCCAGAGCGTCTGCGCGCGTGCACGTAAGCGTTGCCAGAGTGCAGGTCCAGCCAGTGCCGCTAAGGGCGGTTGGAACTGGTGGGTTCGTGACTGCCGGCAAAGTATCAACCACGGTGACAGTGCCCACTGTGGGTCCAAAGCCTACGTTGCTGACCGTGATTGTCCAGACCGCGCCCGTCTGGCCGCGTGTAAACGTTCCGCTGTGGGTCTTGGTGATGGCCAGATCTGGGGCATTTACGTCAATCGAGGCCGTGGCCTGGTTGCCGGAACCAGCATTGCTGGAAGTGACGGTTCCGGTGGTGTTCACTTTGTGACCGCCAGTCGTGCCGACCACATTCACTGAGAAGGTGCAGGAGCCGCCTGCCGCAATCGTGCCTCCGGAGAGATTGACCACGGAGAAGCCCGAGATCGTTCCGGTTGTGATTGTGCCTGCGCCGCATGATCCGGTCAGGCCATTCGGATTCGCCACCGCCAAACCTGCCGGCAGCGTATCGCCGAATCCGACTCCGGTCAGCGCTACGGTAGCGTTGGGATTGGTGATAGTGAAGGTCAGAGTGGTGGTGTCGTTCAGATTGATGCTGGCCGCGCCAAACGCCTTCGCGATGCTTGGAGGCCCAATCACGGTGATGCTGGCCGTGTTGCTGGTTGCGCCGGCTCCGCTCTCAGTCGATGAAATAGGCCCGGTGGTATTGTTCTGCACTCCAGAGGAGACGCCCGTGACATTCAAGCTGATGGTACACGAAGCGTTGGCTGCCAGAGCGCCGCCGGTCAAACTGATTGAGCCCGATCCAGCAGCAGCTGTTATCGTGCCACTGCAAGTGGTTGTTAGGCCGTTCGGAGTGGCAACCTGCAGTCCTGCGGGCAGGGTGTCACTAAACGCGATGCCAGTAAGCGCAAGCGACGTATTCGGGTTATTGAGCGTGAAGGTCAGCGAGGTGTTCGCGCCTACCAGAATAGTGGCCGCGCCAAAGGCCTTGGTAATGGTCGGAGGCGTGGCGACGGTCAAATTAGCTGTTGCCGTGTTGCCCGTTCCGCCATTCGTGGAGGTTACATTTCCAGTCGTGTTGGTGAACTGGCCTGCGGCTGCGCCGGTGACATTGACGCTGAACTGGCACTGGCCGCTCGCCGCGATCGTAGCTCCCGTCAATGCAATTCCAGTCGGAGCCGTGGTGGTCAGCGTTCCGCCGCAAACCGTGGCTGTGGCATTAGCAACAGTCAAGCCTGTCGGCAGCGTGTCACTAAATGCTACGCCGGTCAGCGCCACTGCGTTGGCTGCGGGATTCGTGATTGTGAAGGTCAGTGATGTAGTTGCGTTCAGGGCGATGTTGCTGGGGTTAAAGACCTTGGCAATCGACGGGGGCGCAACCACATTGATGGAAGCTGAAGCTGTTCCACCCGTTCCGCCTTCCACCGAGGTCACATTGCCCGTTGTATTGTTCTGTGTGCCTGCGGCAATGCCGGTCACATTCACTGAGAACGAGCAGGAGCTGTTGGCGGCAATCGTTCCACCGCTCAGGCTAATCACGTTCGTTCCCGCAGTGGCTGTAATCGTGCCAGCGCCGCAAGAACCAGTGAGACCGTTCGGGGTTGAGACCACCAGGCCCGCAGGCAGTGTGTCACTAAAGCCGACGCCGGTAAGGGCCGTCGCGCTGTTGTTGTTCTGGATGGTAAAGGTCAAGCTGGTTGAGCCGTTCAGCGGAATGCTGGCCGCTCCGAACGCCTTGATGATGACCGGCGGACCGTTCACCGTGATGGACGCGTTGGACGTGTTGCCCGTGCCGGCCTCAGTTGAGGTGACCTGGACACTGTTGTTCTTCACGCCTGCCGTTGTGCCCTGCACATTGACTGAAACAGTGCAGGAAGCGCTTGCCGCCAAGGTTCCAGCAGAAAGACTGATGCTGCCCGATCCGGCAACGGCCGTAGCTGTCCCGCCGCAAGTGTTGTTCAGTGCGTTGGGCGTGGCCACTACCAGGCCCGCCGGCAGATTGTCAGTAAAGGCAATCCCGGTCAGCGCCAGATTGGTGTTGGGGTTCTGGATGGTGAACGTCAGCGAAGTTGTGCCGTTCAACGGAATGCTGGCCGCGCCAAATACCTTGGTGATCGAAGGCGGCGTGGCTACAGTCAAATTGGCTGAAGCCGTGTTGCCCGTTCCGCCATTGGTTGAAGTTACGTTTCCGGTGGTGTTGGTATAGCTGCCTGAGGCTGCGCCCGTCACGGTAACGCTGAACTGGCACTGGCCGTTTGCCGCGATTGTGGCTCCCGTCAGGGCGATGCCTGTTGGAGCTGTGGTCGTTAGCGTTCCACCGCAAACCGTGGCCGTGGCATTGGCCACCGTCAGGCCTGTCGGCAATGTGTCAGTAAACGCAACGCCGGTCAGGGAAACAGTGTTGGCCGCCGGATTGGTGATGGTGAAGGTCAGCGAAGTCGTGGCATTCAGAGCAATGCTGGCAGGGTTGAAGACCTTGGCAATCGACGGGGGCGCAACCACATTGATGGAAGCTGAAGCCGTTCCGCCCGTTCCGCCTTCGGTCGAAGTCACGTTGCCCGTTGTGTTGTTCTGAGTGCCTGCGGCAATTCCTGTTACGTTCACTGAGAATGTGCAGGAGCTGTTGGCGGCAATCGTTCCGCCGCTCAGGCTAATCACGTTGGTTCCAGCAGTGGCTGTGATCGTTCCAGCGCCGCAGGTTCCCGTGAGGCCGTTCGGAGTCGAGACCACCAGGCCCGCAGGCAGCGTGTCACTAAAGCCGACGCCGGTAAGAGCCGTCGCGCTGTTGTTGTTCTGGATGGTAAAGGTCAAGCTGGTTGAGCCGTTCAGCGGAATTGAAGCTGCGCCAAACGCCTTGATGATGATCGGCGGACCAACAACCGTAATCGACGCGTTGGACGTGTTGCCGGTGCCGCCTTCGGTTGAGGTCACCTGGACGCTGTTGTTCTTCACGCCCGCAGTGGTGCCCTGGACATTGACTGAGACGGTGCAGCTTGCGCTCGCGGCCAATGTTCCAGCCGAGAGACTGATGCTGCCCGATCCCGCGACCGCTGTTGCCGTGCCGCCGCAGGTGTTGTTCAACCCGTTGGGGGTAGCCACAACCAAGCCCGCCGGCAAATTGTCAGTAAACGCAATGCCGCTCAGCGCAACACCGGTATTTGGATTGTTGATGGTGAACGTCAGCGACGTGGTTCCGTTCAACGGAATGCTGGCCGCGCCAAACGCCTTGGTAATCGATGGCGGTGAAGCCACGGTCAGATTAGCTGAAGCAGTATTGCCGGTGCCACCGTTCGTTGAGCTCACAGCGCCGCTGGTGTTGGTGTATTGGCCGGACGCAGTTCCTGTCACATTCACAACCAGAGTGCAGCTAGTGTTGACAGCGATGCTTCCGCCGGTGAGAGAAATGCTGGTTGAACCGGCAACAGCCGTGGCCGTGCCACCGCAGGTGTTTGAGAGACCATTCGGCGTCGAAACCACCAGCCCGGTTGGCAACGTGTCAGTAAACGCAACTCCCGTTTCAGCAACCGTGTTTGCCGCTGGATTGGTGATGGTGAAAGTCAGCGTGGTCGTGCCATTCAGCGGAATCGTTGTGGGATTGAAGGCCTTGGCAATTGACGGTGGCGCGACTACGTTGATGCTGGCCGAGGCCGTTCCGCCCGTGCCGCCTTCGGTTGAAGTCACATTGCCCGTCGTATTGTTCTGTTGGCCTGCCGCAGTACCGGTCACGTTGACTGAGAACGTGCAGGAAGCGTTGGCCGCAATCGTTCCGCCGCTCAGGCTGATCGTGTTCGTTCCCGCTGTGGCCGTGATCGTGCCGCCGCCGCAAGTTCCGGTGAGGCCGTTCGGCGTCGAAACCACCAGGCCCGCAGGCAACGTGTCACTAAAGCCAACTCCGGTCAGCGCCACCGTGGTGTTGTCGTTCTGGATAGTGAAGGTCAAGCTGGTTGAGCCATTCAGTGGAATGCTGGCCGCGCCGAACGCCTTAATGATGACCGGCGGAGCAACCACCGTAATTGAAGCGTTGGAAGTATTCCCCGTTCCTGCATTCGTGGAAGTGACCTGGACGCTGTTGTTCTTCACGCCCGCGGTGGTTCCCTGAACGTTGACTGAAACTGTGCAGCTTGCGCCGGGAGCCAGCGATGCGCCGCTCAAAGATATTGACGAAGTCCCACCCACGGCGGTCGCCGTGCCTCCGCACGTGTTGCTTAGATTAGGCGGTGTAGCCACGCCCAGTCCCGACGGCAGATTGTCTGTAAAGGCAACGCCGTTCAGCGTCAGGTTCTGGTTGGTGCTGCTCACGGTGAAGGTAAGGCTGGTGGTTCCGTTCAGCGGAATTGTGGCCGCGCCAAACGCCTTGGCAATGCTCGGCGGATTAATCACGGTGATGTTCGCCGAAGAAGTATTGCCGTTGCCCGCGTCAGTGGAAAGTATCTGGACGCTGTTGGTGTAGTTGTTGTCGACGGTCCCGGTGATGTTCACCGAGATCGTGCAAACTCCAACGGGCGTTAGGTTGTTGCTGAAGCTGATACTGCCGCTTCCAGCAACCGCCGTAACGGTCCCTCCGCAGGTGTTAGTCACTCCGGGCGTTGCAGCCACTTGTAATCCAACCGGCAGCGTATCGGTAAAGCTGGCATTGATAGCCACCACGTTCGGATTGTTGATGCTGAAGTTTACGGTGGTTGTGCCGTTCACCGGAATCGTGGCTGCGCCAAAACTCTTGGTGATCTGCGGCGGCTCCAGAATCACGATTCCTACATTGGACGTTCCACCGCTGGAAGCTGCCAGGCCGCCTGGGGCCGTGTAAGTAAATGTATTGACTGTGGGCGTGGCCGTGATGATGAACGTCCCGTTGTATCCGCCAACGCCTACTCCGGAAATCACTGCCGTTTCGCCCGTGGCGAATCCATGTGCGCCGACCGTTGTGATTGTCGCAGTCGTGCCCGCTTCTGTGGCTGCCGAAATCAGGCTGTCCAAAGCCAATGCTGTTCCCTGATCCACGGTAGCAGTCGGATTGGCGCGTCCGGATGTGCCGCCCGCGTTAAACGTGGCGGTCGCCTGCGCGCTGGCGTTCAAAGTTTCCGGCTGCGCCTGCGGAATTGTTCCCAACGGCCCAGAAACAAACGTGATTGGCAGTCCAACAATCTGGTTCAGGTTTCCAACCAAGGCAGCGCCGTTGCCGTGATTGTCCTTGCTCATATCGCCCGTGAGCGTGGTGCTCTGGTTGATGCGGATCTTCTCCGGGCTGGCCTGGTGCGTAAGGACGATAAAGGGATCAAAGCAGACCGCATTATTCCCTGTTGCCGGGCAGGTGCTGACCGCCGCTGCGCCGTTATTAATAATCGTGCTTGAGGGAACGTTCGTGCCCCACCAGTTGTTCTGCGCCGTGACCAGGTCAAATGGGGTCACTGCGGTGACGTTGAAAATGTTTGAGCTACCGGGCGTGTGCGTTGAGCTGTTTCCCGCAAACCGGCTGAAGGTGATTGTGACTGGGTTACCACCGCTGCCGTTGCCGGTGTAAAGTCCGCCGCCGTCGCCCGCGGTGCTGTTCCCGATCACCGATACCTTGGTCAGCGTAAGACCGTCCGAGGAATTGTTGGCGATGCCGCCGCCGCCCGCGTTGGCCGTGTTCGCTCCAGCCGTGTTGTTGCTGATCACGCTGCCGCCGTCAATCAGCAGGGTGGCAATACTATTGATTCCGCCGCCAATGCCTGCGGACGTGTTCCCCGAGATCACCACATTGCTGAAATGGCTCTGCGGCTGCGTGTGCTGCCCCTGCAGGAACATTCCACCGCCTGTCGCCTTGGTCGGCCCAGGGCCTCCCGTATGGGTGTGGTTGGTCAGCACCTGGGAGTTGCTCATGATGAGCTGAGAATGCACATCAATAAAGAGTCCACCACCGTCGCCGGCAACGCCGTTTACGTTCGGCGTGGAATCATTGTTCTGGATGATGCTGTTGGTCACCGTGACATTGCCGGCGCCGGGATTGGTGACGTTGAACGCGGCAAATCCGCCACCCTGGCCATCAAACACCGCATTATTCTGGAGCGTTACACTCGTCAGCGTCAGGGTCGCGGTACCGTTGGTGCCGGTATCAAAATCAAAAGCGCCACCCCAGCCGTCCTGAATGGTGACGTTACCGCGGTTGCGGCCGTGCTGGATGGTGAGGTTGGAAAGGCTCACGCTGGCACTGGTAACGACCGCGATGTCTTCGTTCATCGACATCACCTTGTCCACGCTGTCGCTCAAGTCCGCCAGCGCACCGCCCTGAATGATCGTGGTGGCCTGGCCTGCGCCCACAATGTTGACCGAATCGGTTATCTCCAGCGTCCCCTGCTGTCCATTGAAATTGTTCGCGATTCTGGCGCGCGTCAGCGTATAGGTTCCCGCCGGAAGGCTGATGGTATCTGTACCCGCCGTGGCATTTGCTTTCAGTATGGCTTCGCGCAAGCTGCAATCGTTCGCGACCCCATTACAAGCATTTGCGATCGGGGAAACCGGGGCCGGATCATCATTACGGTTTACCGTGAAAGTCGGGTCGGGCAGCGGCATCAGCATTGAAGGCGCGCCCTCGCCCTGATGAATCGCCAGCACTCCGGGGCGTCCATCAATGTTGATGCGCGTGGAAATAGCAGCTAGCGGCGTACCTCCATAGGGACGGGCCGAAAGCACGGCGGGAGTAAACGTCTGCGCTCCCGGCGCCACATCAGGATGCGCGACCACCACCAATTGTCCGGTAGAGCCGTTGAGCACCATCACGTCGTCCATCTGATGATCGGAAATGCGCGTGCGGAACAGCACCGGAGGCTGGCCTGCGGCAAACGTGGCCGCGGCATTGATGTCTTCTACAATCTTCCATCCGTTCGCGGGAAAAACCTTGGCGGGCAAGAGAGGATTGGAATCGCCGCGCAGGATTTCCGGCGGATGAAGCGCCTTGAGTTCGTCGGAGGTATAGGCCCGCGGATCAAATTCATTGTGCGCGGCAATGTGGATTGTGCCGTCTGCGGTGAGCAGAGCCAATTGCAGCCCCGGGACGCGATCAATCACAAAATTGCCCACAGTCAGCGCGCTGGCTGTAATCGGCAGTGAAACCTGTTGCAGCTTCATGGTGGAGGAGCGCAGGATCTGCACCTTGCCTCCGGCCAGGAACGCCAGATCGTTGCTGCCATCGCCAAAATCGCCGAAGTTCAGATTAGAAGCAGCTCCGCTCAGCGGAAAGGCCGCTACCGGATCCAGTCCATCCTGGCCGCCATTGAAAATGGCCAACTCAGCGCCTGATCTCCCATTGATTCCCACAACTATCTGGTTGAAGCCGTTGGCGCGTCCCAGATAGCCGCCCAGCATCGCTGTTGCGCCGCCGGGTAGATTGACTGTTTGCGGCGCCGCGAAATTGCCTTTGCCATCGCCGGCAAAAACTATAAGCACGCTTCCGCCCTTGGCCGCGATTACCAGGTCATTGTGGCCGCTGGCAGTGAAACGCCCCACCGCCATAAAGTCCGGATTCACCGGCGTGGCTAGCGTAGAGCTCTGCGCCAAAAATGGCGCCGGAAACTGGCCGTGCGTGATCGCCTGGAAGGACGCGTCACTCTGCGGCGCAAACGCATCAAGGTTGCCGTGCTGAATTGTCACATGCCCGGCGTAGCCCACCAGTAGGTCCGCTATTCCATCCTCATCCACGTCGCCCGTTGTAAGCGACAAAGGCTGCGCCCCAGCCGACACTACCGCAGCATGGCCAGCCAATGCCGCCGCGCCCGCCGGCCCGCCAGCGGACTGCATGGGCAGCTGTTGCCGTTCCCCGAGCCAGATTTTTGGCCCGGTGGGCTGTGCCTGCGGCACCTGAAGCGGTGCGGCAAGTGCAAATGTTTGCAGAACAAAAACAACGATTACAGCAAGGATGGCGATAGAGCGAACGCGTAGGCAAATCCCATGGTTCACGGGACGTTCTCCTGCACACGCAAAAGGTGTGGGTTAAAAGTGATTATTCAGGGGGTTAGCTCTGTTAATCCGTCGTTAACAGTCACGCAAAATTGCTCAAAGTCGTTCAAGGAGACTATGTAAGTTGATCCTATCCACGTACTCTGCTGCCCATCTGAATTTTTGTCAAGTGGAAAAAGCACTGATCAGGCTGAAAGTAATCGTTTTAAGGTAAGTTTTAGGTCTGGGGTTATGCAAAACATGTATCACTCGCGGCAAATTACTGATGATTCGAAGGATTGAAAATTTCCATTCCCAAAATGGCATTCTTAGGATATCTTCAAGTTCCCCCAAAAAGATTTTCCCCAGTGTTCCAGTATTCCGGGTTCTCCCAGCAAGACAGTAAGAAGTTCGCTGAAATTCGCTAAGGAGAAGGTACATTTATGTCAGTTTCACGACGGGTATTCTTGGGCGGAAGTGTGGCCACAGCGATAGCATGTGCATCCGCGCCTCTGGCGGCGTTAAGCGGGGGCGGCAGAATACTGCCGCGCGACACGAGTCTGCCGAATAGGAATAACGTTTCGGGCGGCGATATTTCCGCCGTCGCGGCAAACAGACCAGAAACGCCCGAACAGCGGTATGGCGGTATGGCCAATCTTTCGCGGAATTCTTTTGCCGGAGCAATCGGCTCCGCGTTCAAACTCAGCAGCACCTCAGGAAAGAGCGCGCCGTTTTGGCTTACGCTGCTTTCGGTAACCGACCTTAGCGCGCCTGCGGCAATGAATCCCGCATCCATGGCGGTGCCGCCTCCTGCAGCCACGCGGCAAGCGCTAAGCACGGATGCATTCAGCCTGGCATGGTTTGGGGGCCCGATTCAAAATGTTCAACAGGAAACGTTTTTCGTTGAACATCCTCACCTGGGACAATTTGCTTTGTTTATTGTTCCTGCCGGACCACAGCAGTTCACGGCCATCATCAATCGCCTGCAGACCAAAACAGTTTTCCCGGTCTAAGGAAATAGCCAGCGCGATTTCCGGCGATTACCCTGCGCACTGCAGTAGCAGGTGAAAGCCCTGTTCCTGGATAGCTGTAAAGCCGAGCCGTTGAAAAAGCCGCAGTGAAGGATTGAAAGTTTCCACGTAGATAGTGACCGGTTTACCTGCTTCTTTTGCTTCCGCCATTATCTGGCGCAGCAGAAAAGAGCCGGCGCCACGGTTGCGATGTTCCGGTAGCAGCGTGATATCCAGGATGTGGAAATTGTCTCCGCTGCGGTCAAGATACAAGCGCCCGACGTCACGGCTTTCGACGGATATGATCTCGTGGGTTGCGTTGGGATGCTGTGCCGCATAATGGTTCTTCTGCGCCTCCCACTGCATCCGGACAAATTGCTGCTTCTGTTCCGCCGTCCACGGCACCTGCGCCATTTCCTGCTCGCGCGTGCTGCCATATACCTGTAGCAGAAACTCATTGTCGGATTCCTGCACGGGTCGAAGTGTTACCTTGCTGTCGGCCATCACGGTTTGCGGAAGCGATGGAACACCGCTTCATAGATGGTGCCGTCCCGCTGATCGGCGGAGATGGGCGTCAGGAAGATTTCAAAGTCTCCAAGCGTTTCATGTTCCATGCGATGGGTCTGCTGCTCCAGACGCGGCCGAAATGGCCCGCGAAAGTGCAGCGAGAAAAGCTCCATCTTCGGTGAAAGATCGTTCTCGATCACATCGACCAACTCAAGAGTGATTGTTCCGGCAGGTCCTTGCTGGACTTTGAATGGAGTGTTCAACTGCTCGCGGAAAAGCTTGGCGTTCAAATCTTCCAGAGGCGTAGGCATAGGGAATCCCCAGCCTAAGCAACAGGTGAACGAGTGTCAACTACTCTCGTGATCGATGCAGGACAGTTTCCTGCAACATCGATATCAAGAAGGGTCTTTTACGCTGCCGACTACTGCGCGGCTTTTGCAACTTTGGCGGTGCTCGCATTCGCCGTGCGGCCCTGCCGAATGGTAAACGCGACTTCAGGATAAGTTGCCGCGACCTTCAAGTTTCCGCCGCGAGAAAGCGCAGCCGGAGCCTTCAGCCCCGCAACACGATGCCCAGTCGCCTGGTCGGTCAGGAAGAACATCAACGTCGCATCATTTGAGAGCGAGTTCCAAAGCGGATCGTTGGTGAAGTCTGGTAAGTCCATAACAAAGCTTCCGTCCGCATCCACCGTTGCCTTGGTCACGGCCAGAGGCGAAATCGACAAGCCAGGAACGGAAAAGAATTTTCCCGCCCAGCGCACCACATACATCGATTCCACTTGCATCACCTGCCCGCCCGCCGGCAGCGCGACCTTTCCGCGCAATTCAACGGTCGGCAGCTTCTGGCACTGGAAGTCGCCCTGCCGTGTACTGCTCGCCAGATCTTGAGCAGTGAAAGTTACGAACTGGCAGCCGGGCGCGTATGCAATGGCATTGAATGTTTTTGGCGTGCGGCCGGCGGAGTCGGCATGGATCACCAGTTTGTCACTGCCCGCCGCTGCCGCCGTGGACGACCAGCGAACGCCTGATTCGTCGGTGAGGAAATAACGCACCTGAACGTCTTTGGCCGTGGTGGGCGGCGCAACCGAGATGGTAAAGATCGCATCGACTGGACCCGGCTGCGATGTGGGAATTGCAGTTTGAGCTATGAGGGAACTTCCCGCGAGGGCCGAAATAAGAACAAGAAGAAAACCGCGTGCGACTGCTGGCATATCCGTCAGAACCTCTGGCGACATTATCTCTCAAATTAAGATTTGCGACTCAGCAATTCTGCTCAAAAGGTACTTAGGATGATTACGATTGGCAGTGGGGGACACTTACACCTTATATATAGATTGGCCTCTCTTTAGCGATCATTGCTCTTTAGCGATCACTAGCCGGCACTCGAGTTCTTACATGACGCTGGGCGCGCCGATCCCCATCAGCTCAAGGCTCCGGACCAGCGCCCGACGAACTACCGCCGCAGTAGCGAGCAGGAAGCGCTTCTTTGCTTCGTCCGTCTCTGTAAGGATGTGGTGCTTGTGGTAGAAGTTGTTGAACTGCTGCGCCAGTTGGAACGCATACTTGGCCGCGTAAGCCGGTTCCGTAGTGGCGATACACTGCTCAATCATGCTGGAAAGCTGTCCGGCGCGAAGCCACAGCTCCCAGAGTTCGTCATCTTCTTTGAGGAAGCGCAAATCTATCTTGCCCGCTAGAATTTCTTCCGCGCTCAACCCGGCTTTGCGAAAAATATTTGTAGCACGGACAATCGCATACTGCGCGTAAGGCCCCGTCTCACCTTCAAAGCTCAGCGCCTCTTTAAAATCAAAAGCTATCACTGAAGTCTTGGTGAACTTCAGCATGAAGTAACGCAGCGCTCCGATGGCGATCTGAGAAGCGATCTCATGCCGTTCTTGTTCGCTCATCTCAGCGTGGCGCGAATCCACTTCCTTTTGCGCCGCCGCGATCAGCGAATCGAGCAGGTCATCCGCCTTTACGCCAAAGCCCTTGCGTCCAGAGACCTCTATATAAGACCGTTTCTGGTCTTCTTCGGATACGTCGTATCCCAACTCCATGGCGCAACGCGGCGTGAGCGCAACCATTTCATAAGAAAAGTGATGATAGTCTTCCGCCTGCTCGGCGTAACCAAGCCCGCGAATCGCTTCAATCACATTGTTCTGCGGATCAGCCTGGCGCGAGTCAATCACGTTATAGATTGCATTCACGCCGCCAAAGTGGGGATGGTCGGCTTCGCCCGACTCCGCCGATATCCAGACTTGGCGCCCATTGGGATAGCGATAGAAACGCTGATAGCCGAAGTCGCGCCCCAGCAGGCCAAACTTCCAAAGATGATAAGCAATATCTTTTCCGACGTAAGTCACCGTGCCGTTGGAACGCACAATCACCTTGGCGTCTTCATCCGGACCGTCTTTGGTTTCTTTGGCTTCAAGACCGTCATTGCCTTCGGCTGCGACTTGCCGTTTGGCGGCCTGGGGAGAGACCGCCCGCTTCATCACCCAGCAGCCTTTGTTCTTGCCTTCAGTCTCAAAGTAGAGCACGCCCTTTTGCTTTAACTGCTCAAACGCCGACTCCCAGAAGTGCAGATGAAGAATTTCACTCTCCTGCGGCAGAAAATCATATTCAATGTCGAGCCGCTCCATGGTTTCCAGATGGCGGCGGATAATAGCGGTCGCAACCAGTTTGCCGATCTCGGCCGCTTCATTTCCGCCGCGCTCGATGTCATGCAGCGTTTGCAGCCGAAGCTTCAGGTTTTCCTTGCTCTCTTCATACCATTGCGAAACGCGCGCATAGAGGTCCCAGCAGTAGTAGTCAAATGAAGAGGGCGGCGGCCCGGCAGCTGCGATCAGCTTCTCAATCTCGCTCTTCCCTTTTTTCTCCAGATACAGAAAGCCCACCACCACGTCCGCCACCTGGACGCCGGTGTTGTCGATATAGTTCTGCACGTCAACGCGCGCACCGGCAGCCTGAAGCAGCCGGACAAACGTATCTCCCAGGATGGCATTCCGCAGATGGCCGATGTGGGCCGCTTTGTTGGGATTGATGCTGGTGTGCTCGACCAGAATTTTCTTTCCTGTCGCCGATCCAATCCGTGGGGCGCCGGGATCCAGCAACAGCCGCGCCGCTTCCTCACGGTTGATCCGGGCATTGATGTAACCCGCACCGGCGACTTCAAACTTTTCAAATCCCGGCACCTGTCCGAGCGCTGCCACGACCTCTTCGGCGATCTTGCGCGGCGGCTTCCGCAACTTTTTGGCCAGTTCAAAGCTCAGCGGCAGAGCATACTCACCCAAGCCGACATTCGGCGGCTGATCCACCACGATGCGGGGCAATTCAACATCATATTGCCGCTTCAGAAGGTTGCGAACGCGCTGGATAAGCTGCTGCTGTAGTTGCAGGTACAAGTCTTTGTCTTTGCCTTTGCCTGGATGTTCAGCGGTTGGGGCTCATTTTCAAGCCGTAAGTTGCTGACAGAAAAGGTGATTATAACAAAGCAGAAAAAGAACGTCTTTCGAGACAAAACAAAAAATTAGTCGCTACGGGTTCGATTGCAAACCCACGGCTGCGACCGGTTGTTTCCGCCTGTGCCAGTAATCCAAGGCCGCAAAAAGAAGGACGGCGGGCACGCCGGTCAGCCCACAAACGATAAAGAAAATGCCGTAGGCATGAATAAGGCCGTGCGTGGCACTCAGACTTTCGACCTCAGCGCCCGAAAACCCCTTCAGTATTTTTCCCAGCCAGGCATAGGTTGAACTCAACAGCGCATATTGCGTGGCGGTGTATCCAATGTTGGTGAGACTCGACATGTATGCTATAAGCGCAACGCCTGCAAAGCTGATGGCAAAGTTATCACCCGCCATGATCAATGCAAAGCGAGGAACCGTGGCACCCGCAAACGCGAGAGTCGCATAGGCCGCAATTGCGACAGACTGCAATACGCCCCCGATGATGAGCGCGCGCATGTAGCCAAGCTTCAGCGAACAGAATCCGCCGGCTGCAATGCCTGCAAACGTCGCGATGAGTCCGATTGAGCCGCGCACCGCTCCGACGGTTGCCTTGGAAAGACCAACGTCGTGGTAGTAAGGATTCGCCATCGGGCCCATGACGAAGTCCGGCACCCGGTACAGACTGATTGCCGCCAGCATCACAAACGCAAGCCAACCATGTGCGCGAAAAAAAGCGATGAACGGTCCCACCACAGCGTCAAAGAAGCCGCGCCACGTCCAAATCGGCGCTTCGCGCTGCTTCTTAGCCATGACCGCATCGGCTTGCTCCGGTTCCCTGGCAAACAAGGTCGCGATGATTCCAACTCCCATACACGCGCCATAAATACCGTAAGACATGCGCCAGCCCACGGCTGCCGCCAAAATGAGGATCAGGGAATCTGTAGCCAGGATCGCCATGCGATAGCTGAACTGATACGCAGAGGCGAGAAGGCCTTGTTCTTCTCCATCGTCTGCCGACTCAATTCGCCAGGCGTCGACCACAATGTCTTGTGTGGATGAGGCAAAAGCGACGACGAGCGCAAGAGCTCCGAGTCGGGCGAGCCCGGCTTTCGTGCCAGTTCCGCCCATCGCGCAGAGCGCCAGGCCGACGATAATTTGCGAGAACATCATCCACCCACGCCGACGTCCAAGCCGCCTAAACAACGGCAAATCGACGCGATCCATTACGGGTGCCCACAGAAACTTCAGCGAGTAGGCGATACCCACCCAGGAAAGAAACCCGATGGCCGTCAGGGAGGTGTGTTCATCGCGCAGCCAGAAGCCGAATGTATTGCCAACCAGGAGAAAAGGAAGGCCTGAAGAAAACCCGAGCAACAACATCGCAAGCGTTTTGGGCCGCAGATAGTCGGTGATCCGGTGCTTGTGCGGGCTCACGCGTCCATTGTCTACCGGAGCTTCACGAAACACAACCATGTGCGAAAGCCCACAGGTTCATGTTAAGGCCTTGATGGCGCTGGGACATGCTGGCGTGCTCGACCAAAATTCTTTTTAGTCAAATCAATTCTTAGCGTCTGGATCTAATGACAGATTTGATTTCTTATCAGGCTTGAGAGGTCCCGGTACGTCCGCGCGAAAGATGAAAGGTTGTTGGTTGAGTTCCACCTCCTGGACAGCAGAATCGGGCTTACGCTCGCGCGCCCACCAGAACACAAATGCAGCGAATGAAACCACCGTGAGGAGGGCGGCCACAGCACGCAAGATGTCTCTCCACCCCACGGTGCCTTGCTGTGTCAATTTAGGCAATAAGACCGTGCCTAAGAGAATGGTACCGATAACGCCGGCAACGCCCAACACCGCATTTGGTTTAAATTCCATATCCTCTACAACAGGGTCGCGCTTACTCGTTTGTGCCCACTTACGCTTCTGTCCCCACCATATCAGCAGCGCAAGCAGGGCGACCATCATGAGGACGCCGGCTGAGTCGCGTAAGATGTCTCTCCACTGTGCCCTGCCTGGCGCTATCCGTATCAGAACCAGAGCCCACATGAGGAACACGCCAGCAACGCTCAATGCCAGATAAGTGAGGCTGATTCGTGGGTCCTCGTCGTCCACCGGGACTTTGCGGACGCGGCACACATCCACAGAAAGAGCGTATGCCACCACCAGCAGCCATGGATTCCAAAGCGATTTCATGATGATTTCCAGCGCCAGCGGCGCCAGCAAAATGAGCAGCCGATACAAGCCATCGGAGGTCAAGGGGAAGAAGTACTGGAGCTGGTCGAGCGCGGGCGCTAGTGGCGGCTGCAGCCGGACGGCAAGAACGGCACCCAATGCTATGAAGTCCATTGTCACCGCCCACTGCCTCGCCACTGCGGCATAGTTCAGGTTGCGCCACAGGTCCCAGCTGAGCAGCACAATCAGCGTTGGGCAGAATGCGCGAACAAAATTGCGGGCGAATCTCCAAGGCAGCCAGTCCATAGATGTTCCCGTAAGACTACTTTCGCGCTAGGTTTTCGTGAAGCGCAAACTCATTCTGCCCTATTTTTATGATTACCAGTTTGTAATTTTTTATAGGCCGCCAAGTCGGAGGTGCTTCAATTTATATTCCGGATTGGTTGCGGACTCATTCGAATTCCAACTGGTCTGACCCCGTCGGATTACGGCAAATTACGTGAATCCTGTTTGCGATTGACGAAGACGAATAAAATACGATAAAAATAGCGTGTCCTTTGCAGTTCTTTGACAGCCGAATAGATGCATCAGGAGTGGGATTGCGTCCCTCTGCCGAGGCTTGGGTGACCCCCAGCGCGCCAAAACTGGGCACGCCGGGGACCCCGGATCGAAGGTGTTGAAGAGATCGCAGAGTGTGACCCTCTGCCGGTGCTTGGGTGACGTTGGGTCACCTTGGGTGAAATTGGGTGTACATAGGGGTAGGGGAGGGATCGGCGGTTTATGGGGCTGGGTTGTTGAAACCAAAGACTTTAACTCTCAGGAAGCGTGGAAATCGAACCAATATTGCGCTGAAAATCACCCTAAATCAGACCAGATATACGGAAACAAGCAGAGGGTTGCTGCCTTGGCGCAACGGGATTGCCGTTCAACCACATTGGCCCATTCTGCTCTTCCGTTGGTTTGACGCGGCTCACGGCTAAACCTATGATGAAGGTTTGCGCCTGCTTGCGGGCGGCATCCTTGAGTACTGCTTAAATCGTTTGCTTTTATGCGCATTGCCTACCTAGAGTGCTTTTCCGGGATCAGCGGCGACATGTTCCTTGGCGCTTTGCTGGACGCCGGAGTTCCGCCCGAGGTCTTTACCCGGACGGTGGAAGCCCTGGGCGTAGACGCGCGGCTCGAGATTTCTCGTGTCGACCGCAGCGGCATAAGCGCCACCAAGCTGGATGTGATTGCCGCCGGTGAAAAAGAGCTTCCGCGTGAAGAGTTCTGGCAAGGAGCAGTCAGCAATCAGCAGTCAGCAATCAGTCCTGCGACGGCTTTGGCCGGCGCACACTTGGATAGCATCGAACATAAGCATGCGGAGCAGCACTCCCACCTACACGACACTTCTCCGCAGGCGGGGGCGCCTGCGCTCCACGAGCATGGGGCTTCGCACAAGCACTCGCATTCTCAGACACCACCGAGGGCGGCGGTGCCACATGAGCATGGCCACAGCCATTCACACGAGCACAGCCATTCTCACGACCACGAGCATGAGCATGGATCGACGCACACGCACTCGCATCGCGGGCTGAAAGAAATTCGACAGATCATTCAAGCCACGAAGATCAGCCAATCGGCAAAAGATCGGGCTATAAACATCTTTGAAGCGTTGGGCGCGGCGGAAGCCAAGGTTCACAGCACCGACATTGAAAAGATTCACTTCCATGAAGTCGGAGCGATTGACGCCATCGTGGATATCGTATGCGCTTCAGTCGGCGCAGAGGCGCTGGGCGTGGATGAATGGATCTGTTCCCCGCTGAACGTGGGCGGTGGAACGGTGGTTTGCGCGCATGGCGCGTTTCCTATCCCCGCGCCTGCGACACTCGAGCTTCTGAAGAATGCTCCAGTCTATTCGGGCGAAATTCAAAAAGAGCTGGTCACGCCCACCGGCGCAGCCATCGTAAGCGTACTGGCGTCGCGCTTTTCGCAGTTCCCTACAATGAAGACTGAAGAGATCGGCTATGGCGCGGGCACGCGTAATTTCAAAAATTCGCCCAACGTCTTGCGGCTGACCATCGGAGAAACTACGGCTGCCGAGCATGAATCACCATTCCCAGTGGAAGAAATTACCGTGCTTGAGGCCAATGTCGACGACATGACGCCGCAGGTTTTTGGCTATGTGATGGAGCAAGCGCTGCAGAACGGCGCGCTGGACGCGTTTGGCACTCCGGTACAGATGAAGAAGAGCCGTCCTGGAATGCTGCTGACGGTGCTCTGCCGCACGGAAGACAGCCAGCGCTTCACAAAATTTATATTGGCTGAAACCACTACGCTGGGCGTAAGAATGCGGCATGAAAGCCGCGCTGCTCTTACGCGCCGCCACGTGAGCGTAAGCACCAAGTGGGGCAATGTTCGCATGAAGCTGGCCAACCTGAACGGCAGTATCAGCAACTACGCTCCTGAGTATGAAGATTGCCGCCAGATCGCAACTGAAAAGAAAGTGCCACTAAAAACCGTTATGCAGGAAGCAATCAAGGTCTACCTGGAAAATACCAATGGATAAGGGCAGCCAGAAATTTTACATAACGACGCCCATTTACTACGTGAACGCGCGTCCGCACATTGGGCACGCATATACCACGCTGGTGTGTGACGCCATTGCGCGCCGCAAGCGCATGCTGGGCTTTGACACTTACTTTCTTACCGGGACGGACGAGCACGGCCAGAAGATTGAGCGCTCCGCCGTGGCCGCGGGTACCACGCCCAAGAAGTTTGCCGACGAAGTCTCAGAGATGTTCCGCCGGCTCTTTGAGAAGATGAACATCTCCAATGACGATTTCATCCGCACCACGGAGCCACGCCACAAAGCCGGGGCGCAGGAACTATGGAAGCGTATCCAGGAGAATGGCTACATCTATAAGGGTACATACTCCGGGCAATACTGCGTGTTTGATGAACTCTATGTGGATTCTGTGGGACCCGGCGCTCCTTGCCCCGAGTGCGGACGCCCCACGGAGACGGTGAGCGAAGAGAACTATTACTTTAAGCTTTCTGCATTTGCTGACAAGTTGCTGGCGCACTACCAGCAGAACCCAGGCTTCATCCGCCCGGAGACGCGGCGCAATGAAGTGATTGCGTTTGTGAAGAGCGGACTGCGCGATCTCTCTGTCAGCCGCAGCACCTTCAAGTGGGGTATTCCCGTGCCGGGCGATCCCAAGCACGTGATGTATGTGTGGCTGGACGCGCTGAGCAACTATTGCACCGCCATGGGGTTGGGATCGAAGGACGAAGCGGAGCAGAAGAAGTTTGAGCATTATTGGCCGGCTGACGTGCACATGATCGGGAAGGAAATTATCCGCTTCCATTGTGTTTACTGGCCCGCGTTCCTGCTGGCTGCGGGCCTTCCGCTGCCCAAATCAGTAATCGCGCACGGATGGCTGCTGTTTGAAGAGAGCAAGATGTCGAAGTCGCGCGGCAACATTGTGCGCGCGGAAACCGTGATCGATGTAATGGGCAATGATGCACTGCGTTATTTCCTGCTGCGTGAAGTTGTTTTCGGCCAGGATGGCTCATTCAGCTTTGACGCGCTGGTGCAGCGTTACAACTCCGATCTGGCGAATGATCTTGGGAACCTTTCAAGCCGCACTTTAACCATGATCAACCGTTACTTTAATGGATCGGTGCCTTACCCTTCACCCACGGTGGCGCGCAAGGCCACGGATGACGTAATCAAGGAGCACGCACTTGCGGTGATCCGTGAGTTCGGCGAGTTGTTTGACGATTATCAGTTTTCAAGAGCGCTGGAGTCGGCATGGTCATTGATTGGCGCAGTCAATAAATATCTGGTGGATGAAGAGCCGTGGATTGTCGCGGAGAAAGAAGGCGAGGAGAACAAGTCGCGCCTGGCGACCATTCTTTATACGGCGGCAGAGGCGCTGCGCGTTGTTACGGCACTGGCGCATCCGGTGCTGCCTGAATCAACGGCAAAAATCTGGACACAGCTTGGTTTGGGCGAGATCAGCAAGTTCAACCTTGGCGAACTTAAGTGGGCGCAGCTTCCGCTGGGCGGCAAGCTGGGCAAAGTGGAGCCGGTGTTCCCGCGCGCCGACAAAACTTCAATCGAGACGATGCAACAGATGGAACAGGAGCGCGCAGGACAAGCTTCTTCCACTACCACATCATCATCAACCGCCAGCGCTGCAACTCCTGCTCCCGCAGGGGAAGGCGCCCGCGCGGGACAGCCCGCAACTCAAGCTGCTCACGGTCCGACCGAGGCTGCGCCTGCGCCTAAGGCCGCGCCGCCTAGTACTGCTGCGCCTGCCGATGGAAAAATCTCTATCGACGATTTCATGAAGGTGGAGCTTCGAGTTGGCCAGGTGAAAGCAGCGGAAAAAGTGAAAGGCGCGGACAAATTGCTGCGCCTTGAAGTTGATATAGGAACGGAAGTGCGTCAGCTCGTCGCGGGAATTGCGTTGGCATACAAGCCGGAAGACCTGATTGGGCGCAAGGTGGTGATCGTGGCTAACCTACAGCCACGCAAGCTGCGTGGGCTGGAATCCAATGGCATGATCGTTGCTGCTTCCGTCGGTGAAGATGGGAAGCCCGTGCTGGCAGGATTCCTGGAGGATGTGCCGGTGGGGGCGAAGCTGAAATAGATTTCCAAAATACAGGAGCGATCCCCGCCTGAGCAACATGAATGTTGAAATCAGAAACAAGAGAGCGTCTTAAGTACGAGATCTCACTTCAGGTACGCGAAGCAATTATGTCTCGCGGCATAACGCTTATCGAGGCCGCCGAAGACCTTGGTATTAGTCGACAAAGTTTGAACCAGCTGCTCACCGCTCGCACATTACCAAGTAATGCTTCAGAAGACAGAGACAGGATTCGCAAGCTTTACACTCAGCTTCGTGATGATGGATTTCTGCCATGGTTAGATACTGAGAATCTTCTTCCCGGTGAAACTTGGGACCAAGCTATCAACGCGGCCATCAAGAAGAGTGATGTGGTGCTTGTGTGCCTCTCCTCGCAGTCTGTGCTAAAGACTGGCTACGTACAAAAAGAGATTGCCAGAGCACTTGATGCTGCAGAAGAGAGACCAGAAGGAACGATTTATATTGTCCCGGTATTGCTTGAGCAATGTCCCATCCCGGATCGCGTAAAGAAGTGGCAAGCTGTTGATCTAAGTGACGGTACGGGATACGCGAGACTTTTGTTAGCGCTCAAGAGGCGCGCTGAACAACTTGGATATGATGTCACTAGGCTCGCAAGCAAAATACGAACCAAGGTGATCGAACGCTTTGCAAAGTCTGCGAGTTATCGTTCTGCTGAGGAAAACGCCCGGGAGCTGCGCAAGCATGAGCCATTCTCTCAGGAGGAAATGAATCGCATATTGGAGGCGGCAGGAGACAACGGCCAGATTTGGAATGCCGCTGCCATTCCGGAGATCCTTGAGGACTTAATTGCTAGGTATGGGCACCTGGTCACTCCTAAGATTTCCAAGAAATATCACGAGGCGCTCAAGCGTCGGTAGGACGCTTACGAAAGAACTTTTTTGTACATCGATTCTCACGCTCACGTTGAAGGCCACAAATTCGATTCTGACCGCGCCGAGATGCTGGCGCGCGCCCGGGAAGCCGGGCTGGAGCGAATCCTCGCCATCGGCAGCGGCACCGGCCCGGGCACATACGCTTGCGCGCTGAAGATTGCTGAACAGCATGACTGGATCTTTGCCAGCACAGGATTGCATCCGCATGAAGCCAGCGTGGCGACAGAAGCCGACTACGCAGAGATGGAGCGGCTGGCAAAACATCCAAAGCTGATTGCCTGGGGTGAGATCGGCCTGGATTATTTCTACGATCACTCGCCGCGCGATGTGCAGAAAGAAGTCTTCCGCCGCCAGATGGAATTAGCTGCAGCGGCGAAGCTGCCAATCATCATCCATTGCCGCCCCAGCAACAACAGTGAGAACGCCTGGGATGACACTCTGGAAATGTTGCGCGATCACTGGGCGCCAAGTGGTCTGCCGGGAATTTTGCACTGCTTTACCGGCGAATGGAAGCACGCGCAAGCTGCGTTGGACATCGGCTTCTATATATCCTTTGCCGGCAACGTCAGCTTTCCCAAAGCGGAAAATATTCGTGAAGCCGCAAAGCAAGTCCCGCTGGACCGCATGCTGATTGAGACGGACTCGCCGTATCTTGCGCCGGTGCCGCATCGCGGCAAACGCAATGAGCCCAGCTTTGTGGTAAACACCGCGGAAGCTATTGGCCATTTGCGCGGGCTGAGCAAAGAAGCAATCGGCAAGCAGACGGCGGAAAATTTTTACCGCCTCTTCCCAACTGCCAGATAAAACTTAATGCTGCGCCGGTTGCGTGAGCCCTAATTGCCAC
>Ga0105245_10001317_pt1 | contig 22424 bp, 23 predicted proteins | sample KBSM54metaG_FD_81523 | JGI IMG/M metagenome (GOLD analysis project Ga0105245, IMG submission 81523) | Miscanthus rhizosphere microbial communities from Kellogg Biological Station, Michigan, USA - KBS M5-4 metaG | ecosystem: Host-associated > Plants > Roots > Rhizosphere > Soil | place...
CGACCGCCGCCTCGATCAGGTAGAGCTTGCCCATGAAGCCCGAGGTCAGGGGGAGCCCGGCGAGCGCCAGCATGGAGATCGTCATCGGCCACGCGAGCTCAGGCCGGTCGCGGCCGAGTCCCTCGACCGACTTGATGTCGTCTCCCCAGGGCGTCTCGCGCTCGCGGATCACGATGACTGCGAACACCGCCAGGTTCATCAGTGTGTATGCCGCCAGGTAGAAGACCAGGGCGTTGATGCCGAGCTCCGAGGCGGCGGCCACGCCGACGAGCATGTAGCCCGCCTGCGCGACGCCGGACCAGCCCATCAGCCGCTTCAGCGAATCCTGGCCGATCGCGCCGATGTTCCCGACCGCGATCGAGATGATGGCCAGCACCGAGAGGGCGGGCTGCCAATCGTCGACGATCGAGCCGAGCGGGACGTCGAACATGCGGACCAGGGCGACGAACGCCGCCGCCTTCGTCGCCACCGCCATGAACGCCGTGATCGGCGTGGGGGCGCCCTGGTACACGTCGGGGGTCCACTGGTGGAAGGGCGCGATCGAGATCTTGAACGCGAGTCCGGTTCCGATCAGCGCCACCCCCATGAGGACGAGGGAGTCGCTCGCGTTGCCGTTGGAGATCACCTGGTCGATCTGGTTGAAGTCGGTCGATCCCGCCGCGCCGTAGATGAACGACAGCCCGTAGAGAAGCGTCGCCGACCCGAGCGAGCCGACGATCAGGTACTTGAGGCCCGACTCGAGCGAAGTTGCGCGGTGGATCGCCGACCCGCACAGCACGTAGAGCGGCACCGACAGCAGCTCGAGCGCAACGAAGAACGCGATCAGGTTCTGCGCCTGTGCGAGCAGCGTCATGCCGAGCACCGACGCCAACAGCAGCGCCTGGAAGTCGCCGTGCCGGGGTTCGAGATCCGGCGGGGCGGCGGCCGGGTCGCGCCACGACATCGGGATGCAGACCGCGGCCGCGAACATCGCGATCAGCGCCGCGGCGAGGCCCAGCTCGTCGAGACGCAACGCACCCGAGACCAGGTCCTCGCGGGTCCCCCACTGCCAGATGCAGAGGCCGGCGGCAGTGGCGAGCGAAGTAAGGGACAGCGCCGATACCACGAGTTTCTGGTGACGGCCGCTCAGGACGCCGGCCAGGAGCACCACGACGATACCGGCGCTGAGGGCGATGACGGGGGAGAGCCCGGCGTAGTCGATGTGCGGGGCGGTGAAGGTCATGGGGTAGTGGTGGCCGGGGCGGTGCTGCCGCTGATGGAGCTTGTGAACAGTTGCGGCGGTGGGCCGCTCTTGTCGAACGGGTTGCTAGGGCACCTCACGCCAACCTTCGTGGTCGCCGCGTTCCCAGAAGAGAGGTTGTAATAGGCGCCGGTGAGGCAGGTCTGAGCGATCGTGGTCTTCACCGACGTGTCGCTTCGCCCGAGGATGAATCCCGGATACAGCGCCAGGGCGATGATGCAGGCCACAAGGGGCCCGAGGACCAGCGCGTCTCGGAGGCCGATCTCGCGCGAGTCGGAGTTCTCCGTCCGCCGGTTCTGCATCGTCCGCTGGAAGAGGCGGATGGCGTAGTAGGCAGCGAAGACGACGCCGATCGAGGCCACGAAAGCGAAGACGATCTTCGACTGGAAGACGCCGATGAGAATGTAGAACTCGCCCATGAAGTTGGCGGTCCCCGGCATCGCCAGGTTCGCGAGCGTGATGATCAGGAACAGCGCGGCCAGCACCGGAGCGCGCATTGCCAGCCCTCCGATGCGGGTCAGATCCTCGCTCCCGGAGCGCTCCCATAGCAGGGCGACGATGAGGAAGATCGCCCCGACGACGAGGCCGTGGTTGAACATCTGGAGGACCGACCCGTCCGCGCCGTCAGGGCGCAGGGAGAAGATCCCGATGGTGATGAAGCCGAGTTGGGCGAGCGAGGAATAGCCCGCGATCAGGCGCACGTTCGTCACCGTGAACGCCATGATGGAGCCGTAGATGATCCCGGCGACGCCGATCACCAGGATCACCTCCTGGAAGTGGATCGTGGCGTTCGGGTAGAGCGGCAGCACGACGCGAAGGAAGCCGTACGCGCCGACCTTCGAGAGCACGCCGGAGAGGAGCGCGAGCACGGGCAGCGGCGCGGCCTTGTACGCGTCGGGCATCCAGCCGTGCACGAGGACGGCCGGCATCTTGATCAGGAACGCGAGCGCGAAGAAGCAGAAGATCCAGTACTGGCTTCCGGTCGACAGCGTGTTCGCCTGCAGGTCGGCCAGCGAGAAGCTGATGTGGCCGACGTCGCCCGAAGCGAGCACCGCCGTCGCGATGGCGGCAACCAGCATCAAGAGCGAGCCGACGAGCGTGTAGACGATCATCTTGGTCGTCGCCGCGATCCTGTTCTCGCCGCCGAACGCGCCGATCAGGAACCAGAACGGGACCAGCATCAGGTCGAAGAAGAGGACGAACAGCAGCAGGTCCTGAGCGAGAAATGCCCCGAGCGCGGCCGTCTCGGCGAGGCCGAGCATGAAGAAATAGATCCGCGCCCGCTCGGGCATCCGGAAGATGGAGAAGGCCGTGGCGCCCGCCCACATCAGCGCGGTCAGCAGGATCAGGAAGAGGCTGATCCCGTCGACGCCGAGCTGGTAGCGCACGCCGAGGGCCGGGATCCAGGATTCGTTGACGGTGTGCTGGAGCCCGACGGTGTCGCTGTTGAAGCCGATGACGAGGGCGATCGAGAGCGCGAGCGTGCCGAGGGTCCCGAGCAGCGCGACCGCGGGAACGGCCCGCCGCGGAACGACGAAGCACACCAGCCCGGCGGCGAGGGGGAGCCAGAGGAGGATCTGGATCATCGCTCCCCCATCAATGCGCCGCGATCAGGAAGTAGAGGCCCAGGGCCGCGAAGCCCCCGATCAGCAGCAGCGCGTAGGCGCGGACGAAGCCGGACTGGGCCCCGCGGACGACAACGCCCACCCCGCGGACGACGTCGACGGCCGCCGCCACGATGCCCTGAACGACGACCCGCTCCACGACGTCGTTGCAGAAGCGGCCGACGGCCAGCAGCGGGCGGTAGATGACGGCGTCGTAGAGCTCGTCGAAGTACCACTTGTTCACGAAAAGCTTGTAGAGCGGGCCGAAGCGTCTGATCAGCGCGGCCGTGGTACCCGGCCGGCGTACGTACGCGAAATACGCGAGGGAGATCCCGACGATCGAGATCAAGCCGCCGAGGGCGAGCCCGCCCCAGTCGGCGGCAACCGTCGGCAGGTTCTCGTAGAGCTTGGAGTCGAGGAACGAGCCCGCCAGGAAGTTCTCGACCACGTTGTCGAGTCCCGGGATCTCGACCACTCCGCCGAAGATCGACAGGAACCCGAGCACGGACATGGCCAGCCACATCGGCCGGTCGCGCTCGGCGATGTGGTGCTCCTCACCGGGAAAGCCGACGTCGGTGTCCTCTTCCTCGCCGGTCAGCGGGTTCTCGGGCGGGGCGTGGGCGAGGTGTCCGTGCTCGAGCTCCTGCGCCTCGGGCACGGGCTTGCCCCAGAAAACCCGGAAGATGATCCGGAAGGCGTAGAAGGCCGTTAGCAGCGCCGCGAAATAGCCGCCGATCGCGAAGATCACATAGAAGCCTCCCCGGTGGATCGCATAGCCGAGGATCTCGTCCTTGGAGAAAAACCCCGACATGAACGGGAACGCGGCGAGCGCCAACGCGCCGATGATCATCAGCTTCGACGTGATCGGCATCGCCTTTCGCAGGCCGCCCATTCGGTTGATGTCCTGGGTCCCGGCCATCGCGGAGATCACCGAGCCGGCCGCCATGAAGAGGAGCGCCTTGAAGAAGGCGTGCGTCATGAGCTGGAACATCCCCGCCGCGTAGGCGCCGATCGACACCCCGACGATCATGTAGCCGATCTGGCTGATCGTGGAGTAGGCGATGATCCGCTTGAGGTCGGTGACGGCGAGCGCGCAGGTCGCGGCGAAGATCAGGGTCGCGAGCCCGATGAACGCGGAGATGTCCGCCGCCGTCGGCGCCTGTTCGAACAGGACGTACATGCGCGCGATCAGGTAGACGCCGGCCGTCACCATCGTCGCGGCGTGGATCAGGGCGGAGACCGGGGTTGGGCCCTCCATCGCGTCCGGGAGCCAGGTGTGGAGCGGGAGCTGGGCGGACTTCGCGAACGCGCCGACCAGAAGCAGCAGGCAGATCGCGATCAGCACCCCCGAGTTGGTCGAGAAGTGCTGGGGGACCTCCCTGAAGACGGTGAGGTAGTCGAACGACCCAAGCTCGCGGAAGATGAAGAAGGTCGCCAGGACCAGGCCCACGTCGCCGATCACGTTGATCACGAACGCCTTCATGCCCGCCTTCGTCGCGGTCTCGCGCCGGTACCAGAAGCTGATCAGCGCGTAGGAGGCGAAGCCCACGAACGCCCACCCCATGATCAGCAGCACGAAGTTGCCCGCGAGGACCAGCAGCAGCATGGAGAAGACGAAGAAGTTGAGGTAGGCGAAGTAGCGCGAGTAGCCCCGGTCGGAGTCGAGGTAGGCGACCGAGTACAGATGGATCAGCGTCGAGACCCCGCTGACGACCAGGATCATGAACGCCGACAGCGGGTCGACGAGGATCCCGATCTTGATGTCGAGCCCCGCCGCCGAGGCGTAGGTCCACAGCGACGACGTGACCTCGCGGTCGCTCTCGCTGTGGCCGAGCAGGGAGACGGTCGCCCCGATCGCGCACACGAACGCGAGCCCGATAGCGATCGTTGCGATCCAGCCGGCGGTGCGCCCCCGCATCACCCGCCAGCCGAACGCGTTGACAAGGAAGCCCGCCAGGGGGAACCCGAGGACAAGCCAACCCCACGCCGTGGGGCTCATCCCTTGAGGCTCCGCATGTCGTCGACGTTCAGCGTCAGGCGGCGCCGGTACATCGCCACGATCAGGCCGAGGCCGACGACCACCTCACAGGCGGCGACGACCATCACAATCAGGGCAAACACCTGGCCCTCTGCGTTGCCATGCGCGCGGGAGAAGGCGACGAGCGCCAGGTTGCCCGCGTTCAGCATCAGCTCGAGGCAGAGCAGGATCACGAGCGGGCTGCGGCGGATCAGGACTCCCCCGGCGCCGATGGCGAAGAGCACCGCCGAGAGCACCACGTACCACGTGACGGTCACGCCGGCGTCTCCCTCGCCCGGTCGGGCTCGTCGCGCTTTCGTGACCGGGCGGCGAGCGTGACCGCGCCGACGGCGGCGACGAGGAGCAGCATGGACGCCGCCTCGAAGACCACCAGGAACTGCTCGAGCAGCAGGTGCCCGATCTGGTTCGGCGTGCCGAATCCGCCGGGCAGCGTCGGCCCGCCGCTGTCGATCGCCGAGAGCCCGGTGCCGAGGATCGCAATCGCCAGCTCCACGAGCAGGGCGGCGGCGAGCATCGGGGCCAGGAACCGCTGCCCGGGGATCGGCTCCCAGAGCGGCTCCTCGACCGCGCCGACGTACGCGGCAACGAATACGTAGAGCACCATCACCGCGCCGGCGTAGACGACGATCTGGGCCGCGGCGATGAACTGGGCGTAAAGCAGCAGAAACAGCCCCGCCAGCGCGACGAGGTGAATGACCAGCGCGAGCACGCTGTAGAAGGGGTTGCGCATCGCGATCACCGCGATGGCGCCACCGACCGCGCCGATGGCGCCGGCGAAGAACGCGACGTAGATCACCGGGCGACCGCCCTAGTCGGCGGCGCCAAGCGAGGCGAGCGCGCCCTCCCGTTCCGTGTAGAGGCGGTATTCGGTGAACTTCCCGTCGCGCAGCCGAAAGACGATGAAGAGGTCCTGGTTGATCTCGATCCCGCTGAGCTTCCCCTTGCCGGTCTGATGGGCGCGCACCAGGATCTCGCCCTCGGCCTCCGTGATATCGACCGGCTCGGAGCGGTACTCCTCCCAGTTCTCCATCCACTCCGCGAAGAACTGCCGAAGCCCATCCAGCCCGCGGAAGGTCGTGCCGGTGCGCTCGGGATCGCGGACGACGATGTCGGGGTCGCAGAGCTCGACCACGCCGTCGATGTCTCCGCGGCCGAACGCCTCGAAGGCGCGCTGGACGATCTCCCGGTCGGAGCCCTCCACGTCGGCCGCAGTATGCCGATCACTCGCCCTCCCGTCGCAGCGGCGTGCGCTCGATCGGCTCCGCGAGCAGCATCTCCTTGGTGAAGACGAGGTCCTCGCGGTTGTAGTCGGCCAGCTCGTATTCGTGGCCCATCGTGATCGCGTCGAACGGGCAGGCCACCTCGCAGTAGCCGCAGAAGATGCAGCGGGCGAGGTTGATCTCGTAGATCTCGGCGTAGCGCTCGCCTGCGGAGACGCGGTCGTCGGGGTCGTTCTCGGCGGCGACGACGCGGATGCAGTCCGCCGGGCAGGCGGCGGCGCAGAGCGAGCATCCGACGCACTTCTCGAGGCCCGTGTCTTCGAACTTGTGGAGCTTGTGGCGGCCGCGGAACCGCGGGTAGACCGGCGTCTTCTCCTCCGGGTATTGGATCGTGACCGGCCCCTCGATGATCCGCGCGAAGGTGGTCTTCAGGCCGCGGAGCGTCTCGCCGAAGGCGCGGTAGGCGCCGCCCACGCCTCCGGGCTCGGGCCCCCGCTGGACCGCCACGACGCTCTCGTCGGGCAGATAGGGGAAGCGCTTCTCCGCGCCGTTCTCGCTCATGTGACCGTCACCAAGATCGCGGTGACCAGGACGTTCAGCGTCGCCAGCGGGAGCAGAACCTTCCAGCCGAGCGACATCAGCTGGTCGTAGCGGACCCGGGGCACGGTGGCGCGCACCCACATGAAGAGGAAGAGGAACACGAAGATCTTCACGATCACCCAGATCGGGTCGAGCCAGCCGGGCCCGGGGCCGTGCCAGCCGCCGAGGAAGAAGGTCACCGCGACCGCGGAGATCACGAACATCTCGATGTACTCCGCCAGGGCGTAGGAGCCGTAGCGCATCCCCCCGTACTCGGTCCCGTAGCCGGCGACCAGCTCGGCATCCGCCTCGGGCAGGTCGAACGGCGCCCGGTTGGTCTCCGCGAAGCCCGCCACCATGAAGACCAGGAAGCCGATGAACTGCGGGATGATGTACCAGATTTGGTTCTGGGCCTCGACGATTGAGACGAGGGAGAGCGACCCGGCCATCATGATCGCGCCGAGCAGCGCCAGCCCCATCGAGACCTCGTAGGAGATCAGCTGCGCGGCGGCGCGCATCGCCCCGAGGAAGCTGTACTTGGAGCCGGAGGCCCAGCCGCCCAGCAGCAGGCCGTAGAACGCGATCGAGCTGAAGGCGAAGAAGTAGAGGATGCCGATGGGAACGTCGATCCCGTAGAGGCCGAAGCCGTCCTGGACGTTCCCAAACGGGATGATCGCGAGCGTCGCCACTCCGGTGAAGACAACGATCGAGGGGGCGATGTAGTAGAGGAGCGGGATCGCCGCCCGCGGGCGGTAGTGCTCCTTGGTGATCAGCTTCACGGCGTCGGCGAGCGGCTGCAGCAAACCGAGTGGACCGACCCGGTTCGGTCCGTACCGCGCCTGAAAGCGGCCGAGGAGCTTTCGCTCCATCACCGTGAGCATCGGAACGATCGCGAAGATGACGGCGAAGATCACGATCGACTTGACGATCAGGATCCAGGTCGCCTCGACGAAGGTTGTATCGGCGATCGGCAGGCTCACTCGTCGTCTCCCGCCGGTGAGACCTCCACGTCCTCCCCGACCAGCGTGCCGGCCAAGTCGCCGAGGCCCTCGATCAGGAAGCCCGAGCCGGGCCGCACACGCTCGCGGATCACGACCCGCGCCCGGACGCTCGTCCCGTTGGAGCGGACGTCGACCTCATCGCCGCCGCCGATGCCCAAGCGCTCGGCGTCATGCGGTGCGAGCTCGATCGTCTGCTTCGGTGCCAGGAAGCGAAGGGCGGGGCTGCGGTCGGTGACCTCCGCGGCCCAGAGGTCACGGTACGCGCCGATGCGAAGCCCTCCGTTGGCCGGCGCGGGGGAGGCTGGCGAGCCGCCGCCCGCGAACTCCCTCGAGGCCTCTCCCGGAAACGCGCCGGCGGCGTCGCGGTCCTGCCAGCGGACGCCCAGGCCGCCGATCTCCTCCTCGGTGATCCCTCCGTAGAAGGGGACCTCCGAGGCGACTGCCTCCAGCGCCTCCTTGACCGAGTCGATGCCCGTCTCCTCGCCGAGCAGGGCGGAGAGCTCCACCAGCACCTCCCACGTCGGACGGGCGCGGCCAGGGTTCGGGACTCCGGGGCGGACGCGTTGGAGCCGGCCGTCCGGGTGGGTGACCGTGCCCTCCTTCTCGGCGTAGGACTCGGCCGGGAAGACGACATCGGCGTGCTTCGTCGAGGCGTCCTCGAACATCGAGATCGCCAGCACGAAGTCCGCCTTGGTCAGCGCCTCGGTCCAGGCCGGGCCGTCGGGGGCGTCGCGAACGGGGTCGGCGTTGACCAGGAACGCGGCGTCGAGCCCGCCCTCGGTCAGCGCATTGCAGGTGTCGGCGGCGCTGAGGCCCTCGGCCGTCTCCGAGAAGCCGGGGCCGGCCGTCGGCACGCACCCGATCTCCCTGAGGCCGCGCGTGTTCGCGCCGGAGGGGACCTCGAGCGTTTTCGCTTTGAGCGCCCGGGCCAGGTCGACTAGCGAGCCGTTCGGCTCTCCCGCCCAGACGATGATCGTCGAACCGGGCCGCAGGACGCCCGCGACGCGCTCGGCGTCGGCGCCGGTGTCGCCGGGGGCGCGCTCATAGCCGTCGGCGCCCGCCTCGCCGGCGAGGGCGGCCGTGAAGGCCGCGAAGGAGCCCGGCACGTAACGAGCCGTCTCCTCGGCGCCGCCGTCGAGGGCGGTGGGCCGGTCGGTGGCGATCGCCAGCCGGGTGCCATTGCGGCGCACGACCTTCCGGATGCGGAGGTCGACGATCGGCATCGAATGAAGGGGGTCGGTCCCGAGGACGAGGATCGACTCGGCACTGTCGAGGTCCGAGACGCTGGCGCCGCGTTCGGGCCGCGACAGCTCGACGTGAAGGGCCCGATCTGTCTCCTCTGTGAGGCTCGAGGTGACGTGCGGCGAGCCGAGCGCGCGGCGCATGATCCGCTGCGTCAGGTAGCCCTCCTCGTTGGACGAGGACCCGCCGACGATCGCGGCGGCCCGCTCGCCCGCCTGGCGCAGGCCCTCTGCCGCGGCCTCTAGCGCCTCGGTCCAGCCCACCGGCTCGAGGTTCCCGCCGCGGCGGACCATCGGTTCGGTGATCCGCTCGTCCGACTCGATCGCCTGGTATCCGAAGCGGCCCTTGTCGCAGAGCCACCCGTCGTCGACCTCGAAGTTGTCGCGGGCGAGGACGCGCTGGATCTTCTCGTCGCGGACGGTCAGCTTGATGTTGCACTGGCTTGGGCAGAGCGTGCAGACGGTGCCGGCGTCCTCGATGTCCCAGGGCCGGGCGCGGAAGCGGTAGGCATCGGAGGTCAGCGCTCCCACGGGGCAGAGCTCGATGATGTTCCCGTGGAACGGGGCGATGTAGGGGCGATCGTCGAAGGTGCCGACGAAGCTCGAGGACCCGCGCTCGAGCAGCTGCAGCTGCTCGTCCTCGGCGACCTCCTGGCTGAAGCGGACGCAGCGGTAGCAGAGGATGCAGCGCTCGCGGTCGATCTTGATCAGCGGCGAGAGCGGGATCGGCTTCTGGAAGTGCCGCTTGGCGTCGATCACCCGGCTCTTCCCGCGGCCCCAGCCCATCGAGATGTCCTGCAACGGGCACTCGCCGCCCTTGTCGCAGACCGGGCAGTCGAGCGGGTGGTTGACGAGCAGGAACTCGACCACTGAGTTCTGCGCCTCCTTGACGCGGTCGGTCTGCGTGTAGACGACCATGCCGTCGCGCACCGGCGTCGAGCAGGCGGTCTGAAGCTTTGGGATCCCCTCGATCTCCACCAGGCACATGCGGCAGGCGCCGACCGGCTCGCCCAGCTTCGGCTCGTAACAGAAGACCGGGATCTCGACGTCGCCCTGCTTGGCCGCGTCGACGAGCATCTCGCCGGCGCTCGCCTGCACCTCGACGCCGTCGACAACGAGCGTGATCTGGTCGCCGCCGTTGCTCACAAAATCACCACCAAGGACACCTGCATCTGGCGGCGCCAGGGCGAACACGCTCGAATGAGCTGTTGCGTACCACGCTCTGGCACCACCATCACCTGACTGCCTCCAGGGGCACCGGCTTCACGTCGGTCGGCGACTCGTCCAGCGGGCGCGGGGCCGCGTCACGGCCCGCCTCGATTGCCGCCTCGAACTCGTCGCGGAACTTGGCGACCATGCTTCCCACAGGCATCGCCATCGAGTCGCCGAGCACGCAGAGGCAGTGGCCGATGATGTTGTCCTGGACCGAGGAGATGACGTCGAGGTCCATCGGGGTCGCCTCGCCCGAGATCACCCGCTCGAGCATCTTCACCGTCCAGTTGGTGCCCTCACGGCATGGTGTGCACTTGCCGCAGGACTCGTGGTGGTAAAAGCGGGCGGTCCGGAGCGCCAGGTGGGGGATCGAGACCGTGTCGTCGGCGACGATGATCGAGCCGGACCCGAGCATCGAGCCGGCCTCGGCCATCGCTTCGAAGCTATAGGGGAGATCGAGCTCCTTCGCGGTCAGCACCGGGGCGGAGGAGCCGCCCGGGAACCAGGCCTTCACCTCGTGGCCCTCGAACGGGCCGCCGGCGAGGCCGAAGATGAGCTCACGCGACGGCATGCCCAGCTCGACCTCGTAGTTGCCGGGGCGCTGCACGCGGCCCGAGACCGACACGACCTTGGTCCCGGGTGACTGCTCGGTCCCGAAGCTCTTGAACCAGTCGGCGCCGTTCTTGACGATGTGGGGGACGTTGGACAGCGTCTCCACGTTGTTGATCAGCGTCGGCCCGCCGTAGAGACCCTGGATCGCGGGGAACGGCGGCTTGAGCCGCGGGTTGCCGCGCTTGCCCTCGAGCGCGTCGAGCAACGCGGTCTCCTCGCCGCAGATGTAAGCGCCGGCGCCCCGGTGGACGACGAGCTCCACCCTACGGCCGCTGTCGAGGATGTTCTCCCCGATGTACCCCGCCCGGTAGGCCTCTTCGACGGCGCGCTCGAGCACGTCGGCCGTCTGCGCGTACTCGCCGCGGATGAAGATGAACGCCCAGCCAGCCCCCGCCGCCGCGGCCGCGATGATGATCCCCTCGATCAGCTGGTGGGGGTTCTTCGACATCAGCTCGCGGTCCTTGAACGCCCCCGGCTCCGACTCGTCCGCGTTGCAGCAGAGGAACTTCTCCATCTCGCCCCGCGGCAGGAACGACGCCTTCTTGCCCATCGAGAACCCGGCGCCGCCGCGCCCGCGGAGGCCAGAGTCCTCGAGCGTGGTCAGGAGCTCGTCGGGCTCGATGTCCTTCAGCGCGCGTTCGAGTGCCCGGTATCCGCCGAGGCTCCGGTACGTCTCGATCGAGGCGAGCCCGGGCTCGTCGATGTGGCGGAAGAGCATGCGCGTCTGACTAGCCACCGGTCGCCTCCTCTGCTTCGCGTCCGGGGGCGCCCAGGTTGGTTTCGCCCTTTTTCACGCGCGGATCCGGCTCGGGCTCGGGGCCGCCGGCCGTCTCGCGGCCGAACAGCGCCTTGTCGGGAATGGGATCGGCGCCGGCGCGGAGCTGGTCGATCACGGTCCGGGCGTCGTCCGGAGTGAGCGGGCCGTAGTAGCGCTCGTCGATGGAGGCCATCGGCGCGATGTCGCAGGCGCCCAGGCACTCGAAGGCCTTCAGGTAGACCTCGCCGTCCTCGGAGCTGGCGCCGATGTGGTCGACCTCGTCGGCGTCGACGCCGGCGGCCTCGCAGAACGCGTCGAGGACGTCCTCGGAACCGCGGAGCCAGCAGGCGAGGTTGTGGCACACGAGCACGTGGTGGCGCCCCACCGGGCCGGTGCGGAAGAGGTCGTAAAAGGTCGCGACCGACTCGAGGTACCCGGGCGTCACGCCCATGACGGCGGCCGCCTGGCGAATGCCGTCGGGCGTGCACCAGCCGTAGTGCCGCTGGACGGCCCACAGGCCCGGAAGCGACGCCGAGCGGACCTCTGGGTACTTGGCCATCGCGGCTTCGATCCGCTCCTTGAGCTCATCCGGCACCTCGACCTCGTGGAGCTCCGGCACCGGCTCGGCGTCCTCGGGGCGCATTGACGAAACGAGCCGCTGCCGCTCCTCGGCCGACATGTCGTCCGTCGGCCTGATCTCGGGGACCCACCCGTCGCTCATCGGTCGATCCCGCCGAGAATCGGGTCGAGCATCGCCAGGTTCTGGATCAGGTCGGCGATGTAGCCGTCGAGACACTGGTCGCGCAGGCACTGGAGGTTCACGAACGAGGGATCGCGGATGTGGACCCGCGCGGGCTTCGCCGAGCCGTCCGCGACGACAAAGCACCCGAGCTCGCCGCGCGGAGATTCGACCGCGTAGTACGCCTCGCCCGGCGGCACCCGGAATCCCTCGGTCACGAGCTTGAAGTGGTGGATCAGCGCCTCCATCGAGGTCGAGAGCTCGTCCCGCGGCGGGAGGACGATCTTCCGGTCGTCGGCGATCCACGGCCCCTCGGGAAGGCCATCGATGGCCTGCTCGATGATGCGCACCGACTCGCGCATCTCCTGGACTCTGACCCGGTAGCGGTCGTAGCCGTCGCCGACCGTTCCCACCGGGATGTTGAAGTCGAAATCGCCGTAGCAATGGGTGGGCGCAGCCTTGCGGAGGTCCCACGGCTCGCCTGCGGCCCGGAGCAGCGGGCCGGTCACGCCCAGATCGAGCAGCCGCTCGCGAGACACCACGCCGACGTTCCTGGTGCGCTCGAGGAAGATCTCGTTGCGGTTGAGGATCGCCTCGTACTGGTCCAGGCGGGTGGGCATCTCGGCGCAGAACGCCTTCACGTTGCGGGCGAAGCCGACCGGGATGTCCTCGAACACCCCACCGACCTGGAAATAGCGCGTGTGCATCCGCTGTCCGGTGGACATCTCGAACAGGTCGAGGATGCGGTCCCGGTCGCGGAAGCAATAGAAGAACATCGACATCGCTCCCAGGTCGAGTGCCGACGTCCCCAGCCACACGAGGTGGGAATGGATGCGGTTGAGCTCCATGTGGAGCACCCGGAGGTAGCTCGCACGCGGCGGGATCTCCAGCTCCAGCAGCTGCTCGACGCAGCCGACGAACGCCTCCATGTTGAAGAAGTAGGAGAGGTAGTCCATGCGCTCAACGAACGGGATCACCTTCCAGTAGGACTTGTCCTCGCAGTTCTTCTCGATGCCCGTGTGGACGTAGCCAACGATGGGCTTGAGGTCGCGCACGACCTCGCCCTCGAGGCTCACCAGCAGGCGCAGCACCCCGTGCGTCGCTGGGTGGTGCGGGCCCATGTTGATCGTGAGGAGCTCTTGCTGGGGCTCGAGGACGTCGCCGGCGGCAGTCCGCTCCAAGGGCGAGGTGCCGATGACTTCCTCGCCGGTCTCACCGAGGATGTCGCCGCCGTGTGCCGGAGCGGACCGGTGCGTCTCGGCGCTCACTCGTACCACCTCGGCATCTCGGGCTCGTTGCGGGTGAAGATCACGGGCTCGCCGCCGATCGGGAAGTCCCGGCGCTGCGGCCAGCCCACGTACTCCTCGGGCATCAGGATCCGCCGCATGTCCGGGTGACCGCGAAACAGGATCCCGAAGAAGTCGTAGACCTCGCGCTCGTGGAACTCGGCGCCGGCGAAGAGGGACACGCAGCTGTCGAGCTCCGGCAGCTCCTCACCACCCGGATCCGCAAGGGCGGCGCGGACCCGCAGGCGCTCGACCCGCGGCATGTTGAGCAGCTCGTACACGACGCCGAAGCGCGGCTCGGCGGGCAGGTAGTCGACGCCGTGCAGGCTGGAGAGAAACCGGTACTCCTGCCCCGGTGTGTCGCGCAGCCAACCGAGCACGTCCAGGATCCGCTCCGGGTTGACGATCAGGCAGCCCTGGCCGTGCTCGTGATAGGTGCCGAGGACCGATCCCTCGGCCGCCCCGTTCAACTCCTGCGCGATCAGCTCGAGCCCGGGCGCGTCGGGCATCAGGAGCGACTCCCGCGAGTGGCCACAGAGCGGGTCGCCTCATGATTCGCGGCCAGCTCGCGCGCGGCGGCGTAGGCCTCGATCTCCTCCCTCGTCGCGTCTCCGGTCGCCTCGCGGGCCCACTCCTCGGTCCCGTATGCGTTGTAGCGCTGGCGCCACCCCGGGTCGGGGCGGCCCAGGATCATCCGCTGCAGCTTGTTGATCCCGTACATGAGCGCCTCGGGGCGGGGCGGGCACCCGGGCACATGGACGTCGACCGGCATGAACTTGTCGGCGCCCTGAACGACCGCGTAGTTGGAGAACATGCCGCCGGACGACGAGCAGGCGCCCATCGAGATGACCCACTTGGGCTCGAGCATCTGGTCGTACAGGCGCCGGACGACGGGCGCCATCTTGACGGCCACCCTCCCCGAGAGGATCAGGAGGTCTGCCTGCCGCGGCGAGGCGCGCAGGTTCTCGGCGCCGAACCGGGCGATGTCGTAGCGAGGGCCGACAATCGACATCATCTCGATCGCGCAGCAGGCCAGCCCGAACGTCGCGGGGAAGATCGAGTTGGCGCGGCCCCAGCCCGTGGCCTTGTGCATCGTTGTCATCAGCAGGGACTCCTCCACGTGCCGCTCGAGGTCCGGGCCCTCGAGGTCGCCGCGCAGGAGATCGCGGGCGCGAAGCTGGCGGACGCGAAGGTCGGTGGGCGCAGGCGGCTCCTCAAGCGGAGCATGCGCGCGGAGCTTCTCGCGCTTCACCTCCAATCGAGCGCCCCTTTCCGCCACACGTAGACCAGGGCCACGAGCAGCAGGACGACGAAGACGATCACCTCCACCAGCACGAACACCGAGTGGGCCAGCTTCATGATCACGCCGACCGGATAGAGGAAGACGACCTCGATGTCGAAGAGGATGAAGAGCATCGCGATCATGTAGAAGCTCAGCCCGAACCGGAAGGTCCTGGTCACCTCGCTGGGCAGGCCGCACTCGTACGGATCGCTCTTGGCCTTGTTCGGCTTCCGCGGCCCGATCAGCCCGTTGACCGCCGCCAGCAGACCCCCCACCAGAATCCCGAGGCCGGCGAATACGAGTACGGGAAGGTAGCTTCGAAGCAAGCTACAACTCCCTCAATCCGGCGGCGAGCACAGGCGAGTTATATACCCACTTTGTGCCAAGCTGCTACATAGTGATTTTCCGCATCAACAAGCGGATTTCCGACGCTTTCGGGCGGATTTATCGAGCCCCCGCGGAACGCGCGCAAACGCGGGCTTCGAGTCAGGCTCCGGCTTGACCGACGTCCACCTCACGGTCGGCATCTTCGTGATCGCGAGCAATCTCGTCGCCGGCGTCTGGGGCGGAGTCGCGTGGCTCCGGTCCGTTCCCACCGTGAACTTCTGGTACGCGCTGCGGACGGCGCAGGTGGCGGTGGTGCTGCAGGTCGCGCTTGGCGCGGTCCTCCTGCTCTCCGGCCGCGAGGCGAGCTCTGGCCTCCACTACCTCTACGGGGTGCTGCCACTGGGGATCTCGCTCCTCGCCGAGGCCGCGCGGGCGGGCGCCGCCGAGCGCGAGCTCGAGGGACTCGACTTCGAGTCGCTTCCCAAGAGCAGGCAGCAGGCCGTGGCGCTGGCCATTGTCCGCCGCGAGACGGGGATCATGGCCGTCTCCGCGCTGGTGATCCTGGGCCTGGCAATCCGCGCCGCCACGACGGGCGGCTAGCCCAGAGGGCGATAGTCGCCGTCGAGGAACAGCAGCGGCTCTCCTCCACGTGCCTCGAGTTCGATCACGGTTCCGGTGACGATCGAGTGGTCGCCGCCGTCGTGCACCTCGGCGAGCTCGCACGCGAGCCAGCTCGCCGCGCCGTCGATCGTCGGGACGCCGGCCCGCTCCGACCAGGCGATCCCGTCCCACTTCTCGGGATGGGGGTCCTTGGTGCTGAACCGCCGGGCCACGTCGGCCTGGTCGCCCGCGAGTACGTTGATACCGAAGATCCGCGCGTGCTCGACCGCCACCAGGGTGCGCGATCCCAGGTCGAGGCAGGCGAGCATCATGGGCGGCTCGAGCGACAGGGAGACGACGGCGTTGGCCGTCGCGCCGGCCGGGCCGGAGGGTCCGACGGCCGTGACGACGGTGACGCCGGTCGGGAAACGCTCCATCGCGTCCCGAAGGGTTTCAGGCGCCACCTGCGTCATCTAGTGACCGGCTCCACAGGGAAAAGTATGATGCCGCCCGCGTGAGGCCCCTTGTGATCACAGCAGCGGTGGCGGCGGCCATCGGGCTCAGCGCCTGCGGCAGCGAGGGAGTCTCCGTGCCCAAGGACAGCACGGCCTATCGCGGGGCGGTGGTCTTCTCGCAGCGCTGTGCGGGCTGCCACACGCTGAGCGCGGCGGGGACCCAGGGCTCCGCGAACCGCAACGTACGCGTGCAGGGGCCGAACCTCGATCAGCGCAAGGAGACCACGGATGACGTGCTCTTCGCGATTCGGAACGGGGGCTTCTCCGGCGGGATCATGCCCGCGAATATCGTGACCGGTCGGGAGGCCAACCAGGTCGCGGACTTCGTCTCCCAGTACGCGGGCCAGCAAACCAAATAGGCGGGTAGAGCGCCGTCCATGCTCGACCTCCGGAGCATCCGCGAGGACCCCGAGCCGGCCCGCGCGGCACTGCGCCGCCGGGGCGCCGCCGAGCAGCTCGACGAGCTCCTGCGCCTGGACGAGCGCCGCCGCGAGATGTTGCCGGAGGTCGAGGAGGGACGGGCGCGCCGCAACCGCGTCTCCGACCAGATCGCCCAGCTGAAGCGCGAGGGCAAGGACGCCGACGGGCCGATCGCCGAGATGCGCGAGCTCGGCGGGCGGCTGAAGGAGCAGGAGGCCGAGCTGGCCACCGTGGAGGAGGCGCGCAACGAGCTCGCCGCGACGCTCCCCAACTTCCCCGACCCGGACGCGCCGGAGGGCGAGCCCGACGAGGACGCCGTCACGCTCCGCGAGGTCGGCGAGCGCCGCGAGTTCGACTTCGCGATCCGCGACCACCTGGACATCGGGGTGGCTAACGGCTGGATCGAGATGGAGAAGGCGGCGGAGGCGTCGGGCTCGCGGTTCGCCTATCTGATGGGCGACCTGGTGATGGTCGAGGTGGTGCTCGTCCGCCTCGTCCTCGAGCTGCTTCAAGCGGAGGGCATGAAGCCGGTGGTGCCGCCCGTCCTCGTCCGCGAGGGCCCGCTGTACGGCACGGGATTCTTCCCCGGCGAGCGCGAGATGATCTACGAGGTGCCGAAGGACGAGCTGTTCCTGGTCGGCACCTCGGAGGTCTCACTCGCGGCGCTCCACGCCGGCGACATCCTCGCCGCGGAGGAGCTGCCCATTCGCTACGCGGGCTACTCGGCCTGCTTCAGGCGTGAGGCCGGCGCGGCGGGCCGGGACACGCGCGGAATCTTCCGGGTCCACCAGTTCGACAAGGTCGAGATGTTCTCGTTCGTGGAGCCCTCGGCCTCACGGGAGGAGCACGAGCGCCTGCTGGCGATTCAGGAGCGCATCCTCGAGCTGCTCGACCTCCCCTACCGCGTCGTGGACATTCCGACCGGCGACCTGGGGCCCCCGGCCGCGAGGAAGTTCGACTGCGAGGCGTGGATCCCGAGCGAGGAGCGATACCGCGAGGTCACGTCCTGCTCCAACACCACCGACTACCAGGCGCGCCGCCTGGACTGCAGATACCGCCCCGAGCCGGAGGCGCAGCCGCTCCCGGTGCACACCCTCAACGGCACCGCGCTGGCCGTCGGGCGCACTCTGATCGCGCTGATCGAGAACGGGCAGCAGGCCGACGGCTCGGTCGTGCTCCCCGCCGCCCTCGTCGACGCCGGCCTACCGCAGGCAATCGGCGGGCGTTAGGGTCGGCACCGCGGGATCAACCTCAAGGGAAGCGAGGCATCGATGGGCTTCATGGACAAGATGAAGAAGGCGGCCGAATCGGCGCAGGCGGCGACCAGCAAGGTCGGGGTGGGCGCATCCGCCGACCAGATGGCGCTGGCGAACAAGGCGAAGCGCCTCACCGATGTGGGCGTGGAGGCTCCCGCGCACATCGACTCGATGACCTCGACCGGCAAGACCGACGCGCCGGGAGGAACCGAGCACGTGATCGCACTGACGGTGAAGCCGGCCTCGGCCGAGGCCTACCAGGCGACCTTCAACCAGTACGTCTACCCCTCCAATCCATTCTCGGAGGGGCAAGACGTAAAGGTGAGGGTCGACCCGGAGGACTCGACCTCGGTGATGATCTGGGGCGGCGCCTAGCCCGGAGCGCCCGGAGGAGGCTTACTCCTCGGGGTCGAGCTCCAGGGCGCAGGAGTTGATGCAGTACCGCTTGCCGCTCGGGTTCGGCCCGTCGTCGAAGACGTGGCCCAGGTGTCCGCCGCACTGCGCGCAGACAACCTCGGTCCGCTTCATGAACAGGCTGTTGTCCGGACGCGTCTCGACGCGGTCGTCCTCCATCGGATCCCAGAAGCTCGGCCAGCCGGTGCCGGAGTCGAACTTCTGGTCGGAGCTGAAGAGCTCCTGTCCGCACCCGGCACAGCGATACGTTCCGCCGGCTTTCTCGTCGTGGTAGGCACCGGTGAAGGCGCGCTCGGTTCCCTTGTTGCGAAGCACGTCGTACTGCTCGGGCGTCAGCTCGTCACGCCACTCCGCATCAGACTTCTGAACCTTCTCCATCTGTCTTCCTCGCTCAGTTCGCGTTCTCATACATGAGGTTAGTCACGCGAGGGAGCCAGGCGTTACGCGGGCGTGATCGGCGGCGCGAACAACCGGCACCGAGCGGGCCGGGCTCCCGATCGAGAATGCAGTTTGTGTGGTATCCGTGGACAAACTGCATTCTCGACGCCCCTCGATCCCAAGAACGGCCAACGCGGTCCCAGCCGGCGATCGCTCCGGCGTGCGGTGGGCGCTTACGATCCGTCGCGTGCCGGAGGTGTTCTTCGTTCCCGAAGGCGATCATTACGTCCCCACGGAGCTGACCCGGGGTCCCTGGGACCCGGACTCCCAGCACGCCGGGCCGCCGGCGGCGCTCATCGGCCGTGAGATCGTGCGGCTGAACGGGGGCGTCGATCGCCGCGTCGGCCGCATCACCTACGAGATCCTGCGTCCCGTGCCCATCGCTCCGCTGACGGTGACCGCCGAGGTGGTCCGGCCCGGGCGCGCGGTGGAGCTAGTTGAGGCCAGCCTGGCCGACGAGCAGGGCGAGGTGATCAGGGCCAGGGCCTGGCGGCTCCGCGAGGGCGATGTCGACATCCCCGAGGGCCTCTCGAGCGAGGACGGCCCCGGAACGCTCGGAAGCTCGCCCTCCACGCTGCGTCCCGGCTTCGCCCCGCCGGGGCCGAGCGAGTGCCCGCCGGGGACGTTCCCGGACACCGGGCAGGACGTCGGCTACCACACCGCGATGGAGTACCGGTTCGTGAGCGGCGGCTTCGGCGAGCCCGGGCCGGCGATCGCCTGGATGCGCATGAAGGTGCCGCTGGTTGAAGGTGAGGAGCCGACGCCGCTCGAGCGGGTGCTCGCTGCGGCGGACTCCGGGAACGGCGTGAGCTCCACGCTGGACTGGGGCACATTCCTGTTCATCAACGTCGATCTCACCGTGCACGTCCACCGAGAGCTGGACGGCGAGTGGGTCTGCCTCGACGCGATCACGATCCCCGAGCGGACCGGGATCGGGATCACCGACACCGCCCTCTACGACGAGCGGGGCCCCGTGGGGCGCGCGGTCCAGACGCTGCTCATCGATCGGCGCCGGTGACCGAGACCGACCGCAAGCCGGCCGTCCTCATCGCTCGGCGACTCCTGCCCGCCGGCGCGGATCGCCTGGCCGCGCGGTGCGAGCTGAGGCAGGGTGGCCTGAACGTGACGGCCGATGAGCTGCTCGCCCTTGCGCCCGGTGTCGACGCGATCGTCGCGGACCCCACCGTGCCCGTCACCGAGGAGCTGCTGGACGCCGCCGGGGAAGGGCTCGATGTCGTCGCCAACTACGCCGTCGGCTACGACAACATCGATCTCGATGCGTGCCGCAGCCGCGGGGTGGCTGTCACCAACACCCCCGGCGTGCTCACCAACGCCACAGCGGAGCTCGCGCTGGCGCTGACGCTCGCCGCCGCCCGTCTCACCAACAGTGCCGAGGCCGAGCTGCGCCGAGGCCGCTGGCGGGGGTGGGATCCGGGCGACATGCTCGGCCTCGAGCTGAGCGGCGCCACCTTCGGTGTGGTCGGGCTGGGTCGCATCGGGAGCCGGTACGCGGAGCTCGTCTCGGGCTTCGGCGGGCGGACGCTCTACGTCGCTCCCGCGCCCAAGGCCGAGGCGGAGAAGGCGCTCGGCGCCTCCCGGGTCAGCCTGGAGGAGTTGCTCGCCGAGTCCGACGTCGTGAGCCTGCACGCGCCGGCCACGGCGGAGACGGAGCACATGATCTCCACCGCCGAGCTCGACGCGATGAAAACGCATGCGGTGCTCGTCAACACCTCCCGCGGGTCGCTCGTGGACTCCGAGGCGCTCGCAAAGGCGCTGGCCGACTCGGTGATCGGCGCCGCCGGCCTCGACGTCTACGAACATGAGCCCGGCGTTCCGCAGCATCTGCTCGACGCGCCGCGCTGCGTCCTACTCCCGCATGTCGGTTCCGCGACGACCAAGGCCCGCGACGCGATGGCGGCCCTGGTCGCCGACAACGTGCTGGCCGTCCTTGACGGGGCGGAGCCTCCGAACCGAGTGGTTTAGACCACCCCGAACCGGCCTTTTGCAGTTTCTCGACCGACGAGCTCTGCTACCCTAGCCGGCCGCTTGTACACTAATCTAATCGGGAAAGGCAGAAACTCTTTTGATGGGTAACCGTTTTGCAAAGCCCGTCAGCCGTCTCAAGGGACGCGCCGACGGTAGGCATGGAGGGCCACGGACCGCAGCGCGGATCGTCTTGGCGACCGGCGCTGCGCTCGCGATCGGCCTGGGCATCGCCGCCTGCGGCTCGTCGTCCAGCAGCGACAGCAACGGCCCGGTCGACATCGTCGCTTACTCCACCCCGGAGACGGTCTACAAGGACGGGCTGATCCCGGCCTTCAAGAAGACGTCGCAGGGCGCGGACGCGACCTTCTCGAGCTCGTTCGGCCCGTCCGGTGACCAATCCCGCGCCGTCGAGTCCGGCCAGCCGGCCTCGGTCGTCCACTTCTCGATCCAGCCCGACATGCAGCGGCTGGTCGACGCCGGCCTCGTCGACTCGAACTGGGATCAGAACAGCTACAACGGGTTCGTCCAGGACTCGGTGGTCGTGTTCGTCGTCCGCCAGGGCAACCCCGACAACATCCAGGACTGGAGTGACCTGGTGAAGCCCGGTGTCGAGGTCCTGACGCCCAACCCGTTCAGCTCGGGTGGCGCGCGCTGGAACCTCATGGCCGCCTACGGATCCCAGATCGAGGAGGGCAAGTCCGACGCGCAGGCGCAGGCCTACCTCAAGCAGCTCCTCGGGAACGTCGCCCTCCAGGCGCCGTCAGCGAGCGACTCGATGACCGCGTTCACGCAGGGCAAGGGCGACGTGGCCCTCGCCTACGAGAACGAGGCGATCGCGGCCCAGAAGGCCGGCGAGAAGGTCGACTACGTCATTCCGAAGGACACGATCCAGATCCAGACGCCGATCGCGACCACCACGGACGCGTCGACGACGGCTCAGGACTTCGTCAAGTGGCTGTACACGCCTGAGGCTCAGCAGATCTGGGCCGACAACGGCTACCGGCCCGTCGTGAAGTCCGTCCTGGACAAGAACGCGAAGGAGTTCCCGACCCCGCCCGGGCTGTTCACCATTGACAAGCTCGGTGGCTGGGACGAGGTGACGACGAAGTTCTTCGACGAGAACAACGGCATCGTCACCAAGGACGAGCAGGACCTGGGGGTTTCCACGAGCGGATGAGTACCGCCGTAACGGAAACCTCCAGCGTTGCCCCCCCGAGGCCGGCCGTCTGGCCGCGCCTTGGGGGGGCAGCGCTTGGTCGCGGCCTCGTGGTCGCGTACCTCAGCATCATCGTGCTGATCCCGATCGCCGCCCTGGTCGCGCAGTCGACCGACGGCGGCTGGAGCGCGTTCTGGAACGCGATCTCGAACCCGGAGGCCTGGTGGGCGCTCAGGTGGACGCTGATCGCATCACTCATCGTGGTCGTCATCAACGTCTTCGCCGGCACCGCGATCGCGTGGGTCCTCGTCCGCGACAAGTTCCCCGGGAAGGCCGCCCTCAACGGCGTGATCGACCTGCCGTTCGCGCTGCCGACGATCGTCGCCGGAATCACGCTTCTCGCCCTGTACGGGGACAACAGCCCCATAGGCGTCCATGCGGCCTACACGAAGATCGCAGTCATCATGGCGCTCCTGTTCGTGACCCTGCCGTTCGTCGTCC
>Ga0105245_10001319_pt1 | contig 22415 bp, 19 predicted proteins | sample KBSM54metaG_FD_81523 | JGI IMG/M metagenome (GOLD analysis project Ga0105245, IMG submission 81523) | Miscanthus rhizosphere microbial communities from Kellogg Biological Station, Michigan, USA - KBS M5-4 metaG | ecosystem: Host-associated > Plants > Roots > Rhizosphere > Soil | place...
AGGAAATGCGTGCTTTTCCCTCGACGGCATCCACATGCTCCAGCATTACTACAACATCAACGATGGCTACGACGCCGGCGATTAGCGCCGCGGGCGGTAACGGTGCGATTGCGGTTACCGCTTCGGTGGGTTGTACCTGGAGCGCCGGCGGAGTTCCTTCCTGGGTGGTGTCGGTGACCGGCAGCGGAACCGGCAGCGGCACTTTCAGTTTTCAAGTGCCGCCCAATGCAGGCACGGCCCGCGTCGCGAATCTGGTCATCGGAGGCGTCGCTTTTGCCATTGAACAGGCGGCTTTCGCGATCCCCGGCTTAGGTTTCATCGGCTCGATGCCGCACATAGCGGCCGAGGAGAATTGGACCACCACCTTCACGCTGGTCAACAAAGGGGCATTCTCGGCGACGGCGCGCTTGAGTTTGTTCGGTGACCCTACCGGCGCACTCACACTGCCCCTGACGTTTCCACAAACTGCGGCAGCCGCGCCCATTCTCGCGGCGTCGCTCGACCGGACCGTCGCCGCCAATGCTTCGTTGGTGATTACCACTGCGGGCCCGCTGACGCCGCCGGTCCAAGTGGGTTCGGCACAGCTCGCGGCTAGCGGAGCTGTCGACGGCTTCGCCATCTTTCACCTGATTCCCGGTGCGCAGGAAGCCGTGGTGCCCATGGAAACGCGCTATGCCAGTTCTTACCTATTGGCCTTCGACAACACTGGAGTCTTGGTGCTTGGCGTAGCCGTCGAGACTGTCTCGTCGCAAGCCGCCTCCGTTCCGGTGGTGATTCGCGATGAGTCTGGAACCGTGATTGGCCCTCCCGCCGCCACCCTTTTTCTCGCGGGCAATGGCCATTATTCCTTCGGGTTGGCGACGCAATATCCGGTCACGGCCGGCAAACGCGGCACGATCGAGTTCGATACGCCGGCCGGCGGCCGCATCAGCGTCCTGGGCACCCGCACCACTCCGCTAGGGACCACCCATACGCTCACCACCATTCCTGCGTTGGCCAATGTCGGAACCGGCGGAGGCTCCATCGCGCACATCGCCACCGGCAACGGCTGGCAGACCACTTTCGTTCTGGTCAACACCGGCACGAGCGCGGCGCAAGCCAACTTGAGCTTCTTCGCCGATAACGGGACGCCGCTATCGCTGCCGCTGGACTCTACTACGGCGCCGTCGATCAATCAAGTGATCGCCGCTGGAGCGTCCTTGATTGTGCAGAGCGCCGCTCCGCTCTCCGATCCCGCGCCGACAATCGGCTCGGCACAACTCACTACCAACGGAAACGTCGGAGGCTTCGTGATCTTCCGCTACAATCCCAACGGTCAGGAGGCTGTGGTGCCGCTCGAAAGCCGCAATGCTAATGCCTATGTGCTGGCTTTCGACAACACCGGCCAGACGGCAACGGTGTCGCGATCAACAGCGTGTCCGCGCAAGCCGTCAATATCCCTGTAGTCGTTCGCGACGCTACTGGCGCGCAAATCACCAGCGATACCATCTCTTTGGCTGCCAACGGGCACTTGGCGTTCACGCTCGGAACCGACAAATACCTCGCTACTGTGAATCTTCGTGGCACCATCGAGTTTGACGCGCCTGCTGGCGCGCAGATCGGCGCGCTGGGCATCCGCGCCCCCCTCGCGCACACTTTCACAACTTTGCCGGCATTGGCGAAATGGCCGGCGTCCGCGGCTCAGATACCATAGTGGTTTGGCTGCTCAAGCCAAACTTGCGCATCGAGGAGGAAGTTTATGGCGAAAATTCTGGGAGCGATCGGTTGCTCACATTCCCCCACCATCGGATTCGCGCTCGACCGGCAAAAGCAGGACGATCCCGTGTGGGCGCCCGTCTTCGAAGCCTTCGAGCCCTTACGGCAGTGGCTCGCCGAGAAAAAGCCGGATGTCTTGTTCGTCATCCATAACGACCACGTCACCTCGTTTTTCTTCGACCATTACTCACACTTCGCGCTGGGCATTGGAAACTCGTATTCCGTAGCCGACGAAGGAGGCGGCCCGCGGGCGCTGCCTCCCGTCCCGGGCCACGCCGGCTTGGCCCATCACGTGGGCGCGTCTTTGGTCGCGGACGAATTCGACCTGTCGTTCTTTCAAGATCGCGCTTTGGACCATGGATGCTTCTCTCCCCTATCCATGCTGTGGCCCCACGAGCCACAATGGCCGGGAGCCATCGTTCCGCTCCAAGTAGGCGTGCTGCTGTTTCCCATTCCCTCCGCGCGGCGCTGTTATAAGCTGGGCCAGTCGCTGCGCAAAGCCATTGAAAGTTATCCCGAAGATCTTTCGGTAGTCATCCTGGGCACAGGAGGCCTTTCGCATCAAGTGCACGGCGAAAGGGCGGGGTTCAACAACACTCCTTGGGATATGCAATTCCTCGACCTCATCGAAAAGGATCCCGAGACTCTAGCGGATCTGACCCATGCCGAGTACGCCGAAAAGGGTGGCATGGAAGGCTCCGAAATCATCATGTGGTTGGTCATGCGAGGTGCGCTATCGGCAAACATTAAGAAGATCCATCAGAGTTACTACCTGCCCACGATGACCGGTTTGGCAACCGTAATCTACGAAAACGAAGCCGCCGAGCCCATGCCCGAAACCGAACGCGCCTATGCGAATCACGTGGGACGGCAGCTGGCGGGAGTGGAAAAACTGCCAGGGACCTACCCGTTCACCTTGAGCCGGAGCGTGCAAGCCTACCGGCTGAACAAATTCCTCCATCGCATGATCGAGCCCGCCCACCGCAAGCAGTTCCTCGCCGACCCGGAGACGGCGTTTGCAGAAAGCCATCTTACCGAAGAAGAGTGCGACATGGTGCGGCGGCGCGACTGGCGCGCCCTGATCCACTACGGCGCTATTTTCTTCGTCTTGGAAAAATTGGGCGCGGTAGTGGGTGTTTCGAACCTGCACATCTACGCCGCCATGCGGGGCGAAACTCTGGAGGAATTTCAGAAGACACGCAACGCCCCTGGTGCCCTCTATTCCGTCGCCGGAACAGACGCTGCTCAGCCCGCTTGGGAAAAAAAGTGACGACTATTTACAATCGCCGATCCGCCGCCCCTTCTGGCGTGTCGTAAATTCCTTGCCATCGGCCTTGGTAATGATGAGGCTCTCGTACGTGTCGCCGTGATAGCTCGCCGTATTCACGAAGCTTCTTTCGGCGCCCACGGCAGTGTAGGAGAGCGTGGTGCCGTCGAACTTATAGCCTTCCACTTTGAATTTGCGCGCGGCTGCGGTCTTTTCGGTATCCGCACGAACGGCATCCATAGTCCCGTTGAGGCCCTGTGTCATGGCGGTGGTCAAACACGTCGTGGAAGTGTGCGGATTATCTCCCGTGAAGATGATCTCCCATTGCCCCGGACGAAGCCGATCTTCCGCTCGCGCGACCGAGGAAGCAGCGAACGCGATGGAGCCTATCGACAACAATATATTAGCGGCAGTCATGCACTGATTTTACGCTAGGTAGTCCCGACGACGCGAACCACCGCGGCGCGCTGATCCCGATCACAGCGATCGATCATCACGCCCGTTATCGAGCAGTATCGGAAGTCACTTCGCGGCGACTTGAAGAACGAACATAGATGTTACACAAGAGTCAGTGAAGTGGCGTGTCAGCCGGATCTGACTCCTTGGCCCTAAGTGTCGGCAAACTCCGACAGTCGGTTTGTTTCCATTCCACGAAAACCCCATCAATCCACAAGCTTCTCGATTGGTCCACGCATTGCATTAAGAACGGCGAACAATCGACATGGCAAGACACGAATCGATATCGGATCGGCTTTATCTGACCTTCTGACCCACGAAACAATCCGAAAGGAAATTCCAAAATTACATGAGCCTCATGACAGCAGCAAGAAGAGTGTTCCAGCGACTGTGGAAGCATACGAGTGTTTTGGCTGTACTATTGCCAATGTCCCTCGCGCCTTCGATTTTCGGGCAAGACTTTAGCGGGATGGTCGTTTTCGGCACAAGCCTGTCGGATCCCGGGAACCACTTCATCGAATTTGGGACCACCGCTTTGCAGCCCTTCGCTGCCGTCCCTGATGCTTCGTATGCTATTGGCGGACATCACTTCACCAACGGCGCGACGTGGGTGGAGCAGGTTGCTACCTCCTTGCATCTACCGAATGGCGGCAGTCCAGCACTTCGGAGGGGTGGAGTCTTCGGCAACTACGCCATGGGACGCGCAAGAGTACGTCCATGTACGACGGTGCCGGCGGCGTGTCCGGACGGGCAATATCCGTTCGGCGTGGTTGAGGTTGGTTTCGAGGTGACCCAGTTTCTCTCGGATGTAGGTGGGAATGCGCCCCCTAGCTACCTTTACGTGATAGAGGTTGGCGGCAACGACGTGAATGACGCCCTGGTAGCCCTTTCTACCGATCCGACGTTCACCACCAGCGCTGCCATTATTGCAGCTGCTGTCACAGCCGAAGCGGCCCACCTTCAGTCGCTCTACAATGCCGGCGCGCGCACTTTCTTGATCACGAGTGCTCCGAACTTCGCACTTACCCCTTATGTTCGGGCGCTCGGTCCTAACGCGCAGTTTGCGGCCACGTATTTAGCGGCAGCTTATGACGGCGCGCTAAATTCGTCGGTCCTGACGCCCCTCTCGGGCCTACCCGGTATCCAATTCATCCACTTCGATTTCAACTCAATCCTGGCCCAGATTGAGGCGCAGCCTGCCCCCTTCGGCATCACGAACGCAATGGACCCCTGTCTCGCCTTCGGCGGTATTGGAAATTCAACCTGTTCGACGCCGAAAAGGTATCTGTTTTGGGACGGCGTCCACCCAACCACTACAGCCCACGGTCTGGTGGCTGCTGGCGCGTTGCAGGCGCTGTCTCACTGATTCAATACGCGAACCGATCTGTCGGCGGCGACTGCCGCCACCGATAACGAGGACGCGGCTGCGGAGAGTTGCAGGAACTCACGGCGATTCATGATAGCGGCCTCCTGTTGCCGCGCCCTCTGGTAAATCGGTGCTGGTGGATTCCGAAAACGGGGGGACGGTGCCGCCGCCCCAGACGCCCGCGATGGATCGTTTGCTAAGAGCGCTGCCATTAGCCCACAGGCTGCTGCGAAGGATAGCCAAAGCCCTGGAACAGCCCGGTTGCCGCTGGAGACTCGAACCACGGACCAGATCTCAGAGTCTGGATCGTAGGACCTCGGCGACAGCATGGCTATCGTTGCCGATCGCGTTTCTTGGTCTTGCTGTCATCCAATGCGATCGGCTCCAACCCAGTCCTTTTGATCGTCGGAAGTGCGGCGGGCGACCTAAAGAATTCGATCAGCGCACGGGCCGCGTCCGGATGTCTTGCACCCACGGCGATGCCGGCAGAAAAAACAGTGATCTTCTGAACCTCGGGCGGCAGGGGCCCAAGATAGTCGACTCCCCGCACGGGAAGCAGTTCGCTGACTTGCTGAAAACCTATCTGGGAATCTCCTCGCGCAACCACGGCGGCCACGGGTTCACCCTCGATTTTCTTGGTCTTGCCCCTTACCTGATCGGCGATCCCGAGGCGCTGAAACAGTTCCGTCGCAATATAGACGCCACTTGCGCTGTCGGAGTATGAGATCGACGAGGCCTCTAGAAGGGTACGTTTGAGAGCCTCAACTGAGTTGATATCCGGCTTGGGCGCACCGGCCCGCACAACCATGCCGATGCCAGAGCGAACAAGATCGACGCGGCTACCCGGTACCACCTTCCCCTGCTTGATGAGTTCTTCCAGCGCGGAACTGGCGAGAATCACGACATCGACCGGCTCTCCACGTTCCATCCGGCTCGGAATGGCCTCCGGTGTGTTCCCCATCGAGGCACCGAATGCAGTCACTACTTTGGTTGAAGTCTTGCGCTCGAATTCGGGAGAGAGTTCAATACAAGCTTCCGTAAATGCCCCGGAGGTCATGACTTGCACTTCCTTCCCGGGCGCTTTGTTTGCGAGTAGGAGAAGGCCAGCGGTAACGATCCCGAGGAAGCGGAGTTGCCGGGAATCCTTCGCGCGTTTCAGTCTGGCGGCACACGCGCGTAAGAAGGTGGTCATATCAATCCTCAAAATAGAAATTTCATCGCGAACTGCAGTTGGCGGGAATCCTGCGCACTGGAGATGCTGCCAAAGTTTGGTGCAAACGCAATGCGGTTCGGAATGTTGAAATTAGGGTGATTGAAGAGGTTGTAAGCTTCGGCGCGAAACTGGAGCTTCGTTGCCTCAGTTACCCGAAAATCCTTTTGAAGCGAGAGATCGAACTCTCGCAATCCTGGCCCAATCACTGCATTCCGTGGCGCATTCCCAAATGTGAAAAGCGCCGGCAAGGAGAAAACCGACGTATCAAACCACTGCTGCGGGTTCTTGGGTCCATTGTCCGGACTGCCTGAAATGTTGGGACGCTGGGCTGGGCCGGCGCCAATATTGGCCTGATCGCTGGCGATGTTCACAGTAAACGGCGCCCCCGACTGAGCCGTGAAATATCCTCCCAGCTGCCATTGGCCCAGAATCGCGTGGACCCAACCGCTAGGCTTACCAGTTAGTGGCAGTTGATAGATGAAACTCACCACCACGCGGTGACGGTGATCGAAGCTGGAACTGGCCTTCTCACTCCCCAGATCATAGACATTCTGCGGCAGATTCGGCTCGTTCAAAGTGGCGCCCGGATCGGAAGCGTCGTCGATCGAATGAGACCACGTCCAATTGGCGTCGAACATCAGCCCTTTGGCGAAGCGCCGCTTGGCCGCCACTGTCAGGGCATGGTACGTCGCCCAGCCGTTCCAGCGAATGTCGGCAATTTGGCTCAACTGGGGAATGGGCCGGCGCGCCGCAATCGCACCCGCGCCCGGGAGCGGAACATTCAGCACCGTCCCGCTATCGGCATGTACGGTGCGCGAACCGACGTATAAAAGCGAGAGCAAGGTACTCGGTGTTAGCTCACGCTCCAGGCTGAAATTCCACACCTCGTTGTATTCAATCTTGAAAGTATGGTCCAGGTTATTGCCGCCCACCGTTCCGATCGGATTCGCAGTCAATGCGTTCCCGGTTGTAAACGTCGGCGAGAGAGTCACTGCCGAATTAACCGTCTTGGTCACAAAGAATGGCAAGTTCTGGGCCAGGTTCGTGACGATACTATAGGCCGCTTGATTGGGATAGATGCCGAAACCTGCGCGGATTACGGTCTTCAATCTGCCCGGGACACTCCACGCAAGTCCCGAGCGAGGCGCCAGCCGCAGCGACCGTGGCACGAGGAGGCTGTTATTCCAGCCCGCCGCCGAAGATGCGACATATGGAATCGGGATAAACGGTAGCAGCGCGTTCGACGCCGGCGAAATGTTCCCGGATTCATCGCTGGCCACGACGAACCGGCCGCCTGCAATGGAGGTATCAATTGCCGCGATCCGATTGTCCCCTTCCGTCATGTTCCGGTTGTATTCGTAGCGAATTCCGGCATCTATCTTTAGATTTGGAGTTACCTGCCAGCCGTCTTGAACGTAGAAGTGCCCCCAAAGGGTATTCGCGTCCATAGCTGCGCGTCCCAAGCCAACTTGGGCCGTGGTTGGATATCCCAATAGAAAATCGGCGAATGCATTCCCGTCAACCAAGCCCGGCTGGGAAGAGGTCCACCGCGGAGTAAATGAAAAAATCCCTCGGGCTCCATTTGGATTCACGGGCTGGAGGTTGAAATGCATCAGGTATGCCCCAAACTTGATGGTGTGCGTTCCCGTGTGCCAAATCACGTTGTCGTAGTATTCAAAGTCCTGGTTGTTGCGAAACGTGAACAGCGATGGGTCGCCCATGCTTGTGAACTGGCCGCCGAAGGAGACCTGCGGATATCCCATGTCCAGCGGATTTGCGGTCACGCCTTGCAGACCTGTGTGCACGGCAAATTCATTTCCGGCGTTAGAACTGGTTTGACCGCCGGCGACCGTGACAAACCCGAACCGCGATTCGTTCAATACATTCGCACTGAAGGCGTGGGTCCAACCAGCAGCCCCATTGATAGCGTGGGTGCTCAAGTTGCGGCCAAAACTGGGAAGCAAGCTCTCCTGCAGTACGCTGGATCCGAAGGGGTCGGCCTGACGTGCATCGAACAAGGAAGCGCGCAGGAATACCATATCCTTTTGTGAAAACTGATGATCCAGGCGTGTGCTGTATTGGTTCTCGTTGACGCGCTGGTTCTCCGTGGAGCGCAGGTTTTGCGCCACTCCGGGCAAGTTAGGGAGAGCTATCTGTGCCAACAGTCCGACCGCGACGGGATCCAGGCGCCCGCTCGGAATCTGATTGTTCAGAAACGGCTGTCGTTGATCGCTCGTAATGCTGGTGGGATCGTAAATCGCCGGCAAACCTGAAAAGTTGCCCTTTCGCATCGCGGCCGTGGGGACCGAAAACGTTTGCGTAAGCGACTTACGGATTCTCTGTCCCTCATAACTTAGAAAGAAGAAAGTCTTGTTCTTCCGCACTGGCCCTCCCACGGTCCCGCCGTACTGGTTTTGGCGGAACGGAGGGGTAGGAGCTCCCGCGGAGTCGAAGAAATTCTTAGCGTCGAACACGTCATTGCGCACAAACTCGAACAAGCTGCCGTGAAGACTGTTGGATCCTGATCTAGTCACAACGTTGATCACCGCCCCCGATTTGCCGCCGAATTCCGGAGCGTAGGATGTTTTCTCGATGTTGAACTCCTCGATCGCATCAATAGACGGCGAAATGACCATATTGTTGAAATGCTCGTCGGTGATCGCCACGCCATCAAGCAAGTAAAGGTTATGCCCGCTGCGTTGCCCGAGCACGTTCACCAGGGTGCCCCCTTGCTGCATGGCATCACCACGGGTACCTCCGGGGGGGCGTACGACGCCTGGGTTCAGCATTGCCAAGTCGAGGAATTGACGGCTCTTCATCGGCAGGTCGGTCACTTGCTGGCGGACGATTACATCCCTGATTTCAGCGGACTCCATTTGGAGTTGCCCGCTTTCGACGTGGACTGTCACGAGTTCGCTTCTATCGCCTAACAGCAGCGTGAAGTCGCTCCTGAGCCGATCACCTGCGTGGATATCTAACCGGGGCAAGGTGGACGGTCTAAAATCGGTGGCGGTGACCGAGAGGGAATAGTCACCGACCGGAAGTTGCGGAAAAAGGTATTCACCAGAGTTGTTAGTGGCTACGGTAAACTTTTGCGATGTTTTCGCCTGCTGGGCGACGACCGTTGCGCCGGGGATTACGCTCCCGGAGGGGTCTTGCACTCTGCCTGAAATCTCCCCCGTATTCATTTGCCCGAGCGCGAACGCTAGGGTCAATGACAGGATAGAGCTATAGCGATAAAGGAAGGACATGGTTTCCTGTCACCGACCGAGCGCGGCTGGGAAGACCAAAATTTGCATGGTTCAAACGATTGAACATCTCGAACTTAAACGTCGCATTTGCTCTTTCATTCAATCTGAAGTTTTTCTCCAGAGCGGCATCCAATCCCACTAAACCCAGCCCGATGATCGTATTCCTTCCCAGGTTCCCATACGTTCCAACCAATGGCAAAGAGAAGGCGCAGGGATCATACCAGTGGCTGACTGTTCCCACCGGCGTTCCAACATCCCATACAACCGATCGAAGTTCCACTGGTGGGATTAACGCTGGACTCTGGTTTCAAATTCGGACGGTCAGCCGGGAAAAGGGATCCGTCTCTCGAAACATTGCTGCCAACGCCGGAAGGAGTACGAGCAGTGAACGGCTGCCCCGATTGAATGGTAGCGATTCCGTCCAGGGTCCATCCGTTTACGACGGCACCGAAGGCCTTGGCACCGGCCCGGCAAGGCAGCAGGCAGCTGAAATTACCAACAACAGCGTGTCTGATATCAAAATCCGCGAGTGCCCAGTCGCGGCGCCTATCAAAGGGATTCATCATCTCTTGCGTTGAGCGCACGCTGTCTGGTTGACTCACGCCTGAATTCGTATCCATAGCTTTCGAGAAGGTATAACCGATCTGTCCCTGGAATCCTTTAAAACTCTGTCTCCGCAGTGAGACTGACCCAGCGGCCGATGCGGCAGGCAATGGGGCCTGGCGAGATAGAGTCAGTGTGATTTCGTTGTAGATATCCCGAGGAATAAGAACTTTTGAACCCGCCGATTTTCGGGCTTCAAAGGCGTCACCTCCGTAACGTACAGGTCCCCTTTCGAATCAGCGGCCATGTGGTGAAGAGTCCCGAACTCCCCCGGCGCCGAGCCCCATTTTCCGAACTCATCGAGGATCGCTAACGTCTTGCGGTCAAGAATCATGACCTTCGCTTGGCTTCGATTGCCCACGTACAAGAAACGCTGCTCTGCGTCTGTCGAAAAAGCGGTGCTAGCGGCCGTGCTTCCGTTACCGCACTCTGGGGCCTTACATTCGCGACCGATAAAAACTTGCGATAGATATTTGCCGCCGAGCGTGAACACCTGCACTCGTTTGCCACCCCGGTCAGAGACATACACGAGCCCGTCGTTAGATACCCGAGCAGCGTGCACGGGCTGAACAAATTGAGGAGCACCTTTTTCGTCTGCATCGGGAAGCGCGGGGTCCGGAGGATTGTCGGAAGGTACGTTTCCGAACGCACCCCACATTCGCTTGAATTTGCCGGTATCCGCGCGAACACGATAACACGCCGATTGCCGTATCCATCGGCAACAAAGAGCTCATTCGTTTTTGCGTAAAGGAATGTGTCCGCAGGACGATTCAGGTTCTGCGTATCAGCATTGCCCTTGCTCTGTCCAGCCCGGCCGATCTGCAAGATGAACTTCCCGGCCTTCGTAAATTTAAGTATCTGATTGTCCTTTGCGCCATTTCCTCCGATCCAGACGTAGCCCTTGGGGTCGACATATACCCCGTGCTCCGAACTCGGCCATTCATATCCCGGGCCAGGTCCGCCCCATCCCTGGATAAAATTACCCTTGCTATCAAACTCCACCAACGGAGGTGCCGCTCTCGGTTTCTCGTCCGCCTGTAGGGTATCGGGGCGCTGTAGTATCCATACGTTATCCTGCGCGTCAATAGAGACGCTGGAAACCTGACCGAACTGCCAGTTGTTCGGAATCTTTGGCCATGCAGGGTCCACTCGAAACTTCGGCGCCTCCCCCGTTGCCGAGGCTAGCAAGAACAATTGGAGGGTACTTCGAACGAATGCAGGATGCCCAGCTAGGCAGCGTCGAACTTGCTATTGAAAGAGCGAAAACAGCCGTGCTTTTCCGCCGCCCGACAAAAACGTTTCGGGACACGGTGGCTGGGGGCGGAGAAGGCCTCCGCGTTCTTCGCCTCACGGGGGCAATCCCCGTCGAAGGCGGCTGTGGCGACCAGGACAGCCGCACTGCTCAATCCGGATCTGCAGCAATGAAATAAGGGAAGGTATCAATTCCCACGCTGTCGCCGCCTTTCGCCTGATCCGCAGTGGACCCTGAGCTCGTTGAACAGGCCGATAGAGCCCTCGCATTCCTGCGCTCTGAGCTGCAACTAAGCCTCGTGGCGGCGAGCACGGCCGCTTGCCGTCAGCCTCACCGAAGTTGATCCGCTATTTTCGCAATGCCCACTTTGGCACAGGCCTCTTCCTGTGCCTGTCCCATCGGAGCTCCGCTCAGGCCGACGCCGCCGATTGTGTCCTCGCCTACGTTGATCGGAACCCCACCGCCCAGCGGGATGACGTCGGCAAGCATCCGCTGCCCGGCGTTGGTCGTTTCGGTGAGCTTCGCCCACTCGGCAGACGTCCGCCGGAAGGTCCGCGCCGTATAGGCCTTGCGGCGGGCCAGTTCGAGATTGTGCGGCGACGCTCCGTCGCCCTGGAGGAAAACTCGGAGCCGGCCTGCGCGATCGACGACCGCAACCGATGTATTGACTCCGCACGCGACCAGGGCCGCTTCCGCAATCGTCAAGGCCATGCGAAGCGAAACGTCGCGCTGCATCAGCACCTGCGCACTCCCAGAGGAAGGAATCATGAGGAGCACGGCAAGCATCGCTCCGGTCGCAAATCGATACGGCATCAGAACCTCCTATCGCTGCACCATGTTCAGTATTCTGCCGGCGCGAGAGCCGACCGAACCACGATAGTACACCCATCGTGTCCCGCGCATGAGAACCCGCCGAGCACGCTGCCACTCAGCCTTTTACGGGAATGCTTGTGCGGCGATTCAGGAAGAATCTCGAGCAACTGTATGCTGTACTCCGTCGCTTCCGGAATGCAGCGTATATACTTGTGTCGAGCTGGAGGCAATATGGCCAAATTTGGATCGATTTGGGCTTTCGTCGCGCTTCTCTCGGCGTTCGTTCCGCTCTCAGCGCAGTGGCTGCATTACCCCACCCCTGGGATTCCGCGCACGCCGGACGGGAAGCCGAACCTCTCGGCTCCGGCGCCGAAGACTCCCGATGGCAAGCCGGACTTGTCCGGAATCTGGGCGGCCACTGACGGAAAGTATTTCCAAGACCTAGGCGCGAGTGGAGCCGATATCCCCATGCTGCCGTGGGCGAAAACGCTCTATCGGGAGCGCAAGGAAAATCTGCAAAAGGGACATCCATCCGAGCGTTGCGTCGGACACGGCGTGACGGATTTCGACACACATGCCACGCCGCGCCGGATTATCCAGACGCCCGGAGTCATTGCGATCCTCTTCGAGGCGTACAATCACTACAGGCAGATTTTCTTGGATGGCCGGCCTCTGCCTCAGCCGACGCAGCCTTCCTACATGGGTTACTCGATCGGCAGATGGGAGGGCGACACGCTGGTTGTCGACACCACCGGTCTCAACGATCAAGGGTGGTTGGACATGAACGGGCACCCCCAAACCGAAGCTACGCACGTGATCGAACGCTTCCGGCGCCGCAACTTCGGGCATATAGATCTGCAAATTACTATCGACGACCCGAAGGCCTACAGCAAGCCCTGGACGGTTGCTCTGGCAGGCTTGGAGTTTCTTCCCGACGACGAACTGGTCGAATCTATTTGCGAAAACGAAAAGGATCTGCCGCACTTGGTTGGCAAGTAGACGGATGCCAACCGTCGGCAGAAGCACACCACTGATGAATATCGATGTCGAAACCCAGGCAGTACCCGTAGGGAGAAGGAAGACTTTGATCTGCTTCGCCGATTCAGTAATCCCCGGCTACCTCTGCACGTGGTGATCCAGATTCAACAGGCGATTGCCGTCGTCGTCCTTGCACACGGGAGACTCTTGCATGGGTTCGTCGGAGGGCTTGATGAGGTGTGCGAAGTTGGTCCAGGGTTTGGTTAAGACCTTAGGGTCGTCTACGGTTACTTGATACGCGAGATCGTCGCCGACGCGCCATAGTCGCTCCGTTACGCGCATGGCGTCGGAGTGGAAGTAACCCTCTTCTCCGAACCAGGTTTCATCGACGAAGTTTGTTGTGTCCACTACCAGCGTGTCGCCTTCCCAGTGAGCCACAGCGTCGCCGTAGTATGACGGGTTGAAGTCGGCGCGATGTTTGCCGTTCACCGGAATGAAACGGAAAGCGTCGCCGGAAATATCTTCGTAGAAGAAGATGAATTCGTTGGACAACTGGACGATGCGGCGCGGCGAGCCGATGCGCGGGACACCCGGACGGCCGCAATAGAACACAGCATCCACCTTGCTTTCGTGCGCAGCAAGGTCAGCGACCTTTGCACGAACTTCCGGCTTATATGAGGGTTCCTTCGTCCACGGGAGAGCGCCGGGGAGCTCGGCCTGTAGGTACCGGGCGGACTGATCTGCCTTGAGCACGGTCTTGCGGCCATCGACGACTCTCGCGATTGCGCCCGGCGGTATGGAGATTGCAAAAGTCCAAATACCGCTCAAATCCGGGTGCCCGTCAGCCGCTCGGCGAATCTTTGACACTCCTTCCGCGGGAGTAGCCTTTTGTTGAGCGGCGGCAATGTTCACTGTCAGCAAACCAGCTGTAACAACGATCGCAACGTTTCGTTTCATCGTTTGTCTCCTTGCACCGGTTCCCTCAAGTCGTCACTGACCTGAGACTTCCATTTTCGCTTCCAGTCGTCAGTAAGTTTACATCAAGCGGGTGCGTGGAACACCGGGAGCCTGATTTTTCCGGAAGCGGAAACAATGAGCGCGACGAGTAAGAGCCCCTTCGGTCTCCGCATTGGGTAGGAAGCCATTCCTGAAACCACTACGTCTCCGTTTACGCCCGATCAAGATTGGCGTAGATCGCTGCGATATTGCCTGTGAGGCGGTCTTCCAGCGGCGTCCGAGCTCCGATGTAGACCGAATGCTTTGCGAGATTGTCGGCCACAAAGCCTGCAAAGCCCCCTGCCTGAAGTGTCGGTAGGGACGCGGCCGTGATGCTCTTCTGTAGCTCGGCGAGCGGAGTGCCGGATTTTTTCGCGCGCTCCACGCGAACGGTCAGATCTTCAATATAGTTTCGGAACTGAAGCATCCGGGTGCGGCCGTGCTGCACACCTCCATGGCCACCGATTAAATGATCGAACTTCTGTTCGCCGAGAGAATCGATGGTCTTGGGCCAAGGCCGGGGATAACCATCGTTGAGATTGGGCAAAAATCCGATCACCGCGTCGCCAGCGGCGACCACTTTCTTCGATGGTGAAAACACCTGGATGTCGCCGGCCGTGTGCGCTTTGCCGTGGAACGCCAAGTGGACCTCACCGGTGCTGTCCTGGATTACATGGGTCTGCGCGAACGTAGTGGTGGGCAGCTCAAGCGGATAGCTCTTCATCTCCTGTTGGTAGGCGGCCAGTTGCCGCAACTGTTCGTTGCACCAGTCGCGATCCTGCTGAGTAGTCGCACGGGAGAGCCGCGCGCGAAGCATTTCGATCATGTCCGGAACGCTATCAAGCGATTCCTTCAGGCGGTCGCGTTGCAGCTGAGTCATCAATTGTTTCGTCGTTTCACTCGCGATAATCTCGACCTTTGCGTTGGCAGTTTTGTACGTGCGGTCGCCTTGCGTATGGTCCCAGTGGAAGTGCGTGTTCACCAGATAGCGGACAGGTTTGTCCGTCACCTCCCTCTTGATTTGTGCCAGCAGGGACGCAGCGGCCGAGGGTTTGGAATGCGCGTCGACCACCAGTACGTCGCGTGAAAGCACGAAAATCGCGGCATTACTATTGGTCATCACCTGCGGTTTGGCCAGAGCAGCGAAAACACCGTCGGCTACTTTTTCGATTGTGAACAGGCTGGCGCTGGCAGTCTGGGACTGCGCGCGCGCCCAGCTTGCGCGGAAGAAAGCTTCTTCCATGACCGAGGCGCCAGCCAGAATGCCCCCGAAGGAGCGCGCGAAAAAGTCACGCCGTGAATGTTTGTGTACGTGGGACATCACAGCCTCCTTATCCGGGTATTAGCATACTCCACCGGCGACTCCATTAATCTCTCGCCAAATTCATCTGGAGATCCCCTCAGACTGTACGAGGTCCTCGCACCTGTCGGTGCTGAGGCACCGCGCCGGAATAATGTATGATTTGCGAGAGAAAGGAGTTTCGATTTTTGCGAACCAACATATCGCGGACATACCGCGCCGCATGGCGATGCGCGGCGATGGTGGCCGCGGCTACTTTAATTGCGGTCGCGCCGGCACTGGCCCATCACTCCTTCACGATGTTCGATATGACCAAGCGGATCACTCTGGTTGGCAGCGTAACTTCTTTTGAATGGAGCAATCCGCACGCCTACATCGAGATCGATGCACAGGGCGAAGCCGGCGAGCTGAAGCACTGGAGCATCGAATTGGGAAGCCCCAGCATTTTGATGAGCAGCGGCTGGAAGTTCAGCAGCTTGAAGAAAGGCGACAAGACTACGCTGGTCATCAACCCGCTGAAGAGTGGACAAGCCGGCGGGTTTCTGTACACGGCAACCCTGCCCGACGGGCGGGTTCTATCCAACGGACCCACGCGGCAGCCGTAAATTGCCGAGGATTGCCATGTCAAACATCGTCATGTCAGTATCGATCGCGCTAGGTGGCGTATTTTCCATCGTGGCGCTGGCTCAATCGCCAGCTAAACCGCCCGATTTAACCGGTGTGTGGGCAGTCTACCGGGGAGCACGCGGCGGCGATCCCAAACTCGCGCCCATTGAGGCGGGCCCGCTGGCACTGAAGCCCGAATACGCGAAACCGTATGAAGCGCGGCGCGCCGCCGAGGCGGAAGCCAACAAGCGCGGCGAACAACTGGCCAACGGCAGCGCACTGTGCATTCCGTACGGGGTGCCGACTATGATGTCGGTGGCGATCTATCCTGTCGAAATTATCCAAACCCCACGCCAAGTGACCATCATCTCCGAGGCTTTCAGCGAAGTTCGGCGCCTCTATCTGGACCGACCGCAAGAGAAGCTCGAAGACGTGCCTCCGGGCTATTATGGCCGCTCCGTGGGACGTTGGGAAGGCGACACACTGGTGGTGGATACAATTGGCATCAAGACTTCCGTGTCAGGCTACCGGGGCATGCCGCACAGCGAACAGATGCGCATCAGCGAGCGCCTCCGTCTGGTAACGCCGGACTATTTGCACGATCAGGTCACCATCGAGGACCCGGTGGTGTTGGATAAGCCAGTGGTGTACACGCTGGCGTATAAGCGCATGCCGGGCTATGAAATGGTTGAATTTGTCTGCGATAATAACCGCGAATTTGTTGACGAGAAGGGCGTGGTTCGCATGCGATTGAAGGATCGTTGAGCGCATGCGGCGCCTTCGAGGAGAGTTTATGGCATTCACAAAGGGTACGATGGCGATGGGTGGCCTGTTAGCGGCCGTGAACCTGTTGGCGCAAACCGCGCCGCCTGCGCAATTGGGTGCGCTCGCGCCGTCCAACATCGCCAAGCCTCGCCCCAAACCGCCCTTTGATTTGACGGGAACCTGGCAGCACGCCCTGGGTCCCGGCAATCCATTCCGATTCATCCCCCAAGGCGATCTGCGGCTGACACCTCCGGCGCAAGCGCATTACGACGCCTCCAAGAAAGCGGCCGCTCAGGGCAAGGCCTACCACGACGATATTGGCGCGTGCTGGCCGGCGGGTATGCCGATCATCATGACGCGCGTGTGGCCTATTGCTATGGTGCAAACGCCTACGTCGATCTTTATGATCAGCGGCTTCATGAACAGTACGCGCATCATCTATCTGGATGGCCGCAAGCACACCGACCCCGACGTGGTGGTGCGCAGTTTTAACGGCGAATCCATCGGCCATTGGGAGGGCGACACGCTGCTGGTGGACACACGCAATTTTGTCGACGATCATCACTGGATCGACACTGGGATCCCGGCCAGCGACCAGTTGCGTATTCTGGAACGGATACGGATGGTCGACAAGGGCAATACCCTCGAAATCGAATATACGCTGACCGATCCCAAAAACTGGACCGGTGAATGGAACATGACCAAGCGCTTTAAGCGGCTGGACGACACCGACATCACCGAAGCTTCGTGCCTACCGGATTTGAACGAACACATGCCGAGCACCAAGGCCGGAACCAACGTGCGTTAGAGAAGGAGAGACCGTGAGAACACTATTGGCGGTATGCGTTGTAGCGCTGGGCAGCGGGCTGGGCGGTTCCGCTTACGCTCATCACTCGATGGCCGGCTTCGAGCGGAATAAAACGGTTACGCTGAACGGCACAGTCAAGCAGTTCAAGTGGGCCAATCCCCACTCCTGGATTGAATTGGAAGTCCCCAACGACAAAGGCGCCGTTGACATCTGGAACGTGGAGATGACGTCGCCGGCTGTGCTGGTACGCGCGGGATGGAAATCCACCACCCTCAAGCCAGGCGACAAAGTGAGCATCGCCGCGCACCCTCTGATGACCGGTGAACCGGGCGCGATCTTCGTCTCGGTAACCCTCGCCAACGGACAGACGCTGACCGACAAGCCGGCGACGCCAACGGCCGCTCCAACGAATCCCTAGCTGCAATTTCCCGCCGTAACGGCGAAATTTGAGTGTTTTTTGTTGGCCCGCGGGACCCCCGAAACGGTACAATCCTACCCGATGTTGCTTAAAACAGGGGGGCTTATGCAGCGTAGTGTAGGTATTTTTTTCCGTCTGGCACTGATTGGTTCGTTAGCTTGCACGGCCTTGCGGGCGCAGGTGGTCACCACCGCACAAATTAAGGGGACCGTGCAGGACGAAACCGGTGCGGCCGTGCCCGCCGCCGAGGTCAAGGTTACCCAAACCGGCACCGGTGCGTCCCGTAGCGTCATCAGCGCTGCCGACGGCGGCTATCTGTTCCCCCAGCTTCCCATCGGCCCCTACGAGCTTGAGGTGACCAAGATGGGGTTTACCAAGTACGTGCAAACGGGGATTGTGCTGCAAGTGAACAGCAATCCCACCATTGATGCCACGCTGAAGGTGGGCGCCATCACCGAGCGGGTGGAAGTGCAGGCCGCCGCGGGCATGGTGGAAACCCAAAGCACCGGCATCGGCCAGGTGATCGATCAGCAGCGCGTAGTGGACCTGCCACTGAACGGGCGCAACGTCACCGACCTGTTGTATCTCACCGGTGGCGTCAACGCGGGCCGCACCTTCCGCGCCTCGGCGGCCTCGTCGGTATCGGTTTCGGTGGCGGGCGGCGGCAACGGCACCGTCTCCTACGTGTTGGACGGCGGCACGCATAACGACCCTCTCAGCAACCAGAACCTGCCGCTCCCCTTCCCCGATGCCTTGCAGGAGTTCAAGGTGGAGACCAGCGCGCTGCCGGCGCAATACGGCTACCACTCGGCCGGCGCGGTGAACGCCGTGACCAAGTCCGGAACCAACGCGGTTCACGGCGATGCTTTCGAGTTTGTGCGCAACTATCTTTTCAACGCGCGCAACAGCTTCCAGCCGGTACGTGACTCGCTGAAGCGCAACCAATTCGGCGGCACCATCGGCGGGCCGATCGTGAAGAACAAATTGTTTTTCTTTGCCGGCTACCAGGACAACATCGTAAAGTCTTCCCCGGTCGCTAACGTGGTTTTTGTTCCCACAGCCCAGATGCTGAAGGGTGATTTTTCCGCGGTGAATTCCACCGCCTGCCGCGCGGCGCCAGTGGTGTTGCCGGCTTCTCTGGGATTCACAGGCAACACCATCGATCCGCAAAAGTTCGATCCCATCGCGCTCAAGATGGCGGCCTTGCTCCCCACCACAGCCGATCCCTGCGGCCGTGCCACCTACGCGCCGCCGGCTAGCTTTACGGAAAACGAAGGCATCACCCGCATCGACTACCAGGTGACCCAGAAGAACAGCCTCTACGGGCGCTACTTCGTGGAGCACTGGGAACAGCCGGCGGGAGACCCCTCGGGCAACGTTCTGGTGAAATCCATCGGCGGGCAATCCAACAGCGTGTTTAATGCCCTCATCGGCGATACCCACGTGATCGGCCCCAGTGCGGTGAATAGCTTCCGCATCATGGTGAATCGCAGTTCCAACACCACTGTCTACACCCCGTATTTCGGACTTCCCGATCTGGGCTTGACCGGTCTTTACCAACTGCCGACGGATCAGTTCGGCAAGTTCATCGGCGGTTGGACCGTAGGCGCGGCCGGCTCCAGCGGCTTCTCCATCGCCACTACGCCTTCCTGGCAACCGTATGTCACCTGGCAGATTTCCGAGGATCTGTCGTGGACCCACGGCTCGCATCAGATGTCGTTCGGCATGAGCTTTATCAACCTGAAGGCCACCGCCATCAACTATCTGAACTCCAATGGCAACTTTACCTTTAGCGGACAGTTCACGGGTATTCCCAATATCGACTTCCTGTTAGGAAAAGCCAGCAGCTACGCGCAGTCCGGGCCGTCCTATTCAGACCAGCACCAGAATATATTTGGCGTGTATGCGCAGGACGCCTGGAAAGTGAGCCGGCGGCTGACCATCAATGCCGGCCTGCGCTGGGATCCGTTCTTCGGGCACACCAATCCGTATAACGAGACGTTGTCGTTCTCCATGGCCAATTTCTTGTCCAGCACGCGCAGCACGGTGTTTCCGAACGCGCCTCCGGGCTACATCTTTGGCGGCGATCCCGGCCTCCCGACGGGCAAATACAGCCCCAACAAGATGAACACATTCTCACCGCGTATCGGAATTGTTTGGGATCCCAAAGGCGACGGCCACATGTCGATTCGCGCCGGCTACGGGTTCTTCTATGACTTCCCGAATTTCGCCTTCGACCAGTTCGGGTTCTCGCAGCCCTGGGGAGCGTCGCTTACGGTGACGCCGCCGCCATCAATTGCGAATCCCTGGGGGAGCACGCCGGGCGGAAATCCGTATCCGCTGGCACAGCCGCAGAACTACAACTACGCAAAGAACAATATCGCGCTGGTGTACGGCTATCCGCTGGATGTCAAGCCCACCTACATCCAGCAGTACAATCTGAGCGTCCAGAAACAGATGGGAAACTGGCTGGTTTCCGGCAGTTACGTGGGCAGCGGGACGCGTCATCTGTGGTCCAACAATCCCGTCAACCAGTCGCAATTCCTGGGCCCCTCCTGCACCATCAACGGAGTCAGCTTCGCGGTGTGTAATACCATCGCCACTACCGCGCAACGCCGCCGCTTCAACTTACTGAACCCGGCCTTCGGAACTTTCTACGGCGAAACCGAAGTGCTCGACGAAGGAGGGACCTCGAACTACAACGGCCTGATTCTCTCCGCGCAACATCGCTTCGGGCACAATTTCACCAGCACCACCAACTTCACGTGGGCGCATTGCATTTCCGATAACTACACACCGGCCCTAGGCCTCTCGCTGTTCGCCGAAACCAGACTGGACAACCGCAGAGCAGACCGCGGCGACTGTCCGGGCGCCGACGTGCGCAAAGTGTTCAACCAGACCCTCGTAGTCGCCTCACCCAAGTACTCCAGCCGGGCCCTGAACGTGGTGGCGGGAGGCTGGAAGCTGGCGATTTCGATGATTCTGCAATCCGGGCCTCCTCTGAACGTGACTACAGGTACGGATGTCGCGCTGACCGGGAATGGAACCGTGCAGCGCGGCCAGCAGGTGCTTGCCGACATCTACCTGCCCAACAAGGGACAGGGCGGGTGGCTGAATCCCAAGGCATTCCAATCGCTGGCGCAGATGCCGGTGGGCACGTTCGGCAATATGGGAGCGCAAGCGGTGCGCGGCCCTGGCGCCTTCACCCTGAACGCGGCTTTGTCGAGAGCGTTCAAGATCACCGAACGGCAAAGTATTGAGGCGCGCGGCGAGGCTTTCAACCTTCCCAACTGGGTCAACCTGTATAACCCGGTGACCGCCTTGAACTCGCCCATCTTCGGGCAGATCGTTCCTGCGAGCACCGCCGGCCTGGGCGCGGTCACGCAGTCGATCAACGACCCGCGCATCATGCAGTTCGCGATCAAGTATATTTTCTAAATGGGGAGACTATTTTCGACGGCGACGCTCGCTGCGGCGCTGCTTTCTTCAGTCTGGGGGCAACCTCCGCCCGGCTCGATTCCGGCAGAGAAGGGGAACGCGTACCGGAGGGCCGCCGCGCTTCCGGCGCGCATCCTTAGCTTCTCAGCCCAGCCGGATTCCATCCAGCCAGGCCAATCCGTCACTCTGTCGTGGGCCACGGAAAATCAAAACGGGACGACGCTCGCGCCCGGCCTGGGAGTGGTCACCGCCCGCGGAAGCCGCGCGGTCACTCCAGCGGCGACCACCACCTACACGTTGACTGTACGCGGCCCGAATAATCAGGTCCTGACCCGCGAGGTTACCGTGACCGTGGCCGGAAGCGCGCCCGCGATAACTGCTCCGGTGGAGGCAGCGAAAAAAGAAGCGCCGCGGATGCCCGACGGCAAGCCTAACCTGTCGGGCGTCTACAACGGAATTTTCCCCGGCACTTTTTTCCCAGGTGGTCCGGCGATGAACATCGCGGGCCGGCCCGGCGCCGAAGAAACCAAGCCCCTGTTGAAGCCGGGGGCGGAAAAATTCAAAGTAGTCCGCGGCCCCGACGATACCGGGCTGTCCGCGGATTGCCGGCCCCTGGGGGTGCCGCAAAGCTACTACGTGCCGTATCAGTGGCAGATCGTGCAAGGGCTGGACCGCGTGGTGATCCTCTACGAGTACCCGCATGTTTTCCGGGTCATTCCCACGCGCGGCGGGCCGCATCAAACCGATTTGGACCCGACATGGATGGGTGACGCCATCGGGCACTGGGAAGGGGACACGCTGGTGGTGGACACCGTCGGCTTCAATGATAAGACCGAGGTTCCCGGCGGCTACCGCCACAGCGAGGCGCTGCACGTGGTGGAGCGCTTCCGGCGCTCCGGTTTCGACACGCTCGAATACCAGGCGACGATTGAAGACGCCAATGTTTTCGAAAAGCCCTGGATCGTGAGCCGCACGTTTCCCCTGCGCCCGGAATTGGAACGCGTGGACGAATTCGTTTGCGAGAATAACCAGGACTACAGCAAGCTCTTCAAGAAAGAATAGTCGCGCGCTTACGACTTGATCACGCGGCCGTCGGGCAGTTTGATCAGCGAGGCGATCATGGTGGTCTG
>Ga0105245_10001320_pt1 | contig 22413 bp, 10 predicted proteins | sample KBSM54metaG_FD_81523 | JGI IMG/M metagenome (GOLD analysis project Ga0105245, IMG submission 81523) | Miscanthus rhizosphere microbial communities from Kellogg Biological Station, Michigan, USA - KBS M5-4 metaG | ecosystem: Host-associated > Plants > Roots > Rhizosphere > Soil | place...
GTTCGTGCGATACGCGCTGCTCTGCGCGATCTGCTGGAGCGAGAGGATCTGCTTCTGCGTGTCGTCGGACGACTTCGCGATGAATTGTGAGAACGGAACGGCCGGGATGAACTGTCCGAACGTGCCGCTCGTCGTCGCGTTATAGGTGCGGCTCGAGACGACGGTCGTGAGCGATTGACTCGGCGTCGTACCCGACGTGAACGCGCTCGTTGCGGTCGTCGACGTCAGCGGACGAATCTCGAGCGTGCCGACCGAGCTGCCGCCTGCAGCGGCGGCGCCGAAGAAGTTCGCGAGGATGTCGTCGAGTGCCATCGTCGAGCCGGGGTCAACCTGGATCTGCGTCGAGCTGCCGGTGACGGTGCCGTCGGATCCGGCCGGCGTGAAATTGAGCGCGTACTTCATGAGCTGCGCGGACGTGTTCGCGAGACGAACGTCGGATTCGAAGAGCGAGTTGCCGATGCCGGTTGCATGTCCGACCGCGGGAACGATGAGCGAGTCGGGCGGCGGCGTGTTCTTTCCGGTGTTCTGCACCGGCGTGACGAGGCTGACGGAGACGGGAATGTTCACGGCGGTCACCATCGGCGACGCACCGTGCGATGACGTCGTGCCCGTGTAATTGATGATGATCGTGCCGGTGTTGGTGCCGAGGTTGAGCGGACCGGGATCGGCGGTGACGGTGAGCATGATGCCGGTCGTCGGAAGCGTTCCGCTCGACGGATCGACGGTGATCCACGGCTTGTCGCCCTTCGCCGTGAACTGCAGCGGCGCGGTCGAGCCGGCGATGAAGACTTTTGTCACGACCTTCGTTGTCGATCCTGCTTCGGTGTTCCCGTTCTGCTTCGGCGGGAGGATGACGATGCCGATGACGTTCGAGAATGCGCCGCGATCGTCGCTGCAGTTACTGATGGCGCGGACGCGATAGAGGTACTGCACGGGACCGGTCGTCGCGGAGTGCGTAAACGGCATGAAGTTGTCGGCCACGATGAACGTCGCCGGGCTCGCGAAGTCGGCGGTCGTCGATTCCTGCAGCTCGAACTTGTCGGCGTTCGGAACCGGCGTCCAGCGCACGGCATAGAGCGTGTCGGAAGCTACGGCCGGCGCGACGGTGATGAACGGCCGCGGCGGCGTGCTGCAAGGCGGCGGGCTGATGACGCGGAAGTCGTTGACGGCCGATCGTGTGACGGGACAGTTCGCGAAGGTCGCTTCGACGAACCAATGAATGATTCCGGTGGGCAGCGCGGTTGGCTTCGACTTCGTTGCGGTCGTCGTCGAGTCGACGAGGCTCGGTTGATCGCCATCGAGCGCCGCGAAGACGCGATAGCCGGTCGCGTTCGCGACGGGACTCCAGTTGAAGACCACAGGCTGCGTGACGACGGTGTCGTCTTTCGGCGATTGCAGCAGCGGCTTCTTGTTGTCGCACGTTGCCGGCGTGGTGACGGTGAATGTGAAATGCGTCGACTCCGTCGAGTCGCATCCGGTGACGAACGTGACGACCCACCACTCGATCTTTCCATCCGGTGGACGAATGAGATCGTGCGTTTGGTCCGTCTCGACGATCGCGGTCGGCGCGCCGTCGTTGTGGCGGACGAAGACGACGTAGCGCTTCGCGCCATTGACCGCGTTCCAGAGGAGGTCGACGTCGCCGCTGTTGACGGTCGCACCGTTCGCAGGCGCCACGAGTTGTGCGGCGTCGCCGCTGCAGTTCTGTGCTCGCGGCACCGTGAAGCTCGAAACCTTCGATCGCGTCGACGGGCAGTCGTCGAAGATCGTCTCGACGAACCAGCGGATCGTTCCGGGGAGCACGGATCGCGTGATGGACGTGTCTTTCGTTTCGCCGACGAGAATCGGCGTCGTCGTGTTGTCGAGCGATGCGAAGACGCGGTACTTCTCCGCGCCGGTCACGCTGCTCCACAGCAGCGTCACGGGTGAGCTCACGTTCGTGGCGCCGTCGATGGGCGAGATGAGGTTCGTCGTCGCGTCGCTGCATCGCGCCGCGGTGATGTTGAACTCGAGCTTGTTCGACGCGAGCGTCGGGCAGCCGTCGAAGAATGTCTCGACGTACCACGTGTACGTGCCGGGCGTATCGAGGTCGCGCGCGAGGTGTGTGTTCTTGGTGAGGCCGAGGTCGCCGAACGGTTGGTTGGCGCCGGCGAGCCAGACGCGATAGGCGGTCGCGCCGGCGGCGGCGTTCCAGGTGAAGTCGACGGACTTGCTCGTGATCGCTCCGCTCGGCGACGCGGCGACGGCGGCCGCGTTGTTGTCGCAGTTCACAGCGCGCTGCACGGTGAATTTCGACTTCGACGAACTGATCGACGGACACGTGTTCGCGCTCGTGCTGCCGAAGAGCGCTTCGACGTACCACTCGACCGAGCCGCTCGGCAAAGCGACGCTGGTCGTGTTCGTGTCGGGATGCGCGACGGTGACGAAGGCTGCGCCGTTCGACGACACGTTGACGCGATAGCTCGTCGCTCCGGTGAGCGCGGTCCACGAGAGCGTGACGGGCGACGCGACGGTGGCGCCGTCGGCAGGCGCGGTGAGCGTGATCGTTCCGGTCGGACAGGTCGTGCTCGGGACCGTGAAGTGGAACGTCGACGATTGCTGATCGGTGCAGCCGGTGAACGATGCGACGACGTACCAGCCGATCGAGCCCGGCGGAATGATGCGCTCCGCGCTGTTGTCGGTGGTCTGCCCGAGGGACACGAAGGCGCTGTTGTTGTAGGAGACGAAGAGCGTGTACATCGTCGCGCCGTCGACGCGGTTCCACTGGAACTTCACGGGCGAGGTAACGTTCGCGGCGCCGTCGGACGGCGATTGCAGCACGGGTGCGGAGTTGTGGCACGCCGTGCCGGTGGTGACCGTGAACGACGCGCGCTTCGAGACGACGGGCGCGCAATCGCCGGAGAGAATCGCTTCGACGAACCACGAGATGGTGCCGGCGGGGAACTGCGCGGTGAGCGACGTCGACGTCGTCGCGTCGCCGATCTGTGCGGTCGTGGAGTTCGCGAGCGCGGCGAAGACTTTGTATGACGTCGCGCCGGCGACCGCGCTCCACTGCAAGGTCACCGGTGAGGTGAGACTAGTCGCACCGTCCGTGGGCGCGATGATCGTCGGTCCCGTCGTCGCGCACGATGTCGTGGCAGGAACGGTGAAGCTGAACGATGAGGATGAAACCGACGGACAGGCCGTGCCGAAGATCGCATCGACGTGCCATGTGTACACGCCGCTGGGCAGTGTCGCGGAGAAATGCGAGTCGCTCGTCGACGCGATCGGCGTCGGCGATCCGTCGTTGAACGAGACGATGAGGCGGTAGCTCGTCGCGCCGGTCACGTCGTTCCAATCGAAGTCGACCGGATTCGTCGTCACCGTCGTGTTGTTTGCAGGCGACGCGAGCGTGGGTCCGGTCGTCGGACACGAACTGCTCGTGACGATCGTGAGGCCGTTGCGCGCCGACTCGGTTCCCGTACATCCGGCGCCCGTCGCCTGGACGAACCACGAGGTCACGCCCGTGGGAAGCGTCGTCGCGGTGAACTCTGACTTCGTCGTCGTCCCGATCAGATTGAGTGACTCGTCGCGTGCCGGGGTGATGACGAAGACGTTGTAGCTCGACGCGCCGTCGACGTCATCCCAATCGAATGTGATGGGCAGCGAGACTTTCGCGCCGTCGGCAGGGGATCGCAGAATCGGCTGCGCATGCGGGCAGACGAGGAACGTCGTGAAGTGGCCGTGCACGGATATTTTGTCGGGACAGCCTTGAGCGCTGGTGACGACGAACCATTCGATCGCCTTGCTCGCGTCGATGTTGCGCGTGAGCGATGTGGTCGTCGTCGAGCCGACGAATATCGGCGTTGCGCCGTCGATGCCGGCGAAGACGTTGTACGTCGGCGCCGACGTGACGTTCGCCGTCGTCGTTCGCCACGTCAGCGTGACGCTGCCCGATGGGACGGCGGCGTTTTCAGACGGCGACTGCAACAAGACGGCGTCGGGACACGACGGAATGGTGAAGGTGAACGTCGATGTGCTCTGCGTTTTCTTGCTGTTGTCGCAGCTGGCGATCGCTTCGACGAACCATGAATAGGTTCCCGCCGTGAGCGTTTGCGGAATGAAGCTGTTTGTCGTGGACGAGAAGAGCGAGTTGCCGATGTGGATGTCGTAGCGCGACGCGCCGGCGACCGCCGTCCAGTTGAGCGTCGGCGGATTCGAGGTGACGGTCGAGTTGTTCGCGGGGGTGATGAGCGTCGGCGCCGGAGGCGCGACGCAGACCGGGCTGACGGTGAAAGACGCGAGGCTGCTATCGACGCCGTTGGCGCAGTTCGGCGCGAATGTGCGCACTTCCCACTCGTAGTTGCCGGCGGGGAGGATCGAGCCGTCGCAGCTGTCGTTTGGCGCCGTCGCGGTGCAGTCGGGCTGCGGTGTTCCGTTTCCGGCAGTCCGCACGAGGACCGCGTATCCGGTCACGCCGTTCGTCGTCGAGAGGTTCCACTGGTAATGCACTTTCGAGCCGCCGGCGATCGTGGTGTTCACGGGCGTTCGCGGCTGTGCGAGGCTCGTTGGACACTGCGCTTGCGTACTCGCGGATGAGACCAACATCACCGCGGCAGCGAACGCGCACGCGGACATCGAGACTCGGGACCCGATCATTGTTCCTCGCTCTCCAGTTGTGGTGCTGGACCTTTGACGACGAATCTAGCGCCCGCGTTGACACGCGGGCGTGACCTCAGTCACCGGTACTTGTTTCCGCCGGTGTTGAACACGACGACTGTGTGATCGTGTGACAACTCCTTGCGGTCGAACAATTCCCGGAGCGCCACGAGCCCCGCGCCACCCTCGGGGCCGGCATCGATGCCTTCGCGCTCGCGCATCTCCGCGGCCGCCGGTTCGATCGATTCTTCCGCGACGGCGATCGCGCCGCCGCCCGAGTCGCGCAGCGCTTTCAACATCAATCGATCGCCGATCGCGCGCGGCACGCGCAAGCCCCATGCGCTCGTGTGCGGCGACTCCCACTCCGGCGCGCGATCGAGACCCTGATCGAACGCGCGCACGATCGGCGCGCAACCCGCCGACTGCACGGTGAACATGCGCGGGCGCTCGCTGCCGATCCATCCCATCTGCTGCATCTCATCGAATGCTTTCCACATTCCGATGAGACCCGTGCCGCCGCCGGTGGGATAGAGGATCGCGTCGGGGAGCTTGCCGAGGTCGTCGAGGAGCTCGTAGCCCATGATCTTCTTGCCTTCGATGCGATACGGTTCCTTGAGCGTCGACAGATCGAATCCGCCGTTGTCGCCGATGTATTGCGCGACGCGTTTGCCGGCGTCGGTGATCACGCCTGCGACCAATTCGACTTCGGCGCCGTAGCCGCGGCATTCGTCGACGATTGACTGCGGCGTGTCGCGCGGCATGGCCACGAACACCGGCAATCCCGCGCGCGCGCCGTAAGCGGAGAGCGCCGCGCCGGCGTTGCCGGCCGTTGGCGCGGCCAGACTGCGCGCGCCGAGCTTCTTCGCCATCGTCACCGCCATCGCCATTCCCCGCGACTTGAATGACCGCGTCGGATTCTTCGACTCGTCTTTGATGAAGACGTTGGCGAACTGCGTCGACGGCAACAGCGGCGTACAACCTTCGCCGAGCGTGACGATCTCGTCATCGCGCAACGCAGGAAGCACGTCGCGATAGCGCCACATGTCATTGCGCCCCGCATCGATGCGCGGACGCGGCTTCAAGTCATGAAGGACGAGAAGCGGTCCGCCGCACGCGCGGCAAAGGTTGAGGAGTTGGTTGGGGTCGTACTGCGTGGCGCAGGCGGAACATTCGATTTGCATTGGTTGCTCGGTTGCGTGGTTGCGCGGTTGCTCGGTCACCTGGCAACCGAGCAACCCTCCGCAACTGCGCAACTATTGTTTCTTGGCGGCGTCCTGCTGCGCCTCGAGATTCTTATTGAACTCGTCCATGCTCTTCTTCGCGTCGCCGGGATGGTCTTCGTACTTTGCCATTTCGTTCGTCACGGCGTTGAGTGCGCTGTCGTACTTCGCGAGGAGCTGGCGGTTGTAGGCGAGCGCGGGATCGACTTTCTGTTGCTGCGCGGCTTCCTGCTTCGACTTGTCCATGTTCGCGAGCATCTCGCCGTATGCTTTCTTCGTTGCGTCGTCCTTCGCCTCGTCGTACGACTTCTTGATCTGCGCGTACGACGCGTCCATCTGGACTTGAAGGGTCTGTCCGACCTTCTCCATCATCGCGGAGCTCGATGCGGCGAGGATCTGGCCCTTCACCCACAGATACTCCTGCGTGTTGTAGTGAAGGTCTTTCGCGGCGCGGATGTCGGCGGTCAACATCTCCGCGGCGGAGCTCATCGTCTTCAAGCCTTCCATCATGCCGGCGATCGACTTGCTGCCGGCCTTGTCGGCCGCGGCGGCGTGCGCCTGCGCGTCCTTCTTCGCTTCCTGGGCGATGACCTTCTCGCGCTCGCGCACTTTCAGATACATCTGAATCTGCGCTTCGGTGAGCTTGCCGTCGGCGGGCGCCGTGTACTTGTCTTCACTGACTTCCTTCATCAGGTCCATGGTGCCGCGCTTGTGAAGATCCGCTTTGATCGCTTCCTTTTCGACGAGCTCCTTGGCGCGACATCCGAGAAATGCGAGAGACGCAACGATGACAATGGAGAGAATCCTGTGCATGGGTGAGGTGTCCTTTCGGTAGAGAATTGAAAATTGAAAATTGAAAATTGAAACAACGCAATAGTGTCGTCTTTCAATTTTCAATTTTCAATTTTCAATTCCTTCATGCTTCGAGCTGCGCGCGAACGCGCTCGGTGAGATCGTTCAGCTCGCGAAGAATCGCCTCGAGCGCCGTGCGGCGATCGTCGCGCAGAATCTTCAGCTTCGACTGCAACTCGTGCACTTCCGCTTCGAGCGCCTCGACGCGATGGTCGGACGCTGCGCTCGCGACGGCGACAGGCTCTTCGTCCATCACCGCGACCGGCACCATCTCTTCGGCCGCGAGCTCTTCGACTTCGTCGACTTCGATCGGCACCGGCACGTTCCCCGACATCGTCGCCGGCCGCTCCCGTCCCTCGGACAGAAGCTGCTCGAGCGAGACCTCTTCCATCTTCTCGTAGCCCGCGTCGAGCGGCGCCGACTCGGGGAAGGGGACGGAGTCGGCGAACGGATTCGGCGCTTCGACCGCGGGCGGTGGCGGCGCTGCCTGTTTCGGCATCGGCTTCTCCGCCGTCACCGGCTTCGATGCCTTCGCCTCTTTCTTCGACGCGGGAGCGGCTGCAGGCGCCTCTGCGGTCTTGCCGCCTTTGAGTCGCGCCATCAAATGCTTCGCGGTGATTTTCGTAACGAGCTTGAACGTCTCCATCACGCCATCGCCCTTGATCGCGGATGCTTCGGTATACGGATAGCCTTCGAATCCGAGCGCTTCCTGAAGTTGCTCGACAGGAAGGACGCCGGGGATGTCGCGCTTGTTGTACTGCACGACGATCGGCGTGTCGTTGACGTCGATGTGATTGAGCTCGAGATTCTCGATCAGGTTCGCGAAGCTCTCACGCGTCGCGTCGACCATCGCCGGCTGCGAGTCAGCGACGAAGACGACGGCGTCCGCGCCTTTGAGCACGAGCTTGCGCGTCTCGTTGTAGAAGACCTGGCCGGGAACGGTGTAGAGCTGGATCTTCAGATTGAAGGCGCCGACTTTGCCGATGTCGACCGGGAGAAGATCGAAGAAGAGCGTGCGGTCGGTCTTCGTGGCGAGCGACAGCATCTTCCCTTTTTGCGTGGGGTCGAGCTTGTCGAAGATGACCATGAGGTTCGTCGTTTTCCCGCACAAACCGGGACCGTAGTAGACGATCTTTGCAGTCATCTCCCGCGTCGCGTGATTGAACAGGACCATGAAGACCTCGCTCGATATTGGAGTCGAGAGTATCGCATAGAATCCCGCGGGTGGAAGACGAGCCGCTGGAGCTGCCGATCGAGGAGAGTCTCGACCTGCATGCGTTCCAGCCGGGCGAAGTGCGCGACGTCGCGCGCGAGTATCTCGAGCAGGCGCGGGCGCGCGGCTTCCGCGAAGTGCGGCTGATTCACGGCCGCGGACGCGGCGTGCAGCGCGCCAACGTGCAGGCGATGCTCGCGGATCTCGACTTCGTCGAAAGTTACTATGACGCGGCGTCGCTCGGCGCGACGGTCGTGGTGTTGAAGTTGCTAAGTTGAAGCGAGGGACATGTCGACACTCTTTGAAGAACTGAGTCGCGTTCAGACGTTCGATTACACCGAGGAAGATGTCCGTGAATTCGAGGCGCTGCATGAAGAGATTCGCGCGCTCAAGAAGAAGCGGAACGCGGTGATCGTCGCGCACAACTACTATCGTCCGGAAATTCTGAAGGTCGCCGATTTCGTCGGCGACTCGCTCGAGCTCGCGCTGATGGCGTCGAACGTCAAAGACGCCGACGTCATCGAATTCGCCGGCGTTCATTTCATGGCGGAGACGGCGAAGATCCTCAATCCAACGCGCACCGTTCTCCTGCCGAACCTACTCGCGGGATGCCAGCTCGCCGACTCCGCACCGGCCGAAGAGTTGACGGCGAAGATCGAGGAGCTGAAGAAGGAGTACGACGATCTCGCGGTCGTGAGCTACGTGAACACGACGGCGGCGGTGAAGGCGCTGTCCGACATCATCTGCACGTCTGCGAATGCGGCGAAAGTCGTGCGCTCGCTGCCGAACAAGAACATTCTCTTCGTGCCCGACCGCAATCTCGCTAATCACGTCGCGCAGTCGGTTCCCGAGAAAAACATCATTCCGTGGGAAGGCTTCTGCTACGTGCACCAGCAGATCACGCCGGAAGAAGTGCGCCGCATTCGCGAAACCGATCCCGACATGGCGGTGCTCGTTCATCCCGAGTGCAGGCCCGACGTCGCGAAGCTCGCCGACGCCGTGCTGTCCACGAGCGGCATGGTGCGCTTCGCGAAAGAGCGTCCGAACAAACGATTCCTCGTTGTCACCGAGTGTGGTCTCTCCGATCGCCTGGCGATGGAAGTGCCCGACAAAACGTTCGTGAAAGGCTGCAAGCTCTGCACGTTCATGAAGGTGACGTCGCTCGAGGACGTGAAGACGTCGCTCGAGAAAATGCAGTACGAGATCGAGGTGCCGGAAGACGTTCGTGTGCCCGCGGAGCGCGCGCTGCGAAGGATGTTCGAGGTTACCGGCTAGCGCACAGCAGCTGGTACACGCCGATCACGTCGTCGCGGACGTCATCGAGGTCCTGCTTGATCTTCGTCACGACGTTCTGGAACTCGGGATCGCTCTGCAGCGACTGGAACCACGGATGCTTGATCAATTCGTACCAGCTGTGATGTCCGAGCTCCGCTGACCGGTTCAAGTACTTGATCGCCATGTCGCGATCGCCGAGCTTCGCGTAGCACATCGCCGCGCGGATCGCCGCCCAGTGATTGCGATTCGCGTCGTCTTCGAACAACTTCAGCGCCGCTTCGGTCGCGGCGCGATCGCCGCGCGCCGCGGCGACCATCGCGCGGAGGCTCTTGCCGATGTAATGCTTCGGCGAGAGCACGATCGCGGCATCGGCCTCGCGATCGGCCGCGTCGATGTTGCCGAGGATGATGTAGGCGTTGCCGCGGATGTCGTGTCCGGCGAGCTGTGTGTCCTTCGTCGCCAGCGCGATTTCCGCATTGCGCAGCGCGCCCTCCGGATTGATCCCATTCACGTACCAGTAGCCGCGCGTGCGCGCTTCGTTCGACGACGGATCGAGCCGCACGAGACGATCGCCGATGCATTGCGCTTTCTCGAGATCGCCCGTCGACACGAAGTAGCTGGTCGTCGTCCACAGCGCCTGCGCGTCGTTCGCATTGAGCCGCACAGCGGCGAGATTCTCGCGGACGGATTCGCGGAAACGCTCGGGGAAACGCACGAACACGCGTCCCAGCGCCAGATGCGCTTGCGCGAGATTCGGATCGAGCCGCACCGCCTGTCGCGCGTACCACTCCGCCTTCGACATCGCCTGCGGATCGCTCACCAGTCCGCGCGTGGCGCCTAGGGAGAGGGCGAGCGAGAGATCGGCGTAGGCGGCGGCGAAGTTCGGATCGAGCTCGATCGCCTTCTTGAGCGCCCCGATCTGTTCGTTGATGTCGGCGGCGATCAGGCTGCCGTTCAGCGCACGCGCGCGAAGGTATTGCTCGAACGCTTTAGGATTCGATGAGCGCGGATCGGAGCCGTGCGTCTCGGCGTTCTTCACGCCGAGCTTCTCGTTGAGTCCCGTGACAGTGCGTGCGGAGACGTCGTCGATGAGCTTCAGCAGATTCGCGCGCTTGCCGTCGATCGAGTCGGCCCAGACGCTGTAGCCGCTGCGCGAGTCGGTAAGCTGCAGATTCACGCGCACGAGATCGCCGGCGGCGAGGAAATGACCTTCGAGCACGCTGTCGACTTGCAACTGTTTGCTCGCCGTCGCCGAGTCGATCTTCTTGTTGTGGTACTGCAGCACGGCGGACGTCGGACGCACTTGAATCGACGGAATCGTCTGCAGCTTCGTCACGAGCGCATCGGCGAGACTGACCGAGAGGAAGTCGTCCTTCTGATTGTTCGCGAGGTTGTCGAGCGGCAGCACCGCCATCGACCTGATCGGTCCAACCGGCGCGGTTGTCGTCTCGACGTTCTTCGTTCCGTTGTTGCGATTGCGAATGAAGATCAGCGCCGCGGCGCCGGCGACGAGCACCGCGACGATGATCGCGATCTGCATCCATCGCGGACGTCCACCGGTCGTGCGTCCGATCATGCTTCGCGTATTCGGCGACACGCGAATCGTCGGCGTGTCGATCGCGTCGAGATCGTCGAGCAGGTCGCGCGCGTTCTGATATCGATCGGCCGGTTTTTTCTGCAGCAGCTTCCCGATCACGCGCGCGGCCGGCGGCGGAAACGCCGGATCGATCGGCGTGAATGGCTCCGGCTCGGAGTCGCGAATGCGATCGAGCACCATGAGGGGCACGTCGGCGTTGAACGGCAGATGGCCCGACGCCATCTGATACATGACGACGCCGGCGGAGAAGAGATCGCTGCGCTCGTCCGACGGTTCGCCGCGCGTCTGCTCCGGCGAGAGATAGTGCAGCGTGCCGAAGAAATGTCCGCTCGTCGACTCGAACGAGTGCGCGATGCCTTCGCGCGGCAGCAGCTTCGCGAGTCCGAAGTCGAGAATCTTCACGAGCCCGGTCGGCTCGATCATGATGTTCGCGGCCTTGATGTCGCGGTGGATGACGCCGACGTCGTGCGCGGCGGCGAGGCCTGCGGCGATTTGTCGTGCGATCGCGAGAAACTCGCCGGCATCAACGGGACGTCGCCGCAGTCGCTGCGCGAGCGTCTCGCCCTCGCAATACTCCATGACGATGAACGGCTGTCCCTCGTCGTTCTCGTCGACTTCGTAAATCGTGGCGACGTTCTGGTGGCGGATCGACGCCGCGGTTTTCGCTTCGCGTAAGAATCGCAAGCGCCGATCTTCGGAATTCAGATCCTCGGCATTGAGGACCTTCAGCGCGACCTGGCGGCCGAGCCGCTGGTCGCGGGCGAGATAGACGCTCCCCATTCCTCCCTTGCCGAGGATGCGGATGATCTCGAAACGGTCGAACGCCTGCGGGAGGTCGGGCATGGACCCGCGCGCATTGTACATGCGAGGCGAGTCTTGTCTGACGTGGTCAAATATCTGACCCGTACCGGCAAGGACGGGTTATATTCTGAGCACAAGACCACTCATGACGACTGACACGCTCGTGCCCGAGCTGCAGCTTCCGCCGAGATATCAAATTCTTTCCATCCTGAAAGAAAACGCGGCGACTGCGGTCTATCGCGTGTTCGATAAATCAGACGAACGCGACGAGGCCATCAAGATCCTCCGTCACGAGCTCTCCGAACCGCAGCAACTCTCGCGATTCAAGACGGAGTTTTCGACGCTCGCATCGCTCGAGCATCCGAACATCATCAAGGTCTACGACTACGGCCTGCTCAACGACTCCTTCCCGTACTTCACGATGGAGTTCTTCGCCGGAAAGCGCGTCTCAGAGTTCTTCGACGGCAAGAAGTGGGACGCACTGTTCGACGTCACGATGCAGATCGCGTCGGCGCTGCATTACATCCATCGCAACGGCATCATCCATCTCGATTTGAAGCCGACGAACATCATCGTCAATGACGCCGGTCAGGCGAAGCTGATGGACTTCGGCCTCGCCATCGAGAGCCGCAAAGTGCTCGATCGTCAGATCCGCGGAACGCTGCAGTACATGGCGCCCGAAGTCCTTCGTCAGGATCGCGTCGATGCGCGCGCCGATCTCTACGCCCTCGGCATGACCTTGTACGAAACCGTCACCGGCGCATTGCCGGGATACGGCAAAGCGCCGATCGACGTGATCCGCATGCACCTCGACGAAGAAGTGCGTCCGCCGTCGTCGATCAATCCGCGCGTGCCGCCGGCGCTCGAGCAGATCATCATGAAGCTGCTCGAGAAAGATCCGCGGCATCGATATGCGTCAGCCGCGGCGCTGCTTCACGCCGTCTCCGAAGCGGCGGGACGCGAGTCGCATGGCGATCTTCTCGCCGGACGCGGGCAGCTCTACGCCGCGCCGCTGATCGGCCGCGACACGGAAGTGCATCAACTGATGTCGCTGATCGAAGCGGCTCGACAAGGCAACGGCGGCGGCGTGATCGTCGCCGGCGCGGAAGGCGTCGGCAAGAGCCGCATCACGCGCGACGTCATCCTTCGCGCGCAGCTCGACGGCGCGCGCGTGTTCTCAGGACGCTGTCCCGTGAATCGCAAGACGATCTACGCGCCGTTCTTCGACATCTTTCGCCAACTCGTGAACGCGGTGAATCCCGACGCCGACAGCGCCGCGGAGATGCGCCGCATTCTGCGTCCCGTCATCGGCGCGTCAGGCATCGATGCGACCGCGCCCGCGCAAGGACAGAAGTACCGGCTCTACAACGCGATCGTTCAGTCGATGCAGGACATCTACGGATTCCTGAGCGCTGGCAACGAGAACGCCGGCACGCCGCTCATCCTCTGCATCGAAGACTTGCAGTGGGCCGATCCGTCGACCGCGGAGCTGTTCTCGTTTCTCGTCGGCGAAGCGAAGCGAAACAAGCTGCTCGTCATCGGCACGCTCACCATCGAGCCGGCTCCCGACGAAAGCGACGCGCCGGCAGCGGTGTGGGAGCAGCGCGCGCGCGAGGGCAGCTTCCCGCTGGTTCACATCAGCACACTTCCCGAGCCGCTCGTTCGCGAGCACGTCGAGTCGCTGCTCGGCGAAGAGAACGTCGACGACGACTTCGTCCGCTGGATGTTCTGGGAGTCGTCGGGATCGCCGCTCAACATCCGCCGCATCTTCGATTACCTCATCACGCATCAGTACATTCAGTGGCGGCCGAGCGGATGGCAGATCGACATGGATCGCATCCGCTCGCTGCGCATCCCCGGCGGCGCCGCGTCGATCCTGATGGAGAAGACGGAGTCGTTGACGCGCGAGCAGCACGCGCTTCTCGAATGCGCCGCGGTGCTCGGTGAAGTCACCGACACCGCATTGCTCACGAATGTGTCCGACTTCGCTGCCGAAGAGACGTATTCAATCCTGCGACAGCTCGTCGACCTCGGACTCCTCGACGAATCGAGCAGCGGCACGACGATCACGTTCCCGCAGATGCATCTGCGCGACACGATTTACAACGCGATGAGCGACCGCCGTCGCAGCGATCTGCACATGCGCGTCGGCAACTCGCTCGAGCCGCTGATGGAAGAAGGATCGTCGCAGCTCGTCGGACAGATCGCGTATCACTTCGCGCGCGCAAACGAGACGGAAAAAGGCGTGCGCTACGCCGTCGAAGCCGGCGATCTCGCCACGCGCACGCTCGCGCACGAAGAGGCGATCGAGTTCTATCGCACCGCGATCGAGCTGATGGATCTCAGCGGCGCCGACGAGTCGCAGAAGGCGGAGATCCGCGAGAAGCTCGCCGACTCCTTCTACCGCGCGTCCGACTATCGCAGCGCGATGTCGGCGTATCAGTTCCTCCTCGCTAGCATCCAGACGCGCAGCAAAGACGGCGAGCGCAAAGGCGAGCTCGCGCGCGTCATGAAGAAGGTCGGCAAAGTCCTCGGCAAGCGCGGCGAGCAGGATTCGGCGCTCTCGTATTTTCAGAACGCGATGACGCTTTACGAAGAGCTCGGACAGACGCTCGACGTCGCGGAGCTGCTCAATCGCACCGCGGGACTGCTTCGCGAGAAGGACGATCTCGAAGGCGCGCGCCGATCTGCGGACCGTGCGCGCGAGATGCTCGAAGGCGGCGAGCCGAACGTCGTCTACGGCTACATCAAGAACATGCTCGGCCTCATCGAGTACGCCCTCGGCGACTGGAAGAAGTCGCGGCAGATTCTGACCGAGGCGTTCAAGATTGGGGAGAAGGTCGGATCGGATCAGTTGAAGAAGGTCGCGTCGACGAACCTCGGCAACACGCTTTGGAAGCTCGGCGACTGGGACACAGCGCTCAAGTACTTCACGCGCAACGTCGAGCTGTCGGAAGCGGAGGGCGATCTCTGGAACCTGATCACGGCGTACAACAACGTCGGCGTGATCGAGTTCGGCCGCGGCAACTTTCATAAAGCGGCGGAGTGGTTCGACAAGAGCGTGCGCATCGATCAGAAAATCGGCGCCGTCGAATACGAAGCGCTCGCGCAGGAAAACCTCGGCGAAGCACTGGAGATGGTCGGCAAGTGGAGCGAGGCGCTGCAGCATTACCAGCGTTGCCTGTCGCTCGAAGGATTCGATGAAGCGCGCGCGTCGCGAACGTCGGTTTACGTGCCGCTGGCGCGACTGACGAACAAGAAAGGCGACATCGTCCGCGCGCTCGACTACGCGCACAAAGCGCTGTTCGCGGCGGAGCGCGCGCGCGACGAAGACTTGATCGCGGAAGCGTCGTACATCCTCGCCGCGATCGAAGACGAGCGCGAGAACCTCGACGAATCGGAAGTGCATCTCAATCGCGCGATGGCGATCTTCGAACAGAACAAGACCGTGCAGGGACTCGCACGCGCGCACACCGCGGCGGCGGCGCTTAGCCTTCGGCGGCAGAATCTCGAAGAAGCGACGAAGCACGCGGAGCTCGGCGCGAAGTACGCGAGCGAGTTGCACGATCGATTCACGCTCGCGAAGAACGATTGGGCGTGGGGAAAGATCCTCTACTTCCAGGGCCATCGCGACGCGGCGGTGCAGAAGCTCGACTCGGCGCGCGCGTGCTTCGAAGAGCTCGACACGCAGTACGAGCTCGCGCGTTTGCTCTTCGACATGGGCGTGATGCGCGATGAGCCGGAAGAGGCGACGCTGACGATTCGCAGCGCCATTCGCATCTTCGAGCGCCTCGATGCCTCGAACGATCTCGAACGCGCGCGCGGCGCGCTGTTCCGCATCAAGCCGGCGGGCAAAGCGCCGGACTCGAACGTCGTCGGACTCTACGAGATCGTGAAGATCATCAACTCGTCGCTCAATCTGAACGACGTGCTCAATCGCGTGCTCGATCTGGCGATTCGCCGGTTGCGCGCGGAGCGCGGAATGATCCTGCTGCTCGATCCGATCACGAGCGCGCTGCGCACGCGCGTCGTGCGCAACATCAACGAGCAGGAAGGTGGATCGAAGCGCTCGCCGCAATCGATCGTGAAGGAAGTGATCACGACCGGTCAGTCGATCATGTCGGCCGACGCGCGCGCCGACGAGCGTTTCACGGAATCGGAGTCGGTGATCGCAGAGAACATTCTCTCGATCCTCTGCGTGCCTCTGATCATCAAGGAGCGCACCGCCGGCGCGATCTACGTCGATCATCGCCAGGCGCGGCACCTGTTCTCGCAAAGAGACCTCACGTTCATCGAAGCGTTTGCCGATCAGGCCGCGATCGCGATCGAGAACGCGCGGCTGTACGAAGAGCTCGAAGAAGCGCGCACGCGGCTGTCGCTCGAGAACGAGTCGCTGCGGCGCGAAGTGCTCGTCGAAAAGCACCTCGACTCGATCGTCGGACAGTCTGAAGCGGTGGCGAAGGTTCAGTTCGCGGTGCGCAAGGCGTCGGCGAGCAATTCGACGGTGCTGCTGCGCGGCGAGTCGGGAACAGGCAAGGGGCTCATCGCCCGGATCATTCACAACATGGGTCCGCGCCGGAACGGACCGTTCATCAACTTCAACTGTGCCGCGCTGCCGGAAACGCTCGCGGAGTCGGAGCTCTTCGGACACGAGAAGGGCGCGTTCACGGGCGCCGACCGCCGCAAGCTCGGACGCTTCGAGCTCGCCAACGGCGGCACGATCTTCCTCGACGAGATCGGGAAGATGTCGCTCGCGACGCAATCGAAACTGCTGCGCGTCGTCGAGGACAAAGAGTTCGAGCGCGTCGGCGGAACGCAGACGATCAAGAGCGACGTCAAGATCATCGCCGCGACGAACCTCGACATGGAGAAGGCGATCGAGGAAAACACGTTCCGCGAGGATCTCTACTATCGCCTCAACATCATTCCGCTGTTTCTTCCGCCGCTGCGCGAGCGGAAGGACGACATTCCGCTTCTCGCCGAGCACTTCATCAAGAAGATCTGCAAAGACCTCGGCGTCGAGACGAAACACCTCGAGCACGGCGTGCTCGATCTCTTCCAGACCTACAACTGGCCGGGCAACGTGCGCGAGCTCGAAGCGACGCTGCATCGAGCGATCGTCATGTCGAACGGCGAGCGAATCACGCGCGGCGATTTCTACGGGCTCGTGAGCGAGGGCGTCGCGGCGATCGTCGAAGCGGGGCCGGTCGCATCGTCGAATTCACTTCTCGCCATCGCCAAGATCGACATCACCGGCGACGTCTACGATGAAGTGATGTCATCCGTCGATCGCCAGCTCATCGAGCGCGCGCTCGAAACATCCGGCGGGCGCATTCGCGAAGCGGCGCGCCGCCTCGGCCTCGCGCGCAACACGCTGAAGTCGAAGATGCAGAAATACAACATCGCGGGGCGCGAGTGATCGAAGAGCAGCAACAACAACCGGTCAGCTTCACCGAAGAGAGTGTTCCGATCGCGGGCATCGACGACGGGATCGACGAGATGATCGACCTCTACGGCGGCGAAACGATGGAGCGCAACGCGAACGAGCGCCGCTTCACGCTTCCGCTGCGGCGCGGCGTGGCGACGAGTGGGGGAGTGGAGTGCCGTTTGTCGTGGTCGGACGCGGGTGAAGTGACGATGACGTGCGATCGTCAGATCGACGCGCCGAAGTGGCAGCGCGTGCTCATGCTCACGGCCGGCGTCATGGGCGCGCTGCTGTTCACGATCTGGCCGTTCTTTCCGCAGCGCCGCGAGTTCGGTGCGCTGGCTTGGGTTGGCGGCGCGATCGCACTTGCCGTGTACTTCCTCACGCTCCGCAAGACGAGCGGAGGAATCGCGCTGGATTTTATGCAGCGACTGGTGCGGAGGCAGCGCGAAGTTACAGCCGGTCCGTGAGAATCGTTTTCGCGATCGTGGCCAGCTGCATGTTCGACGTTCCCTCGTAGATCTGTCCGACCTTCGAGTCGCGCCAGAACTTCTCGACGGGATACTCCTTCGTGTATCCGTTTCCGCCGAAGAGCTGCACCGCGAGTGAAGTCACCTTCTCCGCGACCTGCGACGAGAACAACTTCGCCATCGCCGCCTCGCGGAGGAACGGTTTCTTCGCATCTTTGAGCCGCGCCGCGTTGTAGACCATCAGCCGCGCCGCTTCGAGCTCCGTCGCCGCCTGAGCGATCTGGAACTGCACGCCCTGGAACTCGGAGATCGTCTGTCCGAACTGGCGGCGTTCTTTCGTGTACGCGATCGCGTGCTCGAGCGCGCCGCGCGCGACGCCGATCATCTGCGCGCCGATGCCGATGCGTCCTTCGTTCAGCGTCTCGATGGCGATCTTGTATCCCTTGCCCGGTTCGCCGAGGACGTTTTCGCGGGGGACGTGGCAGTCTTCGAGGATCAGCTCGCACGTCGACGACGCGCGGATGCCGGTCTTGTCTTCTTTCTTTCCGATCGCGAAGCCGGGGAAGTCGCGTTCGATGACGAACGCGGTGATGCCTTTGTATCCGGCGTCGGGATTCGCATTCGCGAAGACGATGAAGACGCCCGCTTCGGCGGCGTTCGTGATCCACAGCTTGCGGCCGTTGAGGACGAAGTGATCGCCTTTGTCTTCCGCGCGCGTTGCGAGCGCGAAGGCGTCCGATCCCGATCCGCCTTCGGAGAGCGCGTATGCGCCGACGGTGTTGCTCGACAGCATCGGGAAGTACTTCGACTTCTGATCCTCGTTGCCCCATCGAACGAAGGCGTTGTTGACGAGCGTGTTCTGCACGTCGACGAGCACGCCGCACGATGCGTCGACATGCGACAGTTCTTCGACGACGAGCACCGCGTTGAAGAACGTCGAGCCGGCGCCGCCCCATTGATCGGGGACTTCGATCCCCATGATGCCGAGCTCGAAGAAGGCGTCGATGAGGTCCTTCGACATCTTCGCGTCGCGGTCCATGTCGTGGACGAGCGGACGCACGCGTTCGATCGCGAACTCGCGCACGCTCTGCTGGAACATCTGCTCTTCTTCGGAAAGGAGGGTCAGGGGAGAACCGGGAGTGACGTCAACTGTTGCTGTGGACATGGCGGGGGCGAATCATAGCGCATGGTGCCCCGGGCCGGACTCGAACCGGCACGCCCCTCACGGAGCTGGAGATTTTAAGTCTCCTGCGTATACCAATTTCGCCACCGGGGCGGCGAGACGAATTGAAAATTGAAAATGGAAAATTGAAAAGCGGTCAGCGAGGGAGGGCGGCGGGTTTTTCAATTTTCAATTTCTAATTTTCAATGAAAAAGGGCGCCGTTTTACGGGCGCCCTTCCGGGGTCGGATAGCTACGATGAAGTAGCCCCCTCAGGTTTATTGGAACAATCCATGCGAATCTGTATACCTCCTCCCCCATGAATTTCCGGCGGACCCGCAACAAGCGTCACGTCACGTGCCGTAACCCACCTCGCCGGCGTCGCGGACCGGATCGACCGCTCCTACTCGCCCCGAGGTGAAGGGGAGGAGCGGGAACTCGATGTCTTGTTCAAATCGTCAAAGAGCGATGCGGCCATGTGCCGCACTCGAACGTATACTCACGCAAACGCGGCGCGGCGCCGTGGATTCCATCCACTCCCCACCGTTTCCGTTTCGTGCATGGTTAAGAGAATACATTTTCTCGGACAAATTTCAATGGAAAATACGCGTTCCCAGGCCGGACCGACCGCACAAACCCTTGTGCTACACTTCCCGACCTCCGGAGTCAATTGATATGAAACGACTTCTCGCCGCCGGCCTCCTGACTCTCGCGGCCGCGGAAGCCTTCGCCGGCGGCGTCACTGGACGCATCAGTTTCGTCACGAAGCGCGGACAAAACCCCATCGTCAACGAGACTCTCGTGTGGCTCGAGCCCGCGGCAGGCGTGAGAACGCCGAAGCGCGCGCCGGCCACGTTCACGATGACCACGCGCGGCAAAGCACTGCTGCCGCACGTTCTGGCAATTCCCGTCGGATCGACGGTCAACTTCCCGAACGAAGATCCGATCTCGCACAACCTCTTCTCGCTCTCCTCGTCGAACGGCTTCGACCTCGGCCTCTATCGCACCGGCGCCGGCAAGTCGCACACGTTCGCGACGCCGGGCGTCGTCAACGTCTACTGCAACGTTCATCCGAACATGTCGTCGGTCATCCACGTGATGCCGACGCCGTACTACGGATTCGCCGACGCCACCGGCAACTACGTGCTCGCGGACATCGCGCCGGGCAAGTACGAGATCGTCGCGTGGAACGAGCAGGGCGGAGTCGCGCACGGCGGAACACTCGACGTTCCGGCGGCGGGGCTGCCGAACGTCGCGCTCACGATCGACACGCGCAACTACCGCGTCGCATCGCATACGAACAAAGAGGGCAAGCCTTACGTGGCGCCGCACTCGAAGGAATACTGATAGTGACATCGCAGACGCTCGATCGCCCGCTCGCGGACACAGGACCTCTGCCCAAACGTAAGGTCGTCCCGATCGAGCGGCCGCGATTCCCGCTCGTCCTCAAACTGTTTCTTCTCACCGCGCTGTTGATTCTGATCGTCATCGGCCTCGCGGTCGGCATCACGATCCAACGCGCGAACGCGATTGCGCGCACCACGGTCAACAACTCCATCTCCGGCGCCTCGAAGCTCTTCCGCGAGCTCGAGAAACAGCGCCTCGGGCGACTCGCGATCACCGCGCAACTCGTCGGAAGTGATCCGAATTTCTACGCGTACATCCAGAGCAACCTGCAGCCGCAAGCGACACCGGCGGCTGCTGCGACGACGCAGCCGGGCGCGCCCGCGCCGGCGGCAGCGCCTGCAGAGCCGACCGTGCCGACGCCGGACCTCGTGAGCATCGTCGATCAGCTGACGCAGCGCCGCGACTCATGGGGAAGTGATCTCGTCATCCTTCTCGACGATCAAGGCCGACTCGTCGCGCGCACCGATCAGCCGGCGACGACCGCGGTCAAGCCGGAAGACTTTTATGAAGAGAGTCCGCTGGTGAAGAAAGTCGTCGACGACGCGTCGTTGCCGTGGACGACCGGCGTCATCGTCACCGCGGGCAAACTGTTTCACACCGCCGTCGTTCCGATTGCCTCGGGTGCGAACGCGGTGCGCGTCGGATACCTGATCAACGCCAACGCGATCGACGACAACTTCGCGAACCGCATCGCCGAGTCGACGAATGCGGGCGTGATGTTCGCGCCGTCGCCGAAGCTCGCTTCCGGTTTGTCGCGATCGTCGAACGCGCCGAGCGTCGGCATGCAGCAGATGAGCGGCATCGATCCGATCTTCAAGAGCGGCAAGCCTGTGCCGCCGTCGAACGTGCACATCGACCGCAGCGAATACGTCATGACCGGCGAGCCGCTGCAGGCCGGAACGCAAACGGTCGGCGCAGCAGTGTTCCTCCGTTCTCTCGATCGCGAGCTCGCGCCTTTCCGGCAGATTGAGAACGCGCTTCTCGCGGGCGGCGGCGGAGCGCTTCTTCTCGCGTTTCTCTTTTCGTGGTTGATCGCGAAACGCGTCACGCGCCCGATCGAGGAGCTCGCAGGCGTCGCGCAGGCGGTGACCGCCGGCGACTACGACGTTCATCCGACCATCGACCGCGCCGACGAAGTCGGCATCCTCGGCCGCTCCTTCGCGAAGATGATCACCGCTCTGCGCGACAAAGCGGAGCTCGAAGAGCTGTACGAGCAGATGGCCGCGAAGTCGCAGGAGCGCGAAGCAGCGTCCGCGACTCCCGCGCAGCGCATGGATCCGCCGAAGCTGGAAGAGGGAACGGTGCTCGTCACCGATCTGCGCGGCGTGTCGGTGGGCGAGAGCGATGCGGCGTCGGTGATCGCGGTCTTGTCGCGCGCGATGAAAACGCAGGAGCTCGAAGTCTCACGACAGGACGGCAACGTTCGCGAAGTCGTCGGCCATCGACTCGTGAGCGTTTTCCGCGGCGAGCGTGGCGTCATTCATGCCATTCGCGCGGCGCGCGCGATCAACGAAGAGCTGGCCTCGCAGACCGCGAACGGCGCGCCGCTGACGATCGGCGTCGGCATCGCCACCGGCGAATTCGTGAGCGGATCGATCGCGCTCGAGAACGAAAGCGGACTGGCGATCGTCGGCAACGCGCCGCTGCTCGCGCTTCTCTTCGCGTGGCACGCGCCGAGCGGCTACGCATACATCTCGTACGAAACCGCGCAGACGGCCGGCGGCGAAGTGCTGTCGACGTCGCAGCGCGAGGAAGTGAAGTTGAAGTGGCTCGCGAATCCGCTGCCGGTGGCGTCGCTGCCGCTCGCGGCGATGAACACGAGCATGATGAAGTCGATCGGCACGACGACGAGCGCGATGGCGACGATGCGCATCGACGGCGGCACGGCTCCCGGCGTCACCGCGCCCGGCGCTGCGGCGGCGCAAGACCTCGCGGCCGGCCAACTCTTCGCCTCACGCTACAAGATCGAGCAAGTCCTCGGGCGTGGCGGCATGGGCGTCGTCTACAAAGCCGTCGACACGCAGCTCGATGAAACGGTCGCCATCAAGACGCTGCCGGGCGATGTGATGCAGCGCTCGCCGGAAGACCTCGAGCGCTTCAAGCGCGAGATTCGTCTGGCGCGCAAGATCACGCATCGCAACGTGCTGCGCACGTACGACTACGGCGAAGCCGAAGGCGTCTACTTCATCAGCATGGAGTTCGTCCGCGGCTACACGCTGTCGGAGCTGAGCGAAGAAGTCGAGAACCGGCAGATGGCGCCGCGCGTCGCCGTCGGCGTGGCGCTGCAGATCTGCCGCGGACTCCAGGCCGCGCACGAGCAGGGAATCATCCACCGCGACATCAAGCCGCAGAAC
>Ga0105245_10001324_pt1 | contig 22391 bp, 22 predicted proteins | sample KBSM54metaG_FD_81523 | JGI IMG/M metagenome (GOLD analysis project Ga0105245, IMG submission 81523) | Miscanthus rhizosphere microbial communities from Kellogg Biological Station, Michigan, USA - KBS M5-4 metaG | ecosystem: Host-associated > Plants > Roots > Rhizosphere > Soil | place...
GGTCGTGGGTGATTCGATCAGCGCGGGCTTCGGGGACGAAGGCATGGGCGGCAGCACGCCCGCGATTCAAAACGGCTATATGGCTTATGGCCCGCAGCTCGCGCGGCTGCTCGGTGCCGAATGGTCGATCATCGCGCACTCCGGGCAAGGCGTGTATCGCAATCTGTGCGAGGCACTGCCGCCCACGCAGCCGCACATGCCCGACGAATTCATGCTGACGCAGCACCCGGCAGTGGCAGGGCCGATGTGGGATTTCAGCAGTTGGCAGCCCGATGTGCTGATTGTCACCCTCGGTACCAACGATTTTGCGGACTATCCGGCGGGCTCGTGCGCGCCGCCGAGTGAAGATGCTTTCAAGAGCGCCTACCAAGGCTTTTTGCGCGTGGCTCGGCAGCACTATGCGCGGGCGGAGATCTTCGCGCTCGGCACGTTCATCGCGACGAGCTCGAATCAGTTCGGAACTTGCAATCGAGATATTTGCGCGGCGGTCAGTGCGCTCGGTGATGCGCATGTTCATTGTATCGATCCCTCGACGGGTAGCGACGGCATGTGGCTCGTCGGACCGGGTGACTACATCGGCGATTGGACTCATCCGACGATCGCTGGGCACACCAAGCTGGCTGCCAAATTGAAGCAGGTCATTGCGCCCATCATGGGCTGGTGACCTTTGACTCCTTCGAGCGTGAAAATGGCCCATTTACCCGGTGAATCAGTCATGAACCCTTTGCGGACGCGACGCGTTTTTCGACATGGTCTCAGCCTCTTGCTGTGCGTGACTTCGCTTTCGGGGCTGGGGTGCGGGACCACCTCTGGCGCTCCAGCGACGCCGGGTGACGGCGGCACGAGCGCTGCGACCGGTGCGGGCGGCACGAGTGCAGCGGCCGGCACGACTGCAATGAGCAGCGCTAGTGGCGCGGCAGGGGCTGCGGGCTCGGTGAATAACAGCGGAGGCGCGTCGACGGGTGCGGGTGGTGCAGGCGGTGCGGGTGGCGGAGGGGGCACGCTGCCGCCGGTCGTGCCGCCGAATGGTCAAGTCGATGCGGACGACGCGCACTTGCAGTACTTCGGCCGCTGGTCGGTGAGCGATCCGAAGGCGCGCGTGGCCAGCTGGGGCCCGGTCGCCATCAAGCTGCGCTTCGAGGGCCCGAGCTTGAAGCTCAAGCTCGTAGACGAACAGCTGAACTTGGCCGACGAAGGCACCGGCAACAGGTACCAATTCAGCGTCGATGGCGGTGATTTTCAGCTGTTTTCACCGACCTCGGCCAGCGAATACCAACTCTTGAGTGGCCTCACCGACGCGGTTCACGAGCTCTTGTTCGTGCGTCGCACCGAGAGCAAATGGGGCACGACCACGTTTGCGGGCTTCGAGCTCGGCGCGGGCAAGCAAGTGCTCGATGCCGGGCCCATGCCCGCACACCGCGTGGAGGTTTTCGGTGACTCGATCAGCGCGGGGCTCGCCAACGAAAACACTGGCTACTACACGAACCAATCGGAAAACGGTTACCTCGCTTTCGGCCCGGTGCTGGCTCGCAAGTTGGGCGCGGAGTGGCGCGTGGAAGCGCGAGGTGGCGGCAGTTTCTACAACGACTTTTATCTGCCGATGATCCCGTTCTTCGATCGCGCTTTCGGTCCCGCGAACTTGCAGAACGCGCCCGCTGCGCAAAACCCACAGTGGAGCTTCGCTGCGTTTCAACCGGACGTCTTCATCCTGGCTCTCGGTACCAATGACTTCAGCGACATGTACCCACATATCGATCAGACGGCGTACGTCAGCAAATATCAGGGTTTCTTGAGGCAATTGCGCGCGGATTACCCGGCCGCCGCGATCTTCTGCTTGGCGCCATTCAAGCCGGGCGCGCCCTGGGATGAGGCGCGCAAATACATCACGCTGGCTGTCAGTAGCCTGGGTGATTCGCGCGTCTACGCGATCGATCCGGTCGGCACGGGTGCCGATCCGTGGCTCGAAAGCCCCGCCGACTACGTGACGGGTGACGCCTACCACCCGAACCTGCAAGGGCATGAAAAGGTAGCTGTGCGGCTCGAGACCATCGTGCGCCAAACACTCGGCTGGTGAGTGAAGTGCGCTTGAGTTACGCTGAAGGGCGCCTTCCGTCGCTCGTCGCGAAAGAACCCCGCATGCTCACGCCGTATGCCGATCCGTGGCCGAGGCCAGAAGGCTTTCGAGTCGTCGCGCTCGCGACGAGCATCGAAGCGCCGCACACGACCTACGGGCCCTGGCATACCGATTCATACAGTTTGGCCTGGGTCGTCGAGGGGAACGGGGTCACGCACTACGATGCGCACGAGATTGCCACGCGGCCAGGCACGGTGCTGTGCGCTCGCCCCAACATGCAGGCGCGGCACGATTGGGGAACTTCACGCTGTTTTCAGGTCTTCGTCACGTTTTACCTCGACCAAGTCCGCGCGCCCTGGCCCGCCCCGGAGAGCTGGCCACTCGCGCGCCACTTGGACCCCGATCACGTGTATTTCTCGCTGTTCCGCTCGCTACTCGGCTTCGATTTGAAGGACAGCGCGACGCATGCGTGTGCCGTGCCGCTGGTCGAGCTCTTGCTGCGCGTGTACGTGAGTGGCGTTCCCGCGCGCGAGGGCCAAGTCACCGCCGTGTTGCCTGACGCGGTGGAGCGCGCGCTCGGCTTGATCCGAGCTCAAGTGCAAAGCGCGCCGCACGAGACACTGCGCCTCGAACAGCTCGCCAAACGCGCGCACATCACGCCGCAGCACTTGTGCAAACTGTTCAAAGAGAGCCTCGGGCTCGGCCCGATCGAGTGCGCCCAAGCCTTGCGCCTGGAGCTAGCCACGACGCTCATCGAGCGCACCGAACTCTCACTCGCCGAAGTCGCCGAGCGCTACGGGTTTTCCAGTCAATTCCACTTCTCCAAGGCCTTCAAACACAGCTACGGCATGTCACCCGCTGCGTACCGCAAAGCGTTTCGCAGCGGGGTCACGGCGCGCCCGCCGGGCCTCATGTTCCGCAATCATCCCCTGCGCCACTACTTCTACGAAGACGCGCCGGGCAAGATTTTGGGCAGTACCTAATTCAGCCCGTACGGGTAGGTGCCGGGCGGATCTTTGGAAGCCGCGTTGGTGCGGATTTGCAAATGGTCGATGTACGCGACGCCGTGCCATTCTTGGCCCGCGGTGGCCTTGGCGACGATGCGAAAGCCCATGCCCGTCACGTTGGTGGGCGCCGTGGGGAAATCCTTCGGCGTTCCGAGGCCGAAATATTTGAATTCCGAGCCGTTGCTGAAGCTGTAGTCGTTCATGACGTTGAACGGACCGAACGGGTTCGAGTTCCCGCCTGTCTTGAAGAACTGTTTCACCTGCACGGCCGGGATGATCCCCGTGGAGGTTTCGAGCACCATCTGGGTGTCGATCTCGAACGGCGGCTTGGCCGCACCATCGAACGTGATCCACGCGAGTGAGTCGCGACCGACGGCGGTGGTGATGGGTAAACCGTTGCCGGTCGTGGGGAATTCGATGATGATTTCGCCTTGCGTTTGAGCGCTGCTGCCGCCCACGATGTCGATGCCGACGGTCAGGTTCTTGGAGTAGCAATAGGGGCTGCAGCTGTTGATGGCGCTGAGCCCGAAAGCCTGGCCGAAGCTCGTGAGCTTGACCTGAGCCGGAGTGCTGGCGTAGCCGAGCGTGTCTTCGAAATCGAGGCTCTGCAGCAAGAAGTCGCACTCGCTGGGGCGGGTGGGGTTGGGTTCCGGCGTGTTCTTGGCGCACGTGGGTGGAGTGTGTGTGCCGCCACCGAGACCCACGGCGCCGCCACTCCCTGCCGTGTTCGCACCAGCGACTCCACCGCTACCTGCGGTGCCGCCCGTGCCGCCCGCTCCGCCGCCACCTGCACCACTCGACGCGCCTCCGGACGCGGAACCGCTCGCGCCCGCGACGCCCGCTCCACCGTTGCCCGCAGCGACGCTGCCACTCGCGCCTGCCGAGCTCACGCTGCCGCCAGAGCCGCCGACGGGTGTGGTGACTCCGGGACTATCGGAGGACGAGCAGCTCGCGGCTCCCCACAAGCAACAGGTTCCGAGCGTTGCAACTACGGCCAGCTGACGACGAATCATTGATACTCCTCCGAGGGGCGACGAGCTGCGCGGCGAAAAAACGACGCCCAGCTTAGCGACCATGTCTCGTCGCGTTGTCCCGCGCAAGATATCTAATGTGGTCACGCGCGCATTCACGCGTACTCGCGGCAGCGAAGGTTCCTGCACTTTGTTTGACCCGCCCTCCACGGAACAGCCGATTCGAGCCCTGAATTCGCTCAATCCCGCGGCGAATCGGGCGTCCCGTTGCGTCGCCGGTGCCGCGACCCTAAATCGGGCGTCATGACTTCTCCTCTGTTCAGCTCGTTCGCTCTCGGTTCGTTCACGGTCCCGAACCGTGTGGTGATGTCGCCCATGACTCGCTGTCGCGCGATTGGCAACGTGCCAAACGAGATGATGGCCAAGTACTACGAGCTTCGTGCGTCCGCCGGATTGATCATCACGGAGGGCACCGCGCCCTCGGCCAATGGCCTCGGCTACGCGCGCATTCCGGGCTGCTACACGCAGGAGCAAATGCTGGGCTGGCGCGGCGTGACGCGCGCCGTGCACGACAAGGGGGGCCACATTTTTCTCCAGCTGATGCACACCGGTCGCATCAGCCATCCGGCGAACATGCCGAAGGGGGCACGCATCGTGGCGCCCTCGGCGCTCGCGGCGCCGGGCAACATGTACACGGATGCCGAGGGGCCGCAGCCGTACCCCGTGCCCGAGGCCCTGACCGAGGCCGATATCCATGCTGCGATCAAAGAATTCGAGCTATCCGCGGGGCTGGCGATCGAAGCGGGTTTCGACGGCGTGGAGCTGCACGGCGCCAACGGCTACCTCATCGAGCAGTTCTTGAATCTGGCTGCCAACCAACGCACCGACGGCTGGGGACAAAGCGTCGAAGGCCGCGCTCGCTTCGCGCTCGAAGTAGCGGCGGCAGTGGTCGCCCGAATCGGCAAAGACAAAGTGGGCATCCGCCTTTCGCCCTACGGTGCGAACGGTGGCCTCAGCGCGGATCCGGAGACTGACGCGCTCTATGCACACCTCGCACGCAAGCTCTCCGAGCTCGGTCTCGCGTACGTCCACGTCGTGGATCATTCGGCCATGGGCGGCGTGCCCGTGAAGGCCGAACTCAAGGCCACCATCCGCAGCCTGTTCAAGGGTGCCTACATTCTGTCGGGCGGTTACGATCGCGCGCGCGCCGAGGCCGACCTCAACGAGAAGAAGGGCGATCTCGTCGCGTTCGGGCGGCCGTTTCTGCGAAACCCGAACCTCGTTCAAAAGCTCGAGACCAATGCCGAGCTCGTGCCCCCCGACATGAACACGTTCTTCTCGCCGGGCGCGCAAGGCTACACCGAGCTGTGAGCTCGGCCTCGAAGACTCGAACCGGCTCCTACTTCAGGAGCACTTGCACGGAGCTGACGACCGGGCCGATGCGGTCAACCCAAAGGCCCGAGGCGCCCTGATACCCGATGGCGACCTGATTGGGGTCGAGTGTCAGGGACTTGTTGGTGGCGGTGCTGCTGTCGTAGTAGCTGCCCGCCACGGGCCCGATATTGGTGGTGTTTTTCCACTTCAATGCGGGCGGCGTGCCGGTCATGTCGATGGCGAGCGAAGCGCAAGTCCCCGAGACGCGCGTGAGCACGATGTAGTCGGGCGTGTACGTCGGCGTGGTGTGCTGTTCGGAAATGCTGAACCCGACCAGCACTTTGCCGGCAGGACAATCGATGGCTTGCACCGTATCGTTCGTGGTTGCCGGATGTGGGGCGAGCAGGTGAGTGGGCCCGAACTTGACCGAATATTTGTACGGCGTCGAACTCTTATCCACACCGAGCGATAGCTGCTGGCACTTGACGTCGATCTGATCGAGCCACGTGCTGAAGCCGACCTGCAAACCGACCAGGACCTCGTCATTGGCGCACTGTTCGCTGTAGGGCCCGCCACCGGTGCTGTCGCCGAGTGTCGTGCCGGCGGTGGCTGCGCCGCGGAGGAACGTGGAGGGGCAGCCGTTGTCGATCGTTTGATCGCAATCGTCGTCGATGCCATTGCAGATTTCGGGGACGCAGTTCGCTCCGCCGCCGGTGCTCGTGCCTCCGTTACCGCCCGCAGGTGGAGCGCCGCTCGCGGTGCCACCCGTACCGGCGCTCGTCCCGCCATTCGTGCCGCCGCTCGCCCCGCCGCTCGTGCCGCCGCTGGCGGTTCCGGCTGCCGCGCTCGTGCCATCGCCGGCGCTTCCGCCACTCGTCGGGCTGGTTCCGCCGTTCGCGGAGCTCCCTCCGTTGCTCAGGCCTGCGCCGGCAGTGTTTTGAGTGCCGGCGATACCGATCGCGCCGGCGCTCGAGGTGCCGCCCAGGCTCGCCGCCGTGCCGCCGATGCCGATCGCACCGCCTGAGCTAGTGGCTTGATAATCCGAAGAAGGAGCGGCGCAGCTCACGACCGCGAGCACCGCGACGGAACTCACGCAAAGCCAGCGCGCGCGCGACTGGTGAAGAGCTGATCGTAAGAGACGGCTGGTTGGACTCCGCGTCATTGTTAATCTCGACAACCTCACAACATATATTGCTTCGACCTCCGTGTCTGCACCATCGAGTATCCATCACGCGCACTCTGCTCGCACGCCTCACACACACGCGCCTTTTTCCGAGCACGCGCGCGCTCGAACGGCGCGCGGATGTTCAGAGCGGGGATGTGGGCCTTTTCGTGCACACGCCGCAGCGGCCAGCAAAACGCGCGCAAGATCAACGATCAACGGATCATGATCCGAACTGAGACGGCGCGAGCGGTTGCAGCGCTACTCCACGTGCGAAGTGTTTTTTCCGCGACGCAAGAAAGCGCTCAACTCTTCTCAAATCGCGCTGAGCGAGACGAGTACGCCGTTTTCGAAGCGCAGCAAACGCGGGAAGGAGCCGTAACGCTCGTAGCGCCATAGGTCGAGAATGCTCGTCTTGCCGCGTGCTCGGAGCACCCAATGACGTGCGCCCGTCGGTTCACCGCATCTGGAAAAAACGCGGTCTTGAGTGTCACCCAGTTGGATCAACGTGCCCGCGCAGGACAAGCCGTCGTCGGCGACGACGAAGCCGGGTGGCCCGCGCCGAACGGGCGCCATGGCTCGTGACGAAGTGCTCGCTGTCAACACGATCAGCGCTGCCAACCCACACCAGACCGCGCCCCATCGCTGAAGATACACGCGCGCTATCACTGCAGGCTTCGTGCCGGCCGCGAATTGCGGCGATTTTCACGGTCGCGAAAATGGTTGCGCTGCTTTCCGCTACGTCCGCGTGGACGACTGCCCCGCCGCGGCGATGCAGGCGGGCCCCACTTCTGATGACAACGTAGTGAAAATATCACGGGCTACGCGGACGCCCTAACATCCGCGGCGAACAACGGATAGAGTCGGTCTTCCACTGGAAGGAACCCGAGCGTGCAGATCGTCGTAAAAGGCATGGTCCAAGTCGAAGGGACGACCTACCGCATCGTTCGGATCAAGCGCGGCCACTACAACGTGGTGCGCGTCCTCGACGACGTGAGCGTGGGAACGTTCTCTGCGGGCAGCGCGGTGACGATGACGCCCGATGGCATCAGTGACGAGCTCTTGCGCGAGATCGCGCGCGTCGCCATCCAAGGCGCGAAGACGAGCTGGGTCGGGCGCATCGCTTAGTCGTCGGGGCCGAGCGACGCGACGCGGAGCGGCACCCGGCACTGAAGAGCGCTACGAACGCGCGGGCGCTGCCCGGCAGACGCCCGCGACGGCGTTCACTTGCTTGCCGAGGAGCAGCGCCGCCGGGAAATACTCGTTGTCACGCTCGATGAACAGGTTTCCGCTCGCCCGATAGGCGCAGCCGACGATGGCGTCTTCTTGCCACTTGCTGCCGTAGCGGACGTCGACCACGAATGCGACGAATTCTCGCCCCCCAACGTCGCGGGTGAGCGCGGCTTCGGGCACGCGCACGCGGGTTTCGTGAGGGGCGGGCCGTTCACGGCTGAAGCGACCCGATCGGCGCTCCGCGAGCGGCTTCAGCAGCACGGTCTGGACTCGACGTTGGGTCCATTCGACGAGCGATGGCTCATCTGCCGAAGCGAGCGAGGGGACGAACGAAAGCACGAATGCGCACCACGAGAGCGAGCGGAGATAGTTCACGAGTGATCCTTTCGACGAGCTCGACACGGTGTCGACTCCAAGCCATGGGTCGTCGAGAAATCACCTCGACCACCGCTACCGTTGCCAAAACAGGCGCCCACAGCGCCACGACATAAGCCAGATCGGGATCGATGCCGGCGGCATCGAGGCCTACGATCAGCGCGCGAGAAACGACTGCAACACTCATCTGCCCGATGACATGCCGCATCGCGCGGGCATGCGAAGTCAGATCGCGTCGCCGTGCGGCTCGCACGCCGGAGACCATCGCACTTCCCACGATCAGCCCCGAGAGTACGAATCCGACGGTCACGATGCGCCCACCCTTCGCTTCGGACGAAAGCACGAACCCCGAAGGCACGAGGGCGAACAGCACGATCACTCCTGCGGCGCGCCCAATCCAGCGATGCCAGAGAGGGCGCTTTTGCAGCGCGCGCGTCATGAGCCCGAGACACAGCGGGAATCCGAGAGCCGCCGCGGCCACGTGCACGCGCAGCGCAGCGAGCCAAAGAGCTTCGAATTTCAGCGGCAGCTTTTCGACCACGAACGGCGGCAGCGTCTCGAAATCGAAGTACGGCAGGCTCATCGCAGTGATGAGCGCCGACCCCACCAGCATCAAAATGAGAAAGCCGCGCCCGACCCAGTGGCTAAAGAACTTCCGCACACCCCTTCGACGCGGCACGCCCTCAAAGGATTTGGTCTTTTCGTGAATCGACGGCAGCGCGCGTGCGGAACGGGGGTGGAGGCTGAGCGCGTCGCGTGCGGTGCCGTCGGTTTGGCCAGTAAACGTGCCCATCGCCGGTACATCGCGGGAGCGGCCCAAACTGTGACGAACGAATTTGGAAATTCGCTCCGATTGAAAAAGCCTGGCGGACGGGGCCCGGGGGCCAGCAGAGTTCCTCTCGCGGCGCCGAGCGCGTCCGAGAATGATTTACACGCGCGCAGCGGTGGCGAGTGCGTCGGAGAGTGCACGCGGAACGGCGGGCGCGGCGGACACCGCTGCTATCGGGGCGCGTTGGTGGTCCACCGGCGGCGCGCGACCGCGGGACTCAGGCCTGGGGAGGCCGCGCTGGTTCGGGTTCCACGACAGTCTGCGCGCGCGGAAGGCGAAGCCGAAACGTGCTGCCTTTGCCCAGCACTGTCTCTACCTGCAGTGTGCCACCGTGCCGCGTTGCAATCTCTTGCGCGATGGCCAAACCGAGGCCGTGTCGGCCTTTGAGTGTCGAGGGCTCCGAGCCGCTCCAATGCCGCTCGAAGATACGCTTCAAGTTCTCGGCGGCGATCCCGTCACCGTCGTCCCGAACCGAAAAAACTTGATCTTGATGATCGATTGCCGAGGTCAACCAGACGTGACCGCCCTCGCGACAATGGCGGATCGCGTTCGACACGAGGTTGCCCAAAACGATGGCGATCTGTTCCGGATCCAAGTCGACGAGTGAGTCCGGATCGGTGGTGTCGATGGCGATTTCGACCCGCTTCGACTCCGCTACTTTGCGGTGAGCGGAGGCAACCTCATGGAGGAGCGCTGCGGCGTTGACGGGGTTGGCTTGAGAGCGCCGGCCTCGCGTTCGATCCGCACCAGATCGAGCAACTCATTGACGGTGCTTTGTAGGCGCTCGGTTTCGTCTCGCGCGGTGATCGCGAGTTCACGCTGCACGCTCTGCAGCGGACCAGTCGACTCCTCGAGTAGCATGTGGGTCGCCAGGCGCAGCGAGGTGAGCGGTGTCTTGAGCTCGTGACTGACGGTGGCGACGACGTCACTCTTCAAGGCATCGATGCGTCGGAAACGAGTGACGTCTTGAGCGACGACGATGACTCCCGCCCCACTGGCTTCGTCACTCTCCAGGGGGGAAGCGCGCACCAAGAAGTACTTTTCTCCTTCCGGCGTGATCCAGCGCATCGCGTCGGCGAGGCTCTGCGGCAGCAGCGGTTGCCCATGACTCAGCACGGCGTCGCGAGCCAGCGCGATCGGCTCTGGGATCTCTACGCCGCCGCGCCGCAAGACATCGACGTCGCCGGAGATGAGCCCAAAGGTCGATTCCGCGGCTTCGTTCGCGAGTAGCACTTCACCGCGAGTGCTGAACACGATGACCGGGTCGACCATCGATGCGATGGTTGCTCGCGAGAGATCCTTCGCGGCCAGCAATTCGCCGAGCGAGCTCTCGCGGTATGCGCGGAGTTTTTCCTGCATGCGATTGAGCGCTTCGGCGAGCTCGCGGAGTTCGGAAACGTCCGGAACGGGCACCGTCGTGTCCAGCTTACCCTCGCCGATTGCACGAGCATGCTTGGTGAACGAAACCAAGGGGACGAGCACGGTCTTCGGGATTTGCCACGCGAACCAACCCGCGATGGTCAAGGCTACCGCGGTCACCAAAATGGCGAGTTCGAGTGTGCGATGCGCAACGCGCCGCGCTTCCCGGTCTGCCCACTCCATGTTGCTTTGGTTCATCAAGCGAATTGCGGTGACCTTGCCCCTGACAGCTGCAAAACGCGGCAGCAGCTCCTTGAAATAGCCTTCGACTCGCGTCTGCGGGGGCGCGGTCAACACGCGATCGACTTCGGTGACGTAGTCGCGATAAAGCGAGCCGACTTGTTGAACCAGCTCGGCTTCACCCGGAAGGGTGACATTGTGCGACTCTCGCTCGAACGCTTTGGCAAAGCCCGCCCGGTGAGCGAGAAACATCGGCTCGGCAATATCGTTCCGACCGCTCGCTGCGAACAGCGCGGCCGAATCCTGACGCTCGAGCGCCTCGTTCATCTCTTGGCAGGCCACGACGGAGACGTAGTTCTCGCGCAAAATCAAGCCAATCGCGCCCCCCAAGCGCGTGACGGCAGCCGTCGAAAGCACGCACAGCACCACCAACGTCAGGCCCACGACTGCGATGGCGCGGATCAGACGCGCGCGCAGCGAGACTCGTCTCATCGATGAAAGAGGTGGGGGCGGTGAGGAGGTCATCGAAGTCCGTAACGCTCCCGCTTTCGGTACAGAGTCGACGGATCCACACCGAGCGCCTTGGCTGCGGTGTCGAGCGTCGGATGCCTCGCGACGACTGCCGCGATGTGACGTCGCTCGGCTGCTTCGAGCGTCTCGTCGCCGTCGTCGAGTGGGGCGCTCGCGGTGGAGCTCGCCCGCACCTCTTCGGGCAATAGATCGGGCGTGAGTAGGTCTCCGTTCGCGAGGAGCGAAGCGCGCTCGAGCACATTCGATAGCTCTCGGATGTTTCCCGGCCAATCGTAGGCGACCAGCGCTGCCATGGCTTCGGCGGATACCGTCATCGCTCGTGCGTGTCCGGCTGCGGGCTTCATGAAAGAATTGACCAGAGCGGGGATGTCTTCCCGCCGCTGTCGTAGAGAGGGCAAGCGAATCGTGACGACGTTCAAGCGATAAAAGAGGTCGTCTCGGAACGAGCCATCGGCGACGGCCGCCTTGAGGTCGCGATGAGTAGCAGCGATGATCCTGGCGTCCGAGCGGCGTGGCTCGGTGTCGCCGACCCGCACGTATTCGCGCTCTTCCAGCAGGCGCAAGAACTTGCCTTGCGTCTCCTTGCCGAGGTCACCCACTTCATCGACGAAGAGGCTGCCGTTCTTGGCTGCTTCCACGTAGCCGGCACGCGGTTGATCGGCGCCGGTGAACGCGCCTTTGGCATGACCGAACAGTTCGTTCTCGATCAGATTCGTGCTGATCGTCGCGCAATTGACGGTCACGAACGGGCGGGCCGCACGCGGCGAGCGCTGATGGACGTGACGCGCGAGAATGCTCTTGCCCGTTCCCGTCTCGCCGAGGATGAGCACGGTAGCTTCACTCCCTGCCACACGCTCGGCCAACGTGTACGCCTCGAGTACTGCGGGGCACACGCTCTTTACGGGAGTTTTTCGCTGGTGGCGCTCGACCTCCGCCAGCTCCTGGCGCATTCGGCCGGCGTCGAGCACTCGCGCGACGACGTGTTTGACGGCTGCAGGAGTGAAGGGCTTCGCGAGATAGTCAGCCGCGCCAGCGCGCATGGCTTCGACCGCGTTGTCGATGGTCGCGTAGGCGGTCATCACGATCACGAGCGCACCGGGAGCCTCTTGGGCCAGCGCGCGCGTCACGGCGAGGCCATCGAGCCCACCCAGGCGCAAGTCGACGAGCGCTAGATCCGGCGGCTGCTTTTTCGCTGCGGCGATTCCGGCCTCGCCACTCGAGGCGACGGTGACGGAGTAATTCGCCGACTCGAGACACAAGCGAAGCGTGCGCCTGATGGACTCGTCGTCGTCGATCACCAAGATCTGCGGCTTCATCGTCATATTCGGCTCGTCATTCTGTGGCGGCTCGACCCGGGGCTGGCTGTGCGGCGCGCGCCGCGGGTTCACCGATGCGAGCGAGTGTCGTGGGGTGCGCTAGGATAGCCGGCTCCTCGAACGAATGTGAGATGCGCAAGGCGAGCCGCTCGCTGGCGGCGCTCGTGGCAATCAAAAAGGCCTGCTTGTCGGCCGCAATCCGGGCGTACATTGCGCCGGTCTCGACGGGCACCAGTCCGAGCGTGAAGACCACGACGTCTGGCTTCTTTTCGCCGACAGGCCCGAGCAGGAGTTCGTTCGTCGCATCCGAGACGAACCAAAGCGTGTGCCGCCCGTGGTGCTCGAACGTCGGCACGGCGCGCGCCCCTGCGTAAGCCCGCAACCTGGCTAGGCCCTCCGCGGGAGAAACATCCTCGGTGACGCGTTCTTCTTGTAAGGCCAACGCCGCGCGGTAGGCGCGATCGGCGTCGCGGTCATGGCCTTCGAGCTCTTGCACGAGCCCGAGCAAGGCGAGCGCTTCCGAGTCCAGTGGAGATACGGCGCGCGCGCGCGCCAAGGGCGCTTCGGCGTCTTTCAGGCGACCTTCGACGATGGCGCGCCGGGCGTTGGCCATCGCCGCCGCGTACTCCATGGCACCGTTGTGACGCGTTCGCGCGTTGCGCAGCACCCGTTCGACCGCGGACACGATCTCGCGCGGGGTGAAGGGCTTGGGGACGACGTCATCGACGCGCGCCCGAATCAAATCTTGCATGACGCGAGGCGTGAGCAGGGTGCCCGTGACGACCAGGGGCAGCTCCGGGTAGTCGGCACGCAGCGCTCGCACTCCGTCCGTTCCGTCGGAGTTCGTCGCGCGCAGTTCGAGCACCGCTGCGTCGATCGGTTGACCGTCGAGGAGTGCCCGCGAAGCCTCGACGGTGGGCGTGCCAGTCGGCGCAAATCCGGCGGCAGATAGCGCATATTCCAGCATGCGACGCAGCGTCGCGTCTGGCTCGATCACGAGCACACGGCGATTCATGGTTCCCCGATCCCGTCTTCTTCTTCTCGCCGTTCACCGACGACGAGCACGTCGACCTCGGGTGCTGCACGCATGAACTCGGAGAGAATCGAGCCGTAGAGCCGCTCCTTCAAGCGGCTCTGTCCCGTGCGACCAAAGACGGCATGGGTGATGCCCTTGCTACGAGTAAAGTCCGTGAGTGCGCCGACCACGTCCGTGCCTTCGAGACGCACGACCTCGGCTCCGAGCTCTTTGGCAAGCCGGATATTTTCGGTGAGGGACCGGAGGCTGCTTGCGTCGATGCGCTCGACTGCTTCGCTCGAGGTGCGCACGTACACCACGAACCAGCGGCTATTCAGGCCACCGGCCAAGCGGGCCCCGTGTCGAAGCAGGTGTCGGGTTGCGCTCGGGCGCGACGACATCGAGACCATCACGCGTTCGGCGTCGACTGGATGCGAGCGAGACGGGATGGGCGCCTGTTCGTCGCTCTGCACCCCTGGCTCGCGCCGGCCGCGCCGCTCCACCGCGTTGGCGACCTCGCGCAGCGCGAGCTGGCGAAGGGCCGCCAGATTCTTGCTGGTGAAGAAGCGTCGCAGCGCGTGTTCCACCTTCTCGGGCGGGTACACCTTCCCCTCACGGAGCCGCTCTTGCAGCTCACTCGGCGGTAAATCGACGACGACGATCTCGTCCGCGCTCGACAAGATGCGATCGGGGATGCGCTCACGGACATCGACGCCCGTCTCGCGCAGAACGATGTCGTGCAAGCTTTCCAGGTGCTGGACGTTCAGCGTGGCCATGACGCTGATGCCGGCATCCAGTAGCTCCTCCACGTCTTGCCAACGCTTTTCGTTTTTCGAACCGCCCACGTTGGTATGAGCGAGCTCATCGACCAACGCCACCGCGGGTTTCCGCGCGAGAATGGCAGTGAGGTCCATCTCCTCCATGGGGACGCCGCGGTAGGTCAGCGTCTGACGTGGCACGAGTTCGATGCCTTGCGTTTCGCTCTGCGTCGCGCTTCGTCCGTGCGTCTCCACGATGGCGCACACGACGTCGACACCCTCGCCGATCAGGCGCTTGCCCTCTTTGAGCATGGCGACCGTCTTTCCGACGCCCGCCGCCATCCCGAGATAGATCTTGAGCGGTGCTCGGCGATGAGCCTTCAGAACTGCGAGAAAATCATCGGGCACCGCTCACTCACTCGGGGAAAAACTGGCGACCACTACTGGGCAGGCGCCGCGCTGGGAGCGGGCTTCGCGGGAGAACTGTACGGCGCTTGCGCGTCGAGGTCGAGGTTCACGAGCAGCACGTTCACGCGCGGTTCGCCCAGAAAGCCGAGCGTGCTCTGTTCGGTGTGGCTCGCGATCAGTTCTTGGACCTTGGCTTCCGAGATCTTGCGGGTGCTGGCGATGCGCGCCACCTGCACCGCGGCCGCGGCCGGTGAGACGTGGGGATCGAGCCCGCTCGCGCTCTTGGTCACGAGATCTGCGGGGATTGGGCCGTTGACGCCGGAGGCGCGCAGCAAGGCAACGCGCGCTTTGACCTCATCGAGCAGGGCTCCGTTCAAGGGGCCATAGTTGCTGCCCGACGAGTAAGTGATGTTCGTCGCCGCGTCGTTGCTGGCGGCCGACGGTCGGCCCCAGACATACTCCGGGTGAGCGGCCCAATCGGTGACGGATTGCCCGATGATCGCCGAGCCGACCACCTTGCCCTCGCGTAAAACCAGGCTGCCGTTGGCCTGATTCGGAAACAAGACTTGAGCTCCGGCAGTCACGACGCCGGGGTACACGAAGCAGCACAAGACGAGTAGCGCCAAAGTGATCACGAAACAGGGTCGAAGTTGGTTCATGGCAGCCTCACGCGAGATGGAGCACGTTGACGACGATGTCGATGAGCTTGATGCCCACGAAGGGCAGCACCACGCCGCCACCGCCGTAAACAATCAGATTGCGACGCAAGATGCGCTCGACGCCCATGGGGCGATATTTGACGCCGCGCAGGGCGAGCGGAATGAGCGCGATGATGATGAGCGCATTGAAGATCACGGCGCTCAGAATGGCACTGGAAGGCGTGCCTAGTTGCATGATGTTGAGCGACCAAAAAGCAGAGGAGTGCGTGTCGCCCTTGGTCAATTGAAACGCGGCGATGCCGGTCAGCATCGCTGGCAGAATCGTGAAGTATTTGGCGAGATCGTTGGCGACGGAAAACGTCGTGAGCGCGCCGCGCGTCATGAGCAGCTGTTTGCCGATCTCCACGATCTCGATGAGCTTGGTCGGGTCCGAGTCGAGATCGACCATGTTCCCGGCTTCTTTGGCGGCCTGCGTGCCCGTGTTCATGGCCACGCCCACATCGGCGCGCGCGAGCGCCGGAGCGTCGTTCGTGCCGTCGCCCGTCATGGCCACGAGGCGACCGCCCTCCTGCATGCGCTCGATGTATTCCATCTTGGTCTCGGGAGTGGCCTCGGCCAAGAAGTCGTCCACACCGGCTTCCTCGGCGATCTTCTTGGCGGTGAGCGGATTGTCGCCCGTGATCATCACGGTCTTGATGCCCATCGCGCGCAAGCGCTCGAAGCGTTCGCGCATGCCGGGTTTCACGGTGTCTTTCAGGTACACCACGCCCAGCGCCTTGGCGCCTTCCGACACGACGAGCGGCGTCCCGCCTTCGTTGGCAATGCGTTTCACCTCGCTGAGTAGGTCTTCGGAAACCGTGCCGCCGAGCGCTGTCACGTGCTTCACGACGGCGTCGGTCGCGCCTTTGCGCAGCACGCGACCGCCGAGATCGAGACCGCTCATGCGAGTTTGCGCAGTGAAGGGAACGGGCTGACCGTTATCCGGATCCACGCGCCTTCCGAGGGTCTTTTCGGCCAAAACGACGATGCTTTTGCCCTCTGGCGTCTCGTCGGCGAGCGACGAGAGCATGGCCACCTCGGCGAGGACCTTCGCATCCACGCCCTTGGCTGCCACCATCTCGAACGCTTGGCGCGAGCCGTACGTGATGGTGCCAGTCTTGTCGAGCATCAACACGTCGATGTCGCCCGCGGCTTCCACTGCGCGGCCCGAGGTCGCGATCACGTTGTACTGCACGAGCCGATCCATGCCCGCGATGCCGATGGCGGAAAGCAAGGCACCGATGGTGGTGGGGATCAAACACACGAGCAGCGAAACCAGCAGTAGGATGCTGATGTTGCCGGCGAAGAACTGCGCACTCGGCACGAGTCCCGCGGTCGCCGCCAGAAAGATGATGGTCAGGCCGGCGAGCAGAATCGTGAGCGCGATTTCGTTCGGCGTCTTTTGACGCTCCGCGCCTTCGACGAGCGCAATCATGCGATCGATGAAGCCGCCGCCCGGATCTTGGCGCACCTCGATCACGAGCCAGTCCGAGAGCACCCGCGTACCGCCGGTGACGGCGCTGCGATCGCCTCCGCCTTCACGGACGACCGGCGCGCTCTCGCCAGTAATGGCGCTTTCGTCCACCGAAGCGACGCCTTCGATGATTTCGCCGTCAGCTGGGATGAGTTCGCCTGCTTTGACGTAGATTCGGTCGCCTTTTTTCAGGTCGGTGGCGGGCACGACTTCGCCGCGCGCACGTCCATCACCCGTCGGGTTGACAGGAGCGGCGCCGCCGGCGCGGAGCGTGCGAAATGCGTTCGTCGTGGTGCGCATCTTGCGCAGACTGGCGGCCTGCGCCTTACCTCGCCCTTCGGCGACTGCTTCTGCGAAGTTGGCGAACAGCACCGTGAACCAGAGCCACAGAATGAGCTGAAGGGTGAGCTTGGAATCCACCGCGCGCCCGCGCACGATATCCGCGACGTACAAGACGGTGACCAGCGCAGTACCGACCTCGACCACGAACATGACCGGGTTCTTCATCATCTGGCGCGGGTTCAACTTCTTGAACGAGTCCCCGATTGCCGGCTTGATGATGGACGCATCGAACAGCGAACGCGAAGCTTCTTTGGACTTGGACATGATGGGACTCAATGAGCAGCGGCTGCGGTGGCGAGCTGGAAGTGCTCGACGATCGGACCGAAAGACAACATCGGGAAGAAGGTGAGGGCGCCGACGAGCAGGATGGTTCCGGTGAGCAGCGCGATGAACAGGCCGCCGCCGACGGGAAAGCTCGAGGGGCCCGGCGGGATGCGCTTCTTTTTGGCCATATTGCCGGCGATCGCGAGCACCGCGACAATCGGCAGGAAGCGGCCGAACAACATGTTGATGGCGAGCGTCAACGAATAGAACACCGGGTGGTCGTTCGAGTACGCGGTGAGGCCGGCAAACGCGCTGCCGTTGTTGCCGGCACCGGAACTGAAGGCGTACAGAATCTCCGAGAAGCCGTGAGGGTGTGGCTTCCACGGCGCGCCCGCGATTTCCGTCGCGGCCGTATTGAGGATGCCCGCGCGCCCAGCGTCGGTCATGAGACCGAGCGACGTCGTGCCTAGGATCAGGACAGCCATCACCAGGATGTAGAAGCTCGCGAAGCGGACGTCGCGGCTATCGATCTTCTTACCGAGGTACTCGGGTGTCCGACCGATCATCAACCCGGACAAGAAGATCGCCAAGATGACGAACACGAGCATGCCGTACATCCCCGAGCCCACGCCGCCGAACACGATTTCACCGAGCTGGATGTTCAAGAGCGGGATCAAGCCAGCGATCGGCGTCAGGCTATCGTGCATGGTGTTCACGGCGCCGCATGAGGCATCCGTCGTCACCACGGTGAACAACGACGAATCCGGAATGCCGAACCGAAGCTCTTTCCCTTCCATGTTTCCGCCCGCTTGCAGCGCGCTCGTCGATTGGTCGACGCCGAGCTGCGAGAGCAGCGGATTGCCGTTGAACTCGAAGTGCGCCACGACGAACACTGCGGCGACGGAGAGCAGCGTCATGGTCGCGAACACCGCCCAGCCGTGGCGACGGTTTCCGAGCATTTCCCCGAGCGTGATACACAGGCCGCCGCTAATCGCGAAGATCGAGAGCATCTGCAAGAGATTGGACAATGGCGTCGGATTCTCGAACGGGTGTGCACTGTTGGCGTTGAAGTAGCCGCCGCCATTGGTGCCGAGCATCTTGATGGCTTCCTGCGAAGCGACCGGCCCCTGCATGAGGGTTTGGGTACTGCCGTCGAGTGTGGGCCAGGTCGTCGGGTGGATGAAGTTTTGGATCACACCCTGCGACACCAGAAACAGCGCGAAAAAGACGCAGATTGGCAAGAGGACGTACAGATGCACACGCACGAGATCGACCCAGAAATTTCCGATCTTGTCGGTCTCATGACGCGCGATGCCGCGGATCATCGCCACCGCAACCGCGATGCCGACTCCGGCGGAAAAGAAGTTGTGCGAAGTCAGAGCCACCGCTTGCGACAGGTAGCTCATCGTCGTTTCGCCGCCGTACGATTGCCAGTTGGTATTCGTCGTGAAGCTGGTCGCCGTGTTGAATGCGAGCCACGGAGCGACGGCTCCGAGCTTGGCGGGGTTCAGCGGCAATCCGTCTTGAAAACGGAGCATCACGTAAGTGATGAGCTGCGTCAGCAGCGAGAAGCCGAGCACGCCCGCGACGTAACCTTTCCAGGTTTGCTCGCGGTTCGGATCGACGCCTGCGACGCGGTACAGCGCACGCTCAATCGGCCCGCCGAGCTTGTTGCTCAGCGTGTTCGTGCCCGCGAACACCCGGGCCATGAAGCGCCCGAGCGGCCAAGAAACGAGCGCCACCAGCCCGAAAAACACGATCAAGAGGAGGTAATATCGAGCAGACATGTTCAGAAGCGCTCCGGTCGCGCGAGGACGTAAAAGAGGTAAACGGTGAGCCCGACTGCGCTCGCAACGGTGAGTAGAAGATCGAAAGACATGGGCTCAGATCCGATCGCAAATGCGCACGAAGAGCACGCACAGGCCGTAGAAGAAGACGGTGACGCCAACGATGAGGAGTTCGGTTCCCATGGTTCCAATCTCTGGTTTTGAACTTGCTGGCCCGCGCTGATGCACCGACCGTGCCGCGCGCGTTTTGGGCGGAGAAAACGCCTAGAAACGCGGAGGATCGGGCCAGCGCGCACGGTCGTGCAGCGCTCATCGTGCAGTTTCGCAATGCGCCGATCGGGTGACGTTGCTTGGTGGCGGAGGGTCTTCGTTGGTGAATTGGGCGGAAGAGCTGACGTGGCCCGCGCTGGTACGAGTCATGCAGTCCAAGCCCTGATGACGTCCCCAACAAGGATTTCGAGCGCCTCCGTCGTGCGGAGTGCGCATTTTGCCGCGCCACTCGCTGGCGCGCAGAAGTCGAGAGAGCTCGCGCTGTACGGCTTGGGAGCTCTGTTCATCGGCCTTTTGGCGCTCTGGCTCTGGAGCCGAAGCGCCGAAATGCGTGCGGTGCGCGAGCTGCCCGCCTCCGATCGCCGCGCGCTCTACGAACGGACGTTGCAGACGCTGCAGTCAGCGCCGTGCAATTCGCGGCCCCGCGCTGATGAGCTTCGGGAGTTTTGCCGTCAGCAAGCCGAGTTCATCGTCCAGTTCCAGGAATGCGACTCCACTTGCTCTCTGGCGGCCAAGCGATATCTGATCATCCCCGCCCGCTGAGCACACGGCTCCGGCCTGGCCGATCTCGTGCGACGCACCTAGTGCACGCGCGCGCAGGAGTTGCGTCATCCCCGCGCGCTGGCCGCGCGTTGGGCGGGGAAGTGACGTATGCCTTGACGGGCATATAAGCGCTCGGCTAGATGCTGCATTGGGGCACGTTGCACACGGATGTCAGCCACTTCTAGGATGCCGCACATGAAGAAGCCGGACGCGAGCCAAGGTCAATCAGGCGCGGAGTTGATCTCGAAGCGAATCGCAGAACTCGGGGACTGGCGTGGGGAAACCCTCAGCCGAATGCGCAAGCTCATCAAAGAGGTAGTTCCCGACGTGGTCGAGGAATGGAAGTGGATGGGCACTCCGGTTTGGTCGCGCGATGGCATGATTTGCACGGGTGAATCGTACAAGAACGTCGTCAAGCTCACGTTCGCCAAGGGTGCGGCGCTGAAGGATCCGTCTCGTCTCTTCAACTCGAGCTTGGACGGAAACGTGCGCCGCGCGATCGATATTCCAGAAGGCAAACCCGTGAGTGAGTCAGCCTTCAAGGCGCTCGTTCGCGAAGCCGTCGTGCTGAACCAATCGAAGCCGTCGAAAGCGTCGAAGCCCGCGAAGGCAACGTCGAAGCCCGCGAAGGCAACGTCGAAGCCCGCGAAGGCAACGTCGAAGCCCGCGAAGGCGACGTCGAAGCTCGCGAAGGCAACGTCGAAGCCCGCGAAGGCAACGTCGAAGCCCGCGAAGGCGACGTCGAAGCCCGCGAAGGCGACGCGTAGTAAATCCTGAAGGGTTCCGCGCGGCTGGGGCGTCGCCCCAGTGCTCGTTCTAATATTCCTTGACGAGTATATGCGCAGTGGGTCATATGTCCGGAGTGGATTCATCGTTCGCCGTCGTCGCCGAGCCCAATCGCAGGGCAATCTTGAGCCTCCTGCTGTCGTCTGAGCGCTCCGTCGGCGAGCTCGAGCATGAGCTTCGGCTCTCCCAGCCATCCGTTTCGAAGCACCTGCGAGTGTTGCGCGATGCAGGCTTCGTCGAATCACGCATCGAAGCGCAGCGACGCCTCTATCGATTGAGGCCGGAGCCACTCATGGAACTCGACGCATGGCTCGTTCCCTTCCGGCGCTTCTGGTCGAAGCACCTCGACGCGCTGGAACGACATTTGGACCGGATGGACAAGGTGCCTTCCGCAAAAGGAAAGAAAAAGACATGAGCAGTGATCCGCAATACACGCCCGGCGCCGCCTCTGGCGCCGAAGTCCGCAAAGACGGTGACAAGTGGACGCTCGTCCTGGTGCGCGAGCTTTCGCACCCGCCCGCCAAAGTTTGGTCCGCGATCACGGATCCCGAGCACCTTCGGCAGTGGGCTCCGTTCGATTCCGATCGCAGCCTCGGGAGCGTCGGCACCGCGCAGCTCACCACCGTCGGCGCGCCGTCGCCCATGGTCTCCGAAGCGCAGGTGAAACGCGCCGATGCCCCCAAACTGCTCGAATACAATTGGGGCGGGCAGGACATTCGCTGGGAGCTGGAGCCGCTCGGAGCCAATGGCACTCGCCTCACGCTTTGGCACAACATCGACCGTCGCTTCATCTCGATGGGCGCAGCGGGCTGGCACATTTGCCTCGATGTACTGGATCGTTTGCTAGGCGATCGACCGATTGGGCGCATCGTTGGTCCCGATGCGATGAAGTTCGGTGGCTGGCAGCGGCTGAACGCCGAGTATGCGCAGCAGTTCGGTGTCGAGGCCCCCAATTGGCCGCCGCGCGCGAGTTGAACATGCAACGTTCCAAGGCACTGGTCATCGGCTTCTGGGTTGCGACTGCGCTCTTCTGTCTGCAGATGACCTTCACGGGCTTTGCGGAACTGCGCCTGCCGCAAGTCGCAGAGGCGTTTACTCATCTCGGCTTCCCCGCGTATTTCCGCGTGGAGCTTTCCTGGGCCAAATTCCTGGGCGTGGCGTTGCTGCTCGCGCCCGCGCCCGCACGCCTCAAAGAGTGGGCCTACGCCGGCTTCGCGATCGATCTCGGCTCCGCCGTCATCGCCCACCTTGCCGTCGGTGACGGCCCACAAGCTTGGGGTTGGGCAGTGGGTACCGGCGTACTTTGGGCCCTCTCGTACTTCTGCTGGCGTCGCTTGCAGGCCGCGCGCGCCGTTGCGCGCTGACGGGAAGTTCCGCCAGCAGGGTGATGATCACCGAGCCCTGAAAACACGTGCTTCGCCGCGCGTCGGCTTGTCGGAAATCCCTCAAGACTCTACACATCACCTTCGTCGACCCCGTTGGGGCAGTGAGAGATGGTGCGGTATTGAGGGAGTTGGATATGCCCCATCGCGACGCGCGGACCCATGTCCACTTTCGGACATGCCCCATCGCGAC
>Ga0105245_10001325_pt1 | contig 22380 bp, 16 predicted proteins | sample KBSM54metaG_FD_81523 | JGI IMG/M metagenome (GOLD analysis project Ga0105245, IMG submission 81523) | Miscanthus rhizosphere microbial communities from Kellogg Biological Station, Michigan, USA - KBS M5-4 metaG | ecosystem: Host-associated > Plants > Roots > Rhizosphere > Soil | place...
GGTCACCGTCGCGGTGTTCGCCCTCGCGGTACCGCTCGGATACGCCCCGCTCTACGTGCTGGGCCCGACGCTGGCCGAGGAGACCTACAACTCCGCGGCCGTGTTCGGCGTCGTCACCGCGGCGTATGGAGCGGGTGCGCTGATCGGCGCAGTGATCGGCTTCCGCTGGCGGCCCACGCGGCCGATGCTCGCCGCCTTCGCGGTGATCTCGGTCTGGCCGGTGATGATCGTCGCGTTCGCCGTCGGGGCCCCGGTCGTGGTTGTCGTGCCCCTCGCCGTCGCCACCGGCATGGGCTTCGCCCTCTTCGACGTCTTCTGGGACACGACGATGGCCGAGCAGATCCCCCCGGACAGGCTCTCGCGCGCGAGCGCGTGGGAGTGGATGGGCTCCCTGCTCCTCCTGCCGGTGGGCTACCTCGCCGCCGGGCCGCTCGCCGACGCCACGAGCATCGAGACGGTCCTGGTGGGAGGAGCGATCCTCACGGCGGCCGTGCTTTCGCTGGGCGTGCTGCCGCGCGCCACACGCACCCTGCGCCGCGCGGAGCACGGTTCGCACGTGTAGCCGAAATGGCGCCCGGGAATACCTCAAATGTGATGAGGCGAGAGACATGGCTGCCGGCTGCGCCTGAGGGCGTGCCGCGTGCCCGGGCGATCGTGCGCGAGCTCGCCGACGAGCTGTCGCTCGACCCGGGAACGACCTGGGACCTGGTGCTCGCCACGAGCGAGGCGTTCGCCAACGCGGTGGAGCACGGCCAGCCGTGCGACCCGCGCGGGATCCTGCTGCGCGCGGAGATCGGCGACGGCCGCATGGGCGTGGAGGTGTCCGACTGCGGCTGCTTCCCGGCCGAGCCGACCACGACGAAGCTCCATGGCGAGGGCGGCCGCGGCATGAGGATCATCGAGGCGATCGTGGACCAGGTCGAGGTCCACCCCGACCGCGGCTCGACGCGGGTTCGCTTCGCGAAGCGGCTGCTGACGGTGAGCTAGGCCGAGTCCGCCGGCGCCAGCTCGAACCAGACGCGCGTCCGGTCCTCGTGCTCCACGCCCCAGCTGTCCGCCATCGACTCGATCAGGACGAGCCCCCAGCCGCCCTCCTCGTCGAGCGGCTGATTGCGCGGCGTGTGCTCGAAGCCGACCCCCGGGTCGCTCACCTGGACGCGGACCCGGCCGCCGTCCATTGCGCTCAGCTCGAGCTCGATGACCTGGTCCTCGGCCGCTCCCCCGTGCCGGACCGCGTTGTTGACCAGCTCGCAGGTCAGGAGAAGCAGCGTGCTCTCGAGCTCAGACGGGAGCCACGAGGCCGCGCTCTCGATCCAGGAGCGCGCCCGCTCCGGCGCGCGGTTGCCTCCCGCGATTGCGATCCGGAGCCGCTTGCGCGGACTGCCGACTTCCGGCTGTAGGTTGAGTGCGGTGGAGTAGGGCATCAGGGGAGGCGCCCCAAGAAGGGGATCGGCCCGGGTCGAGGTCCAGGTTTCGCGTCGGCGTGGAGGCGCGTCCGCTTTAGCGGCGCATCCCCAGGGCTAGCCGCCTGTTCTAGCCGTCCGAGGCAATTACGATCTTCCTAGAGGCATTGTGAAAGTCGAGGATCCCGAGCAGGCGTTGACCGATGCCGTCTGCCTGCGCGTGCGCGAGCAGCTGAACGGCAACGACGCCGATCTCGCCGAGGCCTTCGCGCGCCAGCTCTACCGCTGGGTGGCGCCGGAGGACGTGGCCGATCGCGATCCGCTCGACCTCTACGGCCTCGCCCTCGGCCACTTCAACTTCGCGCGCGAGCGCCTGCCCGGGGTCCCGAAGGTGCGCGCATACAACCCGCGCTTCGAGGAGCACGGCTGGCAGTCGACGCACACCGCGGTCGAGATCGTGACCGACGACATGCCGTTCCTAATCGACTCGGTGAGCATGGAGCTGAACCGGCGCGGCTGCGGGGTCCACCTGATCATCCACCCGGTCCTCGCGGTGCGGCGCGACGCCCAGGGCCGGCTCCTCGAAATCCTGCCGAACGCCGAGTCCCTCGAGGAGGGCGCGATCGGCGAGTCGGTGATCCACGCCGAGGTGGTACGGCAGACGGATCCTGCTCGCCTGCGCGACCTCGAGGAGCAGGTCGTGCGCGTGATCGGCGAGGTGCGCGCCGCGGTCGAGGACTGGCAGACGATGAGGGCGAAGGCGCTCGAGACCGCCGCGGAGCTCGGCGAGGACGCCGCCGAGCCCGCCGCCTTCCTCGAGTGGCTCGCCGACGACAACTTCACCTTCCTCGGCTATCGCGACGGTGAGGGAACCGGCCTCGGGATCCTGCGCGGGCCGCAGCAGGAGGACCCCGCCGAGGGCCTCACCTCGGGCTCTGGCGGCATCACGCTCACGAAGGCCAACACGCGCTCGACGGTGCACCGCCCCGCCTACCTCGACTTCGTCGGCGTCGACGGGCGCTGCTTCCTCGGCCTCTACACGCACACGGCGTACCGCGCGAGCCCGACGGAGATCCCGATCCTGCGCCGGCGGGTGACCGAGGTGCTCGAGCAGGCCGCCTTCCCGCCCGGCAGTCACAACGAGAAGGCGCTGCTCGAGATCCTCGACACCTATCCGCGCGACGAGCTGTTCCAGATCTCGGACGACGAGCTGTTCGAGACGGCGATGGGGATCCTTCACCTTGGCGAGCGCCAGCGCCTGCGCCTGTTCGCCCGGCGCGATCCGTTCGGCCGCTTCTACTCGCTGCTCGTCTTCGTGCCGCGCGACCGCTTCAACACGGAGAACCGGCGCCGCGTCGAGGCGATCCTGCGCACCTCCACCGGCGCGACGAGCATCGACTACACGACGCGCGTGTCCGAGTCGGTGCTCGTGCGCCTCCACTACGTGGCCTACGTCGACTCCGACACGACGCCGGACTTCGACGCGGCCGAGGTCGAGATGATGCTGGTGGCCGCCACTCGCTCGTGGGCCGACGACCTCGAGGAGGCGCTGGTGGACGAGCTGGGCGAGGCGACCGGCGGCGAGCTGTTCCAGCGCTACGGTGACGCCTTCCCCGCGGCGTACCGCGCCGACTGGGTCGCACGCTCGGCGCTCGCCGACATCGAGCACATCGAGGAGCTGCCCGACGCCGACGGGCTCGGCATCAGCCTCTATCGCCCGCTCGAGGCGGGGCCGCGGATGCTGCGAGCGAAGCTGTTCCGCGCCGGCCGCCCACTGATGCTCTCCGACGTGCTGCCGCTGTTCGAGAACATGGGCGTGGAGGTGGCCGACGAGCGGCCCTACCCGATCGTCCCGAGCGGCCGCGAGGGCGTCTGGATCTATGACTTCGGCCTCAACTACGCCGGCGAGGGCGACCTGAGCGCCGGCGGCGTCCGCGAGAGCTTCCAGGACACGTTCGTGCGCGCCTGGCGCGGCGAGGTCGAGAACGACGCCTACAACCGGCTCGTGCTCGGCGGAGCTCTCACATGGCGGGAGATCACGGTCCTGCGCGCGATCGGCAAGTACCTCAGGCAGGCACGCATCACCTACAGCGACCGCTACGTCGAGTCGGCGCTGGTCGCGCACCCGGAGATCGCCCGGCTGCTTGTGGCGCTGTTCCAGGCCCGCTTCGACCCGCGGCGGGCAGACCGCGCCGAAGACGTCGCCGACGTGGCCGAGCGGATCGAGAAGGCGATCGACGCCGTCGAGAGCCTCGACCAGGACCAGATCCTGCGCATGTTCCTGGCCGTGATCCAGGCGATCCTCCGCACGAACTACTTCCAGACCGGGCCGAGCGAGGCGGCGACCCATCTGTCGTTCAAGCTCGACCCCTCGGAGCTCCGCTGGCTGCCGCAGCCGCGCCCGCGCTTCGAGATCTTCGTCTACTCGCCGCGCACCGAGGGCGTGCACCTGCGCGGCGGTGCGGTGGCGCGCGGCGGAATCCGCTGGTCCGACCGGCGCGAGGACTTCCGCACCGAGGTGCTCGGCCTGATGAAGGCACAGATGGTGAAGAACGCCGTGATCGTGCCGGTCGGGGCCAAGGGCGGCTTCGTGGTGAAGCGCCCGCCGGCGAAGCGCCAGGAGCTGCCCGAGGAGGTGGTGGCCTGCTACCAGACGTTCATCCGCGGGCTGCTCGACCTGACCGACGACATCCACGCGGGCGAGATCGTCCCGCCGACCAACGTGGTCCGCTACGACGGCGACGACCCGTATCTGGTGGTCGCCGCCGACAAGGGCACCGCGACCTTCTCGGACATCGCCAACGGGATCGCGCTCGAGGAGGGCTTCTGGCTGGGCGACGCGTTCGCCTCGGGCGGATCGACCGGCTACGACCACAAGAAGATGGGCATCACCGCGCGCGGGGCCTGGGAGTCCGTCAAGCGCCACTTCCGCGAGGCCGGGCACGACGTGCAGTCGGAGGACTTCACCGTGGTCGGGGTAGGCGACATGGCCGGCGACGTGTTCGGGAACGGCATGCTGCTCTCGCGCCACATCCGGCTGGTGGGCGCCTTCAACCACCGACACGTCTTCATCGACCCGACCCCGGACCCGGAACGCAGCTTCGAGGAGCGCAAGCGCCTGTTCGAGCTGCCCGGGTCGTCGTGGGATGACTACGACCGCGAGGCGATCTCGGCCGGCGGCGGCGTCTACGAGCGGACGGCGAAGTCGATCCCACTGTCTCAAGAGGCGCGTGAGGCGCTCGGCATCGAGGACGAGCAGCTCAAGCCGAACGAGCTCATCCAGGCGCTCCTGCGCGCCCCCGTGGACCTGCTGTGGAACGGCGGCATCGGGACCTACGTGAAGGCGAGCAGCGAAACGCACGCCGACGCCGGAGACAAGGCGAGCGACGCCGTGCGCGTGGACGCCTCCGAGCTGCGCGCGAAGGTGGTCGGCGAGGGCGGCAACCTCGGCGTCACGCAGCGCGGGCGAATCGAGTACGCGCTCGCGGGCGGGCGGATCAACACGGACGCGATCGACAACTCGGGCGGGGTCGACTGCTCCGACCGCGAGGTCAACATCAAGATCCTGCTCGACGCGGTCGTCGAGGCAGGCGACCTCACCCAGAAGCAGCGCAACGCGTTGCTGGTCGAGATGACCGACGCCGTGGCGGCGCTGGTCCTTCAGGACAACTACGAGCAGACGGAGACGATCAGCCTGGCCGAGGCGAACGCACCGAGCATGCTCGACGTGCATCAGCGCTTCCTGCGCTTCCTCGAGACGCGCCGCAACCTCGACCGCGGGCTCGAGGCGCTGCCCGACGACGAGGAGATCGGCGAGCGGAAGCGCGAGCACGGCGGACTCACGCGACCGGAGATCTCGGTGCTGCTCGCGTACAGCAAGATCGACCTGAACGAGGCGCTGCTCGAGTCCGACGTCCCCGAGGATCCATACCTGTCGGCTGAGCTCGAGAGCTACTTCCCGGCGCCCCTGCCCGAGCGCTTCGGCGAGCAGATGCGCTCACACCGGCTGTTCCGCCAGATCGTGACCACTCAGGTGGTCAACAACATGCTGCACGGCGGGGGCACGACGTTCGCGTTCCGGCTGCACGAGGAGACGGGCGCACCTGCGTCGCAGATCGCGAGGGCGTATGCGTGCGCGCGGGAGATCTTCGAGATGCGGCCGCTCTGGGAGGAGATCGAGAACCTCGACTGCAAGTGCGAAACGGGCGTGCAGATCGAGCTGCTGCTCGAGGGCCGGCGCCTGGTCGAGCGGGCGTCTCGCTGGCTGCTCGGGAACCGGCCGCGGCAGCTCGACATCGCGTCGACGGTGAGTCACTTCCGGCCTGGGGCGATGGGGCTCTACGCATCGATCACGCGACTGCTGTCGCCCGAGGACGCGGAGCCGCTGGCCCGCCGCGCCGACGAACTGCGTGAGCAGGGTGTGCCGGAGGACCTCGCGACGCGCGTCGCCGCGCTTCCGATCATGTTCTCGGCGCTGGACATCGTCGTCGTGGCGGATCAGCGCGAGCTTCAGGTCGACCAGGTGGCCGCCGCGCACTTCCGCCTCGGCAACCGGCTCGGCCTTCACTGGCTGCGCGACCGCATCGTCGAGCTGCCGCGCGACGACCGCTGGCGCGCCCGGGCCCGTGCCGCACTGCGCGACGACCTGTACGCCATCCACCGAGAGATCACCTCCGAGGTGCTTCGCTCGGCATCCGACGACGATGAGCCGGCCGGCCTGGTGGACGGCTGGATCGACTCGAACCCGGCCTCGGCGCGCGCGCTACAGACGGTCGGCGACATCCGCAGCGGCCAGAGCTACGACCTGACGACGCTCCCCGTGGCCGTGCGCGAGATGCGCAACCTCATCGCGCAGCCGTGACCTCCTCGCTGACCTCCCACAGGCGCCGGGCCGCCTGTTCGTCGCGCGCCGCCCTGTTCGGCCTCACGACCTTCGGGTAGCCGCGCTGCTCGGCGATGCCGTCGGGCCCGACGTACGTGCCACCCTCGAGACCCGGCTCCGTGGCGGCGTAGAGCGCCGGCAACGCGCCCATCTCGGCGCTCTGCCCAACGGCCGCGTTCGTGACCTTCATGATCATGCGGTCCACGAACGGCGCGGCCGCGCTCTGGAGGTTCGTGGCGGTGTAGCCGGGGTGCGCGGCGAGGCTCTTGACCGTGGACCCCTGGGCCCGCAGCCGGCGGTCCAGCTCCAGCGCGAACAACAGGTTGGCGAGCTTGGACTGGCCGTAGGCGTTCCAGCGGAAGTAGCGCCGCTCGCCGTTCAGGTTCTCGAAGGCGATCCCGCGAACCGTCTTGTGCGCGTTGCTCGACTCCGTGACCACGCGCGCGTCCTCGCGGCCCTCCATCAGCGGCAGCAGCAGGTTGGTCAGGGCGAAGTGGCCGAGGTGGTTCGTCCCGAAGTGAAGCTCGAAGCCGTCGGCGGTGTGGCGCCGCGGCGAGGCCATCACGCCGGCGTTGTTGATCAGCAGGTCGAGGCGGTCGTGCTTGGCTTTGAAGCGGTCGACGAACGACCGCACCGAGGAGAGGTCCGCGAGGTCGAGCTCCTCGAGCTCCGGCTCCGGCCCGGTGGCGACGGCCTTGACCTCGGCGAGGGCGGCACGCCCCTTCTCCATGTTGCGACAGGCGAGCACGACGAGCGCGCCCTTGCGGGCCAGCTCGCGCGCCACGACCAGCCCGAGGCCGCTGTTGGCGCCGGTGACGACGGCGACACGCCCCGCCTGGTCCGGGATCCGCTCGGCATCCCAGCCGCCTTCCATGTGGAGAACCTAGTTGATCGTGATGCGCGTGCTCGCGCGGACGAAGATCGTCGAGCCGTCCTTGCCGCTCTCGCAGCGCATCCTGGCCACGAGCCGCCACTGGCCCTTGCCGACGTTCTTGTTCTTCGGGATCCAGCGGAAGCTGAACCGGCCGTTCGTGCGGACGCGCCGCTGAGCGATCGGCACCAGGTTCTGGGGGCTCCGGACGGCGACGCGGATGGTTCGCGAGCAGAACTCGATCACCGGCCAGCCGCGCCCGCGGACGGTCTGGATGTCCGCACGCTTGACGGTCTTGGGGGAGGCGGTGATGGACTGGTTGGTCTGGGCCGTCGCCGAGACCGTGAGCGCTAGCCCGGCGAGAACGACGGCGGTGAGGGCGGCGAGGGGACGCATACTCGGATGGTCCCACCATTTGGGGCAGCCCGCGAATATATAACCAGTTGGTAATATATCCGCCGTGAGCGTGACGACCGCCGCCCCCTTCACCGCCATCGCCGAGCCGGCGCGGCGCCAGATCCTCGAGCTCCTGCGTGAGCGCGAGCGGTCGGTCAACGAGCTCGTCCAGCGGCTGAAGCTGAGCCAGCCGGGCGTCTCGAAGCACCTGCGCGTGCTGCGTGAGGCCGGCTTGGTCCGCGTGCGCCCGGACGGCCGCCGGCGCTGGTACGGGCTGCGCGCCGAGCCGCTCGCCGAGCTCGACGAATGGCTCGCTCCCTACCGCGAGTACTGGGGCGGCCGGCTCGATGCGCTGGAGCAACATCTCGACCGACAGGAGGACTGATGACCGACGGAACCCTCGAACGCCATGGCGACCGCCAGGTGCTCCGCTTCGAGCGCCGCCTCGACCACCCGGTCGAGCGCGTCTGGCGCGCGCTCACGGAGCCGGGCGAGATCGCCGCGTGGCTGGCGCTCGCGGAGCTCGACCTCACCGAGGGCGGCCGCGTCGTGCTCAGCTGGCAGAACACCGACCCCGAGGGCAACAGCGCCGTGGCGCGCGGCACCGTCACCGCTCTCGACCCGCCGCGGCTCGTCGAGTTCGACACCGACATCCACGGGCGGCTGCGCTGGGAGCTCGAGCCCGACGGCGAGGGCACCGCTCTCACCTTCACTGCAGACGCGCAGCTGCCCCCTGACTGGGAGCTCGAGGTGCTCGCCGGCTGGCACATCCATCTCGACCACCTGGAGGCCGTACTCGACGGCGGCACGATCGACTGGCCGAACTGGAGCCGCGACCACATGCCGGAGTGGGAGCGGATCCGCGAGCGCTACGCGGCGCGCGTCTAGCGCGAGCGGGCGAACATGCTGAACGGATAGCGCTTCCGGTAGCCGTAGCGCGAGCCCCGCGGCGGCCCCTCCCAGTGCGTCGCGTGGCGCGCGTAGGCGAGCGCGCGCGGCGCGTACCAGGCGATCCTCCGACCCTGGCAGCGCTGCGTGTAGCCCGGGCGGTTGATCCACAGGTACGCGTCGACCATCGGGTTCGAGGTGCTCGTCGTGGGCGGCGTGCCGAGCCCGCGCATGCCCGGATTGCACCACACGGTGATCCGCCGGCCGTTCGAGCGCCGGTAGTGCACCGGCCCGCGCCCGTTGCCGGACGTGTCGATCACGAAGTGCTTCCCGCCGGTCAGGCGCGAGATCCTGAGCCCGTGGCGGATGTTCGCCCGCGTCCAGTCGTAGTGCGTCGCGTTCAGCATGAAGCCGCGCACCCTCGCGATCCCGATGGCCCGCAGCTGGCGTGCGGTGCGCCGCGCGGGCTCCCAATCCGACGCGCCGGCGTCGAGGTAGACGGTGGCGTTCGGAAGCCGCGCGAACCGCTTGACGCCGTATCTGAGCAGCCGGATGCGGTCGTCGCGGCGGCTCCTCGCCTGACAGTCGATCGTTCCGAGCGAGTCCGGCTCGAACGCGATCACGACACGCGCCCTCCCGATCCTGCGCGCGAACCTCCGATACCAGGCGCGTGTGCGCGCGTCCTCGGCCGGGCCCCCGCCGGTGTACCAGGGCCCGCAGTGGTTCGCCTCGGCGCGCAACACGGTCAGGACCGGCACGGCCCTGCGCCGCTTCGCGCGAACGATCTGCCTGCGCACCTTCTTGCGGAAGTGCGGCCTCGTGAAGCGGCCGAACCAGAGCGCTCGCGGCTCTCTGGCGATCCTGCGGATCAGCGCGGCCTTCCGGCGCTGCCCCGAGCGCCTGTACACCCGCATCTGATGCCACGCGGGCGAGTGGTGGTCGACATACAGCCGGACCCCCGCCAGGGGATTTCCGGATGCCTCCGCGACAGTTGAATTTGAGCTCCCGGCAACCAGCAAAACGGCAGCCAACAGCACGACAAGTACGACACGTCCCCCAAACATCGGCGCGACACTAGGGAACGGTCAGGACGGCAATTGGCACGATCCGCACGCGCGACGGTCGGCCGATTTTGACTATCTACAGAGGTCCCGAGCGGCCAGAACCAGCCCCTCGGCGCAGGCCTCGACGCTCTCGAGATCGACCCATTCGTCGACCGCGTGCGCACCCTCCCCGCCCGGCCCGAAGACGACCGTGGGGATCCCTGCCGCCTGGATGAACGCGGCATCCATCCAGTAGGTCTCGCCGTAGAGCTCGGCAGGCCGGCCGGTCACGGCCTCGGCCGCGCGCGCCACGGCCTGGACCACGTCCGCGCCCGGATCCACGCTGAACGGGTCTCGCACGAGGCTGAGCCGCGCCGCGGCGTCGTCGATTCCCTCGACCAGCCCCTCGCACTCGCGGCGCACGTGGTCGGCGGTCTCCCCCGGGACCGTGCGCCGCTCGAGCGAGAGGACGCAACGCGCGGGATAGCTCGAGAGCTCCTGGCCGCCGTCGATCAGCGACGCGTGCACCGACCCGGGCCCTACGAGCTCGTTCCCCGGGGCCGAGTCGAGCGCCGACTGGAGCTCCGCCAGGCGAGTCAGCGCGGGCGCCATCCGCGCGATCGCGTCCACACCCTCGGCTGCTCGCGACCCGTGTGCCGCGCGGCCGCGCGTCTCGACCTCGGCCCATACGAAGCCCTTGTGCGCGATGCAGACGCGCAGCGCGGTCGGCTCGGTGACGATCGCCGCGTCGGTGCGCCGGCGCTCGAGCACCGACTGGACGCCGATGCTCGCGTACTCCTCGTCGGCCACGGCCGTGACCACCACGTCGCCGCCCAGCCGCTCGGAGCGCAGTCGGGCAGCGGCCAGCATGCATGCCGCGAGGCCGGCCTTCATGTCGTAGGCCCCGCGTCCATGGAGGCGGCCCTCGCGCACGACCGGCTCGAACGGCCGCTCCATCCCCTCCACGCCAACGGTGTCGAGATGCGCGTTCAGCATCAGCGAGCGGCCGTCTCCCTTCCCGGGCGCCACCGCGATCACGCTGGGGCGGCCGGGCGCCGCCTCGTCGAGCTCGACATCGAGCCCCGCATCGCGGAGCCAGCGCGCCACGAACTCCGCGATCTCGGCCTCCCCAGCCCCACCCGGCACCAGCTCCGGGTTCACGGACTCGATCGCTACGAGCGAGGCGACGAGCTCCTCTGCGGTCATCGGCTAGGCGACGACGCGCAGGTGCCGGAACGGCCGGCCCCGGAGCTCGCGCACGACCGCGTCGACCAGGCGCTCCTCGTCGTGGACCCGGCCGTCGGTGACCGCGTCGATCAGGCTGCGCTTGCGCTGGAGCAGCTCGGCCATCGTCTCGTCGATCGTGTCCGGTGCCAGCAGGTACCAGGCGGTCACCGCGCTGTCCTGGCCGATCCGGTGGAGCCGGTCCTCGGCCTGGTCGTGGCGGGCCGGAGTCCAATCGAGCTCGAGGAACGCCACATTCGACGCCCTCGTGAGCGTGATCCCCTGTGAGGCGGCCTTCAGCGAGCAGACGATCAGCTGCGGACCGTCGGGCTCCTGGAACGCGTCGACCGCCCGCTGGCGCGCCTGCGAGGTGTCGCTGCCGAGGATGTGGAGCGCGTTCGGGAAGCGCTCCATCACGGCCCGCTGGGTCGCGATGTGCTCCGCGAACACGACGATCGGCTCGCCGGACTCGAGGAAGTCCGCGATCCAGGCGAGCGCGGTCGGAAGCTTGCCGCGAGCGGCGAGCTGGCGCAGGTTGTTGAGGCGCACGAGCTGCTCGGCGCGCAGCGCGGCGGCCACCTTCGCGTCGATCGAGCGCAGGTCGAGCGGCAGCGTCTGGAGCCACGCGATCACGTCGCGCTCGGCCAGGCGGTACTCGTGCTCGTTCGACAGCAGCACCGGGACGGTGTCGTGGCGCTTGGCCGGCAGCTGCGGAAGCACCTGCTGCTTCGTCCTGCGCACGTAGCAGTGGGCGCGCAGGTTCCAGTGGAGGCGGTCGTCGCTCCCCGCGGCGCGGAAGCGGCGCGTCAGGCGGGCGCCGCTGCCGAACTCCTTCAGGCGGCCGAGCACGCGCAGCTGCGAGACCAGCTCCTCGGCGCGGTTCAGGATCGGCGTGCCCGTGAGCGCCAGGCGGAGCGCGTCGTCCGGCAGCTGCTCGGCGAGCGCGAGCGCGGCCTTCGAGCGCGCGGCGCGCGGGTTCTTCACGTAGTGCGACTCGTCGAGGATCAGCGCGCGCGGCTCGAGCGCGATCAGCCTGTCGGCGTGCCAGTCGAGGATGTCGTAGTTGAGGACGATGATCTCGGCGTCGACCGTCTCCTCGGTCCAGACGTCGTCGGTGCGGCCGCCGAGCACCGCCACGCGGCGGTTCGGGAGCCAGTGGTTCGACTCGCGCTCCCAGACGAGCTTCATGCTGGCCGGGCAGACGACGACGGTCGGGAACGCGTCGTCCGACTCGATCGTGGCGAGCGCCTGAACCGTCTTGCCGAGCCCCTGCTCGTCGGCGATGAAGGTGCGGCGTCGCTCGAGGGCGTAGCGCACGCCGGCGCGCTGGAAGGGATGGAGCTCGCCGCCCAGCTCGAGCTCGCCGTCGAGCTCGGCGTCCTCGGCGTACGAGAGCTCCACCGTCTCGGAGTAGCGCTGGTACTCGGCCACGAGCTCCTCGAGCAGCTCCGCGGCCGGCTCCTCGACGTGCACCTCGGGGTGCGCGTCGAGGTACTCGGTGAGCTGAGGCGCGAGCGCCGCATCCGCGGGCACGGCCACGCCCCACGGCGCGTCGCGCAGGAAGAAGCGCCCCGGGCGATGCACCGGCTCGGCCTCCGAGAGCTCGCGGAAGGCCGTCGCCGGCGCGCGGTCCCACGTGTGGAAAACCGTGAAGCGAGGCTCGCCGTCCTCGCCGATCTGGAGCGTCATCTCGGCGGCGGGCGGAGTCTCACCCAGGCGGAGCAGGCGCGCGCACGCCGTGGCGAGGTCGTCGAGCCGCAGCCCCTCGAGCTGCTGGAGCAGCTCGGCGTTGTCGGCGCTGAACGGGAACAGGAAGCGTCCGTCGCCGGCGTCCGTCGCCCTCTCCAGCTCGTCCGGCAGCTCGCCCTGGAGCGTCCGCACTAGGAAGTGGCCGTGCCCGTCGCGTGCCACGACCGTGCAGACGGCGCGCCAGCGGTCCGAGTCGCTCAGCCACGAGAGCACCTCCGGGCTGGGCACGAGGTCGGGGAAGCGCGCGAGGAGCCCCTCGATCGCCTTCGCGACGCGCGGCCGTGCGGGCACGCGCCACTGCTTGCGCCGCCAGTCGAACCAGCGACCGGGCAGCTCCTTGACCGCCTCGTTCAGCTCCTCGTGGAAGCGGAAGTCGAAGACCAGCTCCGGCTCGCGCGGGTTGTCCGCGAGCAACCAGACCTGGCCCGAAGCGGGGTCAGACTCGTTCTGAATCAGATCGACGGCCAAACAGACGAGCTTAGCGGCGACCGAGGCGTTCCAACAGGGGTATCGCCTCGTCGACCGGCGGCGCAGCGCGCAGCTCGTCCGCGATCGCCCGGGCCCGCTCGCCGTAGGAGGGATCGGCGAGGACGGTCTCGATGGCGCTTCGGAGCGGCGCCGTCGCCGCTTCCGGGTCCTCGCGCGTGGGCTCGACCGAGATGCCCGCGCCCACCTCGGCCACGCGGCGGGCGTTCTCGGGCTGGTCGGCGAACAGGGGCACGACCACGAGCGGGAGGCCCGCCGCGAGTGCGCCAAGGGTCGAGCCGGAGCCGCCGTGGACCACGGCCGCCGCCGCGTGGCCCAGGACGTCCTGCTGCGGCACCCACGGCTCGATTCTCACGTTGGCCGGCGCCTCGGGCAGCGCGCCGAGGTCGAGGTCACGGCCGACGGTCAGGAGCACGCGCACCGGCAGGTCCGCCACCGCCCGAAGCGCCACGCCGTACACGGGCAGCGCCTGCGGAAAGCCGCCCGCGACGCTGCCGAACGTCACGTAGACGAGGGGCTGGTCGCCGCGGCCCGGCCACCAGTCCGGGAGCTCGCCGGCCGGGACGTCCCATGCGGGGTCGTGGAAGCGGTGGGTGTCCCGCTGGTCGCCCTCGTCGAGAGTGCGCGGGAACGTGCTGAGGTATGGCGACGCGCGCAGCGCGTCGCCGACCGGGTCCGGCGCCAGGCCCTGCGCCCGCCGGATCGTGTCCACCTGCCCGGCCGCGATCCCGAGCCCGAGCTCCTCGCTCGAGACGAGGCCGACCGCGACGCGCGCGTGCGGCAGGCCGTGGAGCTCAGCCGCGAGCGCCGAGGCGTACTCGTTCGGGTCACGCACCACGACGTCGGGCCGCCACTCGTCGATCGCCGCTCGCAGCTTCGGGAGCGCGGCCGTGGTGTTCAGCCGGCCGAAGATCTCGCCGACCACGATCTCGTTGGCCTCCTCCGGCGGAAGCTGCGGCACCCGGCCCCAGAGCGCCCCGAGCTCATCCTCGGGCGGCGGGTCGAACTGCCAGAACTCGAAGCCCGCGCCCCGGGCCGCGTCCTCCAGGTCCGGCGGCCCCGCGACCAGCACCTCGTGCCCCGCGCGCTCGAACGCGCGCGCGAACGGCACGAGCGGGTTGAAGTGGCCGGCGCCGCGTGTCGACGAGAAGAGCGCGCGCAAGGGGCGCCAGTCTAGGCTGCGCGAATGTCCGGCGAGAGCGTCCGCTACCTGTCGCGCGCGGACGTGGAGGCCGTCGGGTTGAGCGGAGGCGAGGTCATCGACATCCTCGGCGCCGCCTTTCGCGCGAAGCGAGAGGGAGCGGTCGAGATGCCGCCCAAGATCGGCGTCCACCCGCGTGACGACGCCTTCATCCACGCGATGCCTGCGTACCTGGCGAGCGCGGACGCGGTCGGGGTCAAGTGGGTGGCGGGCTATCCCGACAACCAGCGGCTCGGCCTGCCCTACATCCACGGGCTCTTCGTGCTCTCCGACGCGGCCAGCGGGCGGCCGCTCGCGGTCATGGACGCGACCTGGATCACCGAGGTGCGCACGGCCGCGGCGAGCATGCTTGGGATCCGCGCGCTCGCGGAGCGGCCGGTCGAGGCGGTGGGGATCATCGGCTGCGGCCGCCAGGGGCACGCGCACCTCGAGCTCGCGCGCGAGGTCTTCCCCACGCTGCGCCGCGCCACGCTGTTCGACCGCCACCCCGAGCGGGCGGAGACGCTCGCCGCCGCCCATCCGGACCTGGACGTCCCGGTCGCCGCTGCGGCGCCGGCGATCGGCCCCGAGTCCGACGTCGTGATCACGACCGCGGCGATCGTCCGCGACCCGGAGCGCCCGCTGCGGCGAGAGGACCTCGGGGACGCGACCGTCGCCTGCGCGGTCGACTTCGACGCCAGCCTGTCCGAGGACCTCTTCGAGGACGCGGCGCTGTTCGTCGTCGACGACGTGGCCCAGTACGGCTACTACCGCGAACAGGGCTACTTCGGCGGCTATCCCGCAGACCCGGTCGAGCTCTGCGACGTGCTCGACGCGGACTCCCCGCGCGAGCCCGGCCTCCGCGTGTTCGTGCCGCTCGGCCTCGCCCTCGAGGACGTCGCGGTGGCGGCCGAGGTGGGCAGGCGCGCGAACGAGGCGGGCCTGGGCACCGAGCTGCCTCTCTAGTCGATCAGCCGCTTCTCCATCCGCCTCACCGCGACGCGCCACAGCAGCACGGCGAACGTGACGAGGAATGCCACCCGCAGCAGGTCGGTCGCCTTGAAGCCGAAGCACGAGTCGCGCACCAGCTCGACCAGGTGGTGCAGCGGGTTCGCCTGAGAGGCGATCTGAACTCCCTCGGGCAGCTGGCTGATCGGGAAGAAGGTGCCGGCCACCAGGAAGAGGGGCGTGATGAACAGCGTCGTCACGTAGTTGAACTGGTCGATCTTCGAGACGCTCGCCGCTACGGCGATGCCGAACGCCGCGAAGCCCAGGGCCGTGAAGAAGCAGAAGAACGGCACGAGCAGCATGCCCGGCGCCGGGTTCAGGCCGAACAGCATCGACACGAGGAGCGGGAAGCAGCCGTAGAAGCCCGAGCGCAGGCCGATCCAGAGCATCTCGGCCGTCACGAGCTCCTCGACGTCGACGGGCGCCGCGAGGATCGCGTCGTAGGTGCGCTGGAAGCGCTCCTTCACGAACGTGCCGAACATCGCGGGCAGGGCGCTCGAGAAGATCACCGCCGTCGCGACCATGCCGGTCCCCACGTACTCGACGTAGGAGAGCCCGTCGACCCGGTTCACGAGCGTCGCGCCCAGCCCGAGGCCGAACGCGAGCAGGTAGATGACCGGCTCGAGGACGCTCGAGAAGGTCGTGGCCTTCCAGAAGGTGCGGAAGTTCGCGACCTCCCGGCTCATCACGCCGCCGATCGCGGCGGGCTCCAGGCGTCGCATTTGCGGAGCAGGCGGTGCCTGCGCAACCTCGCTATTCACTCAGCCTCCTCCCCGGTCAGCATCACGAACACGTCCTCCAGCGACGCCGCCCGCCGGATCGCGTCCGGCGGCACCGCGCCGTCGGTGGCCTTCTCGGAGCCCACGATCGCGATCGCCGGCCCGGCGGGACGCACCCTGAGGCCCTGCGCCTCGGCCTTTGCGCGCACGTCGGCGAGCCGATCCGGCGGCGCGTACACCTCGGCCGTCTCCCGGCCGGCATGCTGAGCGACCAGCTCGGCCGGCTTGCCGCGGCTGATCACCTTGCCGTGCGTCATCACCGCCACCTCGTCGGCGAGCCGCTCGGCCTCCTCGATGTAGTGCGTGGACATCAGGATCGTCGTGCCCCGCGACCGCAGCGCGTCGATCAGCGACCAGAGCTCGGTGCGGATCTGCGGGTCGAGCCCGACCGTGGGCTCGTCGAGCAGCACGAGCTGCGGATCGTGGATGAGGCCGCGCGCGAGCAGAAGGCGGCGGCGCATGCCGCCGGAGAGGCCGTCGACCGCGTCGCGGCGCCGGTTCGCCAGGCGGGCGAGGGCCAGGCCGCGGTCCACCGCGGCGCGCACGTCGGGCACGCGGTAGAGGCGCGCGAACACCGCCAGGTTGTCCTCCACCGAGACGTCCACGTCGAGGTTGTCCAGCTGGGGCACCACGCCCATCAGCGCGCGCGCGTCCTTCGACTCGCGCGGGAGCTCGTGGCCGAGGACCCGGATCTCCCCCTCGTCCTGATGCGCCTGCCCGGTCAGGAGTCGCATGGTCGTCGACTTGCCGGCGCCGTTCGGTCCGAGCAGGCCGAGGCAGATGCCCTTCGGCACGTCGAGATCGAGGCCGTCCACCGCGGTGATCGGCCCGAACCTCTTCACGACTCCATGTAGCTCGATCGCTGCCAAAGCAACTCCCCAGACTACGAACTCGACATGAGGCGAACGGACTTTCCGGATCTTTGGACAGACGTACAAGGAAAAAGTCATCGCGCGCGGCTAGCTTTGCCGGAGCCCGGATCCCGCCAGGAGGCTCGTTCACGACATGCCGCGTACTCGCCAGCCCAACATGACCGCCGCCCAGTGGAGCCCGAACGGAGGCTCGCTCGGCACGGTGGACCTCACCCAGCCGTCGAACTACCCGTTCGGCGCCGACGTCTTCTCCGCCACGGTGCAGCGGCAGCGCCTGCCCAGGGAGACGTACCGCCGCCTCCAGCAGGTGCTCGAGCAGGGCGAGGCACTCGACGCGTCGCTGGCCGACGCCGTCGCGCTCGCCATGAAGGAGTGGGCGCTCGAGAAGGGCGCGACGCACTACACCCACGTCTTCCAGCCGCTCACCGGCCTCACCGCCGAGAAGCACGACTCGTTCTTCGGCCCCGCGGGCGACGGCATGGCGCTCGCCGACTTCTCGGGCAAGGAGCTGATCCAGGGCGAGCCGGACGCCTCCTCGTTCCCCACGGGCGGGGTGCGAGCCACGTTCGAGGCGCGCGGCTACACGGCCTGGGATCCGACGAGCCCTGCGTTCATCCTCCACAACCCGAACGGCGCGCTGCTCTGCATCCCGACGGCGTTCGCCTCCTGGACGGGCGAGGCGCTCGACGCCAAGATCCCGCTGCTGCGCTCGATGGACGCGCTGTCGCGCTCGGCGATCCGGGCGTTGCGGCTGCTCGGCGACGAGACCGCCACGCGCGTCTTCACCACGGTGGGACCCGAGCAGGAGTACTTCCTGATCGACCAGCAGTTCTACTTCGAGCGCCCCGACCTGATCAACACCGGTAGGACGCTGTTCGGCGCCAAGCCGCCGAAGGGCCACGAGCTCGACGACCACTACTTCGGGTCGATCCCCGAGCGCGTGCTCGCCTACATGATGGACTGCGAGCTCGAGCTCGCTCGCCTCGGCGTGCCGGTCAAGACGCGCCACAACGAGGTGGCTCCGGGCCAGTACGAGATCGCTCCGGTCTTCGAGAACTCGAACGTCGGCTCGGATCACCAGCAGCTCACGATGCAGGTGATGCAGCGGGTCGCGCGCAAGTACGGGCTCGTCTGCCTGCTGCACGAGAAGCCGTTCGCGGGCGTGAACGGGTCGGGCAAGCACAACAACTGGTCGATGGGCACGAACACCGGCCACAACCTGATGGACCCGGGCGACACGCCGGCGGACAACATCAGCTTCCTGTTCTTCTGCACGGCCGTGATCAAGGCCGTGGACAAGCACCAGGGCCTGCTGCGTGCCTCGGTCGCGAACCTCGGCCAGGACCATCGGCTCGGGGCCAACGAGGCGCCGCCGGCGATCATCTCGATCTTCCTGGGCGCCGAGCTGGAGAAGGTGTTCGACGCGTGCGCGTCCGGCGAGGGCGACCCGCACACACCGGCGTCCGTCCTCGGTCTCGGTACCCCGGTGCTGCCGCCACTGCCGATGCACGGCGGCGACCGCAACCGAACCTCGCCGTTCGCCTTCACCGGCAACAAGTTCGAGTTCCGCGCGCTCGGGTCGAGCATGTCGCTCGCCTTCCCGAACACCGTGCTGAACACGATCGTCGCCGAGGCGATCGACGACCTGGCGGACAAGGTCGATGCCGAGCTCGGATCGGGGTCCGACCTCGCCGAGGCGGTCAACGCCGTGGTGAAGGTCGCATACACGCAGTCCAAGCGGGTCATCTTCGGCGGCGACAACTACGCCGAGGAGTGGCACGAGGAGGCGGAGCGGCGCGGGCTGAAGAACCTCCGCACGACGCCCGACGCGCTGCCCGAGGTGCTCTCCGACCAGACGGTCAAGGCGTTCGAGAAGTACGACGTGCTTTCGCACCGCGAGCTCGAGTCACGCTTCGAGGTCTGGTCCGAGCAGTACACGATCGGCGCGAACATCGAGGCGGAGACCGCCGCGGCGATCGCTCGGACGATGCTGCTGCCGGCGGCGATGCGCCACATCGCGCTGATCGACGCCGCGGGCATGGACGCCCTCGCGACCGAGGCCCGCACGCTCACCGGCGAGTTCGCCGACGCGATCGCGGCCCTCGAGGAGGCGAACTCGTACCCCGAGGGCGTCGAGGGCCTCGAGCTGGCGATCTACGCACGCGACCACCAGCTGACCGCGCAGGCACGCGTGCGCGAGCTGGGCGACCAGCTCGAGAAGATCGTCGCCGACGACCTCTGGCCGCTGCCGAAGTACAGCGAGATCCTGTTCATCAAGTAGCCAGGCGTTGCAGCGGGCGCACCGCGCGCGGTCAGCCCACCGGTGCTGCCGGCTCGCGCGCGGAGCGCTCGCTTGCGAGGCCTTCGAGGCTGCGTTGGCTGAAGCGGTGGCCGCTCACGGCGGTCAGGAAGGACTCGCGGTCGAGGGCCAGCACGACGCTGTCGATGCGGGCGGACACCGTTGCGGTGCGCGGGACGTCCCGCAGGAGCGCGATCTCGCCGAAGACCTCGCCCTCGCCGATCGACGGGAACGCTCCGCGTGTGCAGGTGACGTCGAAGTCGCCCTGGGCGACCAGGTAGACGCGGTCGCCGGGCTCGCCCTCGCGGACCACCGCCTGGCCCGCCGGCACGTCCAGCTCGACCAGGCGGCGTGAGAGGTTCTCGAGCGTCCCGATCGCCAGCGGCGCGAACATCGGGACGCCTCGCAAGAGCGCGAACGCCTCCTCGGGTATGGGGGCGCCGGCCTCGAAGCGCGCGAGCCGCCGCCAGCGAAGCACGGCGACCAGTGGCAGGCAGCAGCCGACCGCCACCAGCGCCCCGCGCAGGCCAAGCAGGTTCACGAGCAGCGGGGCGAGGATCGCCCCGATCCCGCTGGTGATCCAGTAGCTGGTCTCCATGACCGCAAAGGCACGTCCGATCAGGTCCTCCGAGGTCAGGCGCTGGACCAGCGTCTGCGCCGCGGTCTCGATCAGGCTGTAGCCCACGCCCAGGCCCGCGAGCATGGCCGCGGCCACGGCCACCTCCGGCCACGCCGCCGTGCCCAGGAGCGCGCCACCCACCAGCAGGCAGCCAGCGGCCAGCCCGGCGGCGAGGCGCCCGCGGCCGAGCAGCGAGATCGCGGCGGCTCCTCCGACGATGCCGCCAACAGCCCAGGCGCTGTTGAGCCAGCCGACGCCCGCCTGCCCGAGGTCGAGCAGCTCGATCGCCACGAGCACGACCAGCACGTCGGCCGCACCCTCGACAAGAGTCGAGCACGCCGACACTCCCACGATCAGCCGCAGGTCCCGCTGGCGGGCGACTGTGCGGAAGCCCGAGGCCAGCTCCTCGAGCGCCTTCTCGGCCTCGTGCGCCTCCGCGCGATGAGCCGGTATCGGGTCGCGCCGGATGCGCGCGAGCGGCCAGGCTGCCAGCGCGAACAGCCCTGCCGTGACGAAGAACCCCGTCTCGATGCTCGTCGCGGCGACGAGCGCGCCCCCGAGCAGCGACCCTCCGAGAAAGCCCGCGTTCTCGACGGATGCGAGCACGGCGTTCGAGGCGGCGATCTGCCGGGGCGAGCCGGCGAGCGCCGGGAGGAGCGCCGCCTGGGCGGGCTTGTGCGCGGTGGTCAGCGCCGTGATGAGGGCGGCGAGCACCAGGACCACCGCGAACGGAGCATCCGCGGCGACGCAGGCGGCGATGCCGGCCAGCAGGAACGACCGCCCGATGGTGCTGGCGAGCAGGACCTCGCGCCTGGAGCTGCGGTCCACGATCATCCCCGCCAGCGGCGCGGCCAGCCCGGCCGGCACCATGCGCGCCAGCGCTGCGATCCCGACCGCCGCCGCCCCGCCCTGGTTGTAGGCGTAGACCGCGAGCACGATGAAGAAGGTCCAGCTGCCGATCGAGGCGAAGGTCCAGGTCAGCTGGACGCGCCGCAGGTCGCCGGTGGCCAGGGCGTCCGCGAGCGACTGCCGGAACGACGCCCGGTCCTGCGAGTCGGCCATCGCGCCACCCTAACCGGGGACGGGCGGCTTCCGCGAACGGAGGAGCGCTCAGCTGGTCGAGTGGTGCTGGGCGGCTTGCGCGGTCAGCTCGGCGCGGTTATGGACGTCGAGCTTCTTGAAGATGTGGGCGAGGTGGGTCTTGACGGTCGCCTTCGAGATGAACATCCGCTCGCCGATCTGGGCGTTGGTGAGGCCCTCGGCGACGCATGCGGCCACCTTCGTCTCGGTGGGAGTGAGTGAGTCCCAGCCGCCCAGCGGGCGACTGCGCGCGCCGCGCATACGGCGCGCCCATTGCACCGCGTCGTCGATGCTCAGCTCGGCGCCCTGGGCTCGGGCGGCCTCGTAGGCCGCTGACCCGAGGCCTTCGAGCAACCCGGCTTCGATGGACGCCCAATGCTGCTTCTCGGGTGGGAAACGGACGATGCCGAGCTCCGCGCGGGCGCGCTCGGCCGCGGCGAACAGACGGACGGCGTCCTCGTGAGCACGAACGCCCACAGCGACCTCCGCGAGCGCATCGAGGCAGCTCGGGACGTAGGTGGCGTGGCCGCCCTCGGCGCAGGCGTCGAGGTGGGCGAGCGCATGCTGCCGCGCGACCGTCCACTCGCCACTCGCCGCGGCCAGGCGGCCGAGAGTCAGGCGCGGTTGCGTCGCCAGAAGGCGGTTGCCAAGCACCTCCCCGGTCGCCTGGCCTCGCGCCGCAGTGGCCTCGGCGGCGCCGTCCGCCATCAGCCGCCGCCCTTCGGCGAGCAGCCAGAGCGCCCACGAATTCACGAACAGCTCGCGCCCCTCGATCAGCTGCAGGAGAGCCTCGAGCCTCTGGCACGCCTGCTCGTGCCGCCCGATAGCGAGCTCCGCCGAGGCCGCGACGGCCAACACCATTGGCACGACGCGCCCTACGCCGAGCTTCAACGCGCGCTCGAGCTGATCCTCCAAGCGTCCGAGTGAGCGCTCGGGATCCCCTTCCCAGATATCGACCATCGCTGTGAAGGCGTCGACAATGCCCTCGGTAAGAGGGTCGCCAACGGCGCTCACGGCCGCCCGCGCGCGCTCGACAGCGTCGCGAGCCTCGGCAAGGCGGCCATCGATAACGCCCATCTGCCCGGACGAGTACCACCGTCGGGCGACCTGGAACGGGTCTCCGACCTGCTCCGCCAGTGCCGCGACCTCGTCGCTGGCCGCGGCCGCCTGGGTGTGCTCAGCTTGGAAGAAGTAGGCCTGGGCGATCTGCTGCTTGGCGTAGACGAGCGCCCAATCGTCGCCGGCCACGCGGGCGAGCTCGGCCCCGCGCGCAGACTCCGCTCGCGAATCCGACGGGTTCAACCACAAGAGGGCCCCACCCAGCTCGACGCGCGCCCGCGCGGCGGTCCCTCTGTCGCCCACCTGCTCCGCGAGCGCAAGCGCCTCCGTCGCGTGCGCCTGCCCCGCCTCGTACTCGCCCGCCTGGCTGGCCAGGTATGTGCGGCCCCGGAGCACACGCGCACGCAGCGCGGGTTCGCGGTCGCCGCAGGCCTCGAGCGCGCGCGACTGGACCAGCTCCGCCTCGGCGAAGCGGCCCCGGGCCGACCAGTAGCGATACAGGGCGGCGCAGAAGCGCAGCGCCGCCGACGGCTCGCTGCTCA
>Ga0105245_10001327_pt1 | contig 22374 bp, 17 predicted proteins | sample KBSM54metaG_FD_81523 | JGI IMG/M metagenome (GOLD analysis project Ga0105245, IMG submission 81523) | Miscanthus rhizosphere microbial communities from Kellogg Biological Station, Michigan, USA - KBS M5-4 metaG | ecosystem: Host-associated > Plants > Roots > Rhizosphere > Soil | place...
CAGCTGCAGCCGCGGGAGCACGTCAACCTCGGCGACGAGGCGGCGACGGCGATGGGCGGGCGCGTGCTTTCGGTCTATCCCGCCACCGAAGGTCTCTCGTTCAAGCAGATCCGGTCGATCATCGACGCGCATCTCGAGGCGCTCCTCCCGCTTGTTGTCGAGTACCTGCCGTCCGACGTCGTCCGCGGCGCCGACGTACCGGACATCGCAACGGCGCTGCGCATGGTCCACCGGCCTGCGTCGATCGCCGAGGCGATGCGCGGCCGTGCGCGGCTGGCGTTCGAGGAGCTCTTCTTCGTTCACGTGCTGCACCAGCGAGCGAAAGACCTCGCCCGCGAGAAGCGAACGGGTATCCGCTTCACCAACAAGCGCGAGCTCACGACCCGGCTCCGTGAGTCGCTCCCGTTCCAACTCACCGGAGCGCAAGTGCGGTGCGTCCGCGAGATCTTCGGCGACATGTGCAGCGACCGCCGCATGCAGCGGCTGTTGCAGGGAGACGTGGGGAGTGGGAAGACGATCGTCGCTCTCTTCGCCGCGTTGCTGGCGATGGAGAACGGCTATCAGGCAGCGATCATGGCGCCGACCGAGCTCCTCGCCGAGCAGCATCGCGATTCGATGACGCAGTTGCTCGCACCGTTGGCGATCGAGCCGCTGCTGATCACCGGAAGTCTGCCTGCACGCGAACGGAAAGCCGCTGCGGCGAGACTCGCGATCAAGGAGCCTGTTCTCGTCGTGGGGACGCACGCATTGGTTCAGGGGGCGACCCAGTTCGCCAATCTTGGCTTCGCGGCGATCGACGAGCAACACCGCTTCGGCGTGGAGCAGCGCAAGGCATTGGCCGGGAAGGGCGAGTTCCCGGACGTGCTGCTCATGTCCGCGACGCCCATTCCGCGTTCACTCGCTCTGACACTCTACGGCGATCTCGATCTGAGCATGCTGGATGAACGTCCGCCGGGGCGGCAACCGGTGACGACGGCGCTTCGCCGCGAATCCGGTCGCTCGCGTGTTTTGCAGTTCGTCGACCGACAGATCGAGCTCGGACGCCAAGCGTACATCGTCTATCCGGTGATCGAGGAATCGGAGAAGACGGATCTCAAGGCGGCGACGACAATGTTCGAGACGCTGAGCAGTGGCCCATTCTCGCATCGCAGAATGGCGCTGCTCCACGGCCGCATTCCGAGCGACGAACGCGACGACGTCATGCGCCGCTTCCGCGATCGCCAGATCGACATTCTCGTCGCCACCACGGTCATCGAGGTTGGGATCGATATTCCGAACGCGACCGTGATGTTGGTCGAGCACCCGGAGCGATTCGGCCTGTCGCAATTGCACCAGTTGCGCGGGCGCGTCGGCCGCGGCGCGGACGAGTCGTATTGCATCCTTCTCGGCGACGTGAGCCCGGAGGTCGCCGAGCGACTCCACATTTTCGTGCGTACCGAGGACGGATTCGAAATCGCCCGGGAAGACCTGCGTCTCCGTGGGATGGGCGACCTATTCGGCGAGCGACAAAGTGGCGTTCCGACCTTCCGGGTCGCCGATCCGCTGCGTGACGAAGTTCTCAACGAGAGCGCGCGCGCCGCGGCGGAACGACTGCTTGTGGGCGATCCGGACCTGACGCGGAGCGAGCACGCCGCGCTTCGCCGCGTTCTCGGCGACCGCTATGCCAAATCGCTCGAGCTGTTCCGCGTCGGCTGAGGGACTTGGGAGAACGCGCCTCAGCTTTTTCCGGGCGGCTGTGCCAGTCGTCGCTTGATCCGCTCGAGCTCCGCGTTCGCCTTCGCCAACTCGTCCTTCAATCGCTTGATCTCGGCGTCGGCGCTCGTGTCGGGGGTGCGCGACTCGGAGCGCGTGTCCGTCGCTCGATTGGGCGGCCCTGGGGCCTCGTGGGCCGCGACGCTGGCGGACGCCGCGAGCCGATTGGCGGCGTCCAATTGTGCCGCGACCCGGCGGAGCGTCATCGCCTCGACGGCGTGATCGTGCGGCCGCGTATCGGCGAGGTAGGCGTCCAGCGACGCCAATCCAACGGTAAGCGAGCCGTTTCGGTTGCTCGGATCGAGCCGAAAGACTCCCTGCCAGAAGATCGCTTCGTTGGCGGGGTGGGTGCCGGGGTGGAGGCGCGCGAACTGACCGAGGAGGCTGTCAGCGGCTTCGAAATCGCCGCGGCCGGCGCGCTCCTGAGCGGCCCCCAAAGTCTTCGGCCACTCGCTATCGGCCACGGGCGTCGGATTTGGGCGCAGCATCTGGCTGCAGCCGACCGAACCGGCCGCGGCGAGAGCCAGCAATAGGCGAAGGCCGCGGCCAGCGCTCACACCGGAACCGGCAGTGGACGCTGTGCGGTGTGTCGTCCCGTCACTCTGACGGGCAGAGCGATCGAGAACGTGGTACCGACCCCAGGTGTGCTCTCGCACAAGATGGACCCTCCGTGCGCCTCCACAATTTGCTTCGCAATGGCAAGTCCCAAGCCGGACCCGGCGGCCCGAGCCGACCGCTGATTGTCGGCCTGATAGAACTTCTCGAATATCCGCGGAAGCTGTTCGGGCGGAATGCCAGCTCCGCTGTCGTGCACCCGCATGAGGATGGCGTCGTCCTCAACCGGCTCGAGTATCAGCTCGACCGTGCCGCCGTGCGGGGTGAACTTGAAGGCGTTCGAGAGAAGGTTGCCGAGGACCTCGTTGATGCGGTCCGCGTCCCAGAACACTTCGTCGGGCAGGCCCGGCTCGCGCTCCACGCGGAAGTCGATCTCGCGCTGCACGGCCAGCACGTGGAAGGCGCGCTCTAGGTCGGAGACGAGCCGGTTCAATGACACTTCTCGCGGCTCGAGCCGACCGCCGCCCGCCTCGAACCGGCTGACGTCGAGCAGCTGCTTGACGAGCCGGAGCAGCACGTTGGCCTGGGTCGCGAGTGTGCGGTGGACCTCCAGCTGCTTCTGATCGACGCGGCCGTAGACGCCCTCCTCGAGCAATTGGAGATACCCGATCATCACGTTGATCGGCGTCTTGAGCTCGTGCGACGCCACCGACACGAATTCCGCCTTGAGCTTGTCCAGCTCCGCGAGCTGCCGCGTCATGTCGTCGAAGCTCGAGGCAAGCTGCCCGAATTCATCCGTCCGCGCGCGTGGAATATTGAGCCGATAGCCGAGATCTCCGTCGGCCACGGCGCGCATCCCGGAGCGCAACTCGAAAATCGGCCGGCTGATCGTGCGCGTCAGCCAGAGCGAGATGACCGCGGCAAGCGAGATGGCGAGCAGCAGCGCGCCGATCGAGCCCGAGGTGATGTACGCGATGCGCGTGGTCTCGTCCTCCACGCGCTGCGAGGTGCGTTCGCGGACTTTCCGCTCGGCCGCGCGGACGACCGAGTCGGCGCGGTTGAGGGCCGGCACAAAAGCGTTCGAGGAAAGCGAGTCGGCGAGCTTCGTGTCGCCGTTGATGGCCGCGCGGTACTCGGCCGGCGCGGCGGCGGCGATCAAGTGAATCGACGTCGCAATGTCGGAGGCGAACGTTGGCAGATTGTAGTGCGCCAGCGTATCGGCCAGGCGGTCGGCTTGGTACAACTCGCGATCCATGGCGGCGCTGGTGGCGACGTCACGTGAAAAAAGCAGGGCGAGCTCCTCGCGTCGGAGATCGTTCAGACCGTCACGCAGACGGCCCAGGACGATTAACGCGGCGATTTCCGTTTCGCGGAGCTGAAGGGCGTCAGTCCGCAGACGGAAAAGTGAGGATACCGCGAAGACGAGTGGGCCGACGAGGATGACCGCAATGGTGACAAGACCAATGACGAGCCTCGAGCGCAGGGTCATCGCTTGGGGGTGCGAAGTTCAGGTGTGCGTTCCACCGATGCAAGGACAACGCCGAGACAGCGGCGTCGGCCTGAGGGGTACCACGCCTCCCATGGGAGGTATAGCGTTAAGGCTCGCCACGCCAACAACGTTTACACCCCGCCGCCGCGCGCACCACATGGCCGACCCCACGCCGCGCATTGTCGATCTTTCCCAACACGTTGGACAAACCGTCACCGTTCGCGGGTGGATAACCCACGTCCGGTCCTCCGGCAAGGTCGCGTTTGCCGTGGTCCGCGACGGGACGGGCATCGTCCAGACAGTTCTCGTAAAGACGCAACTTCCGCCGGAGGTGTGGGAGCGTTTCAAGGAGCTTACGCTCGAGACATCCGTGCATGTAACAGGCGAGGTGCGCGCCGAATCGCGCGCCCCTGGAGGTCACGAAATCGGTGTGACAGGCCTCACCGTCATCGGCGCGAGCCCGATCGACTACCCGATTCAGCCGAAGGAGCACGGGATCGACTTCCTCCTCGACAATCGTCACTTCTGGCTTCGCAGCAACCGGGTGCGCGCCATTTTCTCGATCCGAAACGAGATCGAGCAGGCGATCCACGACTTCTTTTATGAGCGTGGCTTCCTCCGCATCGACACGCCGATCCTGACGGCGGCGATCGGGGAGCGGAGTGGATTGTTTTCGACTGAATATTTCGAGGAAGGCAATGCCTACCTCGCCCAGACCGGGCAGCTATACGGCGAGGCCGCCGCGGCCGCGTTCGGCCGCATCTACACCTTTGGCCCGACATTCCGCGCCGAAAAATCCAAGACGCGCCGACATCTCACCGAGTTCTGGATGATCGAGCCCGAAGTCGCCTGGAACGACTCGAACGACAACATGCGCCTGCAGGAAGACTTCGTGTCGTTCATCGTGCAGCGCTGCCTCGCGCGCCGGTCGGCGGAGTTGCGTGAGCTCGAGCGAGACACGGCCCCGCTCGAGCGCGTCAAACCGCCATTTCATCGGATCAACTACACGGACGCCGTCTCGGTGCTCCAGCAGCGTGGAAGCAGCATCACGTGGGGCGACGACCTCGGCGCCGAGGACGAAGCACTGCTCGTCGCCGATTACGACCGCCCCGTGTTCGTGATGAACTATCCGAAGGAAGCGAAAGCGTTCTACATGAAGGAGAATCCCGAGGACCCGCGGACCGTCCTCTGCGACGACTGCCTCGCGCCCGAGGGATACGGTGAGATCATCGGCGGCTCACAGCGTGAGGATGATTACGATCGGTTGCTACACCGCATCAACGAGGAAGGCCTCCCGGTCGACGCGTACGGCTGGTATTTGGATTTGCGAAAGTACGGAACGTTCGTGCACTCAGGATTCGGTCTCGGCCTCGAGCGCACTGTCGCGTGGATCTGCGGATTGCCGCACATCCGCGAGGTAATCGCGTTCCCGCGGATGATGCATCGATTGAGGCCGTGAGATGCGGGGCACGAGACCGGGACGAGACACGAGACACGAGACACGACGGGGAGTGCTTACTCTGCACTCCCCCCTTCAATTCCGGCTGTTGACTTCAAACGCCGTCTCCGCGCCGATCCGCGCAAATCCGTGCTGTTATCCGTGTCAGAACACTGTTCCCCGAGTTTGAGTGGTCGCCGGACCGGCCGCTACCCGACTTGAGACTGAAAGTTTGGACACGGATCAACTGCACTGATGGTCGCGGAAAGGCACGGAGAAGGCGTGACGAGAAATTGGAAGATACCGCTCGGCTATCCGGAATTACCGCGGTTCGTGTTTGTGTCCGGCGTCCCTGTCTCGTATTCCTTCACTTCATCCCACAAAGCGTCAAGCTCCTCCAACGACGCGGCCCCGACCTTCAGACCGCGCTCCGTGGCGAGTCGTTCAACTCCCGCGAATCGGCGGGCGAATTTGATGTTGGCTTTGTCGAGGGCCAGAGCCGGGTGAACGTCCGCCTTGCGGCACAGGTTTACTACGGCGAAAAGCAGATCGCCCAGCTCTCCCTCGAGCCGCTCGTGCGCGGCGTCGTAGCGCGGGGCGCCCGACGGTTCGGCGCTTCGCTCGGCGAGCTCACCTCGAACCTCGCGCAACTCTTCCTCTACCTTCTCGATCGGTCCGTTCACATCGGGCCAGTCGAAGCCGACGCCGGCGGCGCGGTCTTGGAGACGAAAGGCGCGGTGTAAGGCGGGAAGGTCTGCTGGTAGCCCGTCCACGATGCTCTCGCGTTTCTTCGCCTTCATCTGCTCCCACGGCTGCTTCACCCCGTCGCCGTACAGATGTGGGTGGCGCCCCTTCATCTTCGTGATGAAACCTTCCGCGACGTCCTGCATACCGAACGCGCCGCGTTCTTCCGCCAGCACGGCATGAAAGAGGATCTGGAGCAAGAGATCGCCGAGCTCCTCGCGGAGCCGCGCGTCGTCGCCGCCGCGAATCGCGTCGTCGACCTCATATGCTTCCTCGATCAAGTACGGCCGCAACGACTCGTGCGTCTGCGCGGCGTCCCACTCGCAGCGGGCGCGAAGATCGCGCATCAGCGCGAGCGTATCTTCAAGTGTTGGTTTAGCTTGCATAGCCTCCTCGGGTCCGGTATATCTACCCGCCCTCGCAAATTGGGACAATGCACAGTTTGATGCGTCGCGCCTGGGTCGACATCGACCTCGGCGCGTTGTTACGAAACGCCACAACATTCGCCGCGCAGGCCGGCGTGCCGCTCCTGCCAATGGTCAAGGCGGACGCGTATGGGCTCGGCGCGGTTCGCGTCGCGCGTTTGCTCGACGAGCTCGATCCGTGGGGGTTCGGGGTTGCGACGACCACCGAAGGCGAGGAATTGCGCGCCGTCTCGATCACGCGGCCGATCGTCGTCTTCACTCCCTTGCTTCCCAGCGACTTCGACGCGGCCGTTCGCGCGCGGCTCACACCGGCACTCGCCGACAAACATGCCATCGAACGATGGCTGCCGACGCGGCTGCCCTGGCAACTCGGCATCGATACGGGAATGAGCCGCGCCGGAGTGCAGTGGAACGAGGTGGACTCGCTACGCGAGATTCTCTCGGCCCATCCGCCGGAAGGCGTGTTCACGCACTTTCACTCGGCTGAGCGAGACGACGAGTCGAGAGCGGAACAAGAACAACGATTCGACGCGGCGTTGGCGCGTCTTCCGTTTCGGCCGACGCTGATCCACGCCGAGAACAGTCCAGCGGTCGAGCATCGTGGGCCTTCGCGCTGGTCAGTCGCCCGACCCGGAATTTTCCTTTACGGCGTCGGCAGTGGAAACTCGCCGCAGATCGAGCCGGAACCCGTCGTGTCGGTACGAGCGCGTGTCGTCGAGACGCGATTCATTGAGCTGGGCGAGGGCGTGAGCTACGGCGCGACGTTTCGCGCGCCGAGCCGGCGCCGAGTCGCGACGCTTGCGATTGGCTACGCGGACGGCTACCGACGGGTTCTCGGCAATCGCGCGCAAGTTCTCATCTGCGGCCGACGGGCGCCGATCATCGGCGTCGTCACAATGGACATGACCATGGTGGACGTGACCGACGTGCCGTGCGAGGTGGGTGACGTCGCCACGCTGATCGGCGCTGACGGTACCGACAAGATCGACGTCGCCGAGATCGCGCGTGTCGGCGAGCTGAGTCCCTATGAGGTGCTCACCGGGCTTCGCGGACGTCTGCCGCGCCGCTATGTCGAGGTCGAGCGGTGAGCCGTCGCGCGGCGATCATCGTTCTGGACGGCGTCGGGATCGGCGAGGCAGCGGACGCGGCGACGTACGGCGACGTCGGGAGCAACACGCTCGGCAACCTTGCTCGGGCGGTCGGCGGCATGTCCTTGCCAAACCTCCAGCGCGCGGGTCTCGGCAACATCGCGCCACTGGACGGTGTCGCGCGTGTCGCGTCGCCTTCGGGCGCCTGGGGGTTGATGCAGCCGCGCTCCGCCGGCAAAGACAGCACGACGGGGCATTGGGAGATTGCGGGACTGCAGCTGGTCCGGCCCTTTCCAACGTATCCGAACGGTTTTCCCGACGACGTCGTCGGCGAATTCGCGCGAGCGACGGGCCGTCCGGTGATCGGAAACGTCGTGGGCAGCGGGACAGCGGTGATCGACAAGTTCGGTCCCGAACATCAGCGCAACGGCGCCTGGATCCTGTACACGTCGGCCGATTCGGTTTTTCAGATCGCGGCGCACGAACAGGTGATTCCGTTGACCGAGCTGTATTCCGGCTGCGAGATCGCCCGGCTCCAGCTCGTGGCGCCCAATGACGTCTCTCGCGTCATCGCCCGTCCGTTTATTGGAACGCCTGGTTCCTACAGCCGAACGAAGAACCGGCGCGATTATTCCATCCTCCCGCCCGGCGAAACGCTGTTGGATGCGCTCGCCGGTGGCGGAGTCGCGCGAAGCGGAGTTGGAAAGGTTGATGATTTGTTTGCGGGCCGCGCCATCGCGTCGCGACACACCGCAAACAACGCAGAGGGAATCGCGGCTGTACAGGAATGGCTGGCAAGTGAGGTAAGTGGGTTACTTTTCACGAACTTGGTAGATTTCGACCAAGCTTTCGGGCACAGGAACGACACTTCGGGGTTCTACGGGGCACTGCGCGAGTTTGACGCGGCCCTACCGGAACTGCTGGCTTTGCTACGCGAGGACGATCTGCTCTTCATCACCGCCGATCACGGCAACGACCCAACGACCCCGTCGACCGATCACGCCCGTGAAAACGTGCCCCTGCTCGCCCTTGGACCGGCAGTGCACCCTGTGGCTCTCGGTCGTCGCGAAACGTTTTCCGATTTGGGCGCGACCGTCGCGGAATGGCTCGGCGTGAGCTTCCGCGGACGCGGTCAGTCGTTCCTCGGCCAGCTGATCGCCGGTTAAATGACCGTCGAACAAAGGCCGGGAGTGGATTTTCCCGGCGATGAACGGACCCGGACGGTATTGCGCGAGCGCGCCTTCGCGGCGATGGAACGCGCGTATGCTCCGTACTCCAGCTTCCGTGTCGGCGCCGCGCTGTTGGCGACGGACGGTAGCGTCGCCGAGGGATGCAACGTCGAGAACGCGGCGTTTCCGGCGGGAATTTGCGCGGAACGAAGTGCGGTGGCCGCGGCGGTGGCGCGCGGCAACCGCGGGTTCGACGCCATCGTCGTCGCGACGGAAGCGGAAGAGCCCACCCCCCCCTGCGGCATGTGCCGCCAAGTGCTCGAGGAGTTTTCTCCTCACATGCTCGTTATCGCCGTGACTCGCGGCGGACGCGAAGCGACGTGGACGCTCGACGAACTCCTGCCCCAAGCGTTCACGCCCCAGTCCCTGAGCCGGCAATGAATGGAGAGTCTGTCTTGAATCGGAAGTTTGCCCTGACGATGGTCGCGCTGGCGACCGTTGCCATCGCAGCCTGTGGTGAACAGCTGGATGCCGGAAAGTCATGCCCGCTCCTCTGCCCGGAGCAGGAGATCAATCTTCGCGACACGGTGATCGACGCTATCGCGAGCGACACAACGGTCCTCGGCATTCCGCCGATCGGATCCGAGACGTTCCTGATGCTCTCGTCGCACGGCGACAGCGTGCAGACGCGGGCCATCATCCGTTTCGACACGCTTCAGGGGAATTTCTCCGCCGGCAACGGCGCGGACAGTCTCATCTCGCACATCGATACCGCGCAGATCGTGCTGCCGATCGAAAAGCCGGACAGCGCGCACCGTCCGAAAGTGCCGATCACGCTCGAGGCGTACAACGTCGATACGACGGCGAGCGACACGTCCATCGCCGCGTTGGCTCCGCTCTTCCGCCCGAGCCGGCTGCTCGGGGCGAAGACGTACGCTCCGGAATCGCTCCTTGATACGCTGCGGATCCCGATCTCGCCGGACAGCGTGATGGATCGCATCACCAACGGCACGCATCTGCGCATCGGTCTGCGTCTCGTATCGTCGCAGGGGTACGACGTGCGCATCGGAACGTCGCTCAACGGCAACCCCGGTACGCTGCGTCTCAAGGTTTCGCCCGATACAGCGGTCCACGCGATAGTTGTGCAACCCATCTCCAACACGCCGCCGAACGAGTCATTCGTCGCCGGACCGCTGCGCGACTACACGATCGTGCTCAAGGGCAGTACGAGTACGCCGCTGACCCAGTTGGCCGTGGGCGGGATCCCGTCGAGACGGTCGCTGTTCCGGTTCAACATCCCGTCGAGACTTCTGGATTCGACCACGGTCGTTCGCGCGTCGCTCTTGCTCACGCAAACGCCCAACAGGGGCGTCAATCCGCGCGATTCGGTGTGGGTGTTCCCGGTCGCGATTCTGGCGTCGCCGGTGGTGAATGACGCGGCCACCGTGCTTCGCTTCGTCAGTGGCGGTGGGTTCCTCGGTCTGGACTCACTTCGCTTGGCACCCGGCGACAGCGGCGTGCGGGCATTCCAGATCGTCGGTCTCGTGCGCACCTGGCACAACACGACGGAAGAGATCAGTCCCAATGCGATCGGCATGCTGAGTGGGTCGGAGGCGCAGCTTCCCGCCGAAATCGATTTCTTCTCGATGGAGGCACCGGCAGCGGTCCGCCCGAAGCTTCGGATCACCTACGTGCCGCAAACCAACATCGGGCTTCCAAAATGACGCGATCAATCCGCGCCGGCGTCGCGTTCAGCTTCACGGCGGCGCTGGCGAGCGTAGCATCGGGGCAAGCCGCCCTGAGCACGCAGGGGTTTGGATTTCCCACGGGACAACTCAGTTCCCGGGCGTGGGGCACGGGCGGAGCGATTGCGGAAGTGGATCCATTGTCGCCGGTGAATCCGGCGACGCTGGCGATGATCGGCACGCGTCTCGTCAACTTCCAGATCGAGCCGGAGTATCGCTCGGTGTCGTCGTCTGGCGGGATCGACCGGACGACGACAGCGCGATACCCGGTTGTCTTCGGCGCGATTCCGCTGAAGGCGTGGGTGCTGAGCCTCGGCTCCTCGACGTTTCTCGATCGCACCTCAACGACGATTTTTCCGTCGACGGAACCGATCAACAACAGTGAGCGCGTGGAGACGACGAATCGCGAGCGTGTCGATGGCGCGATGGACGACATCCGGCTCGCGGGAGCGTGGATTCCAACGACCTGGCTGCGACTCGGCATCGGGATTCACGGAATCGTCGGACACAACTTGATCGCGACGACGCAATCGTTCACCGATTCGAGTCAGTTCGCGACGTTCACGGAAGAGCGCCTGTTCGGGTTCACCGGCTTTGCCGCATCGGCGGGCGTCCAACTCGTTTCAAAGCTGTTCATGGGCGGCGTCTCGTACCGGCAGGGCGGCAACATCCAGATGTCGTCCAATGACACGGTGATTACGAAGGCGAGGGTGCCGAATCATTTCGGTGCGTCGCTCGCCTACACGGGGATCACCAACTCATCGATCGCCGTACGTTTGGCCCACGACAACTGGTCGGTGCTCGGCCCGCTCGGCGGCCCCGGATTCAATGCCATCGACGGGTGGGACAGCAGCGTCGGCGCGGACATGGCGGGTCCCCACTTTCTCGGACGGACGGTCTTTCTCCGCGGCGGCTTCCGCTACCGCACCCTTCCATTTCAGGCGGATAGCAATACCGTAACGGAGAAGAGCTTTACCGCCGGCTTTGGAACGACGTTCGCAAATCAGCGTGCATTGGCCGACGTCGCGCTGATTCACGCGATTCGTACGGCCAATGTGCCGGCAACCGAAAGAGCCTGGACTATCAGCATTGGACTCAGCGTTCGTCCGTGAGCGCTACATGGAGCCATCCGCACCGCCGGCCGATGCGCCGCTGATTCTCGTTGCCGATGACGTCGCGGCGAACGTGGAGCTCCTGTTCGACCAGCTCCACGTGTTGGGCTTTCGGGCCATCGCTGCCGCCGACGGACCATCGGCATTGGCCGCGTGCTTCGAGCACCGGCCCGATCTCTGTATTCTCGACGTGTCGATGCCGGCCGGTGACCTGGGCGTCGACGACCGCTCCACCGGCTTCGAAGTCTGTCGGCGGATCAAGCGCGACCCTCGCACGAAGCGCATTCCCGTCATCTTCGTCACCGCGCTGAACGACACCACCGATCGCGTGAAGGCGATCGAAGCCGGTGGGGACGACTTCCTCACCAAGCCGCACAACCGGCTCGTGCTCGGCGCCCGCGTGCGCAGCCTGCTCAAGCTCAAGGCGGCGACCGACTCGCTCGAGGACACGCTCCGCAAGCTGCGCGAAGTCGAGAAGATGCGCGACGATCTGATGAAGATGATCGTGCACGATCTCAAGACGCCGCTCACGTCGGTGCTGGCGTCGATCGAGATGTTGGCCGATGGTGACTTCGGCGCGATCAACCCCGATCAGCGGCGCATGCTCCTCGACGCGGAAGGAAAGGCCGAGGATCTGTTGGCGCTGATCGGTGATCTGCTCGAAGTGTCGCGCATCGAGGAAGCGACGATGACGCTCGACGCACAGCCGATCGCCCCCGCCGCGCTGCTCAACGAGATCGTGCACGAGTGGGGAATCCGCTTTCAGCAGGAGGGCGCGAACGCGGTCGTGGATGTGGCCGACGACGCCCCGGTGTTCGAGGCGGACAAGGCGCTGCTCAAGCGCGTACTCGGCAACCTCGTTCAGAACGCGCTCACGCACTCGGCGTCCGCGGTGGCGCTCCAGCTCTCGGCGCGGCGCGACGGCGATGGGATCCTGTTCACCGTCGCCGACAACGGGCCGGGAATCCCGAGCGAGTATCACGAGGTGATCTTCCGCAAGTTCGAGCGCGTGAAGAACCCGAACATGCCGCGCACGCGGAGCTCGGGGCTCGGACTCGCCTTCTGCAAGCTCGTCGTCGAGGCGCACGGCGGCCGCATTTGGGTTCAAAGCGCCGGCGAGGGGAAGGGCAGCGCCTTCCACTTCTCGCTCCCGCGCGCGCCGGCGCACAAGGTAGTGCGTGTGACGGCCGGAGGCGCGGTACCGGCGTGAGAGTGTTTCTGCGCACCTTCGGGTGTCGCGCGAACCATTACGACACCGAGGCGGTTCGCGCGATGCTCGACGCCGGCGGCCACACGGTCGTCGCGTCGGCGGCCGAGGCGGACGTCGCCGTGTTCAACAGCTGCGCGGTCACCGCGGAAGCGGAAGCGGAGCTGCGCAAAGTGGTGCGCCGCGCGGCGCGCGAACGTCCCGAGTTGCGCAGCGTCGTCATGGGCTGCGCCGCCGCGCTCGACGACCAGCGTCCGTCGTCGCTGCAGGCCCGCGCGCTGCCGACCGTCGAGCGCGTGGTGCCGGGCGCGGATCTCGTGGCACTCGCCGACGCACTCGACGTCCCGGCGGAATTGGCGCTCCGAGGCACCGCGGTGCAGAGCGGGACACGCGCGCTGCTTCGCGTACAAGACGGCTGCGACGAGCACTGCACCTTCTGCGCGACGCGGCTGGCACGCGGCACAAACCGAAGTCGAAGTGCCGACGCGATTGTCGAGGAAGCGATTCGTCTCGCCGAGGCGCACGCCGAGATCGTGATCACGGGCATTCACATCGGCTCGTACGGCGCCGACATGGGATCGTCGCTCGGCGCGCTGGTGACGCGGTTGGTGCGAGAGGTGTCGTCGGCGCGATTCCGGTTGTCGTCGATCGAAGCCACGGAGTTGGACGACGAGTTAATCGACCTGCTCGCGGACGCGCCGGATCACCTCGTGCCGCACATTCACGCCCCGCTGCAATCGGGTTCCGACGCGGTCCTCCACCGTATGGCGCGGCACTGGTACACGGCGGCGAGTTACACGGCCGCGGTCGAACGACTTGCGTCGCGAATGGACGTACTCGGACTTGGCGCGGATGTGATTGCCGGCTTCCGGGGTGAGACGGATGCCGACCATCAACAGACCCTCGGGCTGATCGAGCGCTTGCCGTTCACGTATCTCCACGTCTTTCCGTACTCGCCTCGCCCTGGCACGGCGGCGACGCGACTCGGATCGCCGGTATCGCCCGCGGTCGCGGAACGGCGCGCGGCGGAGCTGCGGAATCTCGGCGCCGAAAAGGCGCACGCTTACGCGGCGCGGCGAACTGGCGGATTGGCGGACGTCGTCGTCGTGGGACGAGGCAGGCATCGCGAAGCCGTGACGGGCGACTACCTCACGATTGCCGCGCGCGACGAGGACGCCGAACCGGGCGACCGCTTCGTCGGAGTGCTCGAACGCGACGCGACCGGCGGCTTGGCGGTTCGGCGGACCGCCGATGTGCCGCCAACCTACCCGCGGTCGAGAGCGCAAGCTATTTTGCAAGAATGACTTGCGAGCAGCGCTCCACGGTCTACGTCGAGACCTACGGCTGCCAGATGAACGTCAGCGATTCCGAGCTCATGCTCGGCAAGCTGGCCGCGCACGGCTATGACCAAGTCGATCGTCCGGATGCTGCTGACGTCATTCTCGTGAACACCTGCGCGATTCGTGAGCACGCCGAGCAGCGTGTCATCGGCCGCCTGGGCGAGCTCCGACGCGACATGAAGCCGGGCGCGATCGTCGGCGTCACGGGGTGCATGGCACAGCGGCTCGGCCCGCAGCTGCTAAAAAAGGCCAAGCACGTCAGCGTCGTTCTCGGCCCTGACGGCTATCGCGCGCTGCCCGACCTGATCGACCGCGCGAGGCAAGGCGAGCGAACGATCGCGACGACGTTCGACCTCGAGGAGCATTACGAGGATTTCCAGCCGCGCCGCTTCGACAAGGTGAAAGCGTGGATTCCCGTGCAGCGCGGCTGCGATTATCGGTGCACGTACTGCATCGTGCCCACAACGCGTGGCCCGGAACGCAGCCGCAAGCTCGCCGACGTTCGGCGCGAGGTGGAGTCGGTTGTCGCCGAGGGGATGACGGAAGTCGTGCTGCTCGGCCAGACGGTGAACTCGTATCACGACGGCGACTATGACTTCGCCGACCTGCTGCGCGCCGTCGGAACCGTCCCAGGCATCCGGCGCGTGCGTTTCACCAGCCCCCATCCCAACGATTTTAGCGACCGCGTGATCGAGGCCATGGCGACGGTCGAGACTGTGTGCGAGCACGTGCACCTGCCGATGCAATCGGGGTCGACGCAGGTGCTCAAGCGCATGCTCCGGCGTTACACGCGCGAGGGCTATCTCGACTGCGTGGCCAAGCTGCGTGCGGCGATTTCCGGTCTTTCCGTGACGACAGACGTCATCGTCGGCTTTCCGGGCGAAACCGATGAGGACTTCGAGGAAACGCTCGAGGTGGTGCGCGCGGTCGGCTTCGCCGACGGCTTCACGTTCAAGTTCTCTCCGCGCGACGGAACGCCGGCGACGCGAATGCCCGCCGAGCTCACCGTGTCGGACGAGGTGGCGAGCGAGCGGCTCGCGCGTCTCGTCGAAACCATTCGCGGCATCGCGCGATCGGCGAACCTCCAGCAACTCGGCCGACGCCACGAGGTGCTGATGGAGCGCGAAGCTCGTCGGGGCGGCGATTTGGTCATGGCGCGCACCCGTGATTTCAAGACGGTCCTCGTTCCGGGCGACGCGTCGATGCTCGGTAGTTACGCGACGGTCGAGCTCACGGGAACCACGGGCTCGACGTTCACCGGGCAGATCGTCCCCGAGCGTCAGCCGCTCCCGATGGCCGGCTAAACGGCCAAATAACGTCAGACGCATTTACAAAACTCTAATTGGGGTCTGACCCCAAACTCGAAAATGGGGTCTGACCCCAAACTCGAAAATGGGGTCTGACCCCAATTCGAAGAAACGGGACCGGGCCGAAATGAATTGATGGGGGCGACGGGGCGCGGTGGGGCGAAAGTGGCGGAATGCCGCTCGTCGCCTATTCGCTTGGCGCTTACCTCGCCGGCTTGCTCGCCGGGTTTCAAGGCTCGCTTATCCTCATCGTCGCGGCGGCGGTCGGCGCGACGACGGTTGGCGCTCTCCGCGGGCGGGCCGTAGCGGCGACGTTCGGCGCTCTCGCATTTGCCGGCGTGATCGTGGCGCGCGAAGAGGCGAGAGAGGAGGAGGCGTGCGCGCGTGATGCCGCGCGCCGTCCGGCGCTGACCGTCGTGCTCGAGCACGATATCGACGAGGGCGGGTTCGGGCGTGGGCGAATCGTCCCATGCGGCGGGCCCGTATCGATCTCCAACGATCACGGACACGCTGTCGCCGGCACCGTCGTGATCGCGCGTGGCGACGTCGTGAGCACAACGCGCGGCCTCCTCATCCAGCACGCCGAGCTGCAGGTCGTTCGAGGACCGTCGCTGCTCGCCCGTTGGCGGAACAGCGCTGGCGCCGGCATCGACCGCACTTTCGGGTCGGACGCGCCGCTGGTTCGCGCGCTTCTGATCGCCGACCGCCACGACTTGTCGCCCGAGCTGCGCGACCAATTCGCCGCGGCCGGACTGGCGCACATTCTCGCCATCGCCGGGCTTCACGTCGGCATCATCGCGCTTGCCATCGAGATCGGTCTGCAGCTGGCCGGTGTGCCGCGACGCCGAGCCGCGTTCGTCACGATCACCGCCGTGATCGTCTACGTCGCGGTCATCGGCGCGCCGGTGCCCGCCGTGCGCTCGGCCGCGATGCTCACGGTGTTGTTGACGACACGCATCGCGCAGCGGCCGACGTCGCGCTGGGCGATCGTGACGGTCGGTGCGTGCCATCCACTCATCGATCCACGGGTCGTGCTCGACGCGGGCTACCAACTGAGCGTCGTCGGCGTGGCGTCAATGATCTCGGCCGGCATCGTCAGCCGACGAATCGGTGTGCACCGGCTGCATTGGCTGCTCAAGTCGATCGTGCTCACATTGATCGGGACGACGATCGCGACCATTGGATCCGCGCCGGTCGTGGCGTGGGTGTTCGGACGCGTGAGCCTCGTCGCGCCGCTCAGCAATCTCGCGGCGACGCCACTGCTCGAGCTGGCGCAACCGATGATCTTCGCCGGGATGCTCATCGCGCCGATTCGCCCCCTCGCCTCGATCTTCGCCGACGCGGCGCATCCCTTACTCGCCGGGCTGGCCTCCGTTGCGAGTCACGCGGCATCGCTTCCAGGCGCATCGATTCCAGTCGCGCCGACCGCGCTGGCGACCGGCGTCACCGTCGTGATGTCCGGCGCGGTGATCGTGGCATGCGCATCGCGTGAGTGGCGGGCACCGCTCGCCGTCGCCGCGTCGGCGGTCACCGCGCTCATCTGGCTCCCTCTCGCGCCATCCACGTCCGGCGACGTCGAGCTGCACATGATGGACGTCGGCCAGGGCGACGCGATCGGGCTGCGGACGCCGCATGGCCATTGGATTCTCGTCGACGCCGGCCCCGCCTGGCGTGCGGGCGATGCGGGACGCTCGACGGTGATGCCGTACATCGGACGGCGCGGCGGCACCGTCGATCTGTTCGTGCTCTCGCATCCGCACACGGACCACGTCGGCGGCGCGCCGACGATCTTTCGCGCGATGCATCCCGAGACCTACATCGACGCCGGATTTCCCGGATCCGCCGCGTCGTATCGCGCGTCACTCGACCTGGCGCGCCGCGAAGGAATTCGCTGGCGTCGCGCGCGTCCGGGCGACGTCATCGTGATCGACGGCGTGACGTTTCGCATCCTCGCTCCGGATTCCGCGTGGACCGCGTCGCTCAACGATCCGAATCTGGCGAGCGTCGTGCTGATCGCCGAGTACGGCGACGTGCGGATGTTGTTCATGGGAGACGCCGAGCGTCCCGAGGAAGAGTGGCTGCTCGAGCATGAGCGTTCGGAACTGCACGCCGATGTGCTGAAGGTTGGCCATCACGGGAGCAAGACGAGCAGCAGTGAGCCGTTCCTCGACGCGGTATCGCCGCGGCTTGCGCTCGTCTCGGTCGGGGCGGGCAACACCTACCATCTTCCGACGCCGGACGTGCTACGCCGGATTGCCGCACACGGGGCGCAAGTATTGCGCACCGACCTCGTCGGCCCGATTGTGGCGCGCACTGACGGGAACCGCGTGTTCGTCGAAACCGCCGGAGACACATGGGAATTGCCGACGCGTTCGCCGCGCTAGCCGCACCGCTGATCGGTCGTCCGACGACGCTGCCGCCGGAGTTGCTGGATCGCTATCCCGAATTGGCCGAGGCGCGCTGGCGCCGCGGCGGGTTGCCCGTGCGCGTCGGCGGGTGGTGTCTGGGGCAGCGCGCTGTGTCCGCGATCACTCTATGGCACACCATTTGGCTGGATACTGAATCCTCGGCGTCGGAAGAATTGCTCTTGCACGAAATTCGGCACGTAGCCCAGTTTGAGGCCAGCCCGGCGTTCCCTCTGCTTTACCTGTGGGAGTCACTGCGCCGCGGCTATTTTGGGAATCGCTTCGAGGTCGATGCACGGGCGTACGCGGCGTCGCGCGTCCGGCGTTTGTGAGACAGAAGGCTCCCGCGACGAGGTGAGTAACGTGGTCAAGCACACGGCAACATCGGTCGTCACGATCGAGCGCTTCATCATCGAAGAAGAGAGAAATCACCCTGAAGCGACGGGCGAGCTCTCGGGAATCCTGTACGACCTCGCGCTCGCCGCGAAGATGATCGCCAACAAGGTCCGCAGCGCGGGCCTCGCCGACATCCTTGGCTCCGCCGAAAGCGAGAACGTCCAAGGCGAGGTCCAGCAGAAGCTCGACGTCATGGCCAACGAGATCATCATCAAGGCGATGGACCACGGCGGCCGGCTGTGCGCGATGGCGTCGGAGGAAGAGCCCGACATCATCCAGATCCCCGAAAACTTCAAGTGCGGGAAGTACTGCCTCCTCTTCGATCCGCTCGACGGATCGTCCAACATCGACGTCAACGTGCCGGTGGGCACGATCTTCTCCGTCGTGCGAAAGATCACGCGCGGCCGCCATGGCGAGATGGAAGACATCCTTCAGCCTGGGCGCCGGCAGGTGGCCGCGGGCTACGTCATCTACGGCTCGAGCACGATGATGGTGTACACGACTGGGCAGGGCGCGCACGGCTTCACGCTCGACCCGTCAATCGGCGAGTTCCTCCTCTCGCACCCGAACATTCGAATTCCCGAGACGGGACGCTACCTCTCGGTGAACGACTCATACGAAGAGCTGTGGGACGATAACGTCCGTACGATCATGAAGAAGTACAAAGGCCTCGACGGGACGTCGAAAGCGCTCAGCACGCGTTACGTCGGATCGCTCGTCGCCGACTTTCACCGCAACCTTCTCGGCGGCGGAATCTTCGCTTACCCGGCGAATCGAAAGACGCCGCGCGGCAAGCTCCGACTTCTCTACGAAGCCAATCCGCTCGCGTTCATCGTCGAGCAGGCCGGCGGTGCCGCGTCCGACGGCACGCAACGCATCTTGGACGCCCTGCCCACCGAGCTGCATCAGCGCACGCCGCTGTTCATCGGCAGTAAGCGCGAGGTGGAGCTGGCGAAGCGCGTCCTGAGCGGCGCGCCGGAGCTTGTCGGCGCGTAGTCGCCGAGCAGAGTTCCATTCAAGGCTGGCTTGGAACATTTTGAAACACAGAGAACACAGAGAACACAGAGGAAAGCCACAGCAGCTCTCTGTGTTCTCGGTGCCCTCTGTGTTTCAATGTTTTGAGCCTACCGTCCCAGGAGCCAGATTGGCGGACCAGAAGAATGGCTGAACGCATCCCTCCCGCGTCGACACCATCTGGAATTCCGGTGGACGTGACGTACCGCCCGGAGACATCCCCGGTCGACTACGCGCGCGACCTCGGGGATCCCGGCGCGTTCCCGTTCACGCGTGGCATCCAGGCGACGATGTACCGCGGCCGACTCTGGACGATGCGGCAGTACGCGGGCTTCGGCACGGCCGCCGAGACGAACCGTCGATTCCGAATGTTGCTCGACGCCGGACAAACGGGACTCAGTGTCGCATTCGATCTGCCGACGCAGATGGGTCTCGATTCCGATTCGCCGCGCGCGCTCGGCGAGGTGGGGCGTGTCGGTGTAGCGATCGATTCCGTCGAGGACATGCACGTCCTGCTCGACGGCATCCCGCTGGATACGGTGTCGACGTCGATGACGATCAACGCCACCGCCGCGACGCTGCTCGCGATGTACATCGTCGTCGCCGAGGAGCGCGGCATCACGCGCGATCGGCTGAGCGGTACGGTGCAGAACGACATCCTCAAGGAATACATCGCGCGCGGGACGTACATTTATCCGCCCGAGCCAAGCCTGGCGTTGATCGCCGACCTGTTTCGGTTCTGCGCCGCCGAAGTTCCGAACTGGAATCCGATCTCGATTTCCGGCTATCACATTCGCGAGGCCGGCGCGACCGCGGTGCAGGAGTTGGCGTTCACCTTCGCCAACGCGATGGAATACGTGAAGCGCGCCATCGATGCGGGGCTCGCGGTCGATCGTGTCGCGCCGCGGCTCTCGTTCTTCTTCGCCGCGCACAACGACCTGTTCGAGGAAGTCGCCAAGTTTCGCGCGGCGCGCCGGTTGTACGCGCGGCTCATGCGCGACCGATTCGGCGCGAACGACGCGAGCGCACGGCTCCGCTTTCACACGCAAACGGGCGGCGTCACCCTGCAGGCGCAGCAACCGCAGAACAACATCGTTCGCGTGGCCGTCCAGGCAATGGCCGCGGTGCTCGGCGGCACGCAGTCGCTGCATACGAACGGGTACGACGAGGCGCTCGCCCTTCCGACGGCCGAGGCGGCGACGCTGGCGCTCCGTACACAGCAGATCATCGCCAACGAATCGGGCGTCGCGCTGACGGCGGATCCACTCGGCGGATCGTACTATGTCGAGCATCTGACGAACACGTTGGAGCGTTGCGCGCTGGAGTTGATCGAGAAGGTGGATGCGTTGGGCGGAGCCGCGGCCGCGATCGGCGCCTCATTCTTTCAGGAAGAGATCGCACGAAGCGCGTACGAATTTCAGATGCGCGTCGAGAACGGCGAGTCGGTGATCGTCGGTGTGAACAAGTACGCCGACGATGCGCCGCCACCGGTCATCCCGGGCCCCGACTACTCCGAGCTGGAGCGCGATCAGCGGGCGCGCGTCTCGGCGGTGCGTTCGAAGCGAGATGCGTCGAAGGTCGACACCGCGCTATCGGCGCTCCGTGCGGCAGCTTCCCCATACGTGGAGGGCGGCGCACGCGCGCCGCTCGTCGAGCTGATCATCGACGCGGTGCGAGCGCGAGCGACAGTTGGCGAGATCGCCGACGCGCTTCGCGCCACCTGGGGCGAGTATCGGCCGGCGTAGGCGGCGTCGTCCCTTGAACGGAGGGGTCGGCACGCCTAGCTTACTGGATTCGATCCCATGGTCTAAGTCTCAGCCAAATGCCGACTTACGAGTACCGCTGCCCCGAAGGACACGAGTTCGAACACTTCAATCGCAAGATCAGCGACGCGGCGGCCGAACTGCCGTGCCCTGTGTGCGGGAAGGTTGCGACGCGTCGGTTGACGGGCGGAGCCGGACTCGTCTTCAAAGGTTCGGGATTCTACCTCACTGACTACGGCAAGAACGCGCATCGAAAGAGCGAGCCGGCCAGTTCCTCCAAGAAGGAGGGCGGCGAAAGCTCGTCCAGCGATTCGAAGCCGACGGAATCGAAGCCAAGCGAGTCGTCCTCGTCGTCCGACAAGAAGCCGGACGCCAAGAGCACGTCGACGGGCAGCGGCTCGACGGGTTCGTCGTCGACGGGAAAGGGCGAATCCTGATGGCCGACACCGATCTGCTTCGCGCGGAGCTGTCTCGCGCCGCGCACTCCCTTGGCGCGCCCGCCGACGTGGAGCCGATTCTCGAACGTCCGCGCGATCCTGCGTTCGGGGATTGGGCGACCAACCTCGCGATGGTGCTGGCGAAGAAACTCGGACTCAAGCCGCGCGATCTCGCGGCGGCGATCATCGAGCGTCTCGATCATTCCCGCGCCGGAATCAAGAGCGCGGACATCGCGGGCCCGGGGTTCATCAACTTTCGGGTCGCGGCGGATGTATTCGCGGAGGGATTGCGCGGGCTGATCGTCGCCGACGCGGCGTACGGACACTCGAGCGCGGGGCAGTCGTGTCCCGTGAACGTGGAGTTCGTGTCGGCGAACCCCACGGGTCCGCTCCATGTCGGTCATGGCCGCCAGGCGGCGATTGGCGACGCGATCAGCTCCTTGCTCTCGGCGACCGGCTGGCGCGTGACGCGAGAGTTCTATTACAACGATGCCGGCGCGCAGATCATGAATCTGGCGACGAGCGTGCAAGCCAGAGTGCGACAGTTGGGCGGCGCAGCCGCGGCACTGCCCGAGGGCGGATATCACGGCGAATACATCGTCGAGCTCGCGCAGCGCTACATCGACGAACATTCGACGGATCCGAACGCCGACGACCTCGACGCCGTGCGGCGTTTCGCGGTGCGTGAGCTGCGCAAGGAACAGGATCGCGATCTGCAAGCGTTCGGCGTGAAGTTCGACGTGTACTTTCTCGAATCGTCGCTCTACGACGACAAGCGCGTCGACGAGACGGTGCGTCGGCTCGTCGAAGCGGGGCATACGTACGAGAAGGACGGCGCGCTCTGGCTCGCGACGACCGAGTTCGGCGACGACAAGGATCGCGTGATGCGGAAGCGCGACGGCAGCTACACGTACTTTCTGCCGGACGTCGCCTATCACGTCACCAAGTGGAATCGCGGCTTCAGGCGCGCGATCGATGTTCAGGGCGC
>Ga0105245_10001328_pt1 | contig 22372 bp, 20 predicted proteins | sample KBSM54metaG_FD_81523 | JGI IMG/M metagenome (GOLD analysis project Ga0105245, IMG submission 81523) | Miscanthus rhizosphere microbial communities from Kellogg Biological Station, Michigan, USA - KBS M5-4 metaG | ecosystem: Host-associated > Plants > Roots > Rhizosphere > Soil | place...
CAACTTCTTCAGCACCATGAAAACTCCCGTGGTCCGGGGCCGGAGCTTTGACGATCATGACGTTCCTTCCTCGCCATGGGTGGCCATGATAAACGAGACCATGGCCCGCCGGTTCTGGCCGGATGAGGATCCCATCGGAAAGCGCATTACGCTGAGTGTGGTCTCGGGCGAGCAGCCGCGCGAAATAGTCGGCGTCGTGCGGGACATTCCCACGCGGCGCGTGACACCCGATCCGCAGCCTGTCATCTACACGTCCTATCTTCAGCAGGCCGCCCTTTACCGCGGGCCTTCCGGTAACACGTTCGGGCAGATGACCTTTCTATTGCGCACCTCCGGCGATCCTATGAGACTGGTTTCCGCCGCGCGGAACGCTGTCGCCGAAATCGAGCCCGACCGTCCCATTTCCGCCATTCAAACCATGGAACAGTACTGGGATGGCGGGATGCTCGACAAGTGGTATCTGGCGCTGGTGGTGGGCATTTTCGCGTTTGTGGCCACGACGCTCGCGGCCATCGGCATTTATGGCGTGATGGCGTATTCCGTCGCGCAACGAACACGCGAAATTGGTATCCGCATGGCCTTGGGCGCCAGTCCCAGCAAGATCCTGGCGCTAATCGGCGGCCGGGCGGCGATCCTGATCTCGTCCGGTGTGGCCCTGGGTTTGGCGGGTTCTGTCATGCTCTCGCAGTTGATCGCCTCCCAGTTGTGGGGGATCCAGCCGACGGATCCTGCCACGTTCACTGGAGTATCGCTGTTATTGATCGCGGTCGCAGTGCTGGCGAGCTTCGTCCCGGCGCGGCGGGCCATTCGCATCGATCCTACCGAGGCTCTGCGGGCAGAATGACGCACTACGAACCGAGTAAGCGGATCCACTCTTCTGTTCGTGCGCGGATGCTGCCGTCCTCTGAAAACAGATCGCCGATCACGGCGACTGAATCTGCTCCGGCTTCGAGCACCTGCATCGCATTAGCGAGGGTGATGCCGCCGATCGCCACCATCGGCCGGTTCGAGATCGGCCGCAGCCTTCGTAGCTCGTCCTGGCCCACAGTTGGATCGGGATTCTCCTTCGTCAGGGTTCCGAAGATGGGACCGAGCGCCAGGTAATCGGCGGGCTCCGCGCACGCGGCCCGGAGTTGCGTTTCGTTGTGCGTCGAAAAGCCAACCATTGTATCCATCCCGACGACACGTCGCGCGACGGACGGCAGCAGGTCGTCTTGACCCAGGTGCAGTGCGGCGCCGAATAACTTTGCGAGATCGGCACGATCGTTGACCACCAGAGTGGCCCCTGCGGTTTGCGCGAGTTCCGCGATCCGCTCCAGCCACGTGAACGCCTCGCGCGATAAGAATCCCTTGTGACGGAATTGCAGGATCTTCGCGCCGCCCTCTAGAATCTGTTCAGCCGCGGTGACTGGATCTTCGTTACGCCGAAGCGCGACCTCGGTATCGAGAATCGGATAAAAGCGCGGCAGGACCATGGATCACTGCGCCGCCGCGAGCACTTCCTCGGGCGACGGTTTCCCGCGACGCGAATACTGAACGTTTCCGTCCGGGCCGATGAGGTAAACCGTCCGCTTGGGCACAAACCAGCCGTCGGCTTGATACAGCTTCGCGATCTTTTGGCCTTCGTCGATCAGCAAGGAAAAAGGCAGCTTGTATTTCTCGCGAAACTTCTGGTGTGCGGCGCTGCGCGCGGGATTCACGCCGAACACGACGATATTGCGGCTCTGCGCCTTGGCCCAGTAATCGCGAAATTCGCATAGCTGGATGGTACAGATGCTGGTATCGTCGGCGGGATAGAACACCAGAACCACATTCTTGCCGCGCAGCGCCGAAAGCGTCACGCGGCTGCCGTCTTGATCGGGAACTGAGAAATCGGGCGCCGGTGTGCCGACCGCCAACGGCGGCGTGAACCAGAGCATTTACTCGGGCGTCTCCATCTTCATCAGCTTGCGGAATCGCTCGATCTCGCGCGGCGTGAGCACCCGGTAGCGCCCAGGCGGCAAGTCCAGCTCCAGAAATCCGATCTTTACCCGGCGAAGTTTCTCCACCAGCCTGCCGAAGTGTTTGAACATGATGCGGATCTGATTCTGGCGGCCCTCGGCGATTTTCACTTCGTACCACGGGTTGGCCCCGCCCTTGATCCGTTTGATCTGGGCCGGCGACGTCCGCTTTCCGTGCAGCGAAATGCCTTCCCGGAACTCTTTCTCCTGTTCCTCGGTCAGGACGCCGTTCGCCTTCACCACGTAGGTCTTGATCATGTGACTGGCGGGCGCGGTGATGCGATGCGCGAATTCGCCGTCATTGGTCATTAGCAGCAGGCCCTCGCTGTTATAGTCCAGCCTGCCGACCGGAAACACGCGCTCCTTTACGCCCCGGAGAAGATGCAGGACGGTCGGCCTGCCCTCGGGATCGGACATCGTGGTCACGCAGCCTTTGGGTTTGTTCAGCGCGATGTAGAGGTGCCGTTTCGGCGCGTGCAGCAGTTTGCTGTCGACTTTGATGCTGTCGCGTTCGAGGTCGGCCTTCGAGCCGAGCTCGGTGATGGTCGCGCCGTTCACCGATACGCGGCCCGCCTGAATCAACTCCTCGGCTTTTCTGCGGCTGGCGATCCCCGCCTGCGAGAGAATTTTCTGAAGACGTTCCTCAGGCATCGTTCGCCTGGGATTCAGCCGCCGGCAGCTCAGGCGCAGAGTCAGGTTGCGATTCTTCTACCAACTCGAGGCGTCCCAATTCTTCGAACTCCTTGAGCGTTGGCAATTCCTTCAAATCCTTCAGGCCGAACTGGACCAGGAATTCTTTGGTGGTTTTGTAGGTGAGCGGCCGTCCCACGACATCCTTGCGGCCGGCTTCCGCGATCAGCTTCCGGTCCAGCAGCGTCTTGAGTACTCCCGCGCCCTGCACTCCGCGGATTTCCATGATTTCCGGCGTGGTCACCGGCTGTTTGTAGGCGATCACCGCCAATGTCTCAAGCGCCGGCAGCGAGAGCTTCATCGGCGGCGTAAGCTTTTTCACGAAGGCCCGGACAGCCTCATGATGCTCGGCCTTGGTGGCCATCTTGTACCCGCCGGCGACCTCGCGGATGCTCAGCCCGTGCTCGGGCTTGCCATAATCCGCCACCAGGTGGTCCAGCAGCCGCTTGATCTTGTCGATCGGCTGCTCGATGGCCGCGGCGATCTGCTGCGCGGTTAAAGGTTCGTCGGTGATGTAGACAATCGCCTCCAGGATCGCCTGCAACTGCGTGTCATCTTCAGTTAATTCGGGGGCCAGTTGGGCCGCGTCCATTTCTTCCATCAGTTATATCCTTGCTCGATCGCTGCCAGTGTGTCGCCGCCGGCAAAGGCCGCCTCGAACCCCTTGAGCCGCTTGAGTCCGATCTCGCCAAATGAATCCTGCTGCGTCAGCCCGACAGCCTGCAGCTTCACCAGTTCCAGCAGCGCCAGAAACAGGCAGATCATGGCGCGCCGGCTGCGTTGGCGCTCGAACAGCTCGCGTGCGGAAACCGGGCCGCGTTCCTGCTCGAATATACCGCGCAGATACCGAATCATATCGGGCACCGAGACTTCCTCGCCACTGACCTCATACACCGGACGATGTTTGGCCCGATCCATCACGCTCTGGAAAGTCTTCACCAGGTCGAACAGGGTGACGGCCAGGCCGGGATCGTCATCCTCAGCGCGGAACTGCGCGATTTGCGGATTCGACCACACCGCTTCTTCCACCACGCGTTTCTGCTGCAGCATCTCGGCGGCGCTCTTGAAGCGCTCATGCTCCAGCAGGCGGTCGACCAGTTCCTGGCGCGGATCTTCTTCCGGCAGGAGCTTGTCGAGCTCCGGATCGCGCGGTAGCAGCATGCGCGACTTGATGTGGATCAGCGTCGCCGCCATGTACACGAATTCCGCGCTTAGCTCGATGTCCATCTCCGCGGCCTTCTGCATGTATTCGAGATACTGCTGCGTGATGCGGGCGATGGGAATGTCGTAGATATTGATCTCCTGCTTCCGGATCAGGTCCAGCAGCAGGTCCAGCGGGCCATCGTATTGCTCTAAGTGAAAGTTCAGCGGAGACGACACTACAGTTCAGGATATCAGGCTGATCGTTGTTTCTCGCGGTTCAGTGCACCGTGAAAAAAAGGGGACAGGCTACTCTGTCCCCTTTTTAATGGCGCGTTTTTAGCGCCGCTTGCCGTCTTTGCCCTTGGTGGGAGTTCCAGCGCCGCTGAAAAACAGAGTCACATCCACAGTGTGCGTGGCCTCGTCGATGTTGCTTTCCGCGCGAGTCTTGCCAAGATTGTCGAAGATCCCCTCTTCGCGCACGCGACTCAGAAACGCCTCCGGATATCCGTCCTGGAACGGCTGTCCGGGCTCGATTTTCCACATCTTGCGGACGGCCGGTTCTCCGATCAGGTCCAGTCCCTGAATGTTGAGTTTGCCGAGCTTAAACTGCGTGCCGCGGTCCACGTTCACGGTCAGGTTCACGGTGTGATCCTCGTCGTGGATGTCGCGAACAACGCTGGTAGCGGCCCGCAGATAGCCTTGCGTGCGCTGCCGCTGCCGGATCTTTTCGAGACTCGCCTCGATCTTGGTGAAGTTGGCTGTCTCGCCCTTGTGCCAGTCGTCCGATTTCTGAAGTTGGGCGACTTCGGCGGTCGGCAAGCCGGCTAGCGTGACTGTTCCCAGATTGTAGACCGCTCCTTCATTGATGGCGATGGTCACCACCACGCCATCGTTAGTTTCGGCTTTCTTCGCAGTGATCTCGGGGAACGCGACGCGGATGCGACCCTGTTCTTCGTACATAGGCCGCACAGTCGAATCGAGCACCCTTCGGAGCAGAGGCTCGCTGTAAGGAATCCCCACAGCGTCTTTCGAAAGCTTTTGCAGAAGCAGGGCTGTCAGCATTTCCCGGTTGCCCGTGAATTTGACCTCGGCGATGCGGGCGCGCTCGCCGACAGGGCGAAATACGATCTCGAGAACGCCAGTGTCGCTGTTGAGCTCGCCCATGGCTTCCACCTTGCGATCGAAGAACTGGTGGATCGCCGCGTTGTAGCGGTTCAAGACTTGAGGCGTCGCCGGAATCTTGTCGCCGAGGAGCAGTTCCTGTTTCTTGAGCGCGGCGCGCAGCGCGTCGGACGACGCGGGCAGAGCTTCGAAGCGGTACGGATACAGCATCGCGACTTCCACCACTTCGAACGTGGTGTCGTACCCGGTGACCGTCGCGGCGGGCTTGAACGAGTACCCTACGCTTTCGAAAGCCCCGGATTCGAGCAATCGCTCGCGCGCGGCGTCGAAGTCCGCCTTGTCAACCAGAGCTCCTTGCTTCAGGCCGGAAGCCGCGACGATCCGTTCGGTCGGGATCTGCTGATTGCCTTGAATATGCAGCGTTTCCAGCGGGTACTTCTTCGCGGGTTGCGCGTACAGGGTCAACCCGAGAAGCAATAGCAAACCGGCGCGCATACCTGTTCCCATCATGCCATGCACACGAATGGGACGCGGCCCAGCGAAGGTCCGTTACTTTCTTGGCTGGGCAGGCAGCGCCGGCACTGCCTGCAGCGCCGGACCTCCGGAACGCCCGCCGCGGCCGCCTCCCGCGTTCACCGTGTAATCGGAGGGAACCTCGAACAGGGTGGGCGGCGGGCTGGACCGGTTGATGTTCTTCAGCGCGAAGCTGGTCTCGCCGGTCCTGGGGTCGCTGTGCTTGGTCGCGATCGTCATTTGCAGGTCGGGCGAATACCACTGTTCGTCGATGATGTTGATGGGCCGTTCGTTGCCGATATCACCGGCCGGGATTGTAGTGGTGGTGCGGCTGCCTTGAGCTTGCACGCCTTCGATGTATAGTTTGCCGAGATCTTCGGTCTTTGCGTCGCCGGACCAAGTGGCCACGCCGCCCGCCGTGACGGCGTAGAACTGGTTGGGCGCAGGGCCTCCAGATCTGCCAGCGGCGATCGTGACGGGACCGGCATTACTGATCGCGATGGCTAAAGGAGCCTCAGCCCGCGCCGTCAGAGTGCTTCCGCTAGGGACCTGTACTGTGTCGGCAACACACGTATTCTCGCCATCCGCGCGCAGCCCTTTGACGGTCACGGTGTCACCTGACTTAATGGAATTTCTTGTCCAGCCCAGTTTGAGGAGTGCGTTGGGTCCCGCCGTGGCGCATTTCCAATTCGCCGTTGCCCCATCCGGGCCTTTGACAGCGAGGACGATCCAGGCCGTCGGATTGACCCACTGCATCTCCGTAACCGTTCCATTGAGCGCGACCGGTTCACTGGAGGAGTACGCAAACACATTACCAGCAACGCTGGGGGCGATCTTTAATACCGGAAGTGGACCTCTTTCGGCCGATCGGGTTTCCGGGTGCAGGGTGAAGCGGGCGCCGGCTACGGGGTCGGTAATGAAAATGGCTCCCATGGCTGAAGTCTCCTCGCGCCGCTCGCGTCCTTCCGTGTCGCGATACTGCATGGCCGAGGTGCGCTTTAGGATCCGGTTGCCGTCCGCCAGCGTCTGGACAGTTTCGTTCACGGCTTCCGCGGAATAGGGCGCGCCCTTCACGGGGGGTCCGGAAACCAGTTGGCCGGATACGAAGTTAAACGTCTGATTGTTGAACATGACGTTTGCCTTAACCTGGTCCGCCGCAGCCTCCAGCTTTTTCTGGCGTAGAACCACATCATCGTTCTGCGCCAGCAGCGTCGACGCCACTCCGGCGGTCAGCAACACCTTTAAGATCGGCTTCATACGCATCTCCTTATTGCTCATAACTCACGAATCGAATGGCCCGTGCGAGCCCTTCCTGTCCCACCAGCACGTCCGCATAAACGGGGTCTGCCAGACGATTCTCATTCACCGGAAGTCCAACCCGCCGCATGGTCGACGCGGGCACCATCACGCGCAGCAGCTCGCCGCGCTCGAAAGGCGGAGCTACATCCAGGAGTGGGAAAAACTGCGTGACCGTCTCGCGCTGTAGTTCAACGGGTCGTTCGATGGGTCGTTCAATGGGCCGTTCGAGCGGTTGTTCAATGGGTTGTTCAATGAGCCTCCGGCGAACCGCCTGCATCTGCTTCGGCACGGGGACGACGGTAGCGACGTCGGCTGGTGCGGGTACCGCGGCAACCAGTTGCCTGGGGACCGGTGGCGGAGCCACAACCTTCGGACGTTCATGCGATCCAGCAACGAAGAATATCGCAAGCCCCGCTGCCGCGGCCGCCAGGGACCATCCCAGGCCGTTCCTCCACTTTCGGTGCGTCTGCTTCCGCCGGAATGCCTGCAGCAGCCGATCTTCCACGGCTTCGGGCGCCTCCCGCCCGCCGTCCTGCGCCGCTAGCGCCCGTAAAGCAGCAATTACAGACTCTTCGGACATTCGATACTCCTTCCGGCTACGCCTGCCACCCCCCGTAGCTTGCGCGCCAGCATGGTACGGCCGCGATTCAGTCTGGATCGCACCGTCCCTACGGGACAATCCAGAGCTGCGGCGGCTTCTTCATAACTTGAATCCTGCAAGTCACATAAGACAATAACTTCACGAAATACAGGAGGCAAACTCAGCACCGCCTGGCGCACATGCTCGATCGATTCGCGCCGCGTCAGGTCCTCCAGCAGGTCTTCCGGACCCGCGCATTCCTCGGTGATTTCCATCTCCGCCCAGGGACGCCGGTCGATTCGTCTGAGCACCAGGTTGCGGGCGATCCCATACAGAAATGACGCCACGGTGCCGCGCGCCTGGTCGTAGCGCGTTCCGTGCAGGATCAGAGCCAGGAAGGCCTCCTGCGTCACATCCTCGGCGATGGCGCTGCTCCCGGTCATCTGGAGAGCGAAGCGGTACACGCCTCCCTGTCGGCGCCTGTAAAGCGCCGTAAAGGCATCCTCGGCGCCCGTGAGAGCCTGCTCCAGCAACGCTGCGTCGGTGGCGATCATCCAATAACTCAGCCTGTTCGATAGTACTCCGCATTCCAGGCGCTAAAAGTTCCAGAAAACTGTGTCCCCTGGTAAACTGGAGATTCACCCCATGACATACGACGTGATCATCATCGGGAGCGGTCCCGGTGGTTACTCGGCGGCTGTTCGCGCCGGCCAATATGGCCTGAAAACCGCTCTCATTGAAAAAGACCCGAAACTAGGGGGGTGCTGCCTGCATGTCGGCTGCATTCCCACCAAGGCGTTCCTCCACGCTGCCGAAGTTTGGGAGCGGTTCCTTCACCCCGAGGAAGACGGGATCCACTGCGATAACGCGCGGCTGGATTTCCCCATGGTGCTCGACCGCAAGAACAAAATCGTCGCCAAGCATGCCAAGGGCGTCGAGTTTCTGATGAAGAAGAACAAGGTCGACTGGATCAAGGGCTATGGCCGCCTGGCCGGCCCCGGTAAGGTCGAGGTCACGGCCGACGGCGGGAAACAGATCCTGGAAACCAAGAATATCGTGCTCGCCACGGGTTCGGAAGCGCGCATGCTGCCGGGGCTGAAACCCGACGCCCGTCGCATCCTCACCAACATCGAGATCCTGAATCTGTCCGAGGTTCCGAAATCGCTGGCGATTCTGGGAGCGGGCGCAGTCGGCGTCGAGTTCGCGTCGGCCTTTTCGCGTTTTGGCAGCAAAGTCTCGATCTTCGAGATGCTGCCCCGGCTGGTTCCGGTCGAGGATGAGGAAGTTTCCAAAGAGCTGGCGCGAGTCTTCAAGAAACAAGGCATCCGCGTCGAGACCGGCGCGCGCGTCGACAACGTCGAGAATGTCGGCAGCGGCGTGCGGTTTCAAGTGACCCTGGCGGACGGAAAGACCGAAGCCGTTGCGGCGGACGCTCTGCTGGTTGCGATCGGCCGCAAGCCCAACACCGAGAACATCGGCCTGGAAGGGACGAAAATCGAGCTCGACCGCGGCTTCATTAAAGTGGATCCGTACCAGCGCACGGGAGAGCCGGGTGTCTACGCCATCGGCGACATCGTCGCGGGCACGCCGCAACTGGCGCACGTGGCGACGGCGGAAGGCATGGTCGCAATCGGCCACATGGCCGGCAAACCGGTGGTTCCCATCAATCGGAACCGGATCCCGGGTGCAACGTATACGGAGCCGGGCATCGGCAGCGTGGGGCTGACCGAGGCGCAGGCGCGCGCCGCCGGGCATAGCGTCAAGATCGGAAAGTTTCCCTTCGCGGCGGACGCCAAAGCTTCCATCCTGGGCCGGCATGACGGCTTCGTGAAAATTGTCGCCGACGAGAAGTACGGCGAGATCCTGGGCGTCCACATCATCGGCCCGGAGGCGTTCGAGCTGATCAGCGAAGGCGTGCTGGCGATGGAGGCGGAGGCCACCGTCGAGACGCTGTTGCACACCATCCATGCGCATCCCACGCTGTACGAGGCCATGGGCGAAGCGTTCAACGCAGTCGATGGAATGGCCATTAATGCTTAATGCTCCGCTCCATCGCGGTCGCGACTCTGAAGCGTGGATTCCGAGCCGCGACAGTCATGGAGCGGTCGTTCAGTTCACCGATCTCGGACGACGGGGTTATGTGGAAGCTCTGGGAGTCCAGCACGCTTTAGTCGAACGCCGTAAGCGTGGCGAAATCCCCGACCAGCTGCTGATCGTCGAGCATCCTCACGTCGTCACCATGGGGCGCAACGGGCACATGGAAAACGTGCTGGCTTCGCCCGACATTCTCGAACGCGCCGGAATCGAGTTGCATTACACCGATCGCGGTGGCGACGTGACCTATCACGGTCCCGGCCAGCTCGTGGGGTATCCGATTTTCGATTTGCGCGAATGGAAGCGCGACGTGGTTGCGTACCTGCGCGCGCTGGAACAGGTGTTGATCCAGGCGCTGGCGGAATTCGGCATCCACGGAGAGCGGCAGCCGGGCGCGACGGGAGTTTGGGTGGATGGTGCGAAGGTCGCTGCCATCGGAGTGCACATCAGCCGTTGGGTGACCTCTCACGGCTTCGCGCTCAATCTGGATACGGATTTGGATTATTTCAAGTACATCGTGCCGTGCGGGCTGACCCAGCCGGTAACGTCCCTGCGCAGCCTTGGGTGTGATGCCAGCCGCGCGGAAGTCACCATGTCGGTGGCGCGAGCCTTCGGACGGGTCTTTGAGCGCGACGTGCACGGTGCGAAAATGGAGAAAGAATGATCGACGTAGAAATGCCCCAGATGGGCGAAAGCATTGTCGAAGGAACCTTGACCAAGTGGCTGAAGAAGCCCGGCGACAAGGTGGAACGCGACGAGCCTCTTTTTGAGATTTCCACTGACAAAGTAGATACTGAGATTCCTTCGCCCGCTGCGGGAACCTTGGCCGAGATTCTAGTCGAGGAAGGGAAGACGGTCGGCATCAATACCGTGGTTGGACGGATCAGCGACGGAGCAAGTGCTTCGTCACCCACCGCTGCTCCTGCCGCCGCAGCCGCGCCCCCGGCGCCCGCTCCTCAGGCGCCTGCTCCCCAAGCGCCTGCTCCCCAAGCGACCGTCGCGCAGTCCGATGGCGCATCGCATGTCGACGCCGCGCCGCAAGCGGCGCCTCCCCCGGCCCCCGCTCAAGACACAGGAACGGTGGTCGAGGAAACCGCCGGTCCACTTTCTCCGCTGGTCCGCAAGATGGCGCGCGAGAACAATATCGATCTGAGCCGCGTGAAAGGCACGGGCATCGGCGGTCGGATCACCAAGCAGGATCTCGAATCGTATCTCAGTGGTCAAACTGGAACAGCCGTCACGCCGGTTGCCGCGCCGCGTCCGGTTTCCGCGCCTCCTCCGCAGCAGGCTCCGGTGCATGTTCCCGCGCCTCCGCCCGAAGCGCCGCGACAGGCAGCGCCGATGGCTGCGCCCGCTCCGGCAGCCACCCAAGTCACCATGCCGGGAGCGCCTCCCGCCATGCGCGTCGAGCCCATGAGCATCATGCGTCAGAAGATTGCCGAACACATGACGTTCAGCAAGCACACCTCGGCGCATGTGACCACGGTCCACAAGGCCGACTTGACCAAGGTCGCCAAGCTGCGCGACAAATTGAAGGGTTCCTTCCAGGCGCAGTATGGGTTCGGGCTAACCTATCTGCCGTTCATGGTGCGCGCGGCCGTCGCCGCCTTGCGCGAGTTCCCGCTGGTGAACGCGTCCATTGAAGGCACCAACATCATCTATCACCGCGACATCAATCTGGGGATCGCCGTGGCGCTTGAAAACGGGCTGATCGTGCCGGTGATCCGCAATGCCGATGAGAAGAACATCGTCGGCCTGCAGCGCTCCATCGTGGATCTGGCCACGCGCGCCCGCTCGCGCCAACTCCGGCCCGATGAGGTGACGGGCGGCACGTTCTCCATCACCAACTTCGGCAGCTTCGGCAGCATCTTCGCGACCCCCGTAATCAATCAGCCGCAGGTAGCGATCCTGGGGATCGGCGCGGTGCAGAAGGAGCCGGTGGTGATCGAAGACGCCATCGCCATCCGCTCGACGGCTTATCTGGCGCTGACCTTCGACCATCGCCTGATCGACGGCGCACTGGCGGACCAGTTCACGGCGAAGGTTAAATCGATACTGGAAAACTGGACCGAAGAAGTAATGTAGTCGCGGGCCCGAAGGCCCGCGCGTTCGAAGAAAACTACTGCTTGGCCGGTCCCGGGGCTGGAGGCTTGGCCGGCGTGGCCGCAGGCGGCTTAACAGCGTTGGGGGGAGGCGTCGAAAGCGGCTTCGCCCCGCTGGTGGCGGGCTTGGCGGGTGCTGTCGTTCCCGGCTGCGTTTTGTCGTACGAGTCCACGATCTGCCGCGTCACGTCAACCTGATCCGCGATCCACATGATCCCCGAATTAGGGTTGGTCACGTCCAAAAAGATCGCGCAAGCGTTTTCCTGCGCGAATCTGGCGATTACGGTTTGCATCTTCGAGGACAGATCGTCCAGCAGCTTGCGCTGCATTTCGTCGCGGTCGAACTGATAATCCTCGACCGAGCGCTTATATTCCGTGTTCTTCTTATCCAGCGTGCGTTTCATGTCGTCCTGGGCGGTCTGCGACATGGTATTGGCGCCACGCTGGAGCTTGTCGCTCAGATCGGTGATTTCGGCCTGCTTCGCCTGGAGCTTTTTCTCCTCAGGCTCGGAAAACTTGGTTCGAAACTCGTCCGCGGCGGCCTGCCCATCTTTGGTGCTGAGCATGGCGCTCTGCAAGTTGACCACGCAAATCTTGGTGGGGACTGCCGCCGGCGTTTGCGCCATGAGCGTGGCAGAGGCCCAAACCAGACCAATCAGTGAGTACTTATTCACAAGAGAACTCCTCATTTTTAACGTGTTGGCTTGCCTTTTTTAACATCCTAGCATGTGGCTTAGAACGTCCGGCCGATGGTGAAGCGGAATTGGGACCGTCTCTCGAACAGCGGCGACGGCTGCCCGAACGTGAGAATCGAGTTGGTGAATGACGCCGCATTCGGGAAATAGCTTCGATCCGCCACAATCGGGGGTTGCAGATACTCGTAGACCCTGGTCGGGTTGAAAGCCCAGTAGATCCGGAACGGCTGGTTGAACACCGGCATCAATACTTGCAGCTCCAACCCAACGGAAGTCCGGATAATCTGGGTTCCCGGCGCAATCACGGCTGAGTCGCCGAAGGCCGCTTCGGGAAATTGGCCGTTCAGATCGGTGATACGGCCAGGATTCAGCTTCAACTGGCTCTTGTTCGATATGCGGTTCATGCCCGCGTCGAAGAAGGGAACCAGACTGACGGTTTGTCCAACAATCGGGATTCGGTATTCGAAGTTCGCGACGATGTTGGTGTCGCCGCCGGGAAACACCAGTTGATACGTCGGGATGGTCTGCGATGCATTCTGAAGGCTGACCACTCCCGTCGTGGGATCGATGAACTTTTGCTGCCGCGGTGTGCCATCCGTATTCAGAATATTCACAGGCGCTGAATTCGGAACGTAAGCCCAGGGACCCGCGCCCCACAGATCGAACCCGCGCACATCGTTTTCGCCGCCCATATAGAAACGATTGAACGGAGGCGCAACTTTGCCGCCGTACCCGGTGACATATTTCGCCGAGACGTGCATCGCGATCACGTGGCCCGGCTTGAAACCCTTGCGGAAGTGCCGGAAATCGAGCACTGGTTCGATTTGATTCACGTTGCCGCCCAGAATGCTGCCCGCGAACTGCAGCGATGCCTGAAAGCCCGTGCCGGCCGTCGGCGTGAGGGGATTGTTTACGGAATTGTAACTGTAGGTCGGGGTAATGCTCGAGGTGCGAATCCCTTCCAGCGAATTCTGGTCCGGTCCGTTGATGTGAAGGAAATTGATGTAGTCGTAATACTGAGCCGCCGCGTCGGTCAGCGTCCGCACATTCTGAATGCTGTATCCGAAACTGATGCCCAAGCGCTGGAAACTTCGCTTGAGCGGGTAGTTGAGGAACGTGGTGAATCCCTTGGTATTCGACACGTAGTTGAGCAGATTCTGCGTGCCCAGTTGGTTATACAGCGGGATCAGATTGGCGCCGGCTAGAACCGAGGCCTCGCGGGCCTGGTCGAAATTGAAGCGGCTCATGAACACCGTGAATCCAACCTGCATGGGCCGGTCCAGGAAGTAAGGCTCGGTGAATCCGAAACTCACGTCGGTAGTTCGCGTTCCCAGCTGGCTCGATAGACTCAAAGTCTCGCCCAAGCCCAGGAAGTTGTTCGTGGAGTACGAGAACCCGACGAAGCTGCCGGAGATGGCCGAAATGCCGCCGCTGAACTGAATCGTGTTCTTGCCGCGTTCGCGCACCTTGAGCGTCAGGTCGACCGTGTGGTTGTTGTTATCCGTCTTCATATCGACGGACGAGTCTTCCTTCAGCGTCTCGAAATACCCCAGCTGGTTCAGGCGCAGGATGCTCAATCGCCACAGGTCCGTGTTATAGGGGTCGCCCTCGTCGATCAAAAGCTCGCGGCGAATGACTTTGTCGCGGGTGGTGGTGTTCCCGGAGAAATCGATGCGGCGTACGAAGAACTGGTTGCCTTCATCGAAGCGCAGCGTCAGGTTGATCTTATCGGTGCCGGGGATCGGCTCGGGCTCGGGCTCCACCAGGAAGTTGATGTAGCCGAATCTGCCATACAGCTTACGCAGCTCTTCAAAGCCCTTCTGCAGCCGTTCGGTCGAGAACGGGTCGCCCTGCTTCATGCGGAAGATCTGGGGAAACAGCTCTTCGGGCGTGCGGAACAACTTCACTCCCACAAAACTGATGGTGTTGAGATGATACAGGCGGCCTTCCTCGATGCTGATCGAGATGTTGGCGTTCTTGCCGGGCCGGTTTGGCTTGATCAGGGGCAGGCGGAACTTACCGCCTCCGACGTCCACGATATTGACCGACTGACCCGTCACGCGGGCCGTAAAATAGCCTTGCGCTTGGTAGAACTGGACGATTCGCCCTTCGTCTTCCTCCAGCTTCGTGGAGTCATAGGTTCGGCTGAAGATGTTTTCCGCCACTCTCGAATACGGGATGCCGAACGGCCGCAGATTTCTCATGGCCCGCCGTACTAGAAGGTTGCTGAAGACCGTGTTGCCTTCGAACTTAATGTCGCCGACCTTTACCTTTGGTCCCTCGTCCACCTTGAACACGATGTTCAGGGAGGAGGGAGGAAATGGTTGCAGTTCCGGCATCACGGTGGCGAACTGCCGGCCGCGCTCCGCCAGGTAGTCCTGCAAGACGATCTGAGCGCGCTGGACCTTGTTCCGGTCATAGGTCGATTCCGGCGTTAGACTGACGCGCCGTTCCTTGAATCGGTCCAGGACTTCGGATGTAGTGATGGATTTCAGTCCGTCGTACTTAATGGTGCGAACCACCGGCCGCTCCTGGACTTTGAACGTGATGATCCAGCCGGTTTGGCCCGCCTCGCGGGTCCATTCGATGTTGTCGAAGCGGGCGCTGTTCCACAAAGTAACCAAATCGCGGTGCAGGGACTCGGCGTCGTAGGCGTCGCCACGCTTGCTGAAGATCATGGCGCGCAGTGTGTCTTGGGGCACCTTGCGCGCGCCCTGAAAGTTAATGGATTCGATGGTATCGCTCGGAGGGCGATCTGCCGTTGTGCTGGGTGCAGCCGGCCCGGGCGTCGCGGGCTTGGCGGGTTCCGGTTTGGGCGGCGCCGGCTCCTGGGCTTGCGGAACCTGCTCGAACGGATTCGGAGGCTTGGGTTGCTGCGGCGCAGGCTGTTGCTGGCCGAAAAGGGGAATTGCTACCAACAGGCCAAACAGCGCCGCTGGCACCTTGGACGCTGCCGGCGCCTTGGAAATGGGCACGCGCAGGCCTCGAGGCCTGGGAAACTGCATCTAGACCGGGTTCCTTTCCACTCTGCGCCTGATTTTTTTGGACGTTCCGCCGCCAAACCGGGTTTCGCGTAAGTTTCGCGCCCCAGAGGACTCGACGGCTGGATAAACTGTCATTCTACCCCATCCGGCTTCCTTTGCGCCTCTTGCCGCGCTATTTTTCCCCATAGCAAAGCGTCTGCCAGACCGTAACATAATGAGACCGGTTAGCGTTCCCAGGAGAACCAGCCGTTCACATTCCGCCGATGACGCCAGCTTTGATCCCGCTGAGCGGGCGCGGCACGGCCCGATTCGTTTCCCACTAATGGATTCTCCCCTGCACGACGTTCCCTTGCACGTTAGGAACCCTCTTATACTAACAGAGTCCCCTGCGGCTTCTCCGCGACGCGGACAACTCTTATGGAACGTCGCGTGGTCATCACTGGAATAGGCGCCGTGAGCCCCAACGGGATCGGAACCGAGGCGTTCTGGTGCGCGACACGTAAGGGTATCAGCGGTGTGGGGCCCATCACCCGCTTCGATACAACCGGTCTGGCTGTCCGTGTTGCGGGGGAGGTTAAGGATTTCCGCGAAGAAGATTACGTGACGGCCAAGGACCGTCCGCACGTCTCTCGCGCCACCCCTCTGGCTGTTGCCGCCGTGACGGAAGCGCTACAGTGGGCGGGCCTGGACACAGCCGCGATGAGCCGCGAGCAACTTCGCGGAATCGGAGTGGTGGTCGGGTCGGGCGGCGGGAGCGTCGAATTTACCGAGGAGCAATATCGTCTGTACCATTCCGGCAACTGGCGGCAGTGCAGCGTGTATGTGGTTCCCACTTCCACCATGGGCACCCTGGCCAGCGAAATCTCCATGCGTTTCGGGCTGCGCGGGCTGAGCCATGTCATCACCACCGGATGCACGTCTTCCACCGATGCCCTGGGCTACGCGTCGCAAATGATACGAGCGGGCGGCCTCGACACGATCGTGGCCGGCGGCGTGGACGCGCCCATAGCGCCGCTGATCATGCGCGGATTTATCGCCATGCGCATCATGTCGCAGACGTGGAACGATCAGCCCGAGCGCGCCTCCCGGCCCTTCTCGCGCGATCGCGGCGGATTCGTCATCGCCGAAGGCGCCTGGTTCTTCGTGCTGGAAGAGCGGGAAAAAGCGCTGGCTCGCGGCGCGTCGATTTTAGGCGAGATCGCGGGCTATGGTTCCACTTGTGAAGCGTATCACCGCGTGCGTCTGGAAGAATGCGGCGAAGAACCGGCGCGCGCGATCTCTCTCGCGCTGGAACAGGCCGGAGTGCCGGCCGAAGCAGTCGGCTATCTCAACTACCACGGCACCGGCACCGAACTTAACGATCGCATCGAAACCCGCGCCGTGAAGCTGGCGTTCGGCGAGCACGCCTATCGTTTGCCGGGATCGTCGCTCAAAAGCCTGATCGGTCATCCTCAGGGCGCCTGCGGCGCAGCCGGCGTGGCCGCCACTTTGCTCGCCATGCGCGACGGCGTGCTGCCTCCCACAAATAATGTCGAAGTTCCCGATCCCGAGTGCGATCTGGACTACGTACCGGAGACGGGCCGCCGTGTGGGGATCGAATATGCGGTGGCAAACTGCATCGCCTTCGGCAGCAAGAACTCGGCTCTTGTACTAAAGTGCGCCTGAGTTTCTGGAAAGCTGTCGAACAACTCGAACATCATTACGGCCCGCCCTCGCCGCCCGCCAGTCGCGATCCGTTTGAATTGATTCTTTACGAGAATATCGCCTACCTGGTCTCCGATGACAGGCGCGAGAAGGCTTTCCGGGAGCTGAAGAAGCGACTTGGCACGCGTCCCGCGGACTTGCTGACGGCTTCGCTGGAACAACTCGCCGAAATCACGGCGATGGGTGGAATCTTTCCGGAACTGCGCGCGCGGCGGATTCAGGAAAGCGCCCGCCTGGTTCGCGATATGTTCGGCGGAAATCTGCGGCGCGTGCTGGCGCTCGATCCGATCCAGGCGCGTAAGGCGCTTCAGAAATTTCCCGTGATCGGCGAGCCTGGGGCGGAGAAGATCCTTCTGTTCACGGGAACGGTCCCGAGCTTGGCGCCCGAATCGAACGGCCTTCGGGTGCTGGTGCGTCTGGGCTTGGTCCCGGAGCACCAAAACTACTCAGCCATGTATCGAGGTGCGCGGGAAGCGTTGCAGGCTGAATTGGGAAAGGAATGTCCGCCGTTAATCGCAGCGCACCAGCTGCTCAAACGGCACGGCCAGGACGTATGCCGGCGGTCAGCCCCGCGCTGCGAAGCATGCCCGCTGCGGAAAACCTGCCCCTTTGCGAGCGCCTGAGCAGGTTGTTATTTCTTCGATTCTTCCACCGCGCCGACGGCCGCCAGTTCCGGCTGGTCTTCCGCGTCGGCCTCGCCCTCGTCTTCGTCCTTGGGCGTGTAGTAGGAGTGATAGTAGGTGTACTTGCTGTACAATTCTCCGCGGCGCGCACCGTTCACAACAATCCCGAGAACGTTGTTGTTGCATAGCGATTGCACGGCGCGCGTTACCGAATCGATGGTGGTGTGCCCGATGCGCACGACCAACAGGGTCCCGTCGCTCAACGTGCCCAGCAAATTGGCGTCGGCGGCGAACAGCAGCGGCGGGCTGTCCATGATCACCCACTGAAACAGCGATGGCAGCCGGTCCATCAGGTGCTTGACTTCGCGCAGGTTCAGCAATTCGAGCGGATTGATCACCGCTTGTCCGGCCGGCATGATGTACAGGTTGGTTCCGGCGAGCCGCTTGATCACCTTGTGCAGCGGAGCTTGTCCAAGCAGGTAATCCGTGATCCCCGGGCCGCGATCGATTCCGAACATGGTGTGGATGAGCGGGCGGCGGAAATCGAAATCGGCGAGCAGTGTGGTGTTGCCCGCCAGATGCGCCTCGGCCAACGCCAGGTTCGCCGCAGTCAGGGATTTCCCTTCAGCGGGCGAAGCGCTGGTGACCACCACGGTGTGGATGGGTTGGAGGCTCTGCATGTGATTGAGCCGGGTCCGCAACGTGCGGAATTCTTCCATCGGAGCTTGGTGCGGGCGAGTGGCGTCAATCAGCAGGGAATCGGTAGCGGTGCGAAAAGGAACTTCTTCCACCAGTTCCAGTAAGCCGGCCAGATTCGCTCCCATTTCGACGCCGGGGGGAGGCGTAGTTAAGGGAGGCCGGGTTTCGCCGCTGGGGTGGACCACCGGGTTGGATTGGGCCACCGGCGGAGCCAGTTCCCCGCTTTTTTCCGCGCGGCGGAGCGCATCATGAACTCGACTCATTCTAAGTTATCCTCCGAATGCCTATACCGACTGCTTGTAGTAGTAAAAAGCTACCGATCCAGCCATCGTTACCGCCGCCATCAAACATGCGGTGGTCCATCCCAGCCAGGCGATACGCCTGCGGCGGCGGACGACGAAATCGTTCTCCAGCAGTGGAACACTTCCCAAAATTGCCATTTGAGTGTATGCACGCACGTCTTTCAAGTTTTTAAGTGACGTGTCTTTCATTTCGCGCGCGGCTGCCATGACTATGCCGAGCAGCAGTCCGAGTCCCGCGCCGACTGCGATGACCATCGGCCGCTTAGGCTCAGTGGGAGACTGCGGCAGCGAGGCTGCGTCCAGCAAATCCAGCCGTTCACCTTGCCCGCGGTATTCCAGGTTCTTAGAGATCTCTGCCGTGCTCAAACGCGCATCCAGATCGACATACTTCTTGCTGGCAATATCCCGCTGGCGCAGCAGATCGTCGTATTGCTGCTGTCCCAGTGGCGCCGAGCTGATCTGCGTCTCCAGCTTGTTGATTGAATCCTGCGTCTGTTTGATCTGCGCGTCCAGGCTCGCGACTTCCAGGACCCTCTGCTGGATGGCGGATTCCAGACGTTGTATGTTTCCGTTCACGTCGACCACTTGCATTTGCAACTGCCGGTTCACTGGTGAGGCAGCCACCACGGCGGGCGTCTTGGCTTCGGATTCTTCCTTCTGAAGATCCGCCTTCTGCTGCTTCGCCAGTTCCAGACGACTCTTAAGACTCTGCACGTCCGGATACGTGTCCTTGAATCTCTGGCGAGCGGAGGCGAGCGCATCCTCCAGGGTTCGAACTTGGCGCTCGAGTTCCTGCATTCGCTCGCTCTTCATGACCGTGGGGCCGCTCTGCGGCACTTCCCTGGTCAGTTCCGCCTTATGAGCGTTCTCTATCTGCAGATTCGTTTCCAGCGAGAGCTTGTCCAGTTCAGCCCGATTTTTTGAATTGGCGAGATTTTGATAATTGGTCTGGAGCGTCTGCAGGTTCCGGTAGTTCACGTCGGTTTGCTCGGGTAGGCGTCCGTTGTTCTGAATGCGGTACTGAGAGATTTTATTCTCCAGCTCTTCCAGTTCCTTTCTTGCCCGGTCGGCCTCGTCCTTAAAGAACTGACCGGTTTCGGTGGTGACATTGGAGCGGTTGGACTGGTTCTCGGCAATGAAACGGCCCACCACGTCCTGAACTACCTTTTGCGCCAGTATCCGGTCCGAATAAGTAAACTGGACGGTGAAAGCCGGGACCGTCTTGGCGCCTGCCCCAGCCATCATGGGGATAATGTGAATGTTGCTTTTCATCACGTTATCGACTACATCCTCCATGGGCAGCCGCTTGCGCTCGCTCTTGTAGAGATCGAAATTATTGATGATATTGATGAGAACGTTACGGCTGAGCACCGTGGTAGCCATCGAATTGATCCGGTCGGCCAGATCGTTGGTGATCGACGACTGGACCATGTTCTGCGACACCTGCTGCGGAACGATCTTGACCACGGCGACAGAATCGTAGCTGTCAGGCCAAAGGTAAACTCCCACTACGCTCGCCACCAGCGTCAACAGAAAAGGCCCAAAGATCCAGCCTTTGTGGCGTCGCAGGATGTCGATGAAATCCTCGACGTCCAGAGCTCGTCGCGGTACGGTGAAATTCTCTGATGGTTGCATGCTAGGGAGTCCTTGGGGTGGCTATTTCACCAAGATGGTGTCGCCGTTCTCCAGCCAGATGTTCTGATCCACTGCGTCCTTCTTGCCCTTTACGAAATCCTTGTAGTTGAAATACAGGCGGTCGCCACCGCGCACGATGGTGATTTTCTTGGTATCCGCAAAGTCCTGAAACCCTCCCGTCAGGCCCAGCGCGTCGAAAACGCGGATAGGCGTCACTAAGGGGAACTTCCCGCCGCGGTTGACCTTCCCCGTGATGACGAAGGCCTTGCTGTTCACCCCCATGACCGAAACAGTCACCTCCGGATTGACGAGGGATTGGGAATAGGCTTCCTTAATCTGGGCGGTCAGCCGCTCGGGGGTCAAGCCTGCTGCCTGGACGTCGCCGATCAGCAACAACGTTATCTTGCCATCGGGCCGGACGTTCACCATCCGGGACAACTGATCTTCGCGATACACTTCGATCTTTAAAATGTCTTCGGGTCCAATCTGATAAGTGTGTGGGTCTACCGGCAGGGCTACGGTCTCGGTTCCCGAAGCGGTCACGCGGGGAGCATCCACCGCCTGAGGGATCGCGGGAGGGGCGTTTTTTCCGGACTGACCCCAGGCAGGAATACACGCTAGGGCTAGCAATACAAAAGGAATATTGATCTTGGCGGTTGCCATGCGCGCCTCCTCCAGCGTCGCCGATAAGTACTTTTTATTGTAAACCTTTATCATTGGGCCGCGCCAGACTTTACTGGTACCATTCGATTAGACTCCGGGGGTTGGAACGTGTCCAGTAACCACCGTACCGGAACTTTAAGCCTGATAGTAATCCACCCATGACCTACTACTTAGCCAAGACCGACCCCGACACTTACTCTATCGGCGATCTGGAACGGGAAAAACAGACCATTTGGGACGGTGTGACGAATCCGCAGGCAGTACGGGCTATCCGCGCCATGCAGTCGGGTGATCGAGTGTTCATCTACCACTCTAGAGGCAATTCGGCGGCCGGCGTTACAGGAATCGTGGGGTTAGCTGCGGTCCGTTCGGCCGGGAGGCCGGATCCTAAGAATCCCAAATCTGCCGTTGTGGATATGACGTTTCTGAGCCGGCTGGATCCCCCCACTTCGCTCGCTGAGGTGAAAGAAAGCGGCCGGTTCAAGGATTGGGCTTTGGTCCGCCAGGGGCGCCTCTCGACCATGCCGGCACCGGAAGAATTCGTGGCATGGATGCGGGCGCGCTATCCCAATCAGAAAATCTGAGCCGTACACTCCTGCCGTCACGGTAGACTAAGAGCTAAGAATCCTGAATGCCGCTGTTAGCCGGTTCGATCGCTGATCTTGCCCGTGCACCGGAGCTGCGCGTGGCCCTCGACTGGTTCCGCCGCGAGCGGGCCTGGATCAACGAGCAACACCTCAAGCTGTGCCGGGTTCCCGCGCCGACCTTCCTGGAGCAAAAACGCGCTGAGTATATGGCTGAGCGCTTTCAGGACTTGGGTTGGGAATCCCACGTGGATCGTTCGGGAAACGTGATTGCCGGGCTACCCGGCCGGCGCGACAACGCGACGGTGGCGGTTACCGCGCATCTGGATACCGTACTCGCGCCCAGATCTCCTGAGGAAATCAAGCTTTCCAGTGATGGCCGGCTCATGGGACCTGGTGTTTCCGACAACGGCGCCGGTCTGGCTGCCCTTCTCGCGCTGGCCGCGGCCTGGAACGCAGCACCACCCTTGCCGGATACGCCTCTGGCACCCCTCCTGATCGCCAACGTGGGTGAGGAAGGTGAGGGCAACCTGAGCGGCATGCGCTACCTGTGCCGCGAGTCGAACGGTTCCCGGCCCAAGGCCTTCCTGGTTCTGGACGGACCCAACACCGATCACATCACCTGCCGGGCCCTGGCCAGTCGGCGCTTTGAAGTGGCCGTCACCGGCCCGGGTGGGCATAGCTGGAGCGACTACGGCGCGGGCAATCCGGTGCACGCGCTCAGCCGAGTGATTGCGGAATTCACTTCCGCCGATTTCGCGGTGGGCGCGCCTCACGAGCCCGCACCCCGGTCCTCTTTCAATTTCGGATTGATCCAGGGCGGGACCAGCATCAATTGCATCCCCACGGAAGCGCGCGCCAAGGTGGACCTGCGATCCGAAAAGCCGGAGAAGATCGATGAGATGGTTTCGCTGCTGACCGCCTGCGTGGCGCAAGCCGC
>Ga0105245_10001329_pt1 | contig 22371 bp, 20 predicted proteins | sample KBSM54metaG_FD_81523 | JGI IMG/M metagenome (GOLD analysis project Ga0105245, IMG submission 81523) | Miscanthus rhizosphere microbial communities from Kellogg Biological Station, Michigan, USA - KBS M5-4 metaG | ecosystem: Host-associated > Plants > Roots > Rhizosphere > Soil | place...
CCTATGAGCGCGATGGATCTTAAGGATCTGCACGAGTGGGTTATCAAGCCGCAACTGCGCACGCTTCCGGGCGTGAGCGAAATTAATGCCTGGGGCGGCCAGACCAAACAGTTCCAGATTGTGGTGGATCCGGCGGTGCTCGATCAGTATGGCTTGACGTTGCACGACGTGGCCAAACGCGTGCAGGACAACAACAGCAACTTCGGCGGTGGCTATATTGAGCACGCCGGCGAGCAATATACGCTGCTGGGGACGGGGCGAGCGGTCAGCACCACCGACCTGGGCAATATTGTTCTGCTTTCGAACAAGGGATCGTCCGTACTGCTGCGCGACGTCGCCGACGTGGGCATCGGCGCCGCGCCGCCGGAGGGCGCCACGCTGCGGAACGGCGAGACGGTGTCGGGCATGGTCATCATGCTGAAGGGTGAAAACGGCAAGAAACTTATCGAGCGGGTGAAAGAGAAAATTGCTGGGCTGCGACTTCCTTCCGGCGTGAAGATTATTCCCTTCTACGATCAGTCCTTCGTGATCGATGGAACCATTCACACGGTGGAGAAGAATTTGTTTGAAGGGTTCATACTGGTCACGTTCGTGCTGCTGTTATTTCTCGGCAACGTGCGGGCCGCATTGATCACCGCGGCCGTAATTCCTTTCTCCATGCTGATTGGCTTTCTGGGTATGCGGCTCTTCGGGATCAGTGCGAACCTGATGAGCCTGGGGGCGATCGACTTCGGCATGATCGTCGACGGCGCGGTGGTGATGATGGAGAGCTCGGTGCACCGCCTGGAGGAGAAGCGCGAAGGCGAGTCGCCGCTCGATGCGGTGCGTCGTGCGGCCCACGAGGTAGCGCGCCCTATGACCTTCGCGGTGGTCATTATCATCGCGGTGTATTTGCCGATTCTTTTCCTCCAGGGTCTGGAAGGCCGGATGTTTCGGCCCATGGCGATAACCGTCTGTTCGGCCCTTGCGGGTTCGTTGTTGCTGGCCCTAGCCTTGGTCCCAGTATTGGCCTCCTTCAGTTTCCGGAAGGGGATTGGCCGCGTAGGGAGCGTTCAAGGAGAACATGGCTGGATCGTAAAAATTGGACGGATCTACGTCCGGCTCCTGGAAGGCGCAATGAACCACCGTATTCTGACGACCACGGCCGCGGTTGTGGTGCTGGCCGTTGCGGTTGCCTCTCTCTTTTCAATTGGCACGGAGTTCATGCCCAAGCTCGATGAGGGTTCCATTCTGGTCGAGACGCGGAAGCTCCCGGGCGTCTCCCTGACGGAGTCAGTTGCGATCAGCAAGCGCATCGAGCAACGTTTGCGGCAGCTTCCGGAGATCGCAGATGTGGTGATTAAGATCGGCCGGCCTGACTTTGCCACGGAGGCCATGGGAATTAATGAAGGCGACACTTACCTGCTGCTGCACCCCATGGATCAATGGACGAGATTCCATACCAAGGAGGCGCTGATTGAAGCCGTGGCCAAAGAACTGGATGACATTCCGGGGATTGCCTACAGCTTCACGCAGCCCATGGCCATGCGCATCGACGAAACCATATCGGGCGTCAAGGCCGATCTGGCGATCAAGGTGTTCGGCGACGATTTTCGGCGCCTGGATGCGATTGGGCAGCAGGTGCTGCGTGCCGTCGCCGCGGTGCGCGGGGCAGCCGATGAGCAAATGGAGATTACGTCGGGCGTCGCGGAGTTATCGGTTCGTGTGGATCGCGCAGCTCTCGCCCGCTACGGGTTGAATGTCAGCGACGTTGAAGAAGCGGTGGCGAGCGGCGGGTCCGGCGATCTGATCTCCGAAGTAATCGACGGGCAAAAGCGCTATACGGTGGCCTTGCGACTGGCCGAGAACTATCGCACCGATCCCGACGCCATGCGGAAGATTATGCTGCGCGCGCCGGGCGGCGAACAGGTCGCGTTAGAACAGGTGTCACACGTGGAAGTGCGGCGCGGCCCTGTGCTCGTGAATCGAGAGCAAGGTCAGCGCCGTATTGTGGTGATGTCGAACGTGCGCAACCGCGACCTAGGGAGCTTCGTGGCTGAGGTGCGTTCTAAAATCGACCACGATGTAGCCTTGCCTCCCGGCTATTACGTCGAATACGGCGGCCAGTTCGAGAATCAGGACCGTGCCACCCGCCGGTTGATTCTGATTGTGCCTGTCGCCATTACGCTTATCTTTATTCTGCTGTATCTGACCTTCGCATCCGTCAAGCTGGCGCTGCTGGTAGTGGGCAACATACCGTTCGCGCTGGTCGGCGGCATTGCGGCGCTGTGGCTGCGTGGTATGAATCTCAATCTCTCGGCGTCGGTGGGATTCATCGCACTGTTCGGCGTGGCCATGCTGAACGGTGTGGTTATGGTGAGCTCTATTAAACAACTGGGGGAATCCGGGTATGCAACGCGCGAGGCGGTTCTCGGGGGTGCGCGGCGCAGGCTGCGGCCGGTATTGATCACTGCGTTCGTGGCGAGCTTCGGGTTTATCCCGATGGCGCTTTCGACATCAACTGGTGCCGAGGTGCAGCGGCCGCTTGCTAGTGTGGTGATTGGAGGGTTGGCCAGTTCTACATTGCTCACCCTCTTCTTATTGCCGATCCTATACGAATGGGCGGTTGGACGGACGAGTCTGAAGCGCTCGTAATTTGTGTACCATCAATGAGCCGGGTGGTTTCGAGTCTCGACCGGCTCAACACTTCAACATCCGAAAGGCATATAGATGAAAACCGTAACACGCATCACTGTTAGCGCTGCGCTGTTGGCGCTGGGTTTGGGCCCGGCGCTGGCGCAGGATAAAGGCAATCAAACCAAGGCGCCCGCGCCTCCCGGACTGGCATTGAGTTCCAGCGCCTTCAAAGATGGGGACGTAATTCCCGATAAATACACGCAGTCGGCTGGCCCGGCGGCGGTTTCGCCGAAGCTGGAATGGACTAACGTGCCCAACGGAACCGTCACTTTCGCCTTGATCCTGCACGATCCTGACGTGGCTTTGCAGAAGAAGACGGATGACGTATTGCATTGGATGGCGTTCAACATTCCGGGAACCGCGCGCGAACTTCCGGAAGGTGTTCCGGCCAGCAGCGCCACGCTGGCGGACGGCACTATGCAAGCTAAGAATCTCCGAGGGGCAGTGGGATTCATGGGTCCGGGCGCGCCCCCGGCAGGGCCTTATCATCACTACACGTTCGAATTGTTTGCGCTGGATACTAAGCTTGACCTGGGCGGCGATGCGACGCGTGCGGATGTGTTGAATGCGATGCAGGGTCATATCCTTGGCAAGGGCGTGCTGGTGGGGCGCTTCCATCGGTAACTTATTGGCGTGTCGCTGGCGGTTCGGTTCCTTACGATCCGATATACTAACAAACCGGGCCGCCTATGAACTGCTTCACCGTTTCCGATCTGACCGTTCAGCGCGTGGAAGAATTTGTAGATCCGAATTGCGATCCGCTGGTATTCTTTCCCGAGTTGACGCCGGAGACTATCGCTAAACACCTGCATTGGATCGCGCCGCGGTTTTGGAACGCGGAGCGGAACACGATCTCGATCACGATGCAGACCTGGGTGCTTAAGACCAAGCACCACACTATCCTGATCGATACCTGCAACGGCAATCATAAATCGCGTCCCTATTTCCCTGCCGCCGACCAGCTCAATACGCCCTATCTGGAGCGGTTGAAGGCGGCAGGGTGCACTCCAGAAGACATCGATTTCGTGCTGTGTACGCACATGCATATCGATCACGTGGGGTGGAACACACGCTTGGAGAACGGGCGTTGGGTTCCGACGTTTCCCAACGCTAAGTATATGTTTTCGCGGAAAGAGTACGAGCAGTATCTGCCGGAGAATTACGTCGACGGTAAGCCGCCGATTTTCACCGATGTTTTTGAGGACAGCGTGCTACCGGTGATTGCCGCGGGGCAGGCGCAGATGGTGGATGGGCGGTATGAGGTGAACGACTCGATGGCGATTGAGCCGGCTCCGGGCCATACGCCGGGACACTACATCGTGCGTGCTGGCTCGACCGGTGATGTAGCGCTGTTCGTAGGCGACGCGATCCATAACCCGATTCAGATCGCGGAACCGCAGTTGAGCACGGCGTTTTGCACGGATGGGAAATTGGCGGCGCAAACGCGCGTTCGAATCCTGGAGGATTGTGCGGAGCACGGGCATTTGCTGGTGCCGACGCATTTTGATCCGCCGCATATTGGGCATGTGCGGCGGGAAGGGCAGGGGTTCCGGTTCGTGCCGGGGCGGTAATCAGCCTACAAAAGAACGAAGGAACGCGACGGCAACGATCACGATTGCGAACATCGCCAGGGCGCCCATGAAAATTTTCAAATCGGATGGCACCTGGGGCGTCTCAAAGATGCGGTCGCAAGCGTCGCAATAAGACGCCGCGGCACTTGCCGTCGTGGAGCATGCGGGACATCGTTTCAGCATGTGAACTGGCCCTCTTTCCATGTGCTCTCAAACTAAGCAAATTTAGCGATGCCGTCGATGGACTCGGAGAACTAGGCAATACTAGTACTCTCAAATCGGATCTAGAAGACAAACGGCGGTGAAAAAGCGGTAGACTGCTAACTACAGCAAGACCCAAATTGGAGGAAACATGAAAAAGGTTCTTGGAATGGCTCTTATGATCGTTGGCGCATCGTCGGCCCTGATGGCTGGCGTGGCCGCCGTGCCGGAGATCGATGCCTCAACGGGTGCCTCGGCGCTGGCGATTCTGGCCGGCGGCATTTTGGTGCTGCGGGCCCGGCGCAAGAAGTAACTCGCCGTATCTTTCACGATCGGGAGTGGCGCTGACTCGCGCCGCTCCCTCTCCTTTCTCTTCTCTCAAATGCAGTGGGCGCAAATGGAGGCTCGCACCTTTTGGTTGGTGATGGCTGCCGGCTTTCTAGTGGTGGCAATCTGGGAGTCGCTGCGCCCGCATCGGGAATTATCGATACCTGGAGAACGCCGGTGGAGTCGTCATGGACTGCTTCTCATTGTGAGCAGCGCGACGTCGGTGGGAATTTATCGAATCGGTCCGGTAGTGGTAGCCGCGAGCATGGCCCACAGCCGCTTCGGATTGTTTCATCAGATCGCGCTTCCCTACGCGGTACAGTTCATCCTGACGATTTTGCTGCTCGATTTTTTGCGTTATGCCGTCCATTGGGCGGAACATCATGTGCCGATCCTGTGGCGAATGCATCAGGTACACCACTCCGATCCGGACTTTGATCTGTCCACGGGCGCCCGCGTCCATCCAATTGAGACGGTCCTAGTGCAAGGCGCGACCCTCGGTGCCGTGGCGCTGCTGGCTCCTCCAGTGGCTGCGGTTCTGGTGGTGGAATTAGTCACTTGCTTCCAAGTCTTTTTCGCACATGCCAACGTGTCCATGCCGGTTGGGTTGGAGAAAGTTTTGCGGCGCGTGGTGGTTACGCCGCAGATGCATCGCGTTCACCATTCGGAAGACGCTGGGGAGCAGAGCCGGAATCTTTCAGAGATCTTTCCTTGGTGGGATCATCTATTTCGAACTTATCTCGCTACGCCCGCCGCCGGAGACGCGGGTTTGGTGGGGATGAAGGGGTTGCAGAATACCGGCAGTTTGGATCTCTGGTTTATGCTGTCGCAACCGTTCCGGCGCGAGCGCCAGGCGCTGGTTGATCCGGTGGTCAGTCAGGGAAGTTCAGTTCGATCGTGACGCCGTTCGGGTCTTCGAGAAAAAGCTGTGCCAGGTTCATGCTGGGGACCAGTCGTTCGCGGAAGGCGCAACCGGCGGCGGTGAAGCGGGTCTTCATGCCGGCCAAATCTTCTGCGACGAAGGCGATGTGGTCGATGCTGCCGGTTTCGTCGGCTTCCTTCAGAGCATTCTCGCCGAGATAGTCGATCAGCGGCTGCGGGTTGGCGCGGTCGATACCTACCACATGCACCACCGCGTGTCCGGCGTTGTAGAGCCAGATGCCGGGGAATTTGAACTCCGGGCGCGGACCGGCTTTGAGGCCTAACACATCGGTGTAGAAACGCTCGGTCTCGGCGAGCCTGGTGGTGCGGATGGAGTAGTGATCGAGCTTACCTAGCGACATCCTTCACATCATACATCCCGCCGCGAGTGCCCATGCGTTTTACGTGGAGCTTCAGAAATAAGACTTAGGGCAGCTTACAGGCGAAATTTGCGGCGTCGTCGATGCTCCCGGAGCCCTGATACTTGGCGACTTGCGGATACGGGCACAGTGGGCGGGTGCGATCCACCTTTCCAGCAGTGGAGTGTGACGCGATCATGCTCTCGGGCGCACTGCCTTTTTCGACCCAGCTTTCCAGCGCCCCCACCACGTTGAATTTGTTGGGGCCCTCGCCGCCTCCGCAGTGGCCCATGCCTGGCACCATGAACAGGCGCATGGAGTCTGCGGTATTTTTAGCGCCGCCCAGCGTGTCCATGGCGGTCTTGTAGTACTGAATGGTGGTTAGGGGTGTGATGTTGGGATCGCTCCAGCCGTGATACATGATCAATTTGCCGTGGTGGGAAAAGAACGGCTTGAGATTCGGGTTGGTTCCGTTCATCACCAGGTTTTCGGGTGTTTCGGCGCGGGCCATGTCCTTGTCGAAATCGAACGTGCGCCAGTCCCAGTTGGGATCTTTGAAGACGACGTACTTATATTGATCGTTGATCACCTGCGACGCCTCGGGGCCTGCGCCCAGAACGGCCCATCCCAACTCCGAGCCGGGCACCAGCGAGGGAAATAGTTGTTGCCCGGTTCGTGGATTGGTGGCGGGCGTGTAAATCTTGCGGACGGCTTCGGCTTGGGCGGCGGTCAGGCAGTCCGGGCCGTCGGCGCCGTGGCACGCGATTACTTTGGGATCGAATTTACATTTCGTGGGGTCGTCGATCAGGCCGTCCTTCAGTCCATCGTGCGCATCGCAGGCGGCTAACACTGCCTGATGGACCAGCGAGTATTTGGAGGCCGGAATGTAGCTGGCTGGGTCCTTCAGTTCGGCGAAGGCGATCCACAGAGCAAGCCCAGTTCGATTGGCGGGCGCGCCGGCGATGATGCCGTCGAAGTCGCCGGGGAAACGCTGGGCTTCTTGCAGTCCTTGACGTCCGCCGGTGGAGCAGCCGTTCCAGTAGGACAGGCGCGGGGCCGCGCCATAGAAGGCTTGAATGATGGCCTTAGACTTCACCGCCATTTCATGTTCGGAGCGCCATCCGAAGTCGATCAGTTTCTCGGGATGCCCCAAAGCAAAGCTGCCGCTGCCGCCCACGTGGCCGGTGTCGGTGGAGCTGGCGGCGTAACCGCCGCGCAGCGCTTCGGCGAGGGCGGAATAACTGATGACGCCGGCCCAGCCGCCGTTTCCGACGGCCTGGTATTTGCGATTCCAACCCTCCGCAGGCAACCAGACTTCTACCTTGATATCGGAGTCGCTCGTCGGTTTGAGGGTGGCGGTGACGCGGCAGAAGGCGGGCAGGTCCTTGTAGGGATCGGACGCTACCGCCTTAGCCTTTGCATTCGGGTTGGTGGGCAAAGTGAAAGCGCCAGGAGCCACGGTTTGCGAACTGTTGATGGTAGCGCCGGGCAAGGTCAGCGAGGTCAGGCTCTCACAGGAGGTTGCCGCGAGTGCGGGCGCTGCTGCGAGGGCGAGCGCTAATATACAATTCGTCAACATGGAACGACTCCTTCGCGGAAATTATACATGAGAAGCTTGCCGTTGCCCAGCTAACCGGCTGGTGAGACAATCTATTGAGTTTGCGGGCTTGCTAGAGGAGGACGATTTATTTATGAAAAATGCCGGGCATTGTTTCGTGATTTTGGCGGCTGTGATGGCGCAGGGGCAGGGAATCGACTACGCCAAGATCGAAATCCTGACGGAGAAAATCGCGCCGAATCTTTACATGCTTTCTGGTTCCGCGGGCGCGGATCCCGGCCATCAGGACGCGGCCGGCGGGAGGATCGGTATACTTGCCGGACCGGATGGCATCTTCATGGTGGATGCGCAGTACGCGCAAGTAAGCGACAAGGTCCTGGCGGCGATCCGGAAAATCAGCGCGGAGCCAATTCGCTTTCTGGTCAACACGCACGTGCATGGCGATCACACGGCTGGCAACGCGAACTTCGTGAAGCTGGGAGCGTTGCTGTTTGCACGGGAAGAACTGCGCGATGAACTGTTGCGTCCACCGGCCAATGGCAACACTCCCGCTAGAGATCCGGCTCGGCTTCCTGTGGTCACTTATGGACTGGGCGATCCGGTGAAATTTCGTATGAACGGTGAGGTTGTCGACCTGATCCCAGTGCGGGCGGCTCATACCGGTGGCGACACGATGGTCCGCTTTGAGAATGCGGACATGATGATGATTGGGGACTTCTATCGCAACTATGGGTATCCGTTTATCGACACCAACAATGGCGGCACGTTAAAAGGGGCGCTCGAAGCTCTGGATGCGACGATGAAGATTGCTGGACCGAACACGAAACTCATCCCCGGACACGGCACCATTATCAATCGAGCGGACATCGTGCCTTATCGCGACATGATGCTGGGCGTGCAGGCTAAGGTGCAGCAGATGATTCGCGAAGGCAAGAGCGAGCAGGAAGTGTTAGCGGCGAAGGTGACGGCTCCGTATGACGCGAAGGTTCCCGGGGGACTGTTGCCGGCTGGCGCGGGGACGAGCGCCGACCGTTTCGTCAGCATGGTGTATTCACAACTGAAGGGCGCAAAGTAAAGGGAGAGGGCCTCAAAACGGGAAGCGCTTCGAGGCCCTTAGGGAGTTAGGACAGGATCTGTTTTAGTGATGGAGCGCTATCGTAACGATGACGCCGACAGCGATAAAGGCCATCCCCCCGATCGTGATGCAATTTCGGGTGAAACTTTTCGGCGCCGTTCGCGTTTTGACGAACGAAAGTTGGCAGCCAGCGCATGAAGGCGCGGCTACGTATAAGAGTCTTTTGCACTGGGGACATTGTTTGTTCATCGTTTACAGGCTTTCATCTGATTGCATGATGACTTTTTAAGTGATGAGGAACAATGGATTTGCGGTACCGATCCACACCGGACCGGCGTACCAGCTTGGGATGGTACTGACTGGCCACTCCGACTAGTCCTTACGGCGGACCAGCGCGACGAGATAGATCACAATCGCGACGTTAATCAGTAAGACCACAATCTTGGTGGCGGTCAGATGCCGGTCGATTTCATATACTTCGAGTGGAATCAATCCGGCGGTGCTGATGATCGTGAAATACTCGGCCCATCTTTTCTGCAGCAGGAGACCCAATCCTTCGGTCAACAACAAGCCTGAGTAGATGAATGTGCCGACACCTGCTGCCTCAAGTTGCTTCGGAGTGACGGAGAGCGCGCGGATTAACAGGCGGTGAATGAAGCGGTTGTCGGGGTCAACTCGTAGGACATCGACCCAGCGGGAGACAACCTCTCCAACATCGCGGTGGAGGAGTCTTAGTGCGCCAATTCCGACAACCAGTAGCAGCACGCGCTTGAACAATTTGAAGATCGCGATCGCCAACAGTGTCGTCGAACTCTGGCTGCTTGTCGATCCCATTGCTCTAGATTACGTTGTTAAGGAGCACGTATACTGATGAACGGCGCAGCGGCGCCGGGAGACTTCGAATGAGAATTACTGTGTGTCAGACGGCGTTGCTGGTTGGTTTGTGCCTGGCGCCGGCCGGGTTTGGCGATGACGGGAACCGCCTCCTTCGGATCGATCACTACGTTAAATTGCAATCGACCGTTCCAGCCCTTGCGGGGCAGGCCACGCAGATTTACGTGCGCGAAGTCGTCGAGGCTTCGACGGTGTTGCGCGGAGGTCCGGCCAGCGACCGAGTGGCGTTATTCATCCACGGCGCGGGCACACCTGCGGAGGTGGCCTTCGATGTTCCCTACCAGGACTACAGTTGGATGGCATACCTGGCGCAGGCGGGCTACGATGTTTTCTCGATGGACATGACGGGCTACGGACGATCGACGCGCCCGGCTGCGATGAACGATCCTTGCAATCTGGCCCGCGAACAGCAAGCGGCCTTTGTCCCGGGCCTGATCTCCGCGCCTTGCGTTGCGAGCTACGCGCATCAAATGACGACGCTCGCTTCGGACTGGCACGATATCGATGCCGTGGTGGATCGCGTTCGCGCTCTGCGGCATGTGGAGAAGCTGAATATATTGGCTTGGTCCTTGGGCGGCCCGCGTTCGGCGGGATATGCGGCGCAGCACCCGGACAAAGTCGCGAAACTTGTGTTGCTGGCTCCGGCCTATAATCGGGCCGCGCAGGCAGAGGCGCCGGCACAGGTACCCTCGAACGGAACGGCGATGAACACCCAATCGCGCGAGGAATTCATCGTCAACTGGGATCGCCAGGTGGGCTGCGCGGACCAATACGAAGGCGCTGCGCGCGACTCGGTCTGGTCAGAAATGATTGCTTCGGATCCCGTCGGCGCGACTTGGGGAAGTGGAGTTAGGCGCGCGCCGCAGGTAACCACTTGGGGATGGACTACGGCGGTGGTGGCAAAGACGCAAATTCCAACGCTGATGGTTTCGGGGGCGCACGACAAACAAGTCAACCCGGATCGGGTGCGGGAACTGTACACGGATTTGGGCTCGCCCAAGAAGGTGTTCGTCGATCTGGCCTGTTCCTCGCACAATGCGATGTGGGAAAAGAATCACTTGCTGTTGTTCAAGGCGTCGCTCGAGTGGCTGAAGCTAGGTTCGGTTCAGGGCAAGCAGGAAGGGATGCTCCGGCTGGGCTATTGACCCTAGCGAGCGCTCGCAAGAGTGATGCCGGCTAGTTGGCTCAGGCCGCCGAGGGTGGTTTGCGCGGAATTGAAGCCAAAACGAAAATCTTCCTCTGCGTAGTTTTCGTATTTGTCGGTGGGTTCATGATGGTTCGGGTTGGAACCCCTGACGATTCCAGTGACCCTTTCGTTTTCACGCACGCTGATGGAGGCGACTAGGTCTTCGAACTGTATTGAATCTGTACCTGCCATGTTGGCTCCGATGGTTGCCGGATAATCCGGTGCGTAGGACCGGTTCGCTGCCTGCAGGGCCGCTGCCAGTTTCGCGGATTCGGCGGCCATTTTGGATTCCCGCTGATATTCGATATTGATGTCGGCTTGGGGGCTCTGTTTCGGCCCCGGGGGCATGCCATGATCGAACATCATCATGTCGTGCTGGATGATGCCGAGCCATTTCGGTTCGGCTGCCGTGGCTTGTAGCGCTGCTCTTTCGCGTGCGTAGGTCCCGCTGCCGTCCATCCCGAACTCTTCGTTGTTCCAAAAGATAAACCTTACGGAGCGGTTCGTGCGGACATCGGGCATGCCCAAGACGCGGGCCAGTTCCAGCACCACTGCGCAGCCAGATGCGTCGTCGTCCGCGGCCTCGCCACCGCCGCGGCCGTCCATGTGGGCCGAGACGAGGTACATTTCCCCCGGCGTGGTAGTTCCGATCTTGGTTGCGTAGATGTTCTCAAGGGGCCCGCTGCTCGACATGAACCGATGGCGCTCGACGTTGGAATAGCCGAAGCTGCGCAGTTGTTGCTCCAGCCAGTCGATCGCATTGCGATTCCTTGGCGTTCCTTGCATGCGGTCGCCGAATTGTGCGAGTCCTTTGATATGCGCTTTGTAGCGTTCGAGGTCCAGACGACCGACAATGGTGCGGATGGGGTTTGCAGTTTGAGCCGAAAGCGCCCCTGCGAGAACTAGCGCTCCCAACCAGCAACGCATCTTACCTGACCAGCGCCGGCAGCGTCGTAAAGGTGTGCGCGATGGGAATGCGGATTCCCAAAGCCCCGATTTGCGCGCCTGCGGGCGTATCGAATTCGATGGTGCCGCGGATACCGAGAGTGCCTAGATACTTGTCCGTCCCTAGTGTGAACGCCAAGTGTCCGTTCGCGGCGAGGGTAATCGTGTCGGTGGCGATTTGGGCGCCGGTGTCGTCGCGAACCACTACGGGGATGTTCACGGATTGTGCCGATACGCTGTTGATCGCGACACCCGTGGCCGTACCGCCAGTGTTATCGAAAGCCAAAATGGAGGCGCTGGCGTTGCGGCTTTCCAAGGGGACCACAGCTTCCTGACCGTTGGGGTTATAGCGGAAAATCACAAATCCTCCCACGTTGCCGTTGGTAGTGGGTTGGGCCGAGCCGATCGTCGGCGCCGAATCCGACAGGGGCGCGGCGCTTTGCAAGATCAGCGTCGCTCCGGCGGCCACAGTTTGATCGATCGTGGAAGAGGTTGAGGTCGTGGGTGCTCCGGGCGCCCCGATCGGGATCGCTAGGGGAGTGCCGTTATCCGCGAAAAACTTCAGATGCGCTTGCGCGGCAACGGTTCCTGCGTTCACGATCACGAAAGTGGTCTGCCAGCCGTTGCCGGTGGCGATGTGCGCGATCGAGCCTCCGTTGGTACCTACGTTCGCCAGCGCCGGAATGGTGGTGAGCGTCGTGCTGGAACCCAGCGGCGTGGTGCGGATGCCGAGCACGCTGATCTGCCCGCCGGCTGGCGTGTCGAATTCAATGGTGCCACGCTGGAACTTCGTCACCGGGTACTGAACGGACAACACGAACGATGTATGGCCATTGCCCGCTAGCGAAATCGGCGTTATCGCGGTACCGATCACCGCGCCGGTTTGGCCGCGAATCACGACTGGGATGACGGCATTCTGCGCCGACACGTTCTCGACTGCGATGCCCAACACTACTCCGCCGGTGTTGTCGAAAGGCAGCAGGTAGGAGCTTGCATTACGAGTCTCCATCGGCACCACCGCTTCCTGAGCTCCCGGGATCAGGTGAAAAATCGCGAACCCGTCCACAGCGCCGGTGGCCGCCAGTTGGGCGGAGCCAACAAATACAGGAGGCACCTGGGCGCCCGACGTGTTTACGATCAGCGACGCATTGGCAGCCAGCGTCCGGTCGAAGGTGGCGGCCAGCAGCGGTCCGGACAGAGCGGCGGCTGGCTGCGGAAACGCCAAGGGCAGCATCAAGGGACCGTTGCTGGTAGGGTTGGCCGCGTCGCCGAACAGGCTCAAGCGCGCCGTCGCTGAGCTCGCACCTTTATTGACCATGGTGAACGCCGTGGTCCAGTTCTCCAAGGCGGCGAGGTGCGCCATCGAGCCGATTAGGTTTAGGCCGGAGAGAGCAGTCCCTTCCTGCTCCGCTTCGTAGGGGACGCCACCGATGGTCATGGTTGCGGAGCGGTCTGGTCCCGAATTTGCAGTCACTAGATACGTGAGTGTGCCGTTGCCGGTGCCGGAGGTGGCATTCGTGACCCAACCCGCGGGGCCGGACAAGCTCCAAGGACATCCAGCCGCGGTCGTAATGTTTACGCTCCCGGCTCCTCCCGCTGCCGGGAAGGCCTCTCCGCCGGTATCCAACACATAAGCGCAAATAGCCCCCTGGCCCAAGGCGCCCGAGCCGTTGAGCGTGAACGGCAGTGTTTGCGACGTGCCAAAAGGTGCCGCGACGGAAAAGGTGAAGGACCCCATGGCGCCGGCGAACGCACCTGTCCCGCCGCTGATGGTCGCAGTCCCCGTCAGTGTGCCTGGGGCAGGGTTGGCGGCTGCTGCTGCCGCCATCGTTGAGCCATCCGGGAACAAAAACGCAAAAGCGAGTGAGGTGGTGCTGCCTGTAGGAACGCCGTTTATTGAAAGCCTTGCTGTTCCAAGCGGAGCGAGCGTCCCATTGCCGTTAAGAAAAAATCCCAGCGACGTGCCAATCCCACTTCCTGTAAAGGAGAGCGTGAGCGCGGTGCTCTGAGCGTCGGCGGCAATGCCGAGGCTCAGGAATAGGGTGAACGCTAAAATCGCGGACCGCTTGCTGCGCAAAAATACCTCCGTCTAAATGCAGAAGCAAATTGGATTTATGCGCTCAGTCTAGCAAAGGTCAGGCGCGTGTGTATTTGTTAAACCAGGCGATGGTGCGCTGCCACGCCAAGTCGGCTGCGGCCTTGTTGTAGCGTTCCGGCGTTGCGTCGCAATTGAAGCCGTGAACAGCGCCGGGGTAGATATAGCCTTCGTGTGGAACGTTTACTGAGGTTAAGGCCATGTCGTATGCGGGCCAGGTGGAGGCCAGTCGCGTGTCGAGTTCGCCATGATGGACCAGAATCGCCGCCTTGATCTTCGAGATGTCTTCTTTGCCTGGAACGGCGCCATAGAAGGGCACTGCGGCAGCGATATCGGCTCCCAGGCGGACGGCCAGGGTGTTGGAGATGCCGCCTCCGTAACAGAAACCAGTGGCGCCGATTTTGCCGGAGCAATCGGGGCGCGACTTCAGCCACATGGCGGAGGCCACGAAATCTTCGGCCATTTTTTTGCCATCCACTTTGCCGAACATCTGGCCGCCGCGGAAGTCGTCGCCAGGGAAGCCGCCTAGAGACGTCAGGCCGTCGGGTGCGAACGCCATGAAATTCGCGAGAGCGAGCCGCCGCGCGATGTCCTCAATGTGCGGATTCAAGCCTCGATTTTCGTGGACCACGATAATGCCGGGCAATTTCGCGGGCGTTTCCGTTCGAGTGTCGGCACTCGCGGGGCGGACGAGATATCCTTTGATGCTGCCGTTTCCTTGGGGCGACGGTATAGTTTCGTAGCTGGCCTTGATCCGGTCATCGGTCTTGGACACTTGCTGTCCTTGCGCGTAGTTGGGCATCAGCGCATCGATAATCGCGGCGGTGGTGAGGCCGCCGACGGCAAAGCGCTTGACGCCGTCCATAAAGGCGCGGCGGCCGATCACGCCGTGGATAAAGAGGTTGTAAAGTTCTACCGCATCATTGGGAAGTTTGGGTTTCGTTGGCTCCATTGGCTGACTCCTTTTGGGAGAATATCACGTCCGGGAGGAACCGCGCCGTGGGTTCCGGGTCAGGCGCTAGGAAGTGCTGCCGGAAACTGTTACTCTGAAGGGTCCGATCTTGTGCGAGGTGAGTTCCGTTGGCTGAAATACATTTAAATGACGGCGAAAGCCTGGAGAGCGCGCTCAAGCGCTTCAAGCGAAAGGTCCTGCAAGAAGACATCATCAAAGATGTCAAGCGTCACGCGTTCTACCTAAAGCCTGGGCAGAAGAAGCGCGTGAAGGCAGCAGAGGCGCGAAAGCGTGCGCGCAAAAAGCGTTCGCGGGATAGCGATTCAGACCAGCATCGCTCCTGAGTTCAATTCTTGGGGAGCGGGACCGCGTACATTTTGAAGAGTCCGGGGTCCTGGTCCTTGAACTTTGGATCGTTCCGGTAATTTAACTTGCCTTCGACGATCCAGGCCATCCCGCGCGTCGCCGTTACACCGGGTGTGCTTTCGAGGCCTTCTTTGATAGTCTTGACCATGGCGGTCTGACCTTCGAAGGTCACGATGTCCATTTTGCCGGAGTTCTCGGCCAGCAGCAGCCGGTTCTTGCCGATCGCGCGCATGCCGTCGGGGCGTTCGAGCGGGCGGGAAAGCTTGAGATCGATGACGCCCTTCGATTTTCCGTCCGGGCCCAAATCCAGGCGCAGCAGCTTCCCAGTGGTGACACAGTTCACATAGAGGATGGTCTTGTCACCGAAGGCCAGCCCATCGGCACCGCCCAGGAGCGGATCTTTCGCGGCGAGCTCCAAATCCTTGCTGCCACGCTTCAATAGCAGAATACTGGCTTGTCGCGTGTCGGAGACGTAGGCTGTGCCATCGGCGGCCACGGCAATGTCATTGCACAGGGCGTCGGCGCCAGGCAGGGGATAAGTCCCTGTTAGCGTGCCGGTGGTCAGGTCGAATGCCTTCACCGACGTTGCCTCGCCGTTTTTATCGAGATTATTGGAACAGACCCATAACGTCTTGCCCTTCTCGTCCGCGTAGACCCCCAGCACCTGATTGAGACCGCCGGTGCCCGGCTTAATCCATTCTTCAGCGGTGGTCTTTCCGGGCGCGATGCGGCTCACGTTGCCGTGCCCTAGGCTTCCGACGATCAGCGTTCCGTTTGCTGTAGATGTGATGCTCTCGGGGAACACGCGCGTACCGGGAAGGGTGATCTCGTTAATGACTGGCGCGGCAAAGCCGACCGTCGCGATGAGAACCAGAGTCAGGAATCGCATTCGCTAGGCCCGCCCATTTTGAAGAGCGGCTAGCACGCGCTCGGGCCGGAATGGAATCCGGCGCAGACGAACGCCGGTGGCGTCGTGGATCGCGTTGGCGATCGCCGCGAGCATGGGCTTGCAGGCGGTCTCGCCGGCTCCATAGGGAGGAAGGTCAGGGCGGTTGGGATTCGGGTCCCCGTTCACGAGTACGACATCGATGCGAGCGGGTGCGTCGGCATGGGTGAGGGTGGGAGAAGAGGTCCAGTCCACGCCGATGACCTTTTCGGTATCGAATTGCACTTCCTCGTGCAGCGTGCGGCTCACGGAATGGAGCATGGCGCACTCGACGGTATGCCGCAGCGCCACAGGATTGACCACTAGTCCGCAATCATGCGCGCACACCAAGCGCTTCACCCAAACGTGGCCGGTTTTGCGATTTACCTCGACCTCGGCGATCTCGGCGGCGATGGTCTGGCCGCGGAACGCGTAGGCTACGCCGCGACCGGTAAGGATGTCTCCGGTGTCGCGCGGTTTGGGCGAGGGACGGCGATCCCACCCGTAAGCCTCGGCCGCAGCTTTGAGGACCGCAATGGACCGGGCGCGCTTGAACCCGCTGTCGTCGGCGGTGGAGGCCGTGAGCATCTTCATGCGGAATTCCAGGGGGTCAGCCTTCGCGGCTACCGCCATTTCGTCGATGAACGATTCGGACGCGAATGTTGACTGGGGGCCGTTGGGGTCTCGCAGGTTCCCGGTGCGCAGCGGCGTTTCCCATACCAGGGGAAGGCTCACCACTTGACTGGTCATGCGGCGATGGGGGATGGCATACATCTCTGAAGGCGTCGCAGCGCTGCCGGCGGCGGGCGTGGCGCGGCGTATCCCCATTAGCTGAGCGATCAACACCGTGTCGGCCTCGTTGTAGCCCACGTGATTATAGTCGGCGGCCTGGCAATTGTAGTCGAGCGCTACGAGATTTCCGTTGGCGTCCAAGCCTCCGCGCATGGCTACCGTAAAGGCGGGAGCCTTGGTGTCCCAGGCGGTCTCTTCGCTCCTCATCCACTGCACGCGTACTGGGCGGCCGATCTCCTTCGCAAGGTAGGCGGCCTCGCATCCCGCATCGTCAGCGGCGGTGCGGCCGTATCCTTGCGGACCTTCCATCCAGACCACGCGAACTTTCTCCGGCGGCATTCCCAGGAATTCGGCGACTCCTCGGCGCATGCCATACGATTTCATGTCATTCGAATACACCGTCATCTGGCCGTTCGATGGATCTGCCGTGGCGTGGGCCGGAGCGATTGCCGTGTGCCCTTGAAACGGAATATCGTAATTCGCTTCGACGATCTTCGCGGCGCCGGCGAATGCCTTGTCCGGATCGCCGACCAGGATCGGCTTGGAATTCGACGTGGGTGCGGCACTGCGCATGAATTTGAACAAGTCCTCCGAGGACGGGAAGGGCGCTGTGGCGGGCTTCTGCCAGTTTGCCTTGAGCTGCCGGGCAGCGTTGATGGCTTGCTCCTCCCGCTCGCAGACAACCGCTACGTAGTTGCCCTTGCTCACCACTTTGATAAATCCTGGTAAACCCTTCACCGAAGACTCATCGATGCTGATCAACTTCGCGCCCGCGACCGGGGGCTTTACGTTGCGCGCATGTACCATGCCCGGCAGCTTTACGTCTACGGCCCATTTCAGAGAACCGTCTACTTTGGCGGGAATGTCGTAGCGCTGCGGAGACAGGCCGACGATTTTGTGTTCCTGGACCGGTTTGACCTTAGCTACGCCGGTGGTGGCGTTGATGTTGGCTCCGGTCAACGCGACATGGAATTTCTTTCCGCCAACCAATTCTCCGTAGGTGACGCGCTTCGAGGGATCACTTTTCACGGTGATCACGCCTTCGCGCACCGCGAGTTGATCGACAGGAACGCCGAGCTTGGCGGAGCCCATCTCGAGCAGCACCCGGCGGGCCTCCGCTGCTACACGCCTCATGGGCCAGGCGTCTCTCTCCATCGCAGTGGAACCGCCGGAGCCGCCTTGGTCGACAGTAATGTCGGTGCTCCCCATGACGCAGGACGTCTTGTCGTACGCGAAGTCCAGCTCATCGGCCATCAACTGGCGAAACGACGTTCCAGTGCCTTGGCCGCAGTCTGTCTTCCCCACATAAAAGGTTGCGGTGTTGTCTTCGCGGATGACGATCCATGAATCGAGTTGCTTAAAGTCTGGGTCTATATACGGACCTGCGGCCGATGTAGCGTTTTGAGCGCCGAGGGGCTTGGTGCCCGCGGCTGTGAAACTGACAACCAGCAGACCGGCGCTCTTCAACAAGTCCCTGCGTGAGGTTTTCGCCAAGGGCGTCATGCCACCACCTCCTTCTCCGCGGCCGACTGGGCCGCAATCGTCGTCGATGCACGCTTGATAGCGGCTTGAATACGGTAGTAGGTCATGCAGCGGCAGAGGGTCCGGTTCATGGCCTCGCGGATTTGCGCATCCGTCGGTTTTGGATTTTTATCCAGTAGCACCTTAGCAGTCATGATCTGGCCGTTTTGACAGAATCCGCATTGCGGGACTTGCTCGTCAATCCAAGCCTGCTGCAGCGGATGAAGCTTGCCATCTTTGGCGAGTCCTTCGAGCGTCGTGATCTCCCCTTTGACGCTTGAGGCCGGGGTGATGCACGATCGCACCGCCGCGCCGTTGACGATCACCGTACACAGCCCGCACTGGCCCAGGCCGCAGCCGAAACGCGGACCTTGCAGTCCCAGATCATTGCGCAGAATGTAGAGCAGGGGAGTCGATGGCTCGACATCCAAGGTGTGCATCTTTCCGTTCACGTTCAAGGTGAGGTTGCTCATTCACCAGTCTCCTTACGAATTGGATAGGCGGACACAATTTTATCAGATGGTATTCTGCTGGGGAGGCCAAATGGGTATTGAAGAACTTAAACTACGCCTGGACGGTTATACCAAGCCGGGTCAGGACCTTTACCGCAATGTCTTGCTGGACACGCTTTACGCATCCCTGCCACGTGATCCTGAAGTCAAGGTTCAGATTTACAACGCCGAGATCGCGCCGGGCGGATATACCAACTGGCACTGCCATAACGGCGCTACGTTTTTCGTCGCCTTGCAGGGCATCTTCGAAGCTCACTTTCAAGAGGGTGTGTTGATCAAAGCGAAAGCCGGGGACGTATATTCGGAACCGATCGGCAAAATTCACCGGGGGCATAATCCGCATCCCGAACTGCCGTTTCTCTGTATCGGCTTCTGTCTGACGGCGCCGGACCGCGAGCACGTAACCAACGTAGTGCAGCCCTGGTGATTCGCCTACGGACCGATCTGGCGGATGTTGTGGCGCCGCAGATACCAGCAGGGCGTATAGCCGAAGTGCGGCATCAGCGAGTCGACGCAGGTCTCCATCACCGGCGTGCCGACTGAGTACTCGACTTCATTGAAGTGGTTCACCGCGGCGTACAAACGGCCGATTTTCATCTGTTCGACCGGCCGTCCCCGGTAGCGTGCCCACAGATCGTCTGCGAGATAGATCAAGGCGCCTAAGCCCATTAGGGCCAAGCATGTCACTAGTGCGATTTTTCGGATTTTCCGCAGCAATGCTATTTCGCGCGGCCTTTGGGGCCTTGCGAGATCATCTGGATGCCGATGATCCAGTCCTTATTGGTGGCGTTTTCGCGGGCCACCGCGTACAGAATCTTTCGATCCGGGCCGCTGAAGGCTACGCTAATCAGGCCGCGCGGCGTCGGGATCAAGCCAAGATACTTGCCGTCCGGACCAATGACCTGTATGCCGGGATTGCTGGTCACGTAAAGCCGTCCGGCGGAATCGAACGTGCTGCCATCGCCGTTGCCGCCACCTTCGAGCTTCGCGAATTCGTGCTGATTGGTAAGCGAGCCATCCTTCTGCACGTCAAACTCCGCGACTGTCGGCCCATTGGTGACAAAGAGGTGTTTTTCATCTGCGCTGAGCACGATTCCGTTGGTTGTCAGGTTCTCGCCGTAGCGGGTGACCGTGCCTTTGGAGTCGGCATAGAAGACGCCACCCATGGTGAAATAGACTCCGCCTTTACTGTCGGCTGAAATATCGTTCAGAACGCCGCCGATACAATCCAGAGAATCGCCGTTCATCTTATTGGCGAGGACTTTGCGCTTGGGCACGAGCTCGTCAACTGACGCGTTCAATCCCCGGTTTGCGACGAAGAGCGTACCCTTCGAGTTCATCGCGAGCGAGCCGCCGGTATTCGTGTCGCTGTAAACCACCGAAGTCTTGCCGTCACTTTCGAGCTTCACCACATCGCTCTTGTCGTTTTGCGCGATGAGGAGACCGTTATCCTTCGTGGCGATGATGCCGTCGGCGTTATTGCCGTCCACTTGCCAGATATCTTTCCACTGTTGCCCCGCCGCGATTACGCCCGGGATCTCGGTCACCATGTAATCCCTGGGGCCGGCGGCAGGCGCCGGGCCGCGGCCTGCTCCACCACGGCCGCCTCTGGCGGGAGGCGGAACTTTGCACGTCTTCAATACGTCCGGCTCTCTTGAATCCTGAGCTGCCTGTACTCCGGGCCCCGACCTCTGCCCCGCGGGCGGCTGAATCTGGCACCATGCCGGCGCCGCACCGAGGACTCCTATCACGATCGTGAGCACACCTGTCGCTTTCATAAAACCTCCTGGTTCCGCGTTCCAGAATAACAAGAGTAAGCACCCGGAGTGAACTGGAAGGGAACCTGATGTGTGGTTTGATAGTAGATGTAGTGCTTACCTTCCGCATGCGCCCACACCACCTGGCATTGATCACGGCGATGGCTCTGTCGAATTCGCTCCTCGCCGCTCCGCAGAACTCACTTATTTCCCGACAGGTTTTGCCGCGCACCGTAGACGGCAAGCCCGACTTCAAGGGTATTTGGCAAGCGTCGAGCACCGCGGCCGCCGATCTTCAGGATCACGCCGCCGCATTCAACATGCTGGCCGGCAAGTCAGTGGTTACCGGTGGAACGATTCCTTATCAACCCTGGGCCGCTCAGAAGAAGGCCGAGAACTTTCAAAACCGGCAGAAGGCCGATCCGCTCGCGCAATGCTACCTGCCCGGCATCCCGCGGATCATGTATATGGATTTCCCGTTTCAGATCTTCCAGACACCGCAGGCTGTCGCCATCACCTTCGAGTGGTCTCTGGTTCATCGCCTGATCCACATGGACGGCAGCCGCCACCCCGCCGACATCGATTCCTGGATGGGCGATTCGCGCGGCCGCTGGGAGGGAGACACGCTGGTGGTCGACGTCGCCAACTACAACGACAAAACCTGGTTTGATATGGCGGGCGATTTTCACAGTAATGCTCTACACGTGGTTGAGCGCTACCGCATGACCGACCACGACACGATTCAGTATGAAGCGACTCTTGAGGACGCGAAAGTGTTCACGAAGCCATGGACCATTAGCATCCCTCTGAAGCGGCGAACGGATCGCGACAGGCTCTTCGAGTACAACTGCCAGGCGGAAGCCGAAGAGGTGAGTGGGGCGTTCACGCGTGAGGATCGGACATGGTATCCGGGGAAGGGAACGCCGCCTCCGGCGATGAGCATGGCCGCCGCTCCGCGCGCGCCCGCGACTCCGCCGAAGACGGTGGCGAACATTCGCCGGACCAGCGACGGCAAGCCGGACCTGCAGGGCTTTTACGATCCCGACACCGGCGCTGCAAACCAGGGGTTGGAGAAGCGCAAAGGCGACGGGGTCACGCCGGACGGACGCGGCGTGATCGTCGATCCGCCGGACGGGACGCTGCCGATGCAGCCCTGGGCCGTCGAAGAAAGGGTCAGCCGGAACCGCACGGAACGCGGTTACGACGATCCGACCGCGCACTGTTTCCCCGCTGGTGTTCCACGGTCGATGTACGTCCCGGCTGCGTTTCACATCATTCAAACCCCCGATTACATTGTCTTTCTGCATGAGCGCATGGCGTGGCGCATCGTGCCGTTGGACGGGCGCCCGCACCTTCCGGACACGATCCGTTTGTGGCAAGGCGATTCCGTGGGCCGATGGGAAGGCGACACGCTGGTGGTCGATACCACCAATTTGAATGGCAAGACCTGGCTGAATGAAGGCGGCGAAATTGTGAGCTACGCCGAGCACGTGGTGGAACGATTCACTCCGGTGGGCCCAGATACCGTTCACTACGAGGCAACCGTCATCGATCCGATCGTCTATACTCGACCGTGGACCATCGCTTTTTCGCTGAAGCGCGATAAGGCTGAGATGTTCGAGACTGCTTGTCACGAGGAAGATCGTGACCTCCCGCGCCTGAAGGCACTCAAAGATGCGGCGGCCGCGAAGAAATAACGTATGCAGCGACCCTATCGATTTTTCACCATAGTTTTCGC
>Ga0105245_10001330_pt1 | contig 22369 bp, 23 predicted proteins | sample KBSM54metaG_FD_81523 | JGI IMG/M metagenome (GOLD analysis project Ga0105245, IMG submission 81523) | Miscanthus rhizosphere microbial communities from Kellogg Biological Station, Michigan, USA - KBS M5-4 metaG | ecosystem: Host-associated > Plants > Roots > Rhizosphere > Soil | place...
ACGTTCTCGAACGTCGTCATGTGGTCGAGCAGGCGGAAATCCTGGAACACGATGCCGATGCGCCGGCGCAGCCCCGCGAGGCTGTCCTTGTTGAGGGTGGCGATGTCCTGATCAAACATGCCGATCAGGCCGCGCGTCGGCCTAAGCGACAGGAACATCAGGCGCAGGAGCGAGGTCTTGCCGGCGCCGGAAGGGCCGGTCAGGAACTGGAACGAGTGCGGCTCGATGCGAAAGCTGAGGTCGCGCAGCACTTCGGGGCCGAACCCGTAGCGCAGCCCTACATTTTCGAAACGGACCATCCGAATCGCCCCGCGAACCCTGCTTTTTCCGATTATAGGGCAGGGCGGAACCCCCGCCGCCTGCTTAACGAATGCTTAATCTCCTTGGTTTCCGATCCGTTAACGGAGGATCGCTATCAATTTGGGACCGGTCCGGTCGAATCGTCCATGCAGATCGCCTGCCCCAACTGCGCCACGGCTTACGAGATCGAAGCAACCACGCTCGGCGATGGGCGGCTGGTCCGATGCGTGCATTGCAGGGAGACATGGTTCGCGCAGCCGGCCGATGCGCGCGCTCTGGCGCTGGCGGAGGCGGATGCCGCGGGGGCCGCCGCACCCTCGATGTGGCAAGAGGAACAGCCGGTGAGCGCCTGGGCGGGGCGTGACACGGGTGGCGCCGACATCCAGCCGGAAGACCGCTTTGCCGAGCAGAACGGCGAGATCGAGTTCGGCCTTCCCGACGAGATGCGCCAGCTCGACGGGGCTCCGTCGATCGCCCCAGAAGCGGACACATCCCTTGGCGAGGGCGAGATCGCCGCGGGCGGGCTGCAGCCCGAGGGCGCGTTCGACGACGGCCACGACCCCGGGGCCAATCCTGTCGAGCCAACCGAGGCCGATGAGCCCGATTATTTCGAAGTACGCCGACGCCGGAAGGTGCGGCAAGCGACGGCCAAGCCGCGCGGGCCGCTGATCACCAAGCCGCGAGTGATTGCGGCCATGGTCGGTATCCTGATCGCGCTGGTGTTCGAGCGGGAGAACATCAGCCGCATGATGCCGCAGCTGGCGACGCTGTATTCCTACCTGGGAATGCCTGTGAACTTGCGCGGAGTCGCTTTCACATCGATGCGAGCAGGGCTCGAGCAGCAGGATGGTGTGTCAGTTCTGGTGATCGAGGGTGAACTGCGTAACGTCACCAAGGAGCCGGTCGAAGTGCCGCGGCTGCGCTTTGCCATGCGCAACAGCACCGGCGCCGAAATCTATTCATGGACTGCTTTGCCCGACCGCGCCGTGCTTCCGCCGGGAGAATCGCAAAGCTTCCGCACGCGGCTCGCGTCGCCGCCGGCCGACAGCAGACAGATCTACGTTCGCTTCTTTCAACGCCGCGATGTGGTCGCGGCCGCCCAACCAAGGAATGATGATGGCGCGCATTCTGCTCGCGGAAGATGAGGAGCCGCTGCGCGCCATGCTGGTGCGTGCGTTCGAAAAGGAGCATTCGGTGGTGGCGGCCGCCGACGGCGCGGAGGCGCTCGACAAGCTCGTTGCCGCCAACGGCGAGTTCGATCTGCTGTTGACCGACATCCGTATGCCGATGATGGACGGCATTGCGCTAGCGCTCTCCGCGGCGCGCGATTTCCCCAAGCTGATGATCCTGATGATGACCGGCTATGCTGACCAGCGCGAGCGCGCACATGGTCTCGACGCGCTCATCCATGACGTGGTGCAGAAGCCGTTCTCGCTCGCCCAGATTCGCGGGGCGGTGAACGACGCCTTGGCGGCAAGGCCCAATTAAGCAGGCGATTTCGCGCCTCTTCTCCAGCAATTAGCGGGGCTTATGCCTCATGCGCGGCGGTCCGTTGGGAACGCAGCATGGCACCGGCGCATTATCCTGCCGGAAAGCGGCACGTGGAGGATGGTCATGGATATGGAAAAGATGACTGAGACCCACACATTGATCGCCAGCGACCGCGTCGAGGGAACGCCCGTTCGCCGCGGCAACGGCGAGAAGATCGGCACCATCGAGCGCCTGATGATCGACAAGCTCAACGGCAATGTCGCCTATGCGGTGCTGACCTTCGGTGGCTTCCTAGGTATCGGACAAAGACACATGCCCGTGCCCTGGAGCCGGCTGCATTACGACCCTAAAATGCTGGCCTATCAGATCGACCTCACCGACCGCGATCTCGACGCCCTGAAGGCGGGTGAGGAGTTCGATTGGGGCGATCGGCCTGCCGAGTTCGACATGCAGGGCCGGCACCGAATCCCGGGCTACTGGGGCGCGTATTGATGCACGACGTGGGCCAGCGCGGGTCTTACTAGCAGCGGTGCAATCTCCGTGGGTGCCAGCGTCGCCGGCGCAGGAGGCTTCTTGTGCGCCCGCGTCCATCGCGTGCGATATCAGCGCGGCGGAACAACCATGTATCACATTGATTGAATCATCGAACGTGCTCAACCGCATGTCGGAGGTTAAATCATGACACGCAATCCTCGCAGCACCGCGGCAATCGCGGGTCATCCGATCCATCCCATCGTCGTCACTTTCCCGATTGCATTCTTCGTCGGTGCGTTCGTCTGCGATCTGGTGTTCTGGCGCTCCAGCAACCCGATGTGGGCGACGGCGTCACTCTGGCTGATCGGCTTCGGCCTCATCATGGCCGCGGTGGCGGCTGTGCTCGGGGCCACCGACTTCCTCGGCGATCATCGCGTCCGCGCCATCAACGATGCCTGGTGGCACGCCGGCGCCAACGTGGTCGTGGTCCTGATCGAACTTTACAACTGGTACACGCGCTATGCGCATGGCGCGGACGCAGTCGTCCCGACGGGCCTCGTCCTGTCGTTGATCGCGGTGCTGCTGTTGCTGTTCTCAGGCTGGAAGGGCGGCGAGCTCGTGTTCCGCCATCGCGTCGGGGTGATCGACGATCCCGAGCGCGCGCAGTCAACTGCGCCCCACAGCGCTCCAGGACCGCAATCCGGACGGCACGCGGCGTAACCGCCGCGTCGGCTCAGTCGCTCGAGTAGGGCTTCGGCACCGGCGGTAACGTCGGATGCGGGCGGCCGAAATCGGGCGCCGCCGAATCCTGGCCGATCTCGACAATCCCGCGGCGGATGGCGCGGGTGCGGGCGAAATGCTCGAACAGCGCCTTGCCGTCGCCGCGGCGGATCGCGCGCGTCAGCTTCGACAGGTCCTCGTTGAAGGTGCCGAGCATCTCCAGCACGGCCTCCTTGTTGGTGAGGAACACGTCCCGCCACATGGTCGGGTCGGACGCCGCGATGCGCGTGAAGTCGCGGAAGCCACCGGCCGAGAACTTGATCACCTCCGAGCTCGTCACCTGCGCCAGCTCGTCGGCGGTGCCGACGATGGTGTAGGCGATGAGATGGGGCAGGTGGCTGGTGATGGCGAGCACCAGGTCGTGGTGGTCGGCATCCATGATCTCGACGCGCGCGCCGATCGACGTCCAGAACGTCTGCAGCGTCTCGATCGCCTTGGGATCGGCGCCAGCCGGCGGCGTCAGGATGCACCAGCGGTTGATGAAGAGTTCTGCGAAGCCCGCGTCGGGACCTGAGTGTTCGGTGCCGGCGACGGGATGCGCCGGCACGAAGTGCACGCCCTTGGGGATGTGCGGGCCCATGTCGCGCACGATCGCGCCCTTGACCGAGGCGACGTCGGAGACGATAGCGCCGGGCTTGAGCTTCCCCGCGATCTCCTTGGCCGTCGGGCCGCAGGCTCCAACCGGTGTGCAGACGATGACGAGATCGGCGCCCTCGGCAGCGGCGGTATTGCTGTCGACCACGCGGTCGGCAAGCCCAAGCTCGATGACGCGCGCGCGCGTCTTGGGCGTGCGGGCGCTGACGACGATCTCGCCGACAATGCCCTGCGCGCGCGCTGCGCGGGCGATCGAGCCGCCGATCAGGCCGAAGCCGATCAGCCCGAGACGGGGAATGAGCGGAGTGGTCACACTTTCTTCCCCATGAACTCGGCAAGCGCTGCGATCGCGAGCTTGTTGGCTTCCTCGGTGCCGACCGTCATGCGAAGGCAGTGCGGCAGCCTGTAGCCCGACACGCGCCGCAGGATGAGGCCGCGCTTGGTGAGAAACGCGTCGCAGTCGGCCGCGCGCTTCTCATTCTCGAAGTGGATCAGCACGAAGTTGGCGACGCTCGGCGTTACCTTCAGCCCGAGCTTTTCGATCTCTGTCGCGAGCCACGCGAGCCACTTGTCATTGTGGGCGCGCGCCATCTCGATGTGTGCGGTATCGGCAAGCGATGCCATCCCGGCGGCCATTGCCGGCGTGTTGATGTTGAACGGTCCGCGCACGCGGTTGATGGCGTCGCAGATATGCGCAGGCGCGTACATCCAGCCGAGTCGGACCGCCGCAAGGCCATGGATCTTCGAGAACGTGCGCAGCATCACGACGTTCTCGTTTGTGGCGACGAGCTCGATGCCGACCTCATAGTCATTGCGGCGCACGTACTCGGCATAGGCCGCGTCGATGACGAGCAGCACGTGCGACGGCAGGCCGGCGTGCAGGCGCTTGATCTCGTCGAACGGGAGGTAGGTGCCGGTCGGATTGTTCGGGTTGGCGATGAACACGATCTTGGTGCGCGGCGTCACCGCGGCGAGGATCGCGTCGACGTCGGCGGTGTGGTTCTTCTCCGGCGCGACAATCGGCGTGGCGCCGCATTGCAGCGTGTAGATCGGGTACATCAGGAAGCCGTGCGCGGTGTAGATTGCCTCGTCGCCGTCGACGAGATAGGTGTGCGCCAGAAAATTCAGCAATTCATCGGAACCCGAGCCGCAGACGATGCGGTACGGGTCGAGCCCGTAGGCGCGGCCGATTGCCTCACGCAGCGCGGTGACGGCGCCGTCGGGATAATCCTCCAGACGTTCGGCGGCTTTCTTGAAGGCCGCGATCGCATGCGGGCTCGGGCCCAACGGTGTTTCGTTGGACGACAACTTGAAGACCTTGGCGACGCCCGGCGCACTGCTCTTGCCGGGCACGTAGGCTTCAATCTCGAGCACGCCGGGGCGTGGAGTCGGACGCGACATTGTACTTCTCTCTCCTTCGCGAACGCAGGCAATCGCCGGATCGCCCATCTCGAAAACGGGCGACGAAACTCCCTGTTTTCGGGCTCAATGGGCGGCGATGACCGCGCCGTCGGCGGCGACGGTATAGCGCCTTGCATGGCTTCCGACGAGAGCCTGACTGCGCACGGAGGCGCCGGCCCGGGTCAAGGCGTCAATAACGTCGGTTAATTTCATGCTGTCGGGGACCGAGACCAGCAGGGCAGCGCCGTCGAGTGCTCGATCCGGTGCCGATACCACATCCGTCAATGCGGCCACGGCCTGAGCGGCCTTGGCGCTCCAGCCTGCGACCCGGATGCTCCACATCTCGACGTCCTTCACGATGGCGTCGGGATTGGGCCGTGCGATAGCAAAGACGGGTAGTGCCGCGGGATGATTGGGCCGTTCGACGAAGGGGAGGCGCGCGATGATCTTCGGCGCGTCTCCTTCGAGTGCGGTCCACCACGCCGGCGCGCCGGCGACCGCGGTCGCGGGCACGAGCCCGAGGTCGCCCTGCGATGCGCCGATCGCCTCGACAACCCCGGCGGCGTCGACGTGCGTCAGGAAAGGAACGGTGAAGCCGAAATGGAAACGTGCGCTGTCGCGCATCGCCGCGTCGCCCGCCGACATGTCGGCGTGCATGCGGAACGGCGCCTGCACATAGGTGAACGTCGCGATGACGACGCGCAAGATGCTCTCGGCGGTGTCGAGCGGGAGGATGCCGCGGTGACGCTCCACAAGGCGGCGCATCATGTCGGCCTCACGCGCCGGGCGGAACGCCGACCCGCTCTCGGCGGTACGCTTGACCTGGATCAGGCGATTGATGATCTCGCCGCGCTCCATCAGCAGGCCATGCATGGCCGCGTCGATGCGATCGATCTCCGCTCGCAGGTCGGCGAGCGACGGAGTCGCGGGTTTTTCAGCGGCCTTGGCCATGGTGCACTGCGCCAATGGTTAATTGGGCTTTCTCATAGGTCGGCCCATCCGGGAATGCAAAGAATAGATTGAAGCCCATGCGGCAGCGATCTATCAAACCGGGCCTCGGACCCTTATTTTAGGGCTCTGCCGCTGGCGGCGGACGAGCAACGAGCTAAACCGGCAACCTTAGTCTGAAGCGACAATGGCCGACGTCGAACTCAAAGCGAGGCGCGACATTTCCGATCGCGTGCGCGAAGCGGAGCACCCGCATTCGCAGGTCGTGCGCTTTGGCGCCGACAAGCCGCTCAAGCTCGACGCGGGCATCGAACTCGCGCCGTTCCAGATCGCGTACCAGACCTATGGCACGCTCAACGCCGCGCGCAACAATGCCGTGCTCGTTTGCCATGCGCTCACCGGCGACCAGCATGTCGCCAACGTTCATCCCGTCACCGGCAAGTCCGGCTGGTGGGAGATCATGGTCGGGCCGGACAAGCCGATCGACACCAACCATTACTTCGTGATCTGTGCCAACGTGGTCGGTGCATGCATGGGCACGACCGGGCCGGCGTCGATCAATCCCAATACCGGTCTCCCCTGGGGCCTCGATTTTCCAGTAGTGACCATCCGCGACATGGTGCGCGCACAAGCGATGCTGCTCGATCATCTCGGGATCGAGACGTTGTTCGCCGTTACCGGCGGATCGATGGGCGGCATGCAGGTTCTGCAATGGGCGGCGAGCTATCCGGAGCGCGTCTTCGCGGCGCTGCCGATCGCCTGCGCCACGCGGCACTCGGCGCAGAACATCGCCTTCCACGAAGTCGGCCGCCAGGCGATCATGGCCGACCCGGAATGGCGGCAGGGACGCTATCTGATCGAGGGCGCCGACCCACGGCGCGGCCTCGCGGTTGCGCGCATGGGCGGGCACATCACGTACCTTTCCGATGCAGCGTTGCATCGCAAGTTCGGCCGAAAATTCCAGGACCGCAGCAAGCCGACGTTCTCCTTCGACGCCGACTTCGAGGTCGAGAGCTATTTGCGTTATCAGGGCTCGTCCTTTGTCGAGCGCTTCGACGCCAACAGCTATCTCTATCTCACGCGTTCGATGGACTACTTCGATCTCGCCGCCGACTACGACGGCGTGCTTGCCAATGCATTCAAGGACGTCAAGACGCGCTTCTGCGTGGTGTCGTTCACGTCGGACTGGCTATTCCCGACAGTCGAGTCGCGCGCCATCGTGCACGCGCTCAATGCGACCTCGGCGCGGGTATCGTTTGCCGAGATCGTCACCGACAAGGGCCACGACGCTTTCCTGCTCGACGAGCCGGAGTTCTTGACGATCGTGCGTGCGTTCCTTGGTTCGGCCGGTAAGGCGCGCGGTCTCGCGGGGCACTGATGCTGTATCGCCAGGGCAACGCAGTCACTTCACCTGATCCCGCGCGCGCGGCGAACGGCGTGCGCGTGGACCATCTGCTCGTGGCCGACATGGTGTCGCCCGGCTCGCGCGTGCTCGACGTCGGCTGCGGCGACGGCGAACTTCTGCAATTGCTCGAGCGGCGCGGCGTGGACGGGCGCGGCATTGAGATTTCGCGCGAAGGCGTCAACGCCTCGGTTGCGAAGGGTCTGGCCGTCGTGCAGGGCGACGCCGATACCGACCTCGGCGATTATCCCAACGATGCGTTCGACTACGTGGTCCTGACGCAGACACTGCAGGCGACGCGCCGACCGCGCGAGGTGCTCGAGCACATGCTGCGCATCGGTCGCCACGCCATCGTGTCATTCCCCAATTTCGGTCACTGGAGCATCCGGCTCGGGCTGCTTTTCGGCGGCAAGATGCCCCGCACCAAGAATCTGCCGGACACCTGGTACACCACCCAGAACATCCACTTCTGCACCATCAAGGATTTCCGCGACCTGTGCGGCGATGTCGGCGCCAAGATGGAGCGCGCGGTGGCAGTGAACTTCTGGGGCAAGCCACTACGCCTGCCGGCGCCATGGTGGTTCTGGAATTTTTTTGGAGAACAGGCGGTGTTCCTGCTCAGCCGCAAGGATCAGTAAAGCGAGCGCAGGCCGGTATTCTGGACCTTCACATCCGGCGTGCAGCGCTTCTCATCGGCGGTCTTCCGGGCGAGCTGCTTTTCGGCGCGAATGAGGTTGAGCTGGTCACGGTAGACCAGCGCGTTGACCACCGTGCCGCTCGGTTCCTGACTCGCACGCTGCATGAGCCCGCTGATTTCGGCCTCACGAGCTTCATGCGACTTGCTCAGCTTGAGGAGCGCCGGGCAATCGAGGAAATCATATTTGCCGGGCTGGGCGGCGTAGACGCCGCTGTTCTCGTCGAGCGCGATCGAGCAGCCACCACACGCGATGAAGGCGAGGATCGCGGCAACCGGGGCCAGTTTCATGCGGATGCGGTCTCGAGCGTGGCAGTCGTCGCGTGGTGGCGGTGTCGCAAACAAAGCGCGCGACATTAAGGCAGGCGGGGCGGCCGGAGTACAAGCTGGCGAGACAACGCTCCACTATGTTTAACGAAAGGCCTCGGACCCGGAACGATCGGCGAACCGGGGAGGGGCCTACCTGCATTCCAGCCGGGACGTCCCTACATTTGCCCTTTGTTGCGGCCCGTGTAAGGTCGCGCGCCCAAAACGCCGGAACGCCTCACCAACATGGCCCGTGACCAGATCGACATGACGCCGATTGAATCGCGCGACCAGCTGGTTGCGTGGTTCGAGGCTGGGGTCAAGTCGCGCGACCAATTCCGGCTCGGCACCGAGCACGAGAAGTTCGCCTTCACCCTGCAGGACCGTCGGCCCGTGAGCTACGAAGGGCCGCGCGGCATTCAGGCTTTGCTTAACGGCATGCAGCACCTCCTCGGCTGGGAGCCGATCATGGAGGGCGCGAACATCATCGGCATGTTCGACGTCACCGGCGGCGGCGCCATTTCGCTCGAGCCGGGCGGACAGTTCGAGTTGTCAGGCGCGCCGGTCGAGACGATCCATCACACGGCGGCGGAACTCGCCTCGCATCTGGCGCAGGTGCGTGAGATCGCGCAGCCGCTCGGCATCGGGTTCCTCGGTCTCGGCATGACGCCGAACTGGACACGCGCCGATATGCCGATGATGCCGAAGGGCCGCTACCGCATCATGACCGCCTACATGCCGAAAGTCGGCAAGCTCGGGCTCGACATGATGTACCGGACCTGCACGGTGCAGACGAACCTCGATTTTCATTCCGAAGCCGACATGGTCAAGAAGCTGCGCGTCGCACTCGCGCTGCAGCCGGTTGGCACCGCGCTGTTCGCCAACTCGCCATTCACCGAAGGCAAGCCCAACGGCTTCCTGTCGTTTCGCTCGGAAATCTGGCGCGACACCGACGCCGACCGCTCGGGCATGCTGCCGTGGGCGTTCGAGCGCGGCATGGGATTCGAGCGCTGGGTCGATTACGCGCTCGACGTGCCGATGTATTTCATCAAGCGCGGCGACAAATACATTGATGTCGCCGGGCAATCCTTCCGCGATCTGCTCGCCGGCAAGCTTGCCTCGCATCCCAACGAGCGCGCGACGCTGTCGGACTGGGCGAACCACATTTCGACGATCTTTCCCGAAGTGCGGCTCAAGCGTTACCTCGAGATGCGCGGCTCCGACGTCGGCACGCGCGAGCGATTGCCGGCGCTGCCAGCGCTCTGGGTCGGCCTGCTCTACGATGATGCGTCGCTCGATGCGGCCTGGGACCTCGTGAAGGACTGGAGCGCGGCGGAGCGCCAGCAACTACGCGACGACGTGACGCGCCAGGGCTTCAAAGCGACAATCAGGGGGCGGAGTCTGCGCAATCTTTCGCGCGATTGTCTGGCGCTCGCCCGCGCCGGGCTCGCCCGCCGCAAGCGAATCGATGCGTCCGGACAGGACGAAACGAAATATCTCGCGCCGCTCGACGACAGTGTTGCGCGTGGCAAGACGCCCGCCGACGATCTCCTCGACAAGTTCCATGGGCCTTGGCGCGGATCTGTGCTTCCCGCGTTCGAGGAATGCGCCTACTAGGCGCGCCGGGCACCGGCCAGCGGGACGATCACGAAACCCTTGTGGAATCGATGAAGATATCGCCCCGGCGCCCTCGCCTCGGGGAAGATCGGCCACTATCATACGTTGTGAGGGGCACAGATTGGCGGGCGGTATGCGCTGGATCGTCGCGCTGGGACTTTTTTTCGCTGTAGCGAGCGTCATGCCGTCCCGGGCGCAGGTGAATTTCGATCGGCCGGGCGGCGATTACACGAGCTTCAGTGTTCGACCGGCCGATCCGGCGACCTGCGCGGCACGCTGCGATCGCGACGGCCGCTGCCGCGCATGGGCGTTCCGCTATCCGACGGCCGACAATCCGAACGGGGTGTGCTGGCTCAAGAATTCGGTTCCGCAGCGAACCGAGGATCTCGCCGCCGCGTCGGGCGTGCGCGGAGCGGGCGTGATCGAGCCGCGCGGCGAAGGCATCGAGTTTTCGATCGACCGCTACGGCGGCGACTTTCGCCATATCGAATTGCCGCCGGATGCGACCGGCAAATCGTGCCAGGCTGCCTGCCAGGCCGACAACAAATGTCGGGCCTGGACCTATGTGCGTCCGGGCTATGGCACGGCGATGGCGCGCTGCTTCCTGAAGAATCAGATCAAGCCGCCGCGCCGGCGGCCATATGCGATCTCGGGCGTCGTGCGCTAGCGCACGTCGGCGCGACGATCAGGCGCCGGTGCCGCCGACGGTGATGCGGTCCATGCGCAGCGTCGGCTGACCGACGCCGACCGGCACACCTTGACCGTTCTTACCGCAGGTGCCGATGCCGGTGTCGAGCTTGAGGTCGTTACCTACCATCGTGATGCGGTGCAGGTCGGTTGGACCGTTGCCGATCAGCATGGCGCCTTTCACGGGTGCCCCAAGCTTGCCGTTGTCGATCTTGTAGGCCTCCGTCACCTGGAACACGTACTTGCCCGAGGTGATGTCCACCTGACCGCCGCCGAAGTTGACGGCATAGATTCCGTTCTTCACCGAGGCGATGATCTCGGCCGGATCACGCCCGCCGGCCAGCATGTAGGTATTCGTCATGCGCGGCATCGGCACGTGACCATGGCTTTCGCGGCGGCCGTTGCCGGTCGCCTTCATGTTCATCAGCCGTGCGTTCTGGCGATCCTGCATGTAGCCGACGAGGATGCCGTCCTCGATCAGCACGGTGCGGCTGGTCGGCGTGCCTTCGTCGTCAATCGAGAGCGAACCGCGGCGCGAGGCGAGCGTGCCGTCGTCGACGACGGTGACGCCCTTGGCGGCGACCTGCTGACCCATCAGGCCAGCAAAGGCCGAGGTCTGCTTGCGGTTGAAATCGCCCTCGAGGCCATGGCCGACGGCTTCGTGCAGCATCACGCCCGGCCAACCGGCGCCGAGCACGACGTCCATCTCGCCGGCAGGCGCCGGTACGGCTTCGAGATTGACCAAGGCCTGCCGCACGGCGTCGTCGGCGGCGTTGCGCCAGGCGCCTGACTCGATGAAGCGCTGGTAGGACTCGCGTCCGCCGTAACCGTAGCTGCCGGTCTCCTGGCGATCGCCGTCGCCGGCAACGACCGAAACATTGACGCGAACCAGCGGACGGATGTCGCGATAGATCTCGCCGTCGGCGCGCAGAATCTCGACCACCTGCCAGGACGCTGCGACACTTGCCGACACCTGGCGCACGCGCGGGTCCTGGGCGCGGACATAGGCGTCGATCTCCTCAAGCAGCTTTACCTTTGCTTCGAAGGTCGGCGCATCAAGCGGGTTGTCGTCAGAGTAGAGCTTGACGTTGGTGCGCGGCGGCGCTGCAGCGGCGTGACCCGAATAGCCCCCCTTCACGGCGGCGACCGCTTCGGCGGCGCGTGCGATGGCGGCTTCTGAAATATCCGAGGCGTGCGCGTAGCCGACTGCGTCGTCCTTGACTGCGCGCAGCCCGAAGCCCTGGTCGGTGTCGTAAGTCGCTTGTTTCAGGCGGCCGTTGTCGAACAGTAGCATTTCGGACTGGCGGTATTCGAGGAACAGTTCGCCGTCATCCGCGCCTTCCAGCCCGCGCCCGATGATCTTGGCGACTTTCGGCTTGTCGAGGCCGGCGCGGTCGAGGAGGGAGGTGGTTGTCATGCAGGTGACCCCAAATCAGCTGTGCGGACAGGAAACATAAGCGCTTGGACGCTGCGCCGCGAGGGGCGGTTCCGTCCAAAGATCGGGCGCGTTGTCCGGCCTGCGCGCGCGCCCGGCTGGCGCCGAACGACCGTGACGCATCGCTCAATTATTTCGGCGTGGCCGCGAGTCAGCCGCTGTCGGTGTGGCGGGCGAAGGGCTGGCTCCATCCGGCTGATCCGCGCGGCTGGTTCCAGTGGTATTGTCGCTACTACATGGGACGGCGCATGCCGGACGAGGATCGGCGCCAGATTGGACGCTGGAAGGCGATTCGACGGCACGTGCGGCAAGCGCAAATCCATTGCGAGCCGGGAGACGTGTTCTGCCGCAAGCGGCAGCGCCAGGCGCTCCTGCAATGGGCCTACGACAGCCGCACGATCTAGGGCAGCTTGTCGAAGCCCGCGCCAAAGCCCTTCAGACTAACCGGGAAGCCGATGCCTTCTTCCGGCGTCTGGAAGATGAAGAAGGTGGCGCTGGTTCCGGTCCGCATGTGCTTGAGCAGATTGTCGTCCATGACGACCTCAGCGTAACAGCCGCGCGGCAGGCAGCGCACGAAGCCGGCGCGGCCGATGTCGGCATTGTCGATCTTGAGGCCGAGCCCGGCCGGCAGCAGGACGCCCAGCGGAGCCTGGATGCGCATCAGACGGGCCTTCTGATCGGCGGTTTTGAGCACCAGCACGGTGAGGCCGACGTTGGCGCGGTCTTCCGCCACCACGCTCTGGAACAGGGCGCATTGCTCGCTCTGGGCGCCGGGGGGTGTCTCACAGCGGATCTGCCAGTCGTCGTGGACAGAGCGTACGGAGCCCTGGGCGTTGGCCATGCCCGACGCACTCAACAGCAGTACGACGACGATGAGAGCCGGTCGCATCAGGCTTTGACCGATCATTGCTGCATATCTCCAGCCGAATCGGGTTGCTCGATCCACGCCGCTCCCCGTGCTTTGGGCCATCGCTGCGCCAGCAAGTCAAGATTCGAGGCCCCGGCAGGGTGCGGAAGCGGCCGGAAATTCACGGTAATCCCTTGCAAATCGGGATTGCCACGCCGGTCTCCGCGAGCGGTTCGCCGCACACCTCAGGCACATTGCGAGTAGGGCGGAATTGTGGTTTGAGAAACTCCGGCGGACCTTGCTGCGCTGCAACTGCGCGCTACCCGCTGTCCACTGCGGCTGCTGTTGCAATGGACCGTCAAACATTCGACTTTCCTTGCAAGCGGACTGGCGCAAAGCCAAACCACCGCTATCCCAGGAGCGAGACATTATGCAGGTCAGATCCCGGCAGCTCAGGGCCCGGTTGGTTGCGGCGGCGGTAGGGCTGGCGACAGCCGTGCTCGGCGCGTCGAGTGCGCTCGCGGCGTTCGGTCAGCCGTCGCCCTGGCAGATGGGGATGCAGCAGTCGGTGACACCGGTGATGGACGACATCGTCTGGTTTCACGACATTCTGCTGTGGACCATCTCGGCGATCACCGCGTTCGTCCTGCTCCTCCTCTTGATCATCGTCGTGCGGTTCAATGCGCGCGCCAATCCGACGCCGTCGCGCACCACCCACAACACGTTCGTCGAAGTGCTGTGGACGGTCATGCCGGTCATCATCCTGGTCGGAATTGCCGTGCCGTCGTTCCGCCTGCTGTTCCTGCAGCTCAACATGCCGCAGGCCGACATGACGGTTAAGGCGACGGGCAAGCAGTGGTTCTGGAGCTACAGCTACCCCGACAACGGCAAGTTCGAGTTCGACTCACTCATGCTGCAGGACAAGGACCGCAAGCCGGACCAGCCGCGGCTTCTCTCCGTGGACAACGAAATGGTCGTGCCGGTGAACAAGACCGTGCGCATGCAGGTGATCGGCGCCGACGTCATCCACGCCTTTGCCGTGCCGTCCTTCGGCATCAAGATTGATGCCATTCCGGGGCGGTTGAACGAAACCTGGTTCAAGGCGACGCGCGAGGGTGTCTACTACGGCCAATGCTCCGAACTGTGCGGCAAGGATCATGCCTTCATGCCGATCGCGGTACGGGTCGTGAGCGAGCAGGCGTTTGCTGCCTGGGTCGCACAGGCGAAGCAGAAATACGCCGCGCAGGACGCGCCAACGGAGTCGACAGCGGTCGCCACGGCGGCTGAAGCGCAGCAGACCCGATAACGAAAAACGAAACGACGAAGTCGAAGGAAGCTCGATCATGGCAGCGACGGCAGCTCACGGTGCCCACCACGATGCGCACGACGCACACGCCACGCCGACCGGCTGGCGGCGGTTCGTCTACTCGACGAACCACAAGGACATCGGAACGATGTACCTCGTGTTCGCGATCATCGGAGGGTTGATCGGCGGCACGCTCTCGATCGCAATGCGCCTGGAACTGCAGCACCCGGGCATGCAGATCTTCCACGACTCGCACACGTTCAACGTGTTCACCACTGCGCATGGCCTGATCATGATCTTCTTCATGGTCATGCCGGCGATGATCGGCGGCTTCGGCAACTGGATCGTCCCGCTGATGATCGGGGCGCCGGACATGGCATTTCCGCGCATGAACAACATCTCGTTCTGGCTGCTGCCGGCTTCGTTCTCGCTGCTGCTGATGTCGATGTTCTTCGAAGGCGAACCCGGTGCCAACGGCGTCGGCGCGGGCTGGACGATTTATGCGCCGCTATCGACGACGGGCCATCCGGGACCCGCGGTCGACTTCGCGATCCTGTCGCTGCATATCGCGGGCGCTTCCTCGATCCTCGGCGCCATCAACTTCATCACCACGATCTTCAACATGCGTGCGCCCGGCATGACGCTGCACAAGATGCCGCTGTTCGTGTGGTCGATCCTGGTGACGGTGTTCCTGCTGCTGCTGTCGCTGCCGGTGCTCGCCGGCGCCATCACCATGCTGCTCACCGATCGCAATTTCGGTACGACCTTCTTCACCGCGGACGGCGGCGGCGATCCGATCCTGTTCCAGCACTTGTTCTGGTTCTTTGGACACCCGGAAGTGTACATCCTGATCCTGCCCGGTTTCGGCATGGTCAGCCAGATCGTCGCGACGTTCTCGCGCAAGCCGGTGTTTGGTTATCTCGGCATGGCCTACGCTATGGTCGCGATCGGCGTCGTCGGCTTCGTCGTGTGGGCTCACCACATGTACACCGTCGGCATGTCGGCCGGCGCGCAGGCCTACTTCGTCGCGGCCACGATGGTGATCGCGGTGCCGACCGGCGTGAAGATCTTCTCGTGGATCGCCACCATGTGGGGCGGCTCAATCGAGTTCCGGACCCCGATGTTGTGGGCGCTCGGCTTCATTTTCCTGTTCACGGTCGGCGGCGTCACCGGTGTCGTGCTCGCGAACGCGGGCGTCGACCGCTATCTGCAAGAGACCTACTACGTGGTGGCGCACTTCCACTACGTGCTCTCGCTCGGCGCGGTCTTCACGATCTTTGCGGGCTGGTACTATTGGTTCCCGAAGATCACCGGCTATCTCTACAACGAGACCATTGGCAAGCTGCATTTCTGGGTGACGTTCATCGGCGTTAACCTGGTGTTCTTCCCGCAGCATTTCCTCGGCCTCGCCGGCATGCCGCGCCGCTATGTCGACTATCCCGATGCATTTGCGGGCTGGAACAACATCTCATCGATCGGCTCGTATATCTCGGGCTTCGCGGTGCTGATCTTCCTTTACGGCGTGCTCGACGCCTTCATGAAGAAGCGGCGCGCCGCCAACAATCCGTGGGGAGCCGGCGCCACCACGCTGGAGTGGACGCTGCCGTCACCGCCACCGTTCCACCAGTTCGAGATCCTGCCGCGGATCAAGTAAGTACCGCAGCATGAAGGCCAGCCTCGCGCGGGCCTTCAATGCGAGAGGATTGAGCGAAAATCATGTCGCTGATGAGCCAGGGCGTCGAGCTGACGGGTGCCGACAAGGCGCTCGTGGCCCGGGCTGAGCCGAGCGTCGCCGGGGTCGGCGACTACCTCGCGCTGCTCAAACCGCGCGTGATGTCGCTCGTGGTGTTCACGGCGCTCGCGGGCCTCGCGGTCGCGCCGGGCCATCTGCACCCCGTGCTCGGGTTTGCCTCGCTCCTGTGCATCGCCATCGGCGCGGGCGCCTCGGGCGCGCTCAATATGTGGTACGACGCCGACATCGACGCCGTGATGACGCGGACGCGTAACCGTCCGATCCCGGCGGGACGTGTGACGCGTGATGAGGCGCTCGCCTTCGGTGTGACGCTGGCCTGCGGCTCGGTTGTGGTGCTTGCACTTGTTGCGAACTTTCTGGCGGCGGGCCTGCTCGCTTTCACAATCTTCTTTTATGCCGTCGTCTACTCGGCCTGGCTCAAACGCTCGACCCCGCAGAACATCGTGATCGGCGGCGCCGCTGGCGCTTTTCCGCCGATGATCGGCTGGGCAGCGACAACGGGCACAGTCAGCCTCGAGTCGATCGTGCTGTTCCTGATCATCTTCTTCTGGACGCCGCCGCACTTCTGGGCGCTTGCCCTACTCAAGTCCGACGACTATGCGCGCGCCGGCGTGCCGATGTTGCCGGTGGTGGCCGGCCGCGCCGTGACGCGCCAGCAGATCCTGATCTATTCGGTCCTGCTCGCCCCGCTCGGGGGTGCACCCTGGCTGATGGGCTTTGCGGGGCTGACCTATGGCGTGGTCGCCAGCGTGGCGGGCTTTGCCTTCCTCGCGCTCGCCTGGCGCGTCCAGCGCGCAGGCGACGGGCCTGCCGGCGACGCTGCCGCGAAGGCACTGTTCGCTTATTCGATCCTCTATCTGTTCGCGCTGTTTGCGGTGCTGCTGATCGAGAATCGCGTGTTCGCCTTCATCGGCGGCGCAGGATCGTGAGCGCATGGCCGATGACGAGAACAACGGGATCGTCCTTACGGAAGAGCAGAAGCGGCAGCGCCGCCGCCGCTCGATCGCGATCGCGTTGTCGCTCGGCGCGCTCGTGCTGTTGTTCTACATCGTCACCATGGTCAAGCTCGGCCCCGGTGTGCTGCGGCGGCCTTTGTGAGGCGTGAGATGGACGAGGCACCCCACGCACCACTGACCAAACGCGACCGCGACCTGCTCGTCGCAGCGGCGTGTGGCGCACTGGTGGGCGTAATGATCGCGCTCTCCTACGCCGCTGTTCCGCTCTACGACTGGTTCTGCCGGACCACCGGCTTCGGCGGCACCACGCGCGTGTCGACATCGGCACCCGCGCAGACGCTCGAGCGCACCATCACCGTGCGCTTCGACAGCAACGTCGGGCCGGGACTGCCGTGGCGCTTCGTGCCCGAGACCACCGCGGTGCAGGCGAAGCTCGGCGAGGTGGTGACGGTTGTCTACCACGTCACCAATCTCGCGGCGCGCGAGACCACCGGCATCGCCGCCTATAACGTCGCGCCGCTCAACCTCGGCTCGTACTTTCAGAAGATCAATTGTTTCTGCTTCACAGACCAGACGCTCAAGGCCGGCGAGAAGCAGGACCTGACCGTCGTGTTCTATGTCGATCCGGCACTCGCCAAGGATCCGGAGCAGGACGATCTCACCAGCATCACGCTCTCCTACACGTTCTACCCGGCGCGCGAGCCGCAACGGGGCGTGGTGGAGACCAAGCCCTCGTCAGGGCGAAGCTAGTTTTCAACGGAGACTGATATGGCCGACGCTCACGCCAAGCAACACGATTATCACCTGGTCGATCCGAGCCATTGGCCGATCGTCGGGTCGATCGGGGCCTTCATGCTGGCCTTCGGCCTGATCATGTGGATGCACCATGTGTTCGCGGCAGCGCCGCTTGTGTTCGGCGCCGGCGCGCTGATTGTCCTCTACACCTTCGTCGGCTGGTGGCGCGACGTCATCCGCGAGGCCGAGTATCAGGGTTATCACACGCGCGTGGTGCAGATCTCCCACCGCTACGGCATGATCCTGTTCATCGCCTCCGAGGTGATGTTCTTCGTCGCCTGGTTCTGGGCCTACTTCTCAACGGCGCTGTTTCCCGCCGACGTCCACCAGATCGTTCGTGGCGATCTGTTCGGGCACGTCTGGCCGCCGAAGGGCATCGAGACCTTCGACCCCTGGCACCTGCCGCTGCTCAACACGTTGATCCTGCTCACGTCCGGAACGACCGTGACCTGGGCGCATCACGCGCTGCTCGAGAACGATCGCGAAGGCCTGAAGTGGGGGCTGATCTGCACCATCCTGCTCGGTGCGCTGTTCACCTGCGTGCAGGGCTACGAGTACAGCCACGCCCACTTCAACTATTCGGGTCACATCTACGGTGCGACCTTCTTCATGGCGACGGGCTTCCATGGCGCGCATGTGCTGATCGGCACGATGTTCCTGATCGTGTGTCTCGCGCGCGCATTGAAAGGTCACTTTACGCCGACGCATCACCTCGGCTTCGAGTTCGCCGCCTGGTATTGGCACTTCGTTGACGTGGTGTGGCTGTTCCTGTTCATCTGCATCTACGTCTGGGGCTCGGGCTCAGGAATGGAGGCTGTCGCCGGAGGCGGCGGCCACTAGCTTTGCTTTCGCGCAGGTTTTCGACGGGGCGGCGATTTCGCCGCCCCGTTCGTTTTCAAGGGTTCCCAAACCCGAAGCGATGCACTACCTCAGGGACATGCCACAACCCGTCTCGCCCTATCTAGCCGGCGCAACCTGCCGCTGTCCGCGTTGCGGCAAAGGCAAGCTCTACACGGGGTTCCTGTCGCTCCGCCCGCGCTGCGAGATTTGCGGCCTCGACTACGCCTTCATCGACGCCGGCGACGGCCCGGCCGTGTTCGTCATCCTGTTCGCTGGCTTCATCGTGGTCGCCGCCGCACTGTTTGTTGAAGTCGCGTACCAGCCGCCGTATTGGCTGCATGCGGCGCTGTGGCTGCCGCTCATCCTCGTCGTGACGCTCGGACCGCTGCGGTCGATGAAGGCCGTGCTGATCGCGTTGCAGTATCACCACAAAGCCGCCGAAGGCCGGCTCGAACGGACTGAGCGCCAATCGTGAGCGAGCGCCGCGGTGTGGTGATTCCGGTGGTCGCGGCCGTGCTCGCGTTCGCAATTCTGATCGGGCTTGGTCTCTGGCAGCTTGACCGCAAGGTCTGGAAGGAAACGCTGATTGCGGCGATGGATGAGCGCCTTGCCGCGGCGCCGGCGGAGATGCCGCTACCGGATGCATGGAAGGCGCTCACGCCCGACAACGCCGAGTTCCGCCGCGTGCGCTTCACCGCGGACTTTCTGCCGGTGAAAGACACCTACGCCTATGTCGCAGGCTCGGCGCTGCGCAACGACATCAAGATCCCCGGATATTTCGTGTTCCGGCCGGCCAGACTGGCAAATGGGAAGATCGTGGTCGTCAACCGCGGTTACGTTCCGATCGATCACACCGCGCAGTCAGCCTCCGGTCCGCAGGAAGTCACGGGCTACATTCGTTTTCCCGAGAAGGGCACGCCCTTCACGTCGGCCAGCGACGGGGAGGGAGACGTATGGTTCGTGCGCGATCAGCGTGCGATGGCGGCGAAGCGCGGGTGGGGTGAGGTGGCGCCGTTCTATATCGACCAGGAGACGCCGGTGCCTGCCGGGGGCCTGCCGCGACCGTCGGCGCTGATCGTCAATTTGCGCAACGACCACTTTGGCTACGCGCTGACCTGGTTCGGTCTCGCGGCCACGCTCGTGGGTGTTTTCATCGCTTGGCTGGTCTCCCGCAGGCGCCAGCCGGTAGCCTGATGGGGGCGGGAGGCCGATTCCCATTACCCCCGCCATGGGCTAGTGTGGCCTCGCGGCGGGTCGCGCCGCCCTGAAATCATTCAATATTTCAGCTACTTACAGCGGGAGCTGCGGTGCGTTACGTCTCGACCCGGGGGGAGGCCCCGCCACTCGATTTTGTGGACGTGACGCTGGCCGGCCTTGCGCGGGATGGCGGCCTCTACGTTCCCGAAACCTGGCCGGCGCTCGACGCCAGGACCATCGCCGGCTTCGCCGGGCGGCCCTATGCCGAGGTGGCGGGCGACGTCATCGCGCCGTTCGTCGTTGACGCCATCGAGACAGGCGACTTCGCACGTATGACGCGGGAGGCCTACGGCGCATTCCGTCACCCGGCGGTCGCCCCGCTTACCCAGATCGCCGACAACACGTTCGTGCTCGAGCTGTTTCACGGACCGACGCTCGCCTTCAAGGATCTGGCGATGCAGCTGCTCGGCCGGTTGATGGATCACGTGCTGGCGAAACGTGGCGAGCGCACCACCATCGTAGTTGCAACCTCCGGCGACACCGGCGGTGCCGCCGTCGAGGCCTTCCGTGGCCGCTCGCAGGTTGACCTAATCGTGCTCTACCCGAATGGCCGTATCTCCGACGTGCAACGCCGGATGATGACGACCGCGACCGAAGACAACGTGCACGCGCTGGCGATCGACGGCACGTTCGACGACTGCCAGGCGCTGGTAAAGGCGATGTTCAACCATCATGCCTTTCGCGACCGCGTGCGTCTGTCGGGCGTCAACTCGATCAACTTCGCGCGCATCGTCGCGCAGGCGGTCTACTACTTTACCGCGGCGGTTGCGCTCGGGGCGCCGCACCGCAAGGTCGCCTTTACGGTGCCGACCGGAAACTTTGGCGATATCTTCGCCGGCTATGTCGCGCAGCGCATGGGATTGCCAATCGACCGGCTGACGATTGCCACCAACGTCAACGATATCCTGGTCCGCACGCTCGCCAACGGCGCCTACGAGGTGCGCGACGTGTTGCCGACCGCCTCGCCGTCGATGGACATTCAGGTGTCGTCGAATTTCGAACGCCTGTTGTTTGAGGCCTATGGCCGCGACGCCGGCGCGGTGCGCGGCCTGATGGCCTCGCTCGAACAATCGCGACGGTTTGCGCTGGCGGGCCCGGCTCTCGACTTCATCCGCGGCCGGTTCTGCGCCGGAAGCGCCGACGAGCAAGAGACCGCCGCGACGATCCGCACGCTGCGGCGAGAGACCGGCTATGTCGCCGACCCGCATACCGCGGTGGCGATTGCGGTCGCCGAAAAGGAGACGCGCGACCCGGCCACGCCGATGGTCGTGCTCTCGACCGCGCATCCTGCAAAATTCCCCGACGCGGTTGCGGCCGCGTGTGGAACGCGGCCTGCCTTGCCGGATTGGCTGGCGGGCCTCAATGAGCGCCCCGAGCGCCGCACCGTATTGGCCGCCGATCCATCGGCTGTCGAAAAATTCGTCTTGAGCGTCAGTCGCGTGGCGCGTGGAGTGGCTGCATGAGCATTGAACTGACCCGTCTACCATCGGGCCTTACTATCGTTACCGACAGCATGCCGCATTTCGAGACGGCATCGCTGGGAGTCTGGGTCGGTTCCGGTAGCCGCGATGAGGCGCGCGAGGAGAACGGGATTTCGCACTTCCTCGAACACATGGCGTTCAAGGGCACGGCGCGGCGCACGGCGCGGCAGATTGCCGAGGAGATCGAAGCGGTCGGCGGCGACATCAACGCCGCTACCGGCGTCGAGACCACCGCCTATTACGCGCGCGTGCTCAAGGCCGACGTGCCACTGGCGCTCGACGTCCTCTCCGACATCCTGTCGAAGCCTCTGTTCGATCCGGACGACATCTCGCGCGAAAAGAACGTCATCATCCAGGAAATCGGTGCGAGCGAAGACACGCCCGACGACATCATCTTCGAGCATTTGCAGGGAACGGCGTTCCCCGACCAGCCGGTCGGCCGCACCATCATGGGCACGCGCGAGACGGTGCGCTCGTTCGACCGCAAGCAACTGCTCGCCTATCTGGCGCGCCATTACCGCGGTCCCGACATGGTGGTCTCCGCCGCAGGCGCGGTCGATCATGCCCACGTCGTCGCGGAAGCGGAGCGCCTGTTTGCGCCGTTTGGCGAGCCGGCGGCACCGGCGCCGCAGCCCGGCCGCTTCGTCGGCGGCACGCGCATTGAGCGGCGCGAACTTGAGCAGGTTCACGTCGCCCTCGGATTTGAGGGTGTCCCGCAACGCGACACGGCGGCGCATAGCCTGCAGGTATTGGCCAATGCGCTCGGCGGCGGAATGTCGTCCCGCCTGTTCCAGGAAGTGCGCGAAATTCGCGGCCTCTGCTATTCGATCTACGCGTTCCACGTGCCGTATCACGACACCGGGATGTTCGCGATGTACGCGGGGACGGACCCGAACGATGTCGAGGAATTGATGCGCGTCTGCACACACGAAATCGCGCGCGCCGCCGACACGATCACCGAGCAGGAGGTCGATCGCGCCAAAACGCAGATGAAGGCTGGCCTGC
>Ga0105245_10001331_pt1 | contig 22355 bp, 20 predicted proteins | sample KBSM54metaG_FD_81523 | JGI IMG/M metagenome (GOLD analysis project Ga0105245, IMG submission 81523) | Miscanthus rhizosphere microbial communities from Kellogg Biological Station, Michigan, USA - KBS M5-4 metaG | ecosystem: Host-associated > Plants > Roots > Rhizosphere > Soil | place...
TCACCCTATCGGTCTAACGCGAACCAAGCTGCATACCCTGCTGCTTGTTCCTACAATAACAGACGCAAACGTTTTAGAGAGCGTTACTTAGTGAAACAGGATTCATGTACCGGGTACCAGCCTTGGTATCATGCGGCGCATGGCAGCCTATTCGATTGGAATCGACCTGGGTGGTACGAATCTGCGCGCCGCGGCCATCGATAAAGATGGCGAAATGCTGGGCAAGATCGGCGGCAGTACTCCCCTGGCTGACGGACCAGAGCCGGTGGTCGCCGACATGGTCCGTGCGGTGGAAACGCTGCGCGAGCAATTCGGCCGCGACCAACTCGCCGGAATCGCGGCGGGCGTGCCGGGGAACATCGACATGGCGAAGGGCGTCATCGTCGGCTGGGGCAACATGCCGGTGTTCAACGGCTATGCGATGCGCGACGAACTCAGCAAACGCCTGGGCACGAAAGTGATTCTGGAGAACGACGCGAACGCGGCTGCACTGGGCGAACAATGGATGGGCGCGGGCCGCGGCGTGGACGATCTGGTGCTGCTGACGCTCGGCACCGGTATCGGCGGCGGTATCATCATCGGCGGCCGCATTCTGCACGGCCAGATCGGGATGGCGGGGGAGCTCGGCCACATCACGATTTCGCCCAACGGGAACCCGTGCGGCTGCGGGAATCGGGGCTGCGTGGAAAAGCATGCATCGGCGACGGCGGTTTCCGCGATGGCCCGGCTGCTGGGACTGGGTCCGGCCCTGACGGCGCAGCAGGTGCACGATCTGGCGGCGGCGGGGAACGATCGCGCCCGGGAGATTTTCCGCGTAATGGGCGAGGCCCTGGGAATCGCTCTGGCCAGCCTGATCAATATTTTCAATTTTCCGCTGTACCTGCTGGGCGGAGGCGTTCTGGGCGCCTGGGAATTCTTCTCCCCGGCGATGCTGGCCGAAGTCGAGCGCCGCTGCTTTACCTATCGCAGCACTCTGAAGATCGCGCCGACCCGCATCGAACCCGCCCAGCTTGGTAGCGATGCTGGTCTCTACGGCGCGGCGTGTTTGCCGCTGCAGAGCGTCGATTAACCAGAAATTCGTGAGGAACCTGCGCTCGCCGTCCGGCGTCTAGCGATCATGCGTTTGGCACTCCTCGCCGTAATGGCGCCTGCGGCCTTGGCCCAGCCGAACGCCATTGACTTGTTCCTCCTCTCGGCTCAGGCCGAAAAGGCCAATTCCGAAAAGATTAGCGAGTATACCTACCGCGAGTACAAGGTTACGCAAGAAATAGATAAAGACGGCAAGGAGACGGATCGACAGACTGAGACCTGGGACGTAATCGGGTTGGAAGGCTCCACATATCGCAAATTGATCCTGCGGAACGATCAGCCGCTGGAGCCCAAGGAACAAAAGCGCGAAGACGAACGTCTCGCGAAGGAAACCGCGCTGCGACGGAAGGAAACTCCGGGACAACGCCAGAAGAGGTTGCTTTCGTTCAGTTTCACTTATAGCGTGGGCCGTCTTGAACCCGAGCGTACAGTGGCTCTTTTTGATCTCGCATTCAAAGGGGAGGAGGAGGTGGACGGCCGTGCCGCCTACGTGATCGAAGGCACGCCGAAGCCGGGAGCGCGCCCGGCGAATGCCAATGAAAAAGAGAACCTCAACTACCGAATGAAAATGTGGATCGACCGGGAGGACTACGCCCGCTCGCGTAGCGAGTCGGAGGTGATCGGCGAGCACTCGCGTCCGCAGAAGGGCACCGTAATCGAGTTGAGGAACGGGCGGGATGAGACGGGCACATGGTTGCCGAAGGAGTTCCGTTTTCGGTTCAATCTCCGGATCCTCAAGGTTGGTAACGCTCGCGGCGACATCAGGTTAACCTACTCGGACTATCGGAGATTTCAAGTGGATTCACAGGTTCTGGAGCAGAAGCAGTAGACACCCCTGCTTACCTCGGCTGGACGTGAGACTATAAGCGTATGCGCTGGCCTGCCTGCCTTCTAGTGCTATTTTCCGTTACTGTCGCCCGATCTCAAGACACCGTCCGCACCATGTTCCCGCCGGTCCGCGGCCTGCATGAGATGGTGGGTGCGGCGAACAACCTGGAGGTCGCCGCCGGGATGCGGATTCTCGCGCAGGGCGGGAATGCCGTGGACGCCGGAGTCGCCACGGTGCTGGCCGCAGCCGTCACGGAGCAGAGCCGCGTCGGACTGGGCGGCGAAATTCCCATCCTGATCAAGATGAAAGATAAGCCGGTGATGGCCATCAGCGGCGTCGGCGTAGCCGGCTCCAAGGCTACAGTTCAGTTTTTCGAACATCGGGCAGCGGAGAAATGGGAACCGGCGGATCGCGCTCCCGCGCCGATCCCCGCCATCGGACCTCGCGCGGCGATCACTCCGGGGCTAGTCGACGGACTGTTGTTGGCGCTGGAAAAATACGGGACACTTTCGTTCGCCCAGGTTGCTGCACCGGCTATCGAATATGCCGACGAGGGATTTCCCATCGGCGAGGAGTTCGCGGAATTCCTAGGCCAGCTGCAGCCCTATCATGCGTTCTGGCCGGCTTCGTTCCGATTTTTCTATCCCAACGGTTTGGCTCCCAAGCGCGGCGAAGTCGTGAAGATGCCGTCTCTGGCAAATACTCTGCGGCAGATGGCTGCCGTAGAACCGAAGACCAAGGGCGATCGCGTCGCCAAACTTCACGCCGTGCACGATCTGTTCTACAAGGGCGATATCGCCGCGAAGCTGGCCGACTTCATGGATACCAACGGCGGCCTGTTCACCCGCGACGATCTGGCCAAGTTCCATGCGGAGACCGACGAGCCGCGCGTGGGAACCTATCGCGGCTACACCATTTCAAAGCCCGGTTTTTGGACGCAAGGCCCGGTGATGATCGAGGCGCTTAACATTCTGGAAGGCTTCGACCTGAAGAAAATGGGCCACAACAGCCCAGAGTATCTCCATACCGTGATTGAGACGGTGAAGCTGGCGTTCGCCGACCGCGACCGCTATTATGGCGATCCGAAATTCAGCAAAATTCCGGAAGACATTCTCCTTTCGAAAGAATATGCAGCGGAGCGCCGCAAGCTGATCGATCCGCAGCATGCGTCGATGCAAAGCCGCCCCGGTGAGCTGCACGCCTCGGTTGCGATGGTGGGCGGGAACGGAAAATCGTCGGATAAGGACACCACTTGCGTCAACGTCGTTGACAAAGACGGCAACGCTTTTTCGGCTACCCCCAGCGGCGCGTGGATCCCGTCGGTGATCGCAGGGGATACCGGAATCCCGCTTTCGGTCCGCCAGGAGTCGTTCGTGCTGACGCCGGGCCATGCCAACCAAGTGGCCCCGGGCAAGCGTCCTAGGGTGACACTGAGCCCTACAATCGTCACTCGCGATGGGCAGCTGGTTCTAACCATGTCCACGCCCGGCGGCGATAACCAGGATCAAGCCATGCTCCAGGCGCTGTTGAACATTCTGGACTTCGGCATGTCACCCCAGGAAGCCGTCGAGGCGCCGCGTTTCCAGAGCTCCCATTTCTATAACTCCTTCGGTTATCACGAGTTCACGCCCGGCAAGGTCAACATCGAAGGCCGCATTCCCCGCGCCACCACGCAGAAGCTGATCGACATGGGCCATACAGTCCAGCCCTCCGCGGATTGGAGCAACTCTTCGGCGCCCACGGTCATCCAACTGATTGGCGGAGTACTGAACGGCGGGGCGGATCCTCGACGCGCGCGATACATATTCGGCCGCTAGCGTGTTTGGCCGCTAACGCTATAATAGAAGTGGAGTTAATTGTGCTTCTTTCGCGATTCTTACGCCTGTCGGCACAGGTCCAGATGATGCCCATCCTGGAGGGCGGCGAGGAGATCCTTGTCGGTGGCCAGGCGGTGATGGAAGGCGTGATGATGCGCGCTCCGCACAGCTATTGCGTGGCCGTGCGCAAGGCCGATGGCCAGATGGTGACCGAGGAACATCCCATCCACCGGATGTCGGAGAAGTACCCGATCTTCAAGTTGCCGGTATTCCGCGGCGTCGGGACGCTGGTGCAGGCGATGAAGCTGGGCGTGAATGCACTCCAGTTTTCCGCCAATGCCGCGCTCGAAGAGCAGCCGGCCGACGGCCAGAAGCCGGTCGAGATCAGCTCGACTATGATGACCGTGACGCTGGTGGGCAACCTGCTGTTCTTCGTCGCGCTGTACAAGTTTGTGCCCCTGCTGCTGGCGACGCAATTGGGCCACGTGGTGCCGTCGCTTTCCGGTCGCTTCGCCACCAACATGATGGACGGCGTGATCCGCATCGCAATCTTCCTGGCGTTTTTGTTCGCACTTTCCCGCTTCAAAGATATCCGCCGCGTGTTCCAGTATCACGGCGCCGAACACAAGGTCGTATTCAATTACGAATCCGGCCAGCCGGTTACCGTAGAGAACGCGCAGCGATTCGTCACCTTCCATCCGCGCTGCGGAACCAGCTTCATGCTGGTGATGCTGGTGATGGCGATGGTCTTCTACGCCTTCATTCCCGTGGACAATTTCTGGGTCAAATTCATTGCCCGGCTGGCGTTCTTGCCGGTGATCATCGGGGTGAGCTACGAGATCATTCGATTCGCCGCCAAGCGCCAGGGAACTTTGATGGGACTGCTGAGCACGCCAGGGTTATGGCTGCAGCGCATCACCACGCAGCCTCCCGACGATTCGCAGGCCGCCGTCGCCATTCACGCACTCAACGGCGCCATGGAACTGGAACAGAAGCAGGGCGGCGAACTGGTGATCGCCTGATCGTCAACAACGCGATGCAATACCAGAAAAAGCTCGATGACATCGAGCGCCGCTTCGAGGAGCTGACGGCGCAAATGGCCGATAACGCGGTCATCAGCGACTCCGCGCTCTATCGCAAGATCTCGAAGCAGCAAAGTGACATGAGCGATATGGTCAACAAGTATCGCGAGTGGAAAAGCGCCAACAAGAATCTGCAGGAAGTCCGCCCGATGCTGGAAGAGACCGATCCGGAGTTGCGCACCATGGCTCAGGAGGAGGTCGCGCGGCTGGAACCTCTTCTGGCGCAGTACGAGGAAGAGCTGAAGGTTCTGATGCTTCCCAAGGATCCCCTGGACGAGAAGGACGTGGTCCTCGAAATCCGTGCCGGGACGGGCGGAGACGAAGCCACACTTTTCGCGGCAGAAGTCTTTCGCATGTACGGTCGCTTCGCTGAATCCCGCGGCTGGAAGGTGGAAGTCACGTCGGCCAGCGATTCCGCGGTCGGCGGCTTGAAGGAAGTGATCGCTCTGATCAGCGGCCACAAGGTCTACAGCCAGTTGAAGTACGAAAGCGGCGTGCATCGGGTGCAGCGTGTCCCGGCCACGGAGCAGCAGGGGCGCGTGCACACGTCGGCGATCACGGTGGCGGTGCTTCCCGAAGCGGATGAAGTCGAGATCAAGCTGGAAGCTAAAGACGTCCGCATCGATACGTTTTGCTCCTCGGGTCCAGGCGGGCAGAGCGTCAACACTACCTATTCCGCTGTGCGCCTGACGCATTTGCCGACGGGCGTTGTCGTCTCCTGCCAGGATGAAAAATCGCAGATCAAGAATCGGGCGAAAGCGGAGCGCGTGTTGCGCTCGCGCCTGTACGAGATCGAGCTGGAAAAGCAGCAGGAAAAGATCGGCGCGGAACGGCGCGGCATGGTGGGATCCGGCGATCGCAGCGAGAAAATCCGCACCTACAATTTCCCGCAGAATCGGCTTACCGATCACCGCATCGGCCTGACACTGCATCAGTTGAATCTGGTGATGGAAGGCAAGCTGGAACCGATCGTCGACGCCCTGACCACCTATTACCAGACCGAAAAGCTCAAAGAGCAGAGCGAAGCGGCGTAAAGAGTCCGCTCCATAACTGTCGCGGCTCTGTAGCCTGCATTCCAAGCATTATGACCATCCAGACGGCGCTGCTTCAGGGCCAGCAGCTCTTGGAAAAGGCTGAAGTCTCCGCGCCGCGATTGAATGCTGAAGTTCTTCTGGCGCACGCCGTGGGCTGCGAACGCACTTGGCTGTTCACTCATTCCAGCGAAGAACTGCGTGAGGTCTGGTGGATTCACTACGGCCGCTATCTGCACGAACGCATGCAGGGCAAACCGACCCAGCACATCACCGGCGTGCAGGAATTTTACGGACGCGAGTTTCGAGTCACACCCGATGTTCTGATCCCCCGCCCGGAAACCGAGCACGTGATTGAAGCAGCGCTACCCTTGCATGCGAGCCGCATCGTAGACATAGGCACGGGCTCCGGCGCGATTGCGATCACCCTGGCGCTGGAGACTGGGGCATTTGTCGTCGGCACGGATATCTCGGTTGCCGCGCTGGCCATCGCCGCTGCCAATGGCCGTCAGTTACATGCCAAGGTCGACTGGCTCGCGTGCGATTTGGCCTCCGGACTACGTGGCGGCTTCGATTTGGTCGTCTCGAATCCTCCCTATATCGCGGGGCGGGATAAATCCGCGCTGCAGCGCGAAGTTCGCGATTACGAACCCGAAGTCGCACTCTACGGCGGCGACGACGGGCTCGATGTGTATCGTCGCCTGGTCCCTGAAGCCGAGCGGCTGCTGGCTCCGCGCGGCTGGCTGGTGATGGAAATCGGCCACGACTTGGGCGATGCCGTCGGCGCTATGCTGGGCGCGTGGAGGAACGTCGAAATCAGGAACGACCTGGCGGGCCTGCCTCGGGTGATCTTAGCCCAACGGGCATGAAACTCTACTTCCATCTCGATATGGACGCGTTCTTCGTGTCCGTCGAAGAGCTATTCGATCCGTCGCTCAAAGGCAAGCCGGTCGTCGTCGGCGGACGCCCCAACGAGCGCGGAGTGGTTTCGGCTGCGTCGTACGCCGCGCGCAAGTTCGGCGTGCATTCCGCCATGCCGCTCCGGACTGCCTACAAACTGTGCCCCCAGGCGATCTTCGTCGACGGCCATCGTGAACGCTACATCGAATACTCGCATAAAGTCTACGAAGTCCTGCAGCGATTCTCACCGCGAGTGGATATGGCTTCCATCGACGAGGCGTATCTCGACTTGACCGGAACTGAGCGCCTGCATGGCACGCCCCTGCAGGCCGCGCACAAGCTGCACCACGCGGTGCGGGAATCCACCGGCTTGAACTGCTCCATCGGCATTGCGGCGTCGCGCATGGTGGCCAAGGTGGCCTCCGATCAAGCCAAGCCCAATGGCATCCTGTGGATCGTGCCGGGTCAGGAGGCGAGTTTCCTGGCTCCCTTGGACGTGCGCAAGATCCCCGGCGTCGGCAAGGTGACGGAGACGCATCTGCACGCATGCGGGATTCGAAAAGTAGGCGACCTGGCGCGGCTGGACCAGGCGTTCCTCGAACAGCGCTTCGGCAAGTGGGGATTGGCTCTGGCGGGTAAAGCTCAGGGAATGGACGCCGGCGGCTGGTTCGATACCGAGGTCGGCGAAGGCGGCGGCCCAAAATCGGTCAGCCACGAACACACGTTTTCGGTGGATACGGCTGACATCACCGCACTGGATGGGATTCTAGTGCGTCTTTCCGAAATGGTGGCGAGGCGCTTGCGCGATCATCACGTGTGGGCGCGGACCATACAGATTAAGCTGCGCTATACCGATTTTTCGACCTTCACGCGCTCGCGGACTCTGGACCATGCTTCGCAAGTAGACGCGGAGATCGCCGCCGCCGCGCGCGATCTATTTCACAAAGCCTGGACCGGGAAACCGATCCGCCTGCTGGGCGTCTACGCGCAATCGCTCGAAGCCAACGAAGGGCAGACCAGCCTCATCGACGAGCCGCGCGCCGAAGATTGGCGCCGCACGCTGGCGGCCGTGGACAAGATCCGCGAGAAGTACGGACAGGACGGCATCGTGTCACTGGCGGCTGGGATGAAGGCGGGCTTTCGCGCCCGGGTGCATGAGAATCCGGAAAACCTGCCGGGGAAAGACCCCAAAAACAAGTAGGCTCCTGATGTCAGGTATCCTTAAAGGGCTGTGCCAACGCTGTCTATCGTCGTTCCGATCCACAACGAGGAACCGTCTATTCTTCCCCTGTACGACCGGCTGACGGCCGTGCTTGAGAAGCTGCGCAAGCCATACGAAATTCTGTTCGTGGATGATGCCTCGACCGATCGCAGCTTCGATCTTCTGGCGAATCTGGTGGAGACCGATTCCCGCCTGAAGGTCATCCGGCTGCGGCGCAACTTTGGGCAGACCGCTGCACTTGCGGCGGGCTTCGACGAATCGCAGGGCAACATCGTCATCTCGCTGGACGGCGATCTGCAGCACGCACCCGAAGACATTCCGGCGCTGCTGGAAAAGATCGACGAAGGTTACGATATCGCCAGCGGATGGCGCAAGAACCGGCTGGACAATGCCGTGACGCGCAAGATACCGTCACGGATCGCGAACTGGCTGATGGCCAAGGCGTGCGGCGTGGACCTGCGCGACTTCGGTACCACCTTCAAGGCGTATCGGGCCGAGATACTCAAGGACGTGAATCTGTACGGCGAGCTGCACCGCTTTATTCCCGCTCTGGCGTCCTTTTATGGAGCGCGCATCGCCGAAGTTCCCATCCGCAACCTGCCCCGTGCCGCCGGCGGATCGCATTACGGATTGGGGCGCACCTTCCGCGTAATGTTCGACATCTTCACCATCTGGTTCCTGCTGAAATATTTCACGCGGCCCATGCATTTCTTCGGGAAGTGGGGACTGACCAGCGGGGTCATCGGCGGCGCCGTATTGACCGGACTCGCCGCGGAGAAGATCTGGACCCGGATCGACATCATTCAGGAACACGGACCGCTGATGCTGGTGGGCGCGCTGGCGCTGGTGACGGGCGTAATCCTGTTCTGCACCGGACTGCTGGGCGAAGTACTCACGCGCACGTACTTTGAAAGCCAGGGTCGCCGCATTTACGCCGTGCGCGAAATCCGTACTCGCAAAGAAGAGAAAGCTGCCGGCGGCGCACGTTAGTCCTGCATGCCCGGAGCGGTTAAGACACAAGCCGTCATCTTCGATTTTGGCGGCGTAATCTGTTTCCATCCGGATCCGCCGCGCTGGAAGCGAGCGGCCGAAATCGCCAATCTGCCCGTGGACGAATTCATGCGGGCGTTTTGGGCCAACCGCGTCGAATACGACGCGGGACGATGTACGCCGGCCGAGTACTGGCACGCTGTCGCGAAAATCGCCGGCACTCACTTTGAAGATAGCGAACTCCCCGCACTGATCCGGCGTGAAATCGAGTTGTGGAATAGCTACGACTCACGCGTGCTTAGGTGGACTCGCCAACTGCGCGCGGCGGGAATCCGCACAGCGATTCTCTCCAATCTTCCACGGCCGCTGGGCGAGGAGCTTCGCAGCACGCCAGGATTTCTGGAGCACTTCGACCACGTCACGTTTTCCTACGAACTGGGCGTAGTGAAGCCTCAGCCGGAGATTTATCTCGACACGATTGCGGGACTGGATATCGCGCCCTCCGACGCGTTGTTTCTCGATGACCGCCAGGACAACGTGGACGGATCCCGCGCCGTGGGTCTTCGGGGCGAGTTGTATACAACCTGGGAAGATTTCGTCGCCAGCGGCCTGTCCGCCCGCTATGCCTTGCCGCTTCCCGAGGTTGCGGAAGCGCGGCGCCAATAGTCTTCGAACAGGCTCTTCATCGCTTCGGCCATGCCTTCGTGCTCGAAAACGACCGCGGTCCAGGTCGGTTTGGTGATCACCGGATCCACCAGTGCCAGCAATCCGGACTTCCCGTCCATCAGCGCCATCTTCATCGGGACCTTGTCGATCTGGCGGATCTCGACGCCGGCCGCCTGATAGTCCGCAAGAAACCGCTGATGGGCGGCATCGAGCGTGCCGCGCTCTACCAGCAGTCGGCAGCGAACACCGCGCGCGCACGCTTGCAGCACCTGCTCGGCGTCCAGTGGATCGACGGCGTAAGGCGGCCGCGAGAATTCCAGATACTCGCCGCGTGCCTCGGCCAGCATCCTGCGAAATTGTGCGGCAGTCTGGCCGGGATCGTTCACGATACGAAGAAAATCGAGCGTTCCGCTGCCGCCTTGTCCCTCGGTGAAGGCAGTCATCAGGTCATTCACCAGGCCGGATGCGGCTTTATTCTGCTCGGCCAGCTCGGCCTCGAGTGCATGGGCTCTTCGCTGCAGGTACGCAGGTAGAGCCTGATCCGGCTCGATGGCTGAAAACAGCTTGGTTCGATCCTGAATCACGCGCGCGAAACCCTTCTCGACCAAACTATCCAGCACTTCGTAGATCTTCTGCCGCGGCACATGCGCGCGAGCCGCCAGCTCCAGAGCCTTGAAGCGTGGATGCCCAACCAGCACAAGATAAGATCGGGCTTCGTATGCATTCAGCCCCAGGGCTTGCAGGCGCTGCCAGAAGCGGCGGAATTCGAGTTCGGGAGGTTGTTCGCGGGCCACGTGAATTCAATCCGGGAATGGTCGAGGATAGCAAATTGATACAATCGCCGTTAGGAGCTAGGTGTTCATGAAATCTTCCGCCGGCCTTCCCGAAACGCTAGGATCCCTTCGAACGTATAAAGATCTGGCCGCCAAGCTTCCCCAGCGCACCGTCAAAGACGAGCTGCGCGAGAATCTGATCTGCCGGCTGCAGAAACGCGAGCCGCTGTTCCCCGGAATCGTGGGTTTCGACGATACGGTGATTCCGCAGGTGGTGAACGCGGTGCTCTCGCGCCATAATTTCATTCTGCTGGGTCTGCGCGGGCAGGCCAAAACGCGCCTGATCCGGATGCTGGTGACGCTCTTAGACGAGAAGATCCCCTACATCGCCGGCTGCGAGATTCGCGATAATCCGTTCGCTCCTATTTGCAAATCCTGCCGCGATAAGCTTCGCGAGATGGGCGATGCGACACCGATCGCCTGGCTGTCGCGCGAGGAGCGCTACGTCGAAAAACTGGCTACCCCCGATGTCACCATCGCCGACATGATCGGCGATATCGATCCCATCAAAGCGGCGCGCGCGGGGCAGAATATCGCGGATGAGCTGACGGTGCATTACGGTCTGCTGCCCAGAGCCAACCGGGGCATTTTCGGCATCAATGAGCTGCCCGATCTGGCCGGCAAGATCCAGGTCGGCTTGTTCAACATCATGCAGGAAGGCGACGTCCAGATTAAAGGCTATCCGGTTCGGTTGCCTCTGGACCTGATGCTGGTGTTCACCGCGAACCCGGAGGATTATACGGCTCGCGGCAAGATCATCACGCCACTGAAGGATCGCATCGGCAGCGAAATCCGTACGCACTATCCTGTGGCGCTGGATCATGGCATGTCGATCACCGAGCAGGAGGCCTGGTCCAAGCGAACCACGCCCATCGAGATCCGCGTGCCTGCTTACATCCGTGAGGCGGTGGAGCAACTGGCTTTCTCGGCTCGCGAAGACAAGCGCGTGGACAAGCGCTCCGGCGTGAGCCAGCGGCTGCCGATCTCAGTGCTGGAGAACGTCATCTCGAACGCGGAGCGGCGGGCTCTGGCGATCGCCGATGCGGTGGCCGTGCCGCGGGTGATGGATATTTATGCAGCGATGCCGTCCATCACCGGGAAGCTCGAACTCGAGTACGAAGGCGAACTCAAAGGCGGCGACGTCGTCGCGCGCGAGCTGATCCGCCTGGCGGTAGGCAAAGTATTTACACGTATTTTCGATGGCGAGAATTTTACCAGCGTCGTGCAGTGGTTCGAACTGGGGGGAACGTTGAAACTGGATGAGACGGCTCCCTCGGCCGAGATGATCAAGCAGCTCTCAGGCATTCAGGGGCTGCTCGAAAAGACCAAGCTGCTGGGGCTGGGCGCGAGCGAGCCTGATTCCGTGCGCGCCGCCGCCGCCGAATTCATCCTGGAAGGTCTGTACGCCCACAGGCGGATCAGCCGGAATGAAGAGATCGGGTTTACGGCCGAGCCTCGCCGGCGTGAGACTGCTCCCGACGATTCCAAATCCAAGGCGGCGCGCAGGAACTATCAGTAGAGCCGCGCCAATATCGAGGCACAAGGAGAGAGCGGAATGGACAAGCAAAGGAAATGGAATCGTCTGGTCATAATTGCGCTCGTCACGCTTGGACTGGTCGACGCGATTCCAGCGCTGGCGCATCACGGAACTGCGGCTTCCTACGATCAGAAGAAACTGGTCACATTAAAGGGAACAGTGAGCGAATTCCTGTGGAGAAATCCGCACTGCGCGCTATTCCTGGACGTAAAGGACGAAAACGGAAAGGTAGTGAACTACTCCATCGAGATGTTCAGCCCCAATCTGATGGTGGGCCGCGGCTATACCAAGACCGTCCTCAAGCGCGGCGATGAGGTGACCATCGAAATACATCCATCGCTCGCCGGCACTCCTTCGGGCGAATGTTTGGGCTGCAAACTTCTCGTGAATGGCAAGGTCCCTGGTAGTCAGAGTGGAAAGCAGTCGGAAAAACAATAGCCCCATGCGAAATCTTGCGATCCCTGCCGCTCTAGCCGCCTCCGTCCTGTTGCCGGCGGCGCAGGCGCAGCAGCCTGCACCCGATCTCAGCGGCGTCTACACGCGATCCGGCGGAAGCGCCGGCGCCCGCAACCCGGCGACGGAATGGGGCGCCGAGACTCTTCCCTTTACGCCCGAGGGGCTGGCGCGCTTCAATGCCAACAAACCGGGGAAAGGCCCGCGGCAAGTCCCGCCGGCGCTGGGGAACGATACGCTGGGAGATTCCAATCCGCCCGGCTTATATCGCACGCTGATTTTCAATCGACCTTTTGAGATCGTGCAAACTCCCGGGAAGGTGATCCAGCTCTTTGAATGGGCCAAAGCGTGGCGGGCGATCTGGACGGACGGCCGCCCTGCGCCGGACGACCTTCCGGCCGGCCCTTACTGGTATGGATATTCGGTTGGTAAGTGGGAAGGCGATACGCTGGTGGTCGAGACGATCGGTCTGGATGAGCGTGCGTGGCTCGACGAATGGGGAACGCCGTTCAGCGGCGACGCTCATATCGAAGAGCGTTGGAAGCGCACCGGCCCGGACAGAATCGAACTTACCATCACAGTTCGCGACCCGGCCTTGTATGCCAGGCCCTGGACCAGCACTCCGATTGTTTATTCGTCACAGCGCAAAACGGAGGTCCTCGAGATGATCTTCGCTCCGATCGACGAGAAGGAATTTAACAGGAGAGTCCGGGATCCCGCGGCCGGCGTCGGCACCAAGTAATGCCCACCATCGTCACAGAGATACCGCGCCCGTCATCCGCGGAGCCGCCGGACGGCGAGTTTCTGGTTGGATCTGCGTTGGCCGGATAGTTGGATACGTCATGCCCGCCAAGACTTCTGCTAGCCCCGTCAATAAGGCGCTCTTCGGAACGTGGATCACAACTGAAGAGGACTCGAACGTCGCGTTTAAGTTCTCGATGAGGAACAAGAGTTATCGTGTCACCGGTTTTTGCCGATCCGACGGCGAAGAGTTTGAAATCACACGGGTGAGATGGAACGGCACGGCGCTCAGCTTCATCGCACGGATGCCCTCCACAAACAATGTGACGAAAAACGTTTTCCGAATTCGATCGAACGGAAAACTGGAGCATGAACTAACGACCTACGATGTTTGGAAGAGAAAGAATGTCAAGCCGGGGAAGATCCCGGAGGCTTGGCAGCGAGCCTTCGGTCACCCGACTCCCTTCACAAAGGTTCGAAGAGCCCGCGTGGTAGCTTGAATAAGGAGGTTCTCGCCCAATGAAATCGGTACGCTATTCGCGTTATACCGGCGAGGACTTGGGGCTCAGCGCCGAAGACCTGATGAAGGCGCTGTCCGACTTCTTCCTCGAGAGCGGCTTCAACAATCCCTACATGCAGTTCAGCGAGTTCAATGAGCACTCGCTCGAAGAGCTCAAACGCGCTATTGAAGAGGCCCTGCAGCGCGGCGATTTCTTCGATCCCGAACGCGCCCAACAGATTCGCCAGAAGCTTGAAAGCATGAGCGAGGAAGAGTTGGACCAGATGCTGGGCAATATGGTCCAGAAACTGGTGGACGAAGGCTACATCAACACCGAGCAGCAATCGGGCGGGGCCGGCCAAAAGGAAGGCCGCGTGGACGTCAAGGTCACCGACAAGAGCATCGACTTTCTGGGGTTCAAGACGCTAAAAGACCTGCTCGGGTCGCTGGGACATTCCAGTTTCGGAGCGCACGATACGCGCGATCTGGCCACCGGCGTCGAGACTACCGGCGCGGCCAAACGTTATGAGTTCGGCGACACCATGAATCTGGACGTCTGCCAGACGCTGTTCAGCGCCATGCAGCGCGAGGGCGTGAAGCTTCCGCTCAATCTGGAATACGAAGACCTGCACGTTCATCAATCCGAATATCAAAGCTCCTGCGCCACGGTGCTGATGCTGGATTGCAGCCACAGCATGATTCTGTACGGCGAGGATCGCTTCACGCCCGCGAAGAAAGTCGCCATGGCGCTGTCGCATCTGATCCGGACACAGTATCCGGGCGATTCGCTGCGCTGCGTCCTGTTCCACGATTCCGCCGAGGAGCTGCGGATCGAGGATCTGGCCCGCGTCCAGGTGGGCCCGTATTACACCAATACGCGCGAGGGCTTGATCCTGGCGCAGCGCCTGCTGAACCAGGAGCGCAAGGATATGAAGCAGATCATCATGATCACGGACGGCAAGCCCAGCGCGCTCACGCTGGAAGACGGCCGCATCTACCGCAATGCCTTCGGACTGGATCCACTGGTGATCAGCCGCACTCTCGAAGAAGTCAATCGCTGCAAGCGTCAGAGCATCTTGATCAATACGTTCATGCTGGCCAGCGACTACGGCTTGGTGCAGTTCATACAGAAGGTCACGCAGCTCTGTCGCGGCAAAGCATACTTCACCACACCCCACAACCTGGGGCAGTACCTGCTGATGGACTACATGAATCGCAAAACCCGCACCATCCACTAAGCGGTGGACGCTTAAAAGTCCGCCAGTCGTCCGCGATAAAACGATACGCGCACAGCGTTCAGCACGGCCGCCACGTCGATGACCTCTTGCGCCACGGCTCCCACCAGGGGCGAGAGCAGTCCCGCAGCCGCCAGCAGCATACCTGCGATGCTCAACGCCATTCCCCCCAGGGCGCTTTCCAGCGCGATGCGGCGCATCCGCCGGCTGATGTGAATCAGCTCATCAACCTTTTCGAGCGATGAGTCGAGCACCACCGCGTCGGCGGCCTGCGCGGTGATGTCATTGCTCGACCCCAGCGCGACGCCCGCGGTCGCCACCAGCATTGCGGGCGCGTCATTGATCCCGTCGCCCACAAACAGTGTTGTTTCCTGCTGGCGCGCCGCGGTGACGATGGCCACTTTCTCTTCCGGCGTCTGGCTGAAGAACACTTCGGTGATTCCCACACGGCCCGCCAGATGGCGGACTTCCTCCTCGCGGTCGCCGGACAGCAGGACGACGTGCCTTACGCCATGGCGCCGCGTCAGATGCGAGATAAAGGTGCGGCTTTCCCGGCGCGGCTCGTCGCGAAAACGAAGTACGGCTGCCAGGCGCCGATCGCACAGTATCAGGCACTCCAGCCCCTGGACGGCCGGAGGCAAGCCCGCCAAGCCGGCTTTGGATCGCCCCGTGATCCATACGCTCACTCCGCCGACGATTCCCTGAAGCCCGCCGCCCGGCTTTTCTGAAATCGAGCTGGCAGGTTCCACCGGCAGGTGCTCTTCCCGCGCCACCATCAGGATCGCGCTCGCCAAAGGATGCTTGGAATATTGTTCCAGGCTGGCGGCCTTGCTCAAAACCTCGGCGCGCGAAAAACCATCCGAACAGGTGACCTCCGTCAAGATCGGCCGGCCGTACGTCAAGGTGCCGGTTTTATCGAAAATCAACGTGCGGCATTCGTCGATGCGTTCGAGCGATGCCGGATTTCTCACGATGATTCCGCGCTCGGCGGCCAGCGAGATCGCACCCAGCACCGCTACCGGAATCGCGATCAAAAGGGGACACGGAGTGGCGATGACGATCACCGCTAGAAAGCGCAGAGGATCACCGCTGTAGGCCCAGGCTCCCAGCGCTATGGCGGCGGCAAACGGCGTGTACCAGGCTCCCAGCGTGTCACCCAGTCTGCGGATGTGAGGACGATTCGTCTCCGCCTGCCGCAGAGCCTCCAAAATCTTGGCGTGCCGGGATTCTGCGGACAGCTTGGTGGCCGTCATGGTCAGCGCGGCTTCTCCGTTGAGCGCTCCCGAGAGCACTTGAGACCCGGCGGTCTTCGAAATCTCGAACGGTTCGCCGGTGAGGAACGATTCGTCCATACGGCCGCGGCCTTCCACTACAGTCCCGTCTACCGGCGCAATCTCGTGAGGGAAGATCACAAGCGTTTCGCCGATGACGATCTGTTCGACCGGAATATCCAGCAGACCGTCGTTCGTTTTGCGATGGGCGATTGTCGGCGTGCGCTTCCCCAGGGCCGCCAATACAGACTTCGCGCGGTCCGCGGCATACGTCTCCAGCGTTCTACCGCCGGATAGCATCAGAACGATGATGGTCGCGACCAGATACTGGCCGGTCAACACAGCGGTGACGATCGACAAGCCGGCCAGCAAGTCCGATCCGAATTCTCTACCCCACAGCCTGCGCGCTAAGCCCCACAGTAAGGGCACGCCGCCCAGGGCGATGGCCGGATAGAGCGGGATATTTGCGTACCCGGGAAGGTCAAGTAGATATCGAATGCTCAGGTGCGCCGCCACGCTGGCGGCAGACAGCACGACAATCCATGTCTCTCCGGGAGTACGTGCCATGACCGTTCCGATGCATGCGGACCTCCACAGCCAGGCTCTTTACCGAATTGGCCGCAAAACTGCAATGATACAGAGCGTTATGCTGCCATTTCGAAAGATTCTCTTCCCCGTGGATTATTCGGCGCCCTGCTGCGCCACGATCCCCTACGTTAAGGACATGGCACGGCAATTCTCGGCCGAACTCACCCTGGTGCACGCCTACTCCCTGCGTCCGGCATTCGTAACTCGCGATCTCGAAGGGGTCATGGTCTACAATGACCTGGCCACCGATCCGGCGCTGCTCGAAGAAGCCCGGCGCTTCGAAACCGAGCGGATTCGCCAGTTCGCCAAGGAGGAGTTTCCGGGCCAGCGCGTCGAGTGTTTCGCCGAAGAGGGCGAAGCGGGCACGGTCATACATCGGATTCTGCAGCATCAGGGCGCCGACCTGGTGATGATGCCGACGCGCGGCGATGCGCCGCTCCGGCGTTTCCTGCTCGGATCGGTTACGGCCAAAGTGCTGCACGACGTCAGTGCCGCCGTGTGGACCGGCGTGGGCGCTGCTTTAGAGAACCATCAACCCTCGGTCCCGTATAAGTCCATCGTCTGCGCGCTGGACGAAAGCGAGGAAGCCGAGGCAGTTCTGTTAGCCGCGGCGGCCCTGGCCAAGTCGTACACAGCCGCGCTCGCCTTGGTGCACGTGCTCGAGATGCCGCCCGCGACGCCCGAGATGGATTTCAACATCTACCGGAAAGAGTTGATGGATGCGGCCCACACCCGGCTGCGGCTTTTGAAGAGCCGCTTGAACCTGGATGCCCCGGACACAGTGGTCGACGTCGGAATCCCCGACGGTATCCATGCGGAAATCGTGCGCCGGAAGGCTGACCTTCTGGTGATCGGGCGCGGCCACGATCAAGGCGCTATCAGCAGGATCTGGTCCCGGCTTTACGCCATCGTGCGCGATTCACCCTGCCCGGTTCTCAGCGTCTGACGGGCTGTAAGGAGCGTCCCTACGCCCAGGGCGCACTGGGTTATTTAACGCAGTCACGCAGCGAGTGCGGTTTTTTGCACGAATGTTGGATCTACTCGAATCCGAGTCACCATGGAATTGGCGATCAAACAGGCTTTTTCTGCCTTAGCCAATACCCGCTCGGCGCGTTCCAGGTCATCGAAGCTGTCCAGCGTGACCACCACGGAGATGGCAATCTCGGTGAATCGTAGCCCGCCTTCTTCGACCTTTTCCAATCTCCCGCGGGCCGAAGACTGGTAGCCGGCCACCGTGAGCTTCGAATTCTCGGCGATCCCTACAAACGTGGCCATCAGGCAAATCTCCGCCGCGGCCACAAACAAGTGCTCCGGGGTCCAGCGTCCAGCTTCTCCTTTGAACTCTGGAGGAGTGCTGATTTCCAGATCCGGCAGTCCTGGCGCTTTCAGGGTACCCCTGCGCTGGCCGGTCCACTTCACGTGCGTCTCATATGAATAAGCAGGAATGCTCATAAAACAGCTCCTGCACCCAGGAGAAGCACGTCGTCCTCCGCAGATTTAGCAATAGAAACAGCGATTTACCAGTGAGGACTTGAACCGAAGCGTGCAGGCACGCGAATCGATGGCGCGCTTTGGCGCAGCCCGGCCTAGGCGATGTGCACCCGCGGGTACGCCGCGGCAACGCGCGAATGCGGACATCGTGATCGGAAATCTGCCAGTCGCTGCTCGGCTGCCGGGACCAGCTTCAGCCGGCGGGCGACCTCCGCCTCGGCCCGCCGGCATAATTCCAGATCGCACTGATTCAGCTCAACCAGCGTGGTGTATAAGTCCGAGCCCCAGGAATGCCGCAACCATTCCTGGCGGTCCGCGGCGCCAGGTCCAATCGGACGGCTGACGTTCTTGGGGCTGTAGTCCAGCTTCAGCCGGGGGAACGCGGGCTTCAGAAAATACTCCGCGGCCACCAGGCTCTCGTCGAACTTCTCCACCAAGCCCGGAATCGCCATCTTGGCGAAAATATCCGCCGCGAGATCCACGTCGGCTGTATTCGCCGGCCGCGTAAAAGCTCCGCCGTTCGCCAGGAAGGTCACCTGAACGTTGCTGACTAGATGCGGCGCGCTCTCGATCAGTTTCTTGAAGAAGGCCCGCGACGACTCCTGGCGCGCCAGACGGCACAAGGCGTCGTCGGAATCGATTCGCTGGAAGTACGAATACACCGATTGGAGACGGTCCAGCGGATGCCTCAGGAAGCACCAGTCGAAAATGACTGTGTTCGACAGAACCGGCTTGGGATAGCGAATGTGATGGCTCGATATCGCCTGCACGGATGTATGATCCGCGACGAATTTCGCCAAGTGGGCGTCATCCAGCACCGAGACGTCGTCGGGTCCATGGACGGTCGCAAACGCATTCCGAAACTCGCGCTCCAGGATGGACGCAACGGTGCTGCCCCCATTCTTGAATATATGGTAGTGAACAATTACGAACCGCGTCGGAGAAACCGGTATCCGGATATCCATTCGCCTCGTTACTTACTTGAACGCTCCCCAAGAAAAAAAGTTTCGAATTTAAAGACTTGGTGCTCCATTTTGTAAATGATTACATCCACTCTGCCATTAGACAGGCCCGACGGGGGGCTGGACGAGAAAAGGTCCACGATTATTAATCGGGGAGATGCGGAATTAACTTTAGTCTAATGCAATTTCGTCCCCGGAGGCAACCATCATTTGCCCGATTTTGCCACTTCTTGACGCCATTTAGCCCCTTGCACCGATTGACGCAACGGCCAACCCGTAGCCGTGGACTCGCTCCGGCCGCAGCACTATACTTGTGGTGTGCTCGGACATAGTGTAAGCGTCATCCGCCAACTGCCTCGGGTCATAGGATTTTCCCTGGCTGCCGCCCTCTGCATGCATCCGGCGTTTGCCCAAAAGGCCCTGGTCGATCAATACTGCGCCACTTGCCATAGCGACAAGCTGCGTACAGGCGGGCTTTCGCTCCAGAACGCGAACCTAGCGGACATTCCCAAGGGGGCTGAAACCTGGGAAAAAGCCATCCGCAAGCTGCGCGTGGGCGCAATGCCTCCACAAGGCGCTCCCCGGCCCGATAAGGCCGCGCTGGACGGCTTCGCTTCGCTTCTCGAAACGTCGCTCGACCGCGCCTATCTGGCCGCTCCAAATCCGGGGCGGGCGACCATGCACCGCCTGAATCGCACCGAATACGCCAACGCGATTCGCGACCTTCTCGCCCTGGATATCGACGCCACCGCGCTTCTCCCGCCTGACGACGAAAGCAGCGGCTTCGACAATATCGCCGACGTTCTGCGCGTTTCCCCATCGCTCATGGAGCGATACCTCTCGGCCTCCTGGAACATCAGCCGCCTGGCTCTGGGCAACCTGTCGATCGCCCCCAGTACCGCCACCTACCGTGTCCGTCCCGACCTTTCGCAGGATCAGCACATCGACGGCCTGCCTCTGGGAACCCGTGGCGGGATCCTGGTCAAGCACACCTTTCCCGTGGACGCTGAGTACACCATCAAAGTCCGGCTATGGCGAAATACTTTTGACCTGGTGCGGGGCATGGAAGATCCCCACCAGATCGAGATCAGCGTGGATGGTGCGCGGGTCCGCCTGGTTACCGTCGGCGGCCGCGAGGATTTCGTTAAGATGGCCGAAAATCCCGGTGCGTTCGGCGCCGACCTGGACCAGCACCTGACCGTCCGCATGCCCATCAAGGCTGGCACCCATACCATAACCGCCACCACGATTCTCAAAAGCCAGGCTCAGAAAGACGATCTGATCAAACCATTTCTGCGAACCACCGTGGACGGCCTGGACATCACGGGCGATCCATCCGTGGACCGGTTGAATATCGAGGGTCCCTTCAATCAAACCGGCGCAGGCGACACGGCTTCCCGCCGCAAGATTTTCGTCTGCCAGCCGGCCGTCGATAAAGGCGGAGCCAAAGACGATCTGCCTTGCGCCCGCAAGATTCTGTCCACCTTGGCCCAGCGAGCCTACCGGCGGCCCCTGAAAGACAGCGACCTGGAGGAGCCTCTCAGTTTCTATCAGCGCCGCCGCAACAATAAAGGGAGCTTCGACTCGGGAATCGAATCCGCACTGCAGTTGATCCTCGCCAGCCCGGAATTCTTGTTCCGCTTCGAGCCGGATCCCGCCAGTGTCGCCGCCGGAGCGTCCTATCGCGTGGACGACGTCGCACTCGCTTCGCGGCTGTCTTTCTTCTTGTGGAGCAGTATCCCCGATGACCAGCTCGTGAATCTCGCCGCGCAGGGAAAATTGAAGGATCCCGCCGTGCTGGATCAGCAGATCAAGCGCATGCTGGCCGACCCGCGCGCGGCAGCGTTGGCGGATAACTTCGCCGAACAATGGCTGTTCCTGCGCAACCTCAAGAATGCCTCGCCCAATCTGGACGCGTTCCCCGATTTCGACGACAATCTGCGTCAAGCGATGCGCCAGGAAACCAAACTGTTCTTCGACAGCATCCTGCGCGAGGATCGTAGCGTGCTGGATCTGCTCAACGCCAACTACACGTTCGTCAACGAACGGCTGGCCCGGCACTACGGCATTCCCAACGTCTACGGAAGCCAGTTTCGGCGCGTCCAGGTGACCGACGAAGCCCGCCGCGGACTTCTGGGACAGGGCAGCATCCTCACCGTGACGTCGTATCCCAATCGCACTTCGCCGGTGCAGCGCGGCAAATGGATTCTGACCAACATCCTGGGAATCCCTCCTACGCCGCCGCCGCCCAACGTCCCAGAGCTAAAGGAAAACGCCGCCGACGCGCAGCCGAAGTCCGTCCGCGAGCGTATGGAAGCCCACCGGGCCGACGCCGTGTGCGCCGGCTGCCACAAGATCATGGACCCGGTAGGCTTCGCGTTGGAGAACTTCGACGCCATCGGGCGCTGGCGGAATTCGGACGACGGCGCCAAAATCGATCCTTCGGGAGTGCTGTTTAACGGCGCACGCGTGGATGGTCCGGCCGCGCTCCGCCAGATGATCGTCAGCCGCCCGGAAGTGTTCGTCGGCGTGATGACTGAGAAACTGATGACGTACGCGTTAGGCCGTGGCGTCGAATACTACGATATGCCCGCGATTCGCAAGATCGTGCACGATGCCGGGACGCGCGACTTCAAGTTTTCCGCACTGATCTCGGGTGTGGTCAAGAGTCCGTCGTTCCAGATGAAGGTGAAGGCTCTTCCCCTAAGCGCCGACGCGCGGCAGTAATCGAAGTAAACTATTCCTGAGGGAGATTCGTTCATGTCAATGTTTTCAGGCAATCGGCGCGCTGGTGTGCCGATCGTGCTGCTTTCACTCGGCGTCTTCGCGGCTGTCGCGATGCTGCCCCTGGGCGTCCAGGGACAGCCGCAGAACAAAGAGAAGAAACAGAAGGCCAAGGCGACCGTGGTGAAAACCACCACCATGGCCTCCGGCCTGTGGCACCCCTGGAGCCTGGCGTGGCTGCCTAACGGCGACATGCTGGTGACGGAGCGCAACGGCAAGCTCCGCACCGTTCGCGATGGCAAACTGGATGCCGATCCCGTCGCGGGCGTGCCTCCCGTGCACTCCGTGCGACTGTCAGGACTGATGGAAGTCCTGCCCCATCCCAACTTCGCGCA
>Ga0105245_10001332_pt1 | contig 22354 bp, 17 predicted proteins | sample KBSM54metaG_FD_81523 | JGI IMG/M metagenome (GOLD analysis project Ga0105245, IMG submission 81523) | Miscanthus rhizosphere microbial communities from Kellogg Biological Station, Michigan, USA - KBS M5-4 metaG | ecosystem: Host-associated > Plants > Roots > Rhizosphere > Soil | place...
AGTTGCAACGACTCGGGCCATTCCGGGGCAAACCAATTGAAGAAGCGCACGGTGTAGGGGCAATTATTGGCGCAATAAAACGTCCCGACGCAGCGATTGTAAACCTGAACGTTGAGCCCTTCGGTGTTGTGATACGTTGCGTATGTCGGGCAGACCGGTTCACAGGGCGCGTTATCGCACTGCTGGCAAAGGACCGGACGATACTTCACTTTCACGTCCGGGAATTCACCTTCATAGTAGCGATCCACGCGAATCCAGTGCGCGGTGCGGCCTTTGTCGGCCTGATCCGGGCTCGATACCGGAAGATTGTTTTCCGCATGGCACGCGACGACGCACGCTTCACAGCCGGTACAGCGGTCCAGGTCGATCGACATTCCCCAACGATGTTCCATGCGTTTACCTGTGAATGTCTCTTTCTTCACGATCTGGCGCCGAGAACTGGATCCACTGTTTGCGATCCCCCACCCGCGATACTTTCACGCGCGTGCCGCCCATGACGAGTGCGCCCGTTGACTTCTCATATACTGCCGCCAGAATAGACAACGGATTGGCGCCGCGCCCGGAAGCGTAGCGTCCATAGTGCGAGTGTCCGTCGCCTATGGGCATGCTCACCACGCCCGGAATCGCTCCAGGATGAATGTAGGCGGGCGCCTCAAGCGAGCCGTGCGCCGACTCGACGCGCACGATGTCCCCATTTGCGACGCGCAGCGACGCGGCGGTCTTGGGATCGAGTTCCACCGGCAATCCCCAGATGGAGCTCGACACGGGATCGGGCAGTTCCTGCATCCACGGTAGGTGCGATCCCGATCCGTCATGGTGCTGAAGCGATGCATACGGTTGAAACTCGAACGGGAACTGTGCGGCGTCGCCGGGCATTGCGGAAGAGGCAGCTTCGAATTTCGCGTCGGCAATATGCGGAGCAGGCGCGACTGCGGCGTCATTCCAAAAGCCGCCTTGATGCAGAACATCGTCTACTGTCCGTTCTCCGGCCAACGGCTCGATCACTTCTCTCACGCTGACGCCGTCGTAGGACACTTGCATTTTCTCCGCGATCTCAGCCAGCGTTCGTTCCACAGCGCGCGTGTCATACAGGGGACGAATAAACGGGCTGCCAACAGCCATCCCGACCCTGGTCGACACCGCAGGCACTAGCGCGATTTCGGACTCCAGCGTGTCGTGATCCGGCAGGATTAAGTCCGCCCACGCGCTCGAGTCGTCCAGGAAAGATCCAAAACTGATCACCGTTTCCGCGCGCTTCAACGCGTCTTCCACTCCGCTGGATTTCGGAAACAGGTACGCGGGATTCGCGCCGTCGATCAGAATCACTTGCGCATGCGCCAAAGCTTCCGTGACACGATAGTTCTCGACCGGAGCGATGGCTTGCTTCGCGGGAGCAAGAATGCCTCCGGGCTTGCCGACATTTCCCAACATGACGTTGATGTAGTGCGAGGCAAGCACTGCATCGAGCGAATTCGTGTGCAGGACGCAAGCTCCGCCGATCACCAGGGGCGCGCGCGATTCGCCTAACTCCTGCACTGCATCGCGCACGCGCTTCTCATCCAGGCCGCAGGCCCCGAGCAGCGTCTTCACGTCAGCCGCATGGAAAGCGTCAGCCGCTGCCTTCGGAAGATCCTTGGCATTGCGAGCGAGCTTGCTGTCGAGGAGAATGCGTCCGACCGCCGCTAAAAATTGCGGTTCGGTTCCGGGACGCACCGGCAGCCATCGATCCGCGGCGGATGCCGTGATCGAGAGGCGCGATTCCGCGTGCACCAATCGTCCGCGCACCTCGCTACGCCCCTGCCGGAAAGCTCCATACTGACGCGTGTAATAGACCGGCGACGTCCAGCCGCCCAGGAAGTCCGCACCGACACCTAATACAAAATGTGCGTTTGCCAGATCGTAGACCGGCTGCCCCGACCATCCGAAAACCGTTTGCGCCGCTTTGCGTTCCACTGGATGATCCGTAATCGAGCAAGCCATGGGAGCCGGCGATTTCAAGGCTTTCGCAAACCTGTCGAGCGCCAGCGAGCGGGTACTGCCGGCGCCGCCGCTCAGAATAACGATCTTGCCCGGATCGGCAGCTCTCACCTTTGCGATTTTTTCGGACGCCGAGGCGATCGCCGCATCCCAGGAAGTTGCGGCGAATTGGCCGCTGCCGCGCTCGCCTGAACGCTGCATCGGACCACGCAGGCGATCCGGATGATACAGCGCCTGAACGGTGGCCTGTCCCCGGGCGCACAACCGGCCGCCGCTGATGGGGTCGAGCGGGTTGCCTTCGATCTTCTTCACCGCGGCCACGCGCTCGCGAACCTGCTCGCCCTTGTCGGTGGTGATGCGCTCGCCTTCCATGATGCGCGCCAGCGTTCCGCATCCCGCGCTGCACGCCGTACATACCGCAGGGTGCCACTGTTCCTCTCCGGGCACGAGCTCGTGCTCAGGCACCAGCAGCGGCATCAATTTGCCGACGCTGGTTCCGCAGCCGGTGGTGAGTGCCCCGGCGGAGGTTGCGGAGAGAATCCGGAAGAAGACGCGCCGGTCCATATTTCTAGGCCGCCCTCCGGGCCGGCGGGTTCCACAGACCGCTGGCCATCGAACAGCGGGTTCGCGTGGGGGCGCTTAGTAGTGACATGTAGCGCAATCCTCAGACGCGTGATTCTGCCGATGACAACTTAAACACGTTCCCATGTTGTGCTTCACGAGCGGCTGGGCGGTGGCGGCCTGTGTCATATCACCGTGACAGCGGGCGCACTGCACTCCCGCGCGAATATGCGGCGCGTGCTGGAACCTCACTAACGCGCCAGGATCGAATCCATAGACTCGCTGCCATGGAATCTCACGCCGCGCGGCAGCGAATTCGGCGACCTTCTTGACTTCCGGATTATCTGTAGCGATCTTGGCGTGACACAACATGCACTTGGATACCGACGGGATGGTCGCGCGCGCACCGGTGTCGGCGCCGCTGTGGCAATCCAGGCACTGCAATCCATGCTCAATGTGAATCTTATGCGAGTAGGCGATAGGCTGTTCCGCGCCAAGCGCAGTTGCGGCCATTGCGATAGTAAATAAGAAGACCGGCCCTATTGTGCGCCAATAGCTGGGATTAGACGCCCTGCTGGTGTGCAGGCACGAATCTTCGAGGCTTGGCCTTTTGAAACTAATGCAGTCGTTCATGGACTTAGAGCCGGCAACTCTCACTACCAATACTGGTGCCTGGAGCACCGGCGCTGAGTGGGCCCAACCTATCTCTGTCGATGCTACCACACCAGCGGTTGAAATCTGTTGCGCCGGCCTACTCCCTCAGCCCGTAAACGAACAGCGAATTACCGGCCGAGATGGCAATATATTGCTTGCCGCCGATCGAGTAGCTCATGGGTCCGGAAGCCACGCCGCCGCCCACGCTGGTTTTCCACAGCAGTTCCCCATCGCGCGCGTTCAGAGCATAGAAATAGCCTTCGCGGCCTCCGGAAAATACCAGATCGGAGGCGGTGCTCATGACCCCCGCGTCGGTAACGTCGTTCATCTTGAACTCCCACTTGCGGTCGCCCGTCATGGGATCGATGGCGCGTATGGCGCCGTAGCCTTCGTCTTCCTTGCGCGTATTCACGCGGGCAGCGAACATGCCCCCGATGACGGAACGCGGCGAGACGCCGAGGTAGCGATTCCCTTCGGTGTATTCCTGTTTCCCGCTGAGATAGATCGACGAATAATTCACCCAGGACGGGATATAGAACAATCCGGTGCGGGGGCTGAACGACGGCGAATACCAATTCGTGCCACCCTGATTGCCCGGGAAGATCACGGTTCCCTCAGGCGAGGGCAGTTTGCCGGGGACGCGCATCGGGCGGCCAGTCTCGTCAAATCCGCTGGCCCAGTTCACTTCGACGAAAGGCTTGCCCAGCAGAAACTTTCCGGTGGCCCGGTCGAGCACGTAAAAAAACCCGTTGCGGTTGGCCCACAGCATCACTTTTCGTGAACTGCCCTGCCAGTTGATATCCGCGAGCACCGGTACCTGCACGGCGTCGTAATCGAACTCGTCGTGCGGCGAGAACTGATAATGCCATTTGAGTTTGCCGGTGTCGCCGTCGAGCGCCACAACCGAACTCGAGTAAAGATTGTCGCCGACGCGAACGTCGCCATCGTAATCCGGCCCGGCGTTGCCGATCCCCCAATACGTAAGGTTGAGATCGGCATCGTAGGAACCGGTCACCCATACCGATGCACCTCCGGTTTTCCAGGAATCGCCTTTCCAGGTTTCGTGACCCGCTTCGCCGGGGCCGGGAATGGTGTTAAAGCGCCAGGCTTCTTTGCCGGTCTTCACGTCGTAAGCCGCGATGAAGCCGCGGATGCCAAACTCGCCGCCCGCCACGCCGACGATCACTTTGTCTTTCACGATCAGGGGCGCGTGCGTGAGCGCATAGCCCGACTCGGCCTTGGCCACCGTAGTGTTCCACAGCGGCTTCCCGTTCTTGGCGTCGATGGCGACCAGGTGAGCATCGATGGTGCCCATGAACAACGTGTCTCCGGCAATGGCGACGCCGCGGTTAATACGGCCGCAACAGGGACGCGAAAGCGGAGACGGCGCATATGAATAGATCCAGAAAACGCGGCCGGTCACGGGATCGAGCGCAACCACGTCGTTGGGCGCTTGCACGGTGTACATGACGCCGTCAACTACCAGCGGCGTGGCTTCGAACTTTTCGAGTGAACGCGACTGGAAAAGCCACTTCAACTCCAGGTTCTTGACATTCTGCGGCGTCACCTGATCGAGCGGCGTATAGCGCTGACTCATCAGGTTGCCGGAGTAAGTCAGCCAGTTCTGCGGCTCTTTCGGGGCATTCAGCAAGCGGTCAAAGGTCACCTGTGCGGAAAGGCTTGCGGCAATCGTCAAGAGAAGTGTGAAGCGTCGCGTCATTGTCGTAATCATTACGGTCGTAACCATTTCGTCAGAGACCTTTCAAGGAATTCAGGTAAGCCACCACATCCGCCAGTTCCTGCGGGCTCAGCTTGCCGCGGTAGGAAGGCATGGGTGAGTCCTTCATGAAATCCGCTTCGCGCAGGTTGGAACGCTGTAGCGAGAGCAGACGCTCTTTGGAATCTAGCAGCAGAACGTTAAACGAATCCAGGTTCAGCAGGCGGCCTGTAATGGTCTCACCCTGTTTCGTGACTACGCGGTAAAAGCGATTCTGCGTCAAGACTTCCGCGTTGGGATCGAGAAGGGATTGCTCGATTTCGGCCGTGCGGCGCAGGGCACCGATGTCGCTCAAGTCCGGCCCGACGCGTGAGCCAGAACCGTTCACCCGGTGACAACTCGCGCAATTTCCTTTGCCCTCGAAGATGGCCTTGCCGCTAGCGGGATTGCCATTGCCGGACGCCGCGCGCCCGCCGGTGGCGATGGTGTGCAGATAGGCCAGGATGATTTCAGCGCGATAGTCTTCCAGATTGTGCGGCGGCATGGCGGTCCCGGGGATGCCATTTTGGATGATCTTGACTAGAGCCGCTTGCGAGTAAGTCTGGCGGAAGCGTCCGTGACCGAGATCGATACCGGGCACCTGGTCGCCTTCGGGGCCGTGGCACAGAACGCAATTTGTGCGAAACAGCCGACCGCCTTCTTCAATGTCGGCAGGAGTGTAAGCGTGCTGCGCCAGCAGGACTGCGGGCAGCGCCAGCAGCAGCGAAAGTGGAACCAGTCTCATGCGTATTGCCTCTCGTGGGAAATCGGGTCTTATGGTATCGCGGCGGGCGATTTAGGTCAATACTCGGTCGTTAGCCGTGTCGTTAGCCGTGTCATCAGGCGCCCCACAGCTTCAAGGGTCGGTTGCCTCTGCTATTCAGCCATCCCATTTCGCCCAACGGCGTGCCACTATATATAGTTAAGAGTTAAGAATCGTAGGGGGGACCGCATGAGGACGTGGTGCGCGAAGCATGTGCTGCTGGGGGTTTTGCTCCTTGCGCCCGGAGTGCTGCAGGCTCAAGTGGCCGCCGCGATTTCCGGACACGTCGAGGACCCATCCGGCGTCGGAGTGAGCAGCGCAACGGTCACAGTGAAGAGTCTGGAAACCGGAGAGATCCGCACCGCGACAACCGACGCGACCGGCAATTTCCGAATCCTTTCGCTAGCGTTGGGGCTGCACGAGGTCAAGATCGAGAAGACTGGCTTCAAAGCGGCGGTCCGCACCGGGATCAATCTGGAAGTGGGTCAGGACGCGGTCGTCAGCCTGCGGCTCGAGCTCGGCGAGATCGCCCAGGCCGTGACTGTCACCGGTGATGCTCCTCTGGTCAACACCACAACCTCTTCCGTCTCGGGAATGGTGGGCGAGCAAGCTGTGAAGGAATTGCCGCTCAACGGACGCAGCTTCGACAACCTGATCACGCTCAATCCGGGCGCGATCAACTACACGGCGATGAAGAGCGCCAACACCACCACCAGCGACGGCAACAGCTTTTCGGTAGCGGGGCGGCGTCCGGGAGACAATCTGTTCCTGTGGAACGGAATCGAATACACCGGCGCCAGCCAGCTTGCCGTGACTCCCGGGGGCGTGAGCGGATACATGCTGGGAATCGACGCAATCCGCGAGTTCAATGTGCTCACCGACACCTACAACGCCGAATACGGGAAACGCGCGGGAGCCCAGGTGGTCGTCGTGACCCAATCGGGCACCAACGCCTTGCATGGAACCGCTTTCGAATTTCTCCGCAACAGCGCTCTGGATAAGCCGGGTTATTTCGATCAGGGTGTGGTTCCGCCTTTCCAAAGAAACCAGTTCGGCGGCGCTCTGGGCGGTCCTCTCAAGAAAGATCGTCTGTTCCTGTTCGGGAACTACGAAGGATACCGGCAGCGTTTGGCGGTGAGCAATGTTAGCGTCGTTCCCGACGATCAGGCCCGCTTGGGAAATCTGCCAAATGCCGCGGGCGTGCCCACGAAGGTTGCCAATTTGAATCCGGCGATGCTTCCGTTTATGGCTTTATGGCCCAAGGCGAACGGCGCCGAACTGCTGGTGAATGGCGTGGCTTCAGGGACCGCGCTGGCCTTCTACAATCCCAAAAACACGATCCATGAAGACTTCGGTACAGTGCGCGCCGACTACAATGTTCGCGATCAGGACCGGCTTTTCTTGTCGTACATGGTCGATCAGGGCAACAGCATCATCCCGCTGGTGGATCCGCTGTTCGCGTCAGGGCTCCGGCTCGGCGCGCAGGTGGCGAGCATCGAGGAAACCCATGTAATCTCACCCACCATCCTGAACACATTCCGCGTCGGGTTTTCGCGGGGGGCATTTAACTACGACGCCGCGAGCTATGCTCCGTTTCCGGCCGGTACGAACTTCGTTCAGGGCGGTCAGCCGGGTGCGATCACAATCAGCGGCGGCGGTATCACCGCGGCCGGCGGCAACGTAAACGCCGGCGTGTTCGATCGCCGCAATCTGTATACGTTCACGGACGGCGTCCAGATCGTTAAGGGCGCTCATCAGATTAGCGCCGGTGTGTGGATTCAGCGGGTCCAGGAAAATGAGGATACCGCTTCACGCCGTCTTGGGATGGCGACGTTCGGGACCTTGCAAACGTTCCTGCAGGGAACGCTGACGAACTTTCAAGTGGTGCCCAACCACGCTGAGCTGGGTTGGCGAAGTCTGTTCGGAGCCTGGTACGTTCAGGACGGAATCCGGCTCAGGCCTAATCTTACTTTGCAGGTGGGCCTGCGGCAGGAATTCACCACTGGCTGGAATGAAATCTCCGGAAGGGCGTCGAACTATATCACCGGTCCGGGCAGCGTGCTATTGACCGCGCCGCTGGTAGGCGATTCGGTGTACACGCAAAACAACGCGAAGCATTTATTCAGCCCGCGAGTCGGGCTGGCTTGGGATCCCTTCGCCAACCAGAAGACTGCGGTGCGTGCGGGATTCGGTACCTATTATTCTCTGATCGACGTGCTGACCTTCTTGGTGAACTCGCTTCCTCCCTACAATGGATCGGCTTCGTTCACCGGTTCCCTGCCCGCGATCCTGCCCATCACGCCCAACGTGCCGGTGCCTCCCTCCTGCGGCCCCGGCGTTCTCACAGGCTGTACGATTTACGCCCCGCAAGGCATACAGCAGGACGCGAAGACACCGACCGTGGAAGAGTGGAATATTTCGGTGGAGCAACAGCTCAGCCGCAACATGGCTCTGCGCGTCGCTTACGTTGGGTCACACGGATATCATGGTCTTCTCAGCGTCGATCCCAACACCATCGCACCGCAGATTTGCGGCAACACGAATGGCTGTACCGCAGGTGGTATCGGCACTACCAAGCCCACGGTGCCACAGGGCACGCTATACGTTCCAGTCCAGGCGGCTCCCGCAGGTTGCGCCGTTTGCTCCGGCAGGCCGAACCCTTACCTCGCCGCGGGCTTTTTCTGGTTCACCGAAGGAAACACCAGCTACAATGCGCTGCAAGTGGACTTCACGCGCCGGCTCAGCAAGGGTCTACAGTTCCGCGGCAATTACACGTGGTCAAAGAATCTGGATATGAACTCGGGACTCACGGTCGCGCAAGCCTTGAATCAACCGCAAATGATTTCGAATCGGAACAACTTGCGCTTGGATTGGGGGCCAGCGGCCCTGAACGTAACTCACCAATCGAGTATGTCTGCCACTTACGATTTGCCCTTCGGCAAGAACCTCACGGGCTTCAGCGGAAAAGTCCTCGGTGGCTGGCAAGTGAACGGAATCGCAACATTGCTGACCGGCTTCCCGTTCACCCCGCTCTTGGGCTCGAACCGTTCGGGGGATGGCAACACCAGGAATCCGGACCGGCCGAATCTGAATCCGAACTTCACGGGCCCGGTCATACTTGGCAACCAGACCCAGTGGTATAACCCCGCTGCTTTTCTTGTGCCCAACGCCGGCACGTTTGGAAATTTGGGCCGCGGAACTTATAACGGACCGGGGCTAGCGGAGGTCGACATGTCCGTGTTCAAGAATACGTCTCTCTCCGAACGGTTCAAATTACAGTTCAGGGCCGAGATTTTCAATCTACTGAACCGAGCGAACTTCGGAACCCCCAACGCAACCGTCTTTTCCGGCACGAGCGTGAGCGCCTCGGCAGGATTGATAACGACCCTGACCACAACTCCCCGGCAGATCCAATTCGGATTGAAGCTGGTTTTCTAACCGCGCTATCCGAGGCCAGGCGCTAGGCGTCGCGGCGCTTGGGTGCGAGGATCGCGGTAAGAACCACGGAAACGATGCTCACAATGAGCGCGCCCAAAAACGCGGGCAGGAAGCCGTCGACGTAGAAGCCAACGTGGAACCAGCGGACGGCAATTCCCGCCGCGATCCAGAGCGTCAGTCCGTTGATCACCAGCACAAACAGTCCCAGCGTCAGCACAATCAGCGGGCACGAAAGGAACGCCAGTATGGGCCGCACGATGGCATTTACCAGCCCTAGGATGATCGCCATCCCGGCAAATACGGTCCAAGCCTCACGCTCGACGCGTATGCCGGGGACCAGCCACGCCGCAACCACTAATGCAACGGCAGTGATGAACCAGTGGATCAGAATTCTCATAGGAGAGGCCTCCTAGAGCTTGGGCGCGTAATAGCCGTGGCGCGCCCGCACTACCAAGTCTTTGCGGCCCTTCACGCGGATACTGACCGGGTGATACAGCCCATCGGCTCTGAGCGGCTCCGGACGGTAGAGCACGTTGTATTGATGACGCAGCTCGTTTGCAATGTTTTCGAAGGACTGCGCCAGATCCTGCGACTTGAAGGGGAAAAACGCCAGGCCGCCGGTTTCCTCCGCGAAGTAGCGCAGTACCTTGTCGCCATCCGTCGGAATGCGCGAGATGTTCGTCGAGATGCTGTAAATCACCACGTCGGCTTTGTGAGCCATTTCGAGCGCTTGCTCGCGCGAATAGCGGCTATCGTTGTCATCGCCGTCGCTCAGCATCACGATCGCGCGCCGAAATTTATCGCGCGGCTGATCGCCCATCAACTTTTCCTTGCAGGCAAAATAAATGGCATCGTAAAGCGCCGTTCCGCCGCCGGGGCGCAAGCTGTGGATGGCCTTGGCGAGTTGTTCGGTGGAATCCGTGAGGTCGGACACCAGCTCGGCGCTGCTGTCGAAGCTAACCACCATGGCTTTATCCTGCCGCGGCCGTACCACAGCATTGACGAAATCCGTAGCAGCGTCCTGCTGGAAGCGGAAGCGGTCGCGGATGCTGTTGCTGGTATCGATCAGAATACCGATGCGCAGCGGCAGATCGGTTTCCGCAGTGAACTCCATGATGCTTTGCGGTTTCTTGGCTTCCAGAATTTCGAATTCTTCTTTATTGAGATCCGTGACGAAACGGCCCTTCTTATCGGAAACCGTGAACAGCATGTTCACGCGAGTGACATCCAGGGTAATGCGGGTGGCGGGATCGTCGTCGGGGGAAGCTGGCTTGGGCGGAGGAGCCTGAGCATCTAGCGAAACGAGCGCCAAGCACAACGTGGTTGCCAGAAGATACTTCATATTCAGCACCCTCAATTATAGACTCGCCAGCCAATCGGTGAGTTCCACGGGCATGGGCGCTTCCACGGTGACCCGTTCGCCCGTCGCGGGGCTGGTGAACACAATCCTCCAAGCATGGAGGAAGATTCTCCCGGCGGGCGGCGCGCCGTAGACCTTATCGCCCGCGACCGGGTGCCCGATGCTCGATAGATGTACTCGAATCTGGTGCGTGCGCCCGGTGCCGATGCGCACTTCGAGATATGTGTACTTCTCGAAACGGCGGAGCACGCGGTATTCGGTGAGCGCGGAGCGGCCCGTCGCCAACTTGGTGGTCATGCGGATGCGGCGATTCGGATCGCGCGCGATGGGTGCCGTCACGCGCCCCTGCTCGTCGCGCACTTTTCCATGCACCAGCGCCAAATACGTCTTTTCCACCGTGCGGCCCGCGAACTGCGCGGCCAGCGCGCGATGTGCGGCGTCGTTACGAGCCACCAGCAGGACTCCGCTAGTGCCTTTGTCCAGGCGATGCACGATCCCGGGCCGCAGATCGCCACCGACTTGCGAAAGCGTCGCGAAGTGGTGCACCAGACGATTCACCAGCGTGCCCGATTCGGCGCCCGCGCCTGCGTGCACCACTAATCCCGCGGGCTTGTTGATCGCAATCACCGCGACGTCCTGGTGTAGGATTTCGAGCGGCAGGTCCTCGGGCGCGGCGAGAAGCGGCACTTCATCGGCGGGCGATACCTCAATACCCTCGCCTCCATGAAGCATTAGCGAGGCCTTGGCGGCAGACCCGTTAATGAGCACGCGTCCTTCCTTGATCCAGCTCTGCAGGCGCGAGCGGCTGAACTGCGGCAGATGCTCCTGCAGGAAATGATCCAGACGTTTGCCGGCGTCTCCCGTGAGGTTCATGCGGACGCCGAAAACAGAAACACCGCGACTTCGGCCGTCACGTTCGGAAGCATCTTTACCTGGCGGCCGCGGGCGAGGAACATGCTGCGCTCAATTTTCCAGCGCTGTTTCTGCGCCAGCGATTCGAAATCGAACACCGTGAGGAAGTGTATGTTGGGCGAATCGTACCATTCGTGCGGAAAAAGCTCAGTCTTGGGAGCTCCGCCGGTCCACAGATGAGCCCAGCGCACGCTCCAGTGCCCAAAATTGGGGAAAGCCACGATAGCATGGCGGCCGATACGCAGCATGCTCTGCAAAACTTTTAGAGGGTTGCGCGTCTCCTGGAGCGTCTGGCTGAGGATTACATAATCGAATGCACCGTCGGGATAATCTTCGAGCGCCGATTCGAGATTTCCCTGATACACCGAAACTCCGCGAGCGATGGCCTTCTGCACGCTCGCGCCGACCAACTCAACGCCCCGCGCGTTCACCTGTTTATTTTCCTTGAGCCACGCCAACAGGAGGCCTTCGCCGCATCCTAAGTCGAGCACCCGGGTGCCCGGCTCGATCAGCTCGCCGATGATGGCGTAGTCGCTGCGCCCGTAGACTTCACTAACCCCCAACGGCGCCCTCCCGGAAGGTACTCGCCAGGAACCCGCGGACGATTTCGGTTTGCTCTTTCACTTCCACCAGGAACGAATCGTGCCCATACACCGCCGCTAGATTCACATAAGCCACGTCGCAATTTCGACTGCGTAGCGCGCTGACGATTTCAAGCGACTGATAGCTGGGATACAGCCAGTCCGATGTGAAGCTAATGACGAGAAAGCGCGTCGCGATGTTCTCAAACAGCGAGGGCAGCGATCCGTGCTGCGTCAGATCGTAAGCGTCCATGGCGCGCGTAATATAAATGTACGAATTCGCATCGAAGCGGTCGACGAACTTGTAGCCGCGATACTTCAGGTAGCTCTCCACTTCAAATTCGTCCGAAGAGCGCAGGCGGCGCCCGAACTTCTCGCGCATGCTCTCGTCGCTCATATACGTGATGTGGCCCACCATCCGCGCCACCGCCAGGCCGCGCGCCGGAGGACGCCGGTCATAATAATTTCCGCTGTTCCAGTCGGGGTCGGCCATGATGGCCTGCCGCCCTACTTCATTGAACGCGATCTGCTGCGCACTGTGACGCGCCGTGGTTGCAATCGGCAGCACAGCCAGCACGTGATCCGGATAGGCGACCGCCCATTCAAGCGCCTGCATGCCTCCCATGGAGCCGCCCGCCACCGCCAGCAGCCGCCGGATCCCCATATGGTCGATCAGCTTCTTTTGGAGGCGCACCATGTCGGTGACGGTAATCACCGGAAACGCCATGCTCCACGGGCAGCCGGTGGCCGGATTCACGGAGCCTGGCCCCGTACTCCCCTTGCAGCCCCCCAGCACATTAGCGCAGATCACAAAGTATTGATCGGTGTCGAAGCCCTTGCCGGGACCGATCATATTCGACCACCAGCCGCCCTCGCCTGCCGCATGCGCGTCGCCAGAAAAAGCGTGCGTGACCAGGATGGCGTTGCTCTTGGCGGCGTTCAGCGTCCCGTAGGTTTCGTAGGCGCAATCAACCGGCGCAAGCGTGACTCCGCAGTCGAGTTCCAATTCATCGAATGTGACTGTGGCGACCTCGGTGATCATCGAACGGGGATGCTACTAGTGTACAGGGTGGCACTTACTGCCTGCGAATCGCGACTACTTTGAGCCGAGTCCACTCCACTCAAGGATGCGCATGAGCAGCCCGAGCGGCGGGTCAATGATTTGGTCCAAGAGTGCACTCCCTTTCTGGCGGCCAAAAATGAGCCACAGAAGCAGGTTAATGCCGACGAATCCCGCCATTATGCACCATCCAACAAAGGCTCGTCCCTCCCTTGTCTTCATAATCTCGACGCGCGATTCGAGAAAAATGCCGACAGCAGCAAAAATAGCTGATAAGGCAAGGCCGGTTCCGACTGCTCTGAGTAAGTCGACAAACGGGTGTCGCGGAGCAGTCGGGTGCCCGAGCATCACGGAAATATAGTGGTCCTCTTTGCGCAGAATACAAATTGCGTCTGACCAAGACCTGACGTCTTGGGGCGCTTCCTTACGGGCATGATTACGAGCCTCCCGTACTAGCTTTTTGATTTTCCTTTCGTAAGAGTCTTGATCATAATCGCGCTCGAACGCCTCATTGACGCTCATGATCTCGGGCAGAGTCCAGCCGGATTCGGAGAAATAGAGCTCCTTGCGTTCGATTTCAGAGAGCGGCTCACCATCGCGCAGCGCTTGCTCTGCGATCCGGGAGATCACGAACTCCTTGGCCTCCCGCGCGCTATCGAATCGGACCACAGTCGTCCCTTAGGAAAGAAGCTTAGCCAACAGCCTACGCTCGGCTTCTTCCCGCGGAATTAGATCGACTTCGCCGGAATCGATCTGTCGAAGCCGTCGAGCAATTTCTCTCTGCCATGCTTCGATAACCTCGTTCTCGTGGATCGAACTACTGCGTTCTTCCTCAGGAAGCATGGTTCATTCTACTTGGGATGCGGAACGATTCGTGCGATCAGATACTTATCTTTCTCGACAATGAAGTAAAAGCGCCAATCCCGATTTACGCGCGCCTGCCAAAGATCTAGATTCTCGCTGTATTTTTTCGCGCGCAGCGATGGACGCGACAGGTTCTCAGCCAGCAGGCGAACCTGTTTATCGAAGGCTTTCTGGATTTGGGCGGGAGCGTTTGAGTAGTCTTGTCGCGAACGGTTCGAATGCTGCCACTTCATCGAGGGCGGATTTTCCCGGGTCGAGCGGCCTTTCGGGGCCTCTTCGGCGAGCCCTTTAGCGATGCCAGCATCTCTTCTACCGTATCGAAGAGCCGTGAAACACGGCCTCTACGGATATCCTCTAAACCCTCTGCCAACTGAGCATCGATGATTCGACGCTGTTCGGGCGTCTCGTCGGAGGCAAGTCGTGACCGGCTGACGATTGTGATGACTCCGCGTGCCGCCTTGAATTCCAGGCGATCGCCCGGCTTGATCCCGGCGCGACGCCGGATAGTCAGCGGCACCACCAGAGGATCTCGTTCCTTGACAATAGTCGTCATAACCAGCCGCATTTGAAGGATAACAGAAGCCGCGCGCGCTTAATGCTGCGGACCACCGCCGCAATGTGTTCCAATAGAAGTTACCCCCGAATCCTGGAGGATTAAGCCCAATTGAACCCAGCAGTCCTCGCCCTGGAAGACGGCACGGTCTTCGAGGGCAGTAGTTTTGGTGCGCCCGTCGAGCGGACGGGTGAGGTGGTTTTCAATACCGCCATTACGGGCTATCAGGAAGTCTTCACCGATCCGTCGTATTCCGGCCAGATCGTGGTGCTCACGTATCCGCAGATCGGCAACTACGGCTCAAATGATGGCGATAACGAATCCGCCAAGCCGCATATCGAAGGACTGGTCGTGCGCGAATTCTCGCCGCTTTCAAGCAACTGGCGAGCGGACGAAACCGCGCAGCAATTTCTCACGAATAGCGGCGTACCGGTGATTTCCGACATCGACACGCGCCGCCTGGTGCGCCATCTGCGCTCGCGCGGCGTGATGCGTGGAGTACTGTGGGCGGGGCCAACCGTTAGGCCGGATCCTCAAACATTAGTCGAGCGCGCCCGCAACTCCCCTTCGATGGCGGGACTCGATCTCGCGACCCGCGTTTCGACGGCGCAGAGTTACGACTGGAAGCAGGGGTTGGTCCGCTGTTCGCCGTCTGAGCGCGAAGGCGCCGACGCCGAGAGTCGCCATCACGTCGTCGCGTACGATTTCGGCATTAAGCGCAATATCCTACGCCGCCTGGTGCATTCCGGCTGCCGCGTCACGGTAGTTCCCGCGGGCACAACCGCCGAGGATGTTCTGAACTTGAAACCCGACGGCGTGTTTCTTTCAAACGGACCCGGCGATCCTGAGCCGCTCGACTACCAGGCAGAGCAGATTCGCAAGTTGGTGGGCAAAACGCCGATCTTCGGCATCTGCCTCGGCCACCAGATCCTGGGACTCGCCCTGGGAGGAAGGACCTATAAACTCAAGTTCGGCCATCGCGGCGCGAATCATCCGGTGCTGAATCGGATTACGAACAAAGTGGAGATTACTTCGCACAATCATGGATTCGCCGTCGACGCGGATTCGCTGAATCTCAACGAGCTCGAAATCACCCACATGAATCTGAACGATGAGACGCTCGAAGGATTCCGGCACCGCAGCCATCCCGTGTTCTGCGTGCAATATCATCCCGAGGCTGCGCCGGGGCCGCACGATTCGCACTACTTGTTTGACGATTTCGTGAAATTGATGGATCAAGGAATCTGATGCCGCGCCGCAACGACATCCATCGCGTTCTGATCGTGGGTAGCGGTCCCATCATCATCGGACAAGCCTGCGAATTCGACTACTCCGGCGCGCAGGCGTGCAAAGCGCTCAAGGCCGATGGCTACGAAGTCATACTGATCAATTCGAATCCGGCCACCATCATGACGGATCCGAATCTGGCTGACCGTACCTACGTGGAACCGCTCAGCGTCGAATACGCCACGGAAGTGATCCGGCGCGAGCGTCCCGACGCGCTGCTCTCGACCGTCGGCGGACAAACTGGCCTGAATCTCGCAGTGGCGCTGGCTGAGGCGGGCGTGCTCGATAGGTACGGCGTGGAATTGATCGGCGCGAAGATCGATTCCATCAAGAAAGCGGAAGACCGGCTGCTCTTCAAAGACGCCATGAAGAAGATCGGCCTCGAACTGCCGCAATCGCAGTTAGTGAATTCGATCGACAAAGGTCTGGAATTCGCCGCGCGCATCGGCTACCCGGTGATCCTGCGGCCCAGCTTCACCATGGGAGGCGCAGGTGGCGGTATCGCCTATAACCGCGAAGAAGCCGAAGAAATTCTGGAGCGCGGCATCGACCTGTCGCCGGTGCATGAAGTCCTGGTCGAGGAAAGCGTGCTCGGCTGGAAGGAATTCGAGCTCGAAGTGATGCGCGATCAGGCCGACAACGCCATCATCGTATGCTCTATCGAAAACTTCGATCCGATGGGCGTGCACACCGGCGACTCCATCACGGTCGCCCCCGCGCAAACGCTCACCGATCGCGAGTATCAGATGATGCGCGATGCTGCGCTGGCCTGCCTGCGCGAAATCGGCGTCGATACCGGCGGCTCCAACGTGCAGTTCGCCATCGATCCCAAGACCGGGCGCATGGTGATCGTCGAGATGAACCCGCGCGTCTCGCGCAGCTCGGCTCTCGCGTCGAAAGCCACCGGATTTCCCATCGCCAAGATTGCAGCCAAACTCGCCGTGGGCTATCGCCTCGACGAAATCAAGAATGACATCACACGCCTGACACCCGCATGTTTCGAACCGACCATCGACTATGTAGTCGCGAAAATCCCGCGCTGGCAGTTCGAAAAGTTCCCCGGCGCGGAACCCGTGCTCGGCACGCAAATGAAAAGCGTAGGCGAAGTGATGGCCATCGGGCGCACCTTCAAGCAGGCGCTCGGCAAAGGCATGCGGAGCCTCGAAACCGGCAAAGCCGACGGCGCCACCGTTTTTCTGGAGCATTTGATCGAAGCTCGCCTGATCACGCCCAATCCGGATCGTCTGGGTTACATCCGATTCGCCTTCGAGAAGGGTTACACCGAAGCCCAGGTCAACGAGCTGACTGCCATTGATCCCTGGTTCCTGCGCCAGGTGCGCGAGATGGTGGAACTCGAAAAAGAATTATCCAAGGGATCGTTAGCGGCCGCGACGAAAGAGCAATTGCTGCTGGCCAAGCGCGACGGCGTCTCCGATAGTTTTCTGGCGCGGGCCTGGGGTGTTCCACCCCGCGAAGTGCGGGCGCGCCGCAAAGAACTCGGCGTCACTGCCGTATTCAATCGCGTGGATACCTGCGCCGCGGAATTCGAAAGCTTCACACCATATCTCTATTCGAGCTATGAGTCCGAGTGCGAAGCGAATGTATCGTCGCGTAAGAAAGTCATGATCCTGGGCAGCGGACCGAACCGCATCGGGCAAGGCATTGAGTTCGACTACTGCTGCTGCCACGCGTCGTTCGCGCTCCAGGAGTTCGGCGTGGAATCGATCATGGTCAACTGTAACCCGGAGACCGTCTCGACCGATTACGACACCAGCGACCGCCTTTACTTCGAGCCACTCACGCTCGAAGAAGTGTTGAATATTTGCGACACCGAGAAGCCGGATGGCGTGATCGTACAGTTTGGCGGGCAAACGCCGCTGACGCTGGCTCTGCCCCTGAAGGCCGCAGGGATTCCGATCATCGGCACCGATCCTACTAACATCGATCTCGCCGAAGATCGCAAGCTCTTTGGCAAGCTACTGGATGACCTGAATATTCCCTCGCCCGCCAACGGCTCAGCCACCAGCGCAGAAGAAGCCTGCACGGTGGCCCGCTCCATCGGCTTTCCGGTCCTGGTGCGCCCCAGTTACGTGCTGGGGGGACGTGCCATGGTGATCGCCTACGATGAAGACACCGTCCGCCGCTATATGCAGGAGGCGGTTTCGTTCTCGCAAAGCCGCCCGGTTCTGATTGACCGCTTCCTGGAAGACGCCACCGAAGTAGACGTGGATGCCATCGCCGACACTACCGGAGCCGTCCTCATCGCCGGCATCATGGAACATATCGAGGAAGCCGGCGTGCACTCGGGCGATTCCAGTTGCGTGCTGCCGCCTACCTCGCTCGCGCCGGAGACGCTCGCGACCATCAAAACCTATACCGAAAAGCTCGCCCGCGCGCTCAACGTCATCGGCCTGATGAACGTCCAGTACGCCGTGAAGGACGGGAAAGTCTACGTACTTGAAGTGAACCCACGTGCGTCGCGCACCGTCCCTTACGTCAGCAAGGCCACAGGAGTCGCGCTACCCAAAATTGCCGTCGGCGTGATGCTCGGCAAGACCATTGCGGATTTCACGGACGCCACCGGTGTGCTCACCGTGCCGCAATATTTCGTGAAATCGCCCGTGTTTCCGTTCAATAAGTTTCCCGGAGTCGACCCCACTCTCGGCCCCGAGATGCGCTCCACCGGTGAAGTGATGGGCGTCGGCGAGAACTTCGGCGAAGCATTTGCGAAAGCGCAGTTGGGCGCCGGGACTCCGCTGCCCGACAAGGGCCGTGTGTTCATTAGCGTGAACGATCGCGATAAACCCGTCGCCGTCGCGCTCGCCAAGCGCTTCCATGAGCTGGGCTTTGAAGTGACCGCCACGCGCGGCACAGCGGAATTGTTCCGGGCCTCTGGAGTGCCTTCCAAGACCGTGTTCAAGGTGAACGAAGGCCGCCCCAATGCGGTGGATCTTCTGAAAGCTGGGTCGATCGATCTGATCATTTACACCGCCACCAGTGGAGCCCACGCGTTCAGCGATGAAAAAGCGATTCGTAAAAATGCGGTCACCCATCGCATCCCGTGCATCACCACCATGAGCGGCGCCCGCGCGTCGGTGGAGGCTATCGTTTCGCGGCGGCGCGATCCCGTGCGCGTATGGAGTCTGCAGGAAATTCACGCCGTGGCCCAAGCCAAGACTACTTAGGGGAAAGGGAACATCTCAAGTGAAAGGCATCGTATTGGCGGGAGGCACCGGAAGCCGCCTGTTCCCGCTCACTAAAATCACCAACAAGCATCTGCTGCCAATCTACGACAAGCCGATGATCTACTACCCAATCCAGACCCTAGTGGACGCGGGGATCGAAGATATCCTGCTAGTCACAGGCGGCCGCAACTCGGGAGATTTTCTGCGCCTGCTGGCCAACGGCAAGGAATTCGGACTCAAGCATTTGAACTATGCGTATCAGGAAGGCGAAGGCGGCATCGCGGACGCGCTCGCGCTAGCCGAACACTTTGCCGACGGCGATAAAATCTGCGTGATCCTGGGCGATAACATTCTGGAAAAATCCATCGCCGAAATGGCGCGCGCGTTTGAGAAACAACCGGCCGGTGCACGTATTCTTCTCAAGGAAGTGCCCGACGCCGAGCGCTTCGGAGTAGCCGAAATGGATGGACCCCGCATCGTCAGCATTGAAGAGAAGCCGAAAAAGCCCAAGTCCAACTATGCTGTTACCGGCATCTATATGTACGACGGCGGCGTATTCGAAAAGGTGAGGAAGTTGGTGCCCAGCGGTCGCGGCGAACTCGAAATCACCGACGTTAACAACGCCTACATTCGCGAGGGCAGCATGACTTACTCGTTTGTCGACGGCTGGTGGACCGACGCCGGCACCTTCGAATCGCTGCTGCGTGCGACCAACCTGGTGGCACAATCCAGCACTCCCGAGCGGCGCGCAAAAGCCGCCGAAGACTAGACGCTGCGCGCCAACAGCGCGCCCCAATGGAATCCCGCTCCGAAAGCGGAAAACACTACTGGACCCGGCGCCGGATTCGCCTGCGACCATTCAGCCGCGGCGATGAGCATTGACGCCGACGACGTGTTCCCGTAGCGCGCGACGTTGGAGTAGAGGCGCTCGGCGGGCACTCCCAACGACTTCGCAACCCTCACCAATAGGTTCTGATTCGCCTGATGCAGCAGGAACTGCGCAACATCCGCAGCCGGCACTTTCTGCCGGGTCAACACTTCTTCGATGGATGACGGCAGCTTGCGCGCAGCTTGCAGGATCACCGACAGACCGTCCATACGCAGCGGCGCGGACCAATCGAACGCCAGCGACCCGCGATATTGCCCGTCGCTGTGCAGCACCGAATCCAAAATCTCCCACGGTCCCGGACGCGCACTCACCAGCACCGCCCCCGCGCCATCCCCGAAAAGGATCGCGGTGTTGGGATCGAGCACGCCGGATTCAATCACCACCGACATTTTTTCAGCGCCAATCACCAGTACATCGCCGAAACGTGCGGCCATCTCCGCCGCCATCGCCATCCCGAACAGGCTTCCCGCACTCGCCATGGGCACATCGATCGCCGGCGTGCTTTCGAGTCCTAATCGCTCAGCCACTTCCCCCGCGGGCCCTGGAAATCCCGGCCGGGCGCTGCCGCTGGCCACGATGATCAGACCCAATGAAGACGCTGCCCCGCCGGCGCGCGCCAGGCAATCGCCGGCGGCCGCGATCGCCAGATCGGCAATAGTAGTCTCAGCCGCCGCCCAGCGGCGCTCGCGAATACCGGAGGCGCCTTCAATCTTCTCCGGCGTGCGATCCACGCGTGCGCCTATTTCCGCATTGGTCACGATGCGCTCCGGCACATGCATTCCGAAGCCGTGTAGAAATGCGCGCATTGCGTCCTTGCTCAGCTTGCGCGGTCTTGCAGGTACGTATCAATGCGGGCAATCGAATCGAATTTGCGCGGGTTGAGATCGCGGTCGGGCACTTTAATCGAAAACTCCTGCTCCAGCGCGCTTACCAAATCCGGCAGAGCGAAGGAATCCAACAAGCCGCTCTCGAACAACGACTCTTCGTCGTCAGTGGGCAGCGGCTGCGTGGTCACGGTTTTCAAAACGCGAAGGAGGCGCTCGCGACGTTGGGCATCAGGCATGAAACTTCATCCTGCCACACTCTGGGGCGCATTCGCGCAATACCAATCGTAAGTCGACGCAATTCCGTCCTCCAGCGAAATGCGCGCGCGCCAGCCGAGCGAATGGATGCGCGAAACATCCAGCAGTTTGCGCGGCGTGCCGTCGGGCCGCTTGGGATCAAAACGAATTTGCCCACTATAGCCCACAATGCGCGCGACCAGTTCCGCCAGTTCCACCACCGGCAAGTCCGCGCCGGTCCCTACATTGAGCAGGTTGCCCAAGGGCTTTCCGCCCGCATAATTTTCCATGACGAAACATGCGGCCGCGGCCAGATCGTCCACATGCAGAAATTCACGCTGCGGCGTGCCCGTGCCCCACAAGGTCACCGAAGGCGATTTCCATATTTTGGCCTCGTGGAAGCGGCGAATCAGCGCCGGCAGCACTTGCGATGTCTCCAGATCGAAGTTGTCGCCCGGCCCGTAGAGATTGCTCGGCAGCAGGCTGATGGTCTGGAATCCGTACTGCTCGCGATACGCGGCCGCCAGCTTCAATCCCGCAATTTTAGCGATGGCGTAGGCTTCATTGGTTGGTTCCAGCGGTCCTGTCAGCAGCGATTCTTCCTTCATCGGCTGCGGCGCAAGCTGCGGGTAAATCGCCGACGATCCCAGAAACACCAGCTTCTGCACGCGGTTCTGCCACGCCGCGTGGATGACGTTGGTCTGAATCGCCAGATTATCGTAGAGAAATTCCGCCGGATGCGTGGAATTCGCCAGGATACCGCCCGCCTTCGCCGCCGAAAGGAACACGAATTCGGGAAGATGACGCGCAAAAAAACGCGAGACCGCCGCCTGGTCCCGCAGATCCAGCTCGGCGCGAGTCGCCAGAATCAGATTGAGGTAGCCGCTCTTTTCGAGCTGCCGAACGATGGCGGAACCGGCGAGGCCGCGATGACCGGCCACAAAAATCTTGCTCGACGGAGTCAGCTGAGAAAGCTCGTTCATACTTGCTGCTTCCATTATTGCTGGCTGCGCAACTCCGCGCCCAACGTTTGCGCCAGGCGCGCGATCACTTGTTCCACAGTCGCGGCCACTTCCTCGGAAGCGAGCGTACGGTCCGGCGCGCGGAACGCCATGGACACCGCCATGCTGCGGCTGCTCTTGTCGATTCCCTTGGCCGCGAACACGTCGATGCACTCTACCGATTCCAGATATGCTCCGCCCGCGGCGCGAATCGCTTGCTCGACCGCCGCATAGGGGACGTCCTTACTGATTACGAATGACAGGTCGCGATAGACGCCCGGGAAACGCGGCAATGGTTCATACACCGCGGTTGGATTCCGAACAGCCATGAGTTTGCCGAGAAACAACTCCGCCGTGAACACCGCGGTCTGAATTCGATGCTCCGCCAATAACTCCGGCGCGACTTGGCCGATCACGCCCACGGACTCTCCGTTGATCATCACCCGCGCAAT